>Ga0315312_1001137_pt1 | contig 22532 bp, 18 predicted proteins | sample TDP7_MG_FD_203629 | JGI IMG/M metagenome (GOLD analysis project Ga0315312, IMG submission 203629) | Freshwater sediment microbial communities from Lake Towuti, South Sulawesi, Indonesia - TDP7 | ecosystem: Environmental > Aquatic > Freshwater > Lake > Sediment | place: Indonesia: South Sulawesi... | reverse complement strand
CCACCGGCCTTCCCTCACAGAACTTCTCAAAACCCCGAAACTCGGGGATTCTCACATAGGCGTTAGCTACCTCTCCCTTTTCATCGAGGAAGATATCTATCCTGCCGTGGCCCTCTAGTCTGGTGAACGGGTCTATCGTAATTTGCCTCATTGCTTAACTTATCCTCCCACCTAATGCTATAGACGCTTTCTCTGGAGCATAGAAGTTGACATGACGAATCTATTAAAGGTACCTGCCGGGTCCACTACTTCAGTCAACATCCTAGCAATAGCCCCCTCGTCATTGGCCTCATATATGGAGGCTAGAGCGCTGAGCATTTTGGCTCCTTGGTCAATTACTCGCGGAGGTGGCCCAAAGCAGCCGCGGCATGGCATATTGGCCTTGATACATCTTTGCCCGCAGCCACCTCTGGTGGCTGGCCCTATGCAGATTAACCCCTGCTCCAGAAGGCAGCGCTCGCGGTCAGGAGTTATTTCATGTGGACGGTATATTCGGGTGATCTTTTTATCCTCCTTAATCCGGTCGCATTCTTCACATAAACTCTTATCGGAAGCAATGATGGTACCAGGAGGGGGAAGCTGCTCGCTAGCTAAAGCGTCTACTATCTTGTTGGTGAGTTCAACCGGTGGTGGGCATCCAGGTAGAAAATACTCTACTGCCACTACCTGATTCAAAGCTAGCACTGTATCCCAGTATTCAGGGAGTTCCAGCTCACCCTCAGGAACTTTAGTCAGAGTCTGTGGGGAAAGGTGGTCAGTATTGACATTAGTAGGGGCCTCAATGTAGGCTCGCTGGAAAGCTTCGTCTCGGCAGTTGAAATTCCCCAGAGAGGGGATACCACCAAAACAGGCACATGATCCATAGGCTAATAGAGCCTTAGACTTAGCCCTCAGTAGCTTAGCTATATGATCCTGTTCAGAATTCCTCACCGCCCCATTAAATAGACACACGTCAATGCTATTATCTGCCATAGCCTCCACATCTTTATATTTAAAGTCAATAGCCACTGGCCAAAAAACAACATCGGCAATCGCAACTACATCCAATATCCTTTCGGCTATGTCCAGTATTGCCACATCGCAACCACCACAGCTAGCTGACCAATAAACAGCCAATTTCAATTTAGCCATAATCCCTCTCGCTAGTCATAGTCCAGTCAAAATATATTTAGCTCCCCTCCCACACAATATTAATCAGACCCGTTCCGCGACAACGGGCCAAGCACCCTTACCTGCTCGGTTATCTCGTTAACAATCTTCTTGAATCGATCTCCTTCAGAGGCAGAAACCCAGTCCAGTCGAATCCTCTCATCCTCTACGCCGAATTGTGCCAGCATTTTCTTGAGTAAGGCGATACGTCTCGCAGCTTTGTAATTTCCTTCAGTATAGTGGCAATCACCGGGATGACAGCCTAGAATCAGCACCCCATCCGCTCCCAATTGCAGGGCTTTGACTACCAATTGTGGGTCCACTCGGCCGGAGCACATCACCCTCACCGTCCTCACATTGGGAGCACTTTTCATCCTTGATGTACCTGCCAGATCAGCACCCCGATAAGCACACCAGTTGCACATAAAGCCCACTATCTTTGGTTCAAAGCTCATGCCAGCATCCCCTCTAGCTCAGCTACGAGCTGTTCAGTGGTGAAGTGCCTGCCGCTAATGGCTCCTGAGGGACAAGCAGCAACACAGACACCACACCCTTTGCACAAAGCCTCGTTAATATTAGATACCTTCTTCTCTTCATCAAAAGTGATGGCAGTATAAGGGCAAAGGGTGTTGCACGTTCGGCACCCAGAGCACAGAGCTTCGTCGATAACTGCTGTCCCTGCCTCCAGTTCTACTTTGCCCTTAGTGATCAAAGCTAGAACCTGAGCAGCGGCTGCCGAGGCTTGAGACACCGTATCTGGAATATCCTTTGGACCTTGGCAACAGCCCACTACATAGACTCCATCAGTCATAGTAGCTATTGGGTCCATTTTAGGGTGACGCTCCAAAAAGAAGCCGTCAGCCTTTTGACTGATAGAGAAGGCCTGAGCCACCTTCCCTGCATCTTGTTGCGTCTCAATAGCAGTGCAGAGGACAACCATATCAGCAACCACCTGCGTTACCTTACCATTATCTGGGTCTTCCGCAGAGATAATCAGTCTTTCTTGGGTTCCCTCTTTTCCGTTGGTGCCGGTTATATGTTGTACTTTCCCCCGAACGAAGTTAATCCCCTCATGAACCAGACGTTGGTAGAAATCTTCGTAGTCCTTACCAAAACAGCGGATATCAGTGAATATTTGATGCACCTCAGCATTTGTCTTTTCCTTGATAAGGTGTGAGTGTTTCAAGGCATACATGCAGCACACCCGTGAGCAGTAGTCATGATAGTTCTTATCACGGCTGCCGACGCAGTGAACCAGAGCCACACTCTTTGGTACAGAGCCATCCTTGAGCCGAATGTTGCCTCCAGTGGGGCCAGTAGCACTGCACAGCCTCTCAAATTGGAGCCCAGTAATCACATTGTCAAACTTCCCATAACCATACTGAGTGATAACCGAAGGGTCAAAGGTATCATAGCCCGTAGCTAGGATAATCGAGCCAACTTCCACTTCTAGGGTTTCATCTTCCTGCTCGAAATTAATAGCCTTTGGCGTGCAGAATTCTTCACAGATTTTGCATTTGTCTGTGGTAAAATGGGCACACTTTTCACGGTCTATTACTGGAACATTAGGGACAGCTTGGGGGAACGGAATATAGACAGGTGCCCTTGACTTTAAACCCGCTTCAAATTCAGCAAGGATTGGCATCGGTTTTTTCTTTGTAATATCCTCAAGTTTAATTGCTCCCGTGGGGCAAACAAAAGCGCAGGCTCCACAAGCTAGGCACACGTCTAAGTCTATGTCCGAGGTCGCCTGAAATGGGGTCTCCACTTTACGGTCAACCCCACGACCAACAAAGTTAATTGCACTTACTCCTATCCTCTCCTCACAAATCCGGGCACATAAGCCACAGAGGATGCATTTTTCATCGGCCAATTTGAATCTCGGTTTTTCAACTCCATACTCCCGAGCCAAATCCTGGATTACCTTTACACTGGGACATCGGGTTAGTAATAACTCACATATTATTTTACGTGTCTCGATAACATCAGGAGATTTGGTATTCACTATTAGCCCGTCTTCAATAGGATAATTACAGGAGGTAACCAGCCTATTCCGACCACGGCTTGTTATCTCAACAGTGCATAGACGGCAAGCGCCAAAAGGTGAAAGGGCTGGGTGATAACAGAGTGTCGGTATATCAATGCCGGCGCCTTTCGCTGCTTCCAAAATGGCCGTTCCTTCTTCAGCCTTGACCTCTCTGCCATCTATCTCTAAACTGATTTCACTCATTCTGACCTCCTATTTCTTACCCCTGACTAAAATCCTCTTTTCCTCAGGGGGTGGTGCCGGCACTGGCTCACCTGAAATCTTTTTAACCGCGTCAAACCGAGGTGGGCAAAGGTCAAGGCAAGTACCACACTTGTTACACTTAGCTTGGTCAATGACATGAATTTGGTTCTTAGCGCCAATTATAGCCTCCTCAGGGCAGTTCCTGAGGCAAATCAAACAGGCTTGGCACTTGCTGGGGTCAATATAGTATGAGACTAAGCTCTTACACACCAGAGCCGGACATCTTTTCTCCTTAATGTGAGCTCGGTATTCATCATCAAAATAAGTGATAGTGGTTGATACTGGATTGGGGGCAGTTGTCCCCAAGGCGCAAAGAGAAGCCTTAGCCATCACACGGGACAATTCTTCCAGAAGCTCGATATCCCCTTCCTTACCTTTGCCCTCAACAATATCGTTTAATATCTCGCGCATGTGCATTAATCCCTCACGACAGGGAACGCACTTCCCGCAGGATTCATCGCAAAGAAAATCAACGAAATACCGAGCCACATCCACGACACAGGTATCTTCATCCATAACAATCATCCCACCGGAGCCCATCATCGAACCTAGTTTGGTCAGCTCGTCAAAATCTACAGGGGTATCAAGGTATTGCTCAGGAATAATACCCCCTGAGGGGCCACCAGTTTGCACCGCTTTAAATTTCCTACCCTTGGGGATGCCGCCGCCTATCTTGTAGATGATATCTCTCAGAGGGATGCCCATAGGCACTTCCACCAATCCAGTATTATTCACTTTGCCCACTAGCGAGAAAATCTTAGTTCCCTTGCTTCCTTCAGTGCCAATACTGGTAAACCACTCGGCACCATTGTTGATAATAAGTGGCACGTTAGCCCAGGTCTCCACATTGTTTAGATTACTCGGCTTATCCCAAACGCCCTTTTCAGAGGTGTGAACATATTTAGGTCTTGGTTCTCCTACCCTACCTTCTATTGCTGTCATCAGTGCGCTGGACTCACCAGAGACAAAAGCCCCAGCCCCGCGATGAACATTGACGGTAAAGTCAAATCCCGAGCCGAGGATATTTTGCCTCAGAAAACCATATTCCTCAGCCTGTCTTACGGCAACACCTAAATTTTCCACCGCCAGAGGATATTCCTGTCGTACATAGATAAACCCCTCATGAGAGCCAATGGCATAGGCACCGATAACTAAGCCCTCAAGGACGCTGTGAGGATTCCCTTCCATAAGTGACCTATCCATATAAGCTCCAGGGTCTCCCTCATCGCAGTTAACGATGACGTATTTAGGCTCTCCTGGGGCATCCCTCGTCGTTTCCCATTTCCTCCCCGCAGGAAATCCGCCGCCACCACGACCCCTCAAATTCGCCCTATCCACTTCTTCCAGGACCTGCTTCGGTGTCATCTTAAAAAGCGACTTAGCCAAGGCAGAATAGCCACCAATGGCAAGGTAATCTTCAATGCTCTTAGGGTCAATCCATCTATTGGGACCAAAGACAAGCCGCTCTTGATTCTTATAAAAGGGGATTTCAGATTCATAGGTTACCTTTTCGCCAGTACTTGGATCCGTGTAAAGTAGGCGGTCGACAATCTTCTTCTCCTTTACCGTCTGAGACATAATCTCGGGAATGTCCTCGGGCTTTACCTGGAGGTAACATATCTCATCAGGGTAAATAACCACAATGGGACCTTTCTCACAAAAGCCATGGCAACCAGTTCTCCTGAAATCTACCTCAGCTTTTAATCCTTGTTTTTCTATCTCCTGTTCAATAGCAACCGCAGCCTTTTCACTACCAGTAGCATGGCAAGCAGTGCCAGAACATAGGGTGATACAAAGCTTATTTGGGTCTCTCTGGGACAATATTTCTTGCCTCAGCTCCTCTAATTCTGTAGGTGAGTTTATTCGCGCCCTTATTCCCTCCTTAATCATAGCTCTCCAAAACCTCCTTAACCTTCGCCGGAGTCAACTTGCCATGATAGTCCTTATCAACCACCACCACCGGTCCCATGGCGCAACAGCCGAGGCAATTAACCCTCTCCACGGTAAACTTCATATCTGGCGTCGTATCACCAGCTTTAATTTTCAGGGTTTCCTCTACCTTATCCATGATCCTCGGACCACCTCGCACGTGACAGGCAGTGCCCAGGCAAACATTCACTACATGCTTTCCTCTTGGTATCAGGCTCATGGCTTTATAGAAGCTAGCCACGCGATATATTTGGCTTATCGGAATCTTGAGTCTTTCATTTATACGCAATATGGCTTCCTTAGAAATCCAATTGAATTCGCTTTGCACATCCAGCAGTAACTGGATTAAAACTCCCTGTTGAGTGGGATATTTATCTATAATTTCATCGACTTTCTCTGGAGCCATATTCTTCCCCCCTTTTAACTTGAGGTACATATCTTACCGGGCAATTATTACAACACTCCCCACAGCCGGTGCACTTCTTTTCATCAACGTACCTCGCCTTCTTTCTAATCTTGACCTTGAAGTTGCCGATATAGCCTGACACTTGTTCAACCTCGCTGTAGGTAAGCAGCTCGATATAAGGATGCGAGCGCACATCACTCATTTTCGGCGTGAGGATGCAGGCTGAACAATCCAAAGTAGGGAAGGTCTTGTCCAGTTGAGCCATATGCCCTCCAATGGAAGGCTCACGCTCCACTAAGTAAACCTTATGATGAGAGTTAGCAATCTCTAGAGCTGCTTGAATGCCAGCAATACCTCCTCCTACTACCAGTGTATTTGAATTTACGGGGACTTCCCTTATCTGAAGGGGCTCATGGCGAGAGACTCGCCGCACCGCAGCTCGCACCAGCGCCTTAGCTTTCTCAGTAGCCTTTCCACTATCCTCGGTTACCCATGAGCACTGTTCCCGAATATTAGCCATCTGGAATAAATAACGGTTTAGACCGGCCTGCTCGCAAACCCGACGAAAGGTAGGTTCGTGCATGAGAGGAGAACAAGAGGCAACCACCACCCGGTTCAGTCCCAAGTTCTTGATATCCTGCTTTATCATATCTTGACCGAGTTCAGAGCACATGAACTTATAATCTCGGGCGACTACGACTGAATCTAGACTGCCAACATACTGGCTTACCTGGACTACATCTACTGTTCCGGCAATATTGCTACCGCAGTGGCAGATATATACTCCTGTTCTTACTTCATCCATAGTAACTCCAATCTCTCAGACCTTAGGTTCTATCTTTCATGGTTGTTCTAAAAACTGTGAAATCTGCTCTAGAGTGAATACTGGGCCGTCCTGGCAAACATACTTATCACCCACATTACAGCGGGCGCACTTACCTAGGCCGCATTTCATCTTAGCCTCTAGTGTAGTAACAATTTGGTTATCTTTAAAGCCAAGCTCTTTTAATACTGCTAAGGTATAGTGAATCATTATCGGCGGGCCACAGGTAATAGCGATGGCATTATCTGGCGAGGGTGCTACCTCTTTCACCACGGCGGGAACCAAGGCCACTCGTTCTCCCCAAGACTCGTCACCCCGATCAACGGTGAGCTGCAGTTTGGTTCTAGGCGCTTCCATCCAAATCTTGAATTCTGGAGCGAATACCAAGTCTTGAGGTGTACGTGCTCCATTTATGATTAGCAAATTTCCGTAATCGTCACGCTGTTCCAATATTTTGTTAATCACTGGCCGTAAAGGTGCCATCCCGATACCACCACCAATGATGACCATGTTCCTCCCCACGTAATCCTCTAAAGGAAAGTAATTACCAAAAGGCCCTCTCACCCCAAGCACATCCCCAGGCTCTAGTTCATGAAGGGCTCGGGTAACTGTGCCAATGCGTCGCACAGCAAACTCCAAACCATCGCTACGCTGAGGCAAAGACACGATGCCGAATGGGGCCTCACCTTCTCCAAAGGCTGAGAGTAAAGCAAACTGTCCCGGTTTGTAATCGAAGCTAGCTCTTACCGCCGGATCCTCTAGCTGTACCCTCAAGAGCTTGACGTCAGGGGTCAACCCGACAGCACTCTTGAGAGTTGCTAGATATGGGATGAAGGGGTTCTCAAGAACCACTTTTGGCCTCCAGCTGCTCGAGGTCACTCATGACCTCGCGAATGTCTATATTCACTGGGCACGACTTAACACACCGACCACAGCCAACACAAGCAATATCGTGGAACTCCTCTGGGAAATACAAGAGCTTATGAGAGAAACGCTGTCGCAACCGAGCCCCCTTTGTAGCCCGGGGGTCATAACCCCCGGCGATGCGGGTAAAACCAGCGGATTGGCAGCTGTCCCAGCTCCGCACCCTTTCTAGGTTCCCCTTATTAAAATAGTCCCGCACATCGAAGCAATAACAGGTAGGGCAGACATAGGCACAGATCTTGCAGTGCAGGCATCGGTCAGCAAGTCGTCCCCAGTAGGGGTTATTAAAGAATTCTCTTACTGCCTGTGTAACCGCCTTGGTGGGGACAGCTTGAAGCTCAGGTGGCGGAGGCAATGCCTCCTCACTCTCGACAAGGGCTTGGGGTAGTAATGCCTTACCCTTGTCGGTAATAACCTGAACAATGTAGCCATCCTCAATCTCAGTTAGCAGAATATCAACATGACTCGAATCATTAGGTGCACTGCCCACGCTGGTGCAGAAGCATTCTGGTTGGGCCTGGCGACAGGAGAGTCCAATAAGGGACGTTCTAGTCCGGCGCTCCTGGTAAAGGGTATCAGCTGGCTCCCGCAGGAAGGGGCTATCCATCAGAGCAATGCCCTTAGCATCGCAAGAGCGCAACCCAAAAATGACGACATCTTTCTCCACCATAGATGGGACTAACTGAGGTTGCCCATCGTTACGCTGCATTGAGAATAGTGTCTCCGTAGGTGGTAGAAACCACTCCTTAGGTGAAAGTGTGGTATTGGCGAAATCAAGAGCAACTTCTTCAACCTTTGAGACAGGTTGAAACAAAATTAACCCCTCAACTCGGACTGGCGCTAAGAGAATACGCTCCCGAAGTAGCTGGGCGAGCCAACGCATTAGGTCATCTCTAGATATATACAGATTCATTCTTCAAATCCCAGTTTTTCTTCTTTCTTGAAAGTGGCGAGGGGAGGCTGTTCTTCAGGGCTTAATCCCGCCTGAAAGTCAAAGAGTTCCTTCACCTTCTTCTCCAGCTTCTGGTTAAGTAGACTCAGCGGGATGGCTACCGGGCAAACCCGCTCGCACTCATCACAGCCAATACATCGCCCGGCTAGATGAAAAGCACGCATGATTTGCCACAGCTCATTCTCTTTTGGGGCAATCCTGATACCTACCCACAAGGGGTCGAGCTGCTCGACAAAGCACTCAGGGCAATAACAGCCTGGGCAGACTTGGCGGCAGGCGTAGCAACGAATGCAGCGCTCAAATTGCTCCAGCCAGAAGCCCCTTCTTGCCGCGATGGACTTGTTCTCCATCTCTTGGACATTCAGATAGGGTACCGCCTTCGGCCATTCTACCGGCTCACGTTCCACCAAGAAATCATAGACCAGTGGTTTAGACAACTGGCAGGTTTGACACCTCGCCTGCAGTGTCTGGCCTTTATAGTTCCAGCTCGTCTCCACTACACCGGGGCAAGTAACCCCGATGATAAACAATGTTTCTCGTTTAATCTGCTTCTCATTCAAGAGAAGGTTGATAGCCCGAGAATCACAGGGTTTGACCACAATGGCCATCTTCTCAGCCTTCTTGTCCCGAAGGTATATGACCAGATTATGTGTGCAGGTTTCGTCGAAAATAAGGCGTTCCACTGCAGCTGGTTCGTAGGCAAATGCGGGACGAGCAGTCAGTCCATCACTGGCTCGTTCATAGCCAATCACACCTTTAACCGTTCCGCTTTCCAGAAGGTCACGGGCTTGGTTACGAATCTGCTGAATTAACTCTGAATCCATCTAGCTTTCACTCCTTGGGCCAAGCTCAGCCATTTCCTTAGTGAAACTTGATACTTTATCGACAAACCTCTGACCCTCTGAGGCAGAACACCATTCAACCCTCAATCTCTCCTTACCTATGCCCAGATAATCAAGGAAGTCACGGAGAAGTGCAAACTTGCGCCTGGCATGATAATTACCCTCATTATAGTGGCAATCACCGGGATGACAGCCCGAAACCAAGACTCCATCGGCTCCCTGCTGAAAGCACTTAAGCAGCAGAATTGGGTCAACACGTCCAGAGCAGGGGACGCGAATGATGCGAATATTAGGTTCGTAGCTCATACGGCTGGTCCCAGCCATATCCGCACCAGCATAACTACACCAGTTGCATAGAAATCCAATAATCTTGGGGTAATATCCTGAATTCATAGTGCCATCACCTCAGCCAGAAGTTGCTGGTTACTGAAGCCCCTCAGCTTTATCGCCCCAGGGCGGCAAGCAGTGACACAGATACCGCATCCCTTACACAATGCCTCATTGATTGAGGCTACGGTGCGTCCATCCCGAAGGGTTTCGGCTACGATAGCCTTGACTGGGCAAACCTGGAGACACAACTGGCAGCCACTACAGCGAGTAGTATCCACAATAGAAGTCATCGGTTCGGCATCGATGACATCTTGGCTGAACAGTTTCAGTATGTTCTCCGCAGCAGCAGCACCTTGGACCACAGACTCGGGAATATCGGTGGGGGCAATGGCGCATCCTGCCAAGAAGATGCCATCAGTAAAGGTCTCTACCGGGCGCAACTTGGGGTGAGCCTGAAGGAGATAATTCTTGGTATCGTAGCTAATATTGAGGGTCTGGGCCAGCTTGGAGATTCCTTCACTGGGCCACAGCCCCATGGCCAGAACCACTAAATCAGCAGGGATGTTAAACGCCTTATCCTTGAGAAGGTCTTGCCCGGAAACTAGTAGATTGCCGTCGCGTTGAGATACCTTATGTATTTGCCCTCTCAAGTAGGTTGTCCCTATCTCCACTGCCCGCTCCAGAAATTCTTCAAAAATCTTACCACCTGGCCCTCGGACGTTAGGATACAAAATATAGCTGTGGACCTCTGGATCATGCTCTTTTAGCATAATGGCATGCTTAGCCATATACATACAACACACTTTGGCGCAATAACCATTTCCAGTAAGCTCGTCTCTAGAACCAACACAACCGATAAAGACTATATTTTTAGGATGAGTCCCATCGGAAGGACGGACTATTTCACCGGCAGTAGGACCGGCGGCGCTCATCATTCTCTCCAGCTGCAAACTACTAATCACATCAGGAGATACACCGCCGCCATAGACATTAACTTGCCTGTGATCTAAGACGTTGATTCCGGTAGCTACTACTATTGCACCCACGTCCTCCTCCACTACCTCATCCTGCATCTCATGGTCAATAGCATTAGCCTCGCAAACCTTCTCACATTCTCGGCACTCAGAGCAAGCGGCACAATTCAGGCATCGTTTGGCTTCGGTTACAGCATCTGTCTCATCAAGGCCTAGCTCCACCTCAGCAAAAGAACCCTCGCGCCGCTTTAACCCAAGTAGAGGCATCTTGACTCCTGGTTGGTGCATAACCCCTTCCTTAGAGACGCCCTCAACTCTTTTTAGGGCCTTCGGCCTACCTGCGATTAGGTCCATACCGCAAAGATAGCGGTCAATAGAGATTGCTGCTTTCTTCCCAGCGGCGATAGACTCAATAACACCGCCAGGCCCAGCAACTACATCTCCACCAGCAAATACTGCTGTTATACTGGTTCCCAGTGTGACTGGGTCGACGGAAACTGTCCCGACTGCGGTGTATTCTAACTTCTCAGGTAGTTTATCCCTGTCCACTACCTGTCCGACGGCAATAATGATATTGTCCAGCTGAATAGAAAATTCAGATCCCTTGATGGGGATTGGGCGGCGTCGTCCACTAGCGTCAGGCTCCCCCAATTCCATGCGGATGCACTCCACCCCTGTGACGCGATTGTTCTTGGTTAGCACCTTTTGTGGAGCAGCTAAAAAGAGGAACTTGACTCCTTCCCGTTCTGCACCATCCACTTCGCTGGCAATAGCTGGCATCTCTGTTCGGGAACGGCGGTATATGACGCTAATCTCCTTCGCACCTAATCTCCAAGCCACGCGAGCAGCATCAAGAGCAGCGTTGCCTCCTCCGATGATCCCTACTTTCTTGCCCAGCTTCACCTTAACCCCTGAGTTGACCTGCTGCAAGAAATCAAGAGCGTGCATCACTCCACGGGCATTCTCACCAGGTATACCCATCTTCTGGCTAGCGGAGGCACCCACAGCCAGAAAAATAGCCTTGTACTCACGCTCAAAAAGTCCCCCAATATCTCCTACTGGCGTGCTGGTCTTAATCTCAACCCCTGTCTCTTTGATGTAGTCTATTTCCCTGTCCAGTATGCTTTTAGGCAGTCGATACTCTGGGATGCCATATCTCAAGAGACCTCCCGCCTTAGGCATGGCCTCAAATACTGTGACCGCATATCCCTTCCTCACGAGGTCATAAGCACAGGCAAGACCAGCAGGCCCAGAGCCAATGACGGCTATCTTAGCCTCCTTAGTCCGAGGGGCAGGAGACGCTTTTTCGCGACTACCCTTGAGCTCGCAGTCAGCAATGAAACGCTTGAGACTCTGGATAGCAATGGGTTCATCTACAGTGCCCCGCTCACAGTCACGTTGACAAGGATGGTTGCACACACGCCCGCAGACGCCTGGAAAAGGCATTGTCCGCCTCACCACCTCTAATGCTTCCTTGAACTTGCTTTGAGAAATGAGAGCAATATAGCCCTGAGCATCAACCCCAGCAGGGCAGGCCACCCGGCAGGGCGGATACCCCCGCTTATCAATGGTATACTTATTTGGTATTGCTTGAGGGAAAGGAATGTAGATAGCTTTTCGCTCACCTAGATTCTCGTCGAACTCACTCTTTAACGTGACAGGGCAGACTTTAGTGCACTCGCCACAGCCAGTACACTTGTTCACATCGATATATCGGGCTCGCCTCCTAATCTTGACATGGAAGTTTCCCACATACCCCGAGATAGCCTCAAGCTCACTATAGCTCATAAGATTAATATTGGGATGTTGACCAACTGTAGTCATCTTAGGAGTGAGGATACAAGCAGAACAATCCAGTGTAGGAAAGGTCTTGTCCAGCTGCGCCATATGCCCTCCAATAGAGGGCTTCCGCTCAACTAAAACCACTTCATAGCCAGCATTAGCGATATCCAAGGAGGCCTGAATACCAGCAATCCCGCCACCAATGACCAAGGCACGCTTAGTAACACCAATCTGCCTGGGGGTCAGAGGCTCCTGCCAGCGAACTCTGGCCACTGCTTTGCGTAGAAGATCTATGGCTTTAGTGGTGGCTTCCTCAACTTGGTTGGGGTGAACCCAGCTACAGTGCTCGCGTAGGTTGGCAATTTCTAGAAGATAAGGGTTCAAGCCGGCACTCGCTACTGTTTTACGAAAAGTTACCTCATGCATGCGTGGTGAACAAGCACCGATGACCACTCGGTTAAGCTGCTGCTCAATTACTGCTTGGCGAATTGATGCCTGACCAGGCTCGCTACAGGTGAACTTGTTATCTTCAACATGAACAACCTGCGGTAATTTCTTTGCTGCCTCCACCACCTTCGAGATGTCCACCGTCCCTGCTATGTTACTGCCACAATGACATAAAAAAACTCCTATTCTCGCCATATCTCCTCTTCACTAGGTACCTTTCTATTGTGACAACATGGCAACCATGCAGATAGGCATAAATTGGTGTGGAGTCTCACTTCTACCCTTGATGAGCCTCGGTCTCTGGGCCGAAAGCCTCGCTCAGTAGTCTGGACAGTACTATACATTAAAACACGTCTGCTTGTCAAGTTAGCCGATTATTTTCGCTATTAAATGCATAAAAGAGTACGTAATTTGTGCGACAATTCTGCATACATTAATGCCTTGACCTGGGCATATTCTTTGGCTATCATTACCCTGGAATTGACACGACATATAAGAAGCAAACAATATGTCTTTTAGACAGAAAAGGACGAATAGATTAGACAGTATCCACACTTTCATATACTCCTTGAGTATGGTATGCTTATTTTGATATATTTGGTTTAGGTTAGCTTGGGTGAGAGACGCTAAGAAGAAAATCAGGGTTCTAGTTGCCGACGATCATGAGATTGTTCGGGAAGGGTTATGCTTGCTTCTAAGCGAAGAAGCTGACTTAGAAGTTGTTGCCAAAGCAGCAGATGGCAAGGAAGCTACCAAACTGGCAAGGGAGCTATGTCCAGATATTGCCATAATGGATATTGTCATGCCTGAACTGGATGGCATTGAAGCTGCAAAGCAGATTAAAGCAGTCTGCCCGGGCGTTGCCATTGTCATGCTTAGTGCCTATGACTATGAGGCATATACGCTTGGTGCCCTGGAGGCAGGGGCAGTTGGGTATTTGTTGAAAGAAATTTCACCTCGTGAGCTAGTTAATGCTATACGCACGATACATGGTGGGCGGGGTGTAGTCGACCTGAAGGCATGGGATCGGATGCTACAGCGTCTAACCCCTCCTAAAGATGAGGGCAAGAGAAGCTTCGGGAAACTACAAACCCGTGAGCTGGATGTACTCAAGCTAGTTGCGAAGGGGATGAGCAGCAGAGAAATCGGTAAGAGCCTTACTATTAGTGTGCGCACAGTTCAGACCTATCTAGATAATATCTTCACGAAGCTTGGGGTTCATTCACGCACCGAGGCTGTGGTCTACGCCTTAAGAGAAGGTTGGCTTACCCTTGATGACCTATGTCAAATGGAGACCTCGGCGTAGTCCACCGCTTCGTCTCCATCTGGTCAAAAGTACTAGCCTATTTTCCCCTGCCTCACTATATTAGTTGCCAAATGGCGAACAAATCCCTCAGCGTCAAGTGTAATTGACCATTTTCTTGACATCGTCTAAGTCCGGGCCGTAAAAGAAGATCGCAGGCATAATCCCCTCCCTTCAACCTTACCGGAATAGACAAATCGGCTTTCACAATTTACTTGAGGTCTTCTTCACCGGATAATGTTAGCGTCGGTGGTGAGTTACTACGAGAGAGGTTGGAGCGACAGAAGGGGTAAAAGAAACTGTCAACCTTCAACAGGTGGTGAAACCTCGTTACCATCCTGCCGCTGACCTGGTTATCACCACCGGTCCCGTGTGAGAGTCCTGGCTCTTCTTATCAGCCTCAGGGAAGCAGTGGCGGATGATGAAAGAGACCCGAATCAGCTCTCTGCTTTGCACGACGTAAAGGCAGTGAACAATCCTCGGTTTTGTTCAACCCTGTTCCTCTCTAGCTCCATCCTGTGGTATACTTGAACTAGGTTCCTAGGGCATGAGACAGGAGGATGGCTATGAACGCTGACATTTATCACTTTGAGCTAGGGGATTTCCACTGCGTAGCTGTTAGTGACGGCACTCACACCTACGCACCTCCGACCTTCCCACCGCCGGCCATATTCCTTTTCGCTAATGCGCCAAAAGAACGACTTGAGCCACTGCTTCGCGAACACAACCTACAGCCAGAACAGTGGCTAGAGTGGACAAGCCCATACATTTGCCTGGCAGTTAACACAGGCAAGCATCAGGTGCTGGTGGATACGGGTGCCGATGGCCTTGCCCCAAGCACAGGAAAGCTTGTTCAGAACCTGAAGGCTGTAGGGATTGCGCCTGAGCACATTGACACGGTCATCTTAACACATGGACATCCAGACCACATTGGCGGGAATACTGATGACGAGGGTAGGCCAGTTTTCCCCGACGCTCGGTACGTTATGTGGAAAGGCGAGTGGGACTTCTGGACCTCGGGACAGGCAGAGACGAAACTCGATGAACATGTCAGGGAGAGGCAGCTGAAATTCGCACGCAAGAACCTGCCGCCGATTCAAGGTCGATTGGAACTTGTTGACCGTGAAACCGAAATCGCACCCGGTATACGCGCCCTGGCAGCGCCTGGTCATACACCGGGGCAAATGGCGCTGGCTATTTCCTCAAGAGGTAAGCAATTGCTGTGCGTCTCTGATGTGGTACTCCACCCCATCCATCTGGAGCAACCAGAATGGTGTGCAGGCACCGATTTTTCTCCCCAGCAGGTCGTAGCCACCAGACGCAGGCTTCTAAAGAGAGCGGCAACTGAGAATGCCCTGGTGCTTGCGTTTCACTTCCCCTTCCCCGGTCTGGGCCACGTCATGCGAAAGGGAGAGGCGTGGCAATGGCAGCCTATGGGGGTAAAGGCATAGAATATCCCGATTCCATTAACAATTACTCAGAATGTTTGGCTGCAAGCCGCTTATGCCTTCCCTTCGTTACCGCTTTTACTCCTATCAACTTCTTGGCAATAACAAAGAACACGAGGTAAGCTGTAATTCTCATTGGTTAGAGTCATTTTGAGGCTACAATATATCCAGCGATGAGAATTAAGGAACCACCAACAATCATAAGCGGTGTTGGCGTTTGGGCTAAGAATAGAAAGCCAAAAACCACGGCGCTAGCAGGCTCCAGATAGGTCAAAACCACCGCCTTCTGAGCCTTAATCATTCTCAACCCTTTAAGGTAGACGGTAACAGCAAATCCAGTATTAACAATGCCTAGAACCAGTAGAAGCGCAAGTGAAGTCAAACCTGGAGAAAAATCTTTACCTATCACGAAGGGAAAGAGGAAAACTGTAGCTACAGAGTAAGAGTAAAATGCTACGACTTGGCTTGAGAAACTAGACAAAGCCTTCTTTGATAGAATAATGAATCCTGCATAGGCGAGGCCGGCAAGTAATCCAAGAACTATTCCCAGTTGATTTTGGTCGGTGCTAACGCGAAGGCCCTGCTGAAATGAAATGAGTAGTATTCCTGCCACGGATATGGCCAGTGCAAGCAGGGTAGATTTTTCCAGCTTCTCCTTAAGAAACAAGGGCACAAGTAAGGTTACAAAGATGGGGGCCGTATAATTAAGCAAGACCGCATTGGCGATTGCGATGAGTTTCATTGACTGGAAAAGCAACGTCCAACCCAAGGCTAGTAGCGAGCCTAAGCTAAGCATGACCTTCCAAGACCCCCTTGACTTGGCGACACTTGTCACTTCTGGTTTTCGGGTTAAGAGGACAACAGGCAAGAGGGTAAGGCTGGCAAATAAGACTCGAAAGAAAGCGATAGTCTGTGCATCGTAGGAGACTGAGTTTACAATAACACCATTAGAGCCCCAGATGATAGCAGCTGCGGCTACGAAAAAATATCCTGAAGATTTTATCTTAAATCGCTCCAGCATAAATACTCTGCTCATATGAAGCTGGGGGCAAACATTCTTTATTATACACTAAGCATCGTCATCTCTTTATTTGCTAAGTCCGAAGTTATAGTCTTGGTCTAGGCTTTAGGCATTTGGTTGTTGGCATCATCAGCCTTTAGCCACAATTTAACCTTCTAGCGTCTTGTGTAGCCGGGCTGTTTTGTACACGCTGTCATACAGGTAATGCCTACTCTTGAAAATGAGCCAATATTGTTGGCGTAGCAACGAGCGTGATTGACATTACGAGCATATGTGCTGAGGACATACTACAAGGATCAATGCTAAGGCGTCCGACATCCTTCGGAAGTCGTGCTCTAGGGAAGCCAACTTTTCAAAAATAGGATTGTTTCTCGAACTGAGCGGGCAACTGAAAAGACAGATTAAATCGAAATATCATGATAATAAGATCCCTAAAGCTGCAAACTCAGAGTACTATTTTCAAATTTACGAGGGGTCAACAGGTATTGATATTCTAATGCGTAGAGAATAAAATCAGGGTGTCGGTTGACCTAGCGTTGTGACACCCTGATTCTTTTCAAATATCCCCAGCAGGGAAGGTCTACTAGCTTTAGTAGGCCGTGCAGGTCTCGAACCTGCGACCACCTGATTAAAAGTCAGGGATTCGCGCGGTCTATTTGAGGTTATCTTTCTATAGCTAAATCCGACAAAACCACCATAAAACTCTTACTAAATCAGGGTATCACCTTCCTCATCACTTGCCAGCTGGTTACTTGCCCATATTATAACATACTTGCCTGCCAGACAAGTAAGAAAGGACTAGCCAAGCTGAGACGCCGGTTTGATAATTGACTTATAGGCTTTAGTAATCATCATTCAAGAGTAAAGAACGCCCAACCGATTTGAAGAGCTTCTGGATGTCATAAAGCTTGATCTTATCACTGTGATGAGTTAATGCCAGGCTTATCTTTATTATCGTTTCAGGGCTAGGATTTTGTTTTTCACCCTTCTTGAGGCGGCTGAGATAAGCTTGGTCCAAATGAGCAAACTGGCTTATCTGATAACAGGATACGCCAGCCTTCTCAAGAAGTTGAGAAAAGACTTGAGAGAAACTGTTAGAATAAACCCCATGCCCTGTCATTTCAAACCTGATTGCTTTTCGTTTTGTCCAACATTGTTAGGCTGTATCTCGCTAAACAAAAAGGCGAGAAGGCTAAAACCTTCTCGCCTTTCTATCTATCTCGGCGAGATAAATGGTTAGTTAAGATATGTTGCTATTCAGTTGTGATTAAAGTATATCAAGCTTTGATATTGTTGTCAACGTAGCGATTTGTGGTAATCAGATGAAGAAGTCTCTTACTCAACATTTCGATGGTTTGTGTAGTTGGCTGCCTCTTTTGCTGAAGGAAGAAGTGTTTATCACCCTAGTGGTTGTAGACTAGGCGGTGACTCCATGCTAGTGGTAGAATGTAAACATAATGGGCAGCAAGATTCTCATTGTTGAAGATGACCAAGCTCTGCTCGATGTCCTCAAGTATAATATAACCAAAGAAGGCTACAATGTGATCGCGGCTACTGATGGTATTCAGGCCTTGGAGGTGGCGCGGGTAAGCAAGCCAGACCTAATTCTCCTTGATATAATGCTGCCTAAGATGAGCGGCTTTGATGTTTGCCGTATCTTGCGGAAGGAGACAACCATACCCATTTTGATGCTTACAGCTAAGGATGAGGAGGTCGATAAGATAGTCGGTCTCGAAATCGGGGCTGATGATTACATGACTAAGCCCTTCAGCATGAGGGAGTTACTTGCTCGGATACGGGCTATGCTCCGGCGAGCTGAGATGATCAAACCGAAGCCAGTTGAAGAGGCAGTATTAAGAATAAGTGACCTTGAAGTTGATCTCGCCCGCCATCAAGCCACCCTCAGCGGAACCAAATTAGACCTGACGCCGAAGGAGTTCGACTTACTTGTCTTCCTGGCTAGAAATAGAGGACTTGTCTTTAGTCGGGAGCAGCTTCTAGAAAGGGTGTGGGGCTATGACTATGCTGGAGATACTCGTACGGTGGATGTCCACATACGATGGCTAAGGGAGAAAATAGAGGTTAACCCGGCAAAGCCAAAGCGGCTCGCCACCATTAGAGGTGTCGGTTATAAGCTGGAAGGCTGAAAAAAATGATTCGTAGCATTCAATGGCGGATTGCAATACCTATCATACTACTTATCTCAGCTAGCATGGGCATCCTGGGATACTATCTTGTCAACTTTGCCCGAGATACCCAGATTGATAACCTGCGTTCTCAGCTTGAAGCGGAGGCCAAGCTTACCGCCGAGGCTAGTCAGCCACGCTTCCTAGACCCGGAGCAACGCAATGCTCTTGACAACTTAACCAAGAACCTGGGCAGAGAAATTGGTGCCAGGGTCACCATCATTGCCTCAGACGGCACAGTTTTAGGTGATTCTGAACAAGACCCGCTAACCATGGAAAATCACGCTACACGACCTGAGGTGATAGATGCGCTGGCTTCAGGCATAGGCGAAAGCACTCGCTACAGCACCACTCTAGGTGAGCGGATGATGTATGTGGCTGTGCCCATAACCAGTCAAGGAGAGATTGTAGGCGTAGCCAGGGTGGCGCTGTCATTAGCCGCAGTTGAAACTTTAGTTAGTCACGTGGTGAGAACCATTATCATCGCCATTGTGGTAACCGCCTCGCTGGCTATTCTGGCAACGACACTTATTACTCGGTCAATAAGCCAGCCAATCAAGCAAGTCACTAAGGCTGCCCAGAGAATTGCCTCAGGGAAACTCGACCAGAAGATCCCGGTGCTGACGGGTGATGAATCAGGGCAGCTAGCCCAGGCTTTTAATGAGATGTCCTTAAGTCTGAAGGAGATGGTAACGACAATTTCTCAGGAGAGAAGCAAATTAGCCACCATCCTATCCAGTATGGCTGATGGCGTCATCATGACTGATAGTGAGGGAACTATTATGCTTGCCAATCCAGCAGCCGAGAATCTCTTCGAGTTTAAAAAGGACAAAGTAGTAGGTCGGCCCTTAATCGAAATAGTCCATGATTATGAGATAGATGAGGTATTGAAGGCATGCCTTAAGACCGCCTGTCAGCAAAGCACTCAGCTTGAATCTGGGGCAGCCAGGCGATTTCTCAGGGTTATCGCTGTCCCACTCACGACCGAAAGACTGACCGGGGCGCTAGTCCTGTTTCAGGACCTGACCGAGCTACGAGACTTGCAAACGATGCGGCGAGAACTAGTCGGTAATATCTCTCATGAACTGAGGACACCACTGGCTACCATTAAGGCGATAGTTGAGACAATACAAGATGGTGCCATTGACGATAAAGAAGCTGCCAAGAAATTCTTGGCTAGAGTTAGCGATGAGGTAGACCGGATGACGCAAATGGTAGCCGAACTGACAGAGTTATCACGTATTGAGACTGGGAAAGCCAAACTGAAATTGGAGATGGTGAACCTCAGCTTGATTATAGAAGATGTCGTTGCTCGACTGAATCCCTACGCCAAAAGCCAGCATGTGGCTTTGTTATCGGAGCTTCCGGCTGACTTACCTCCTGTTCGTGCCGACAATGAGCGAATCCGGCAAGTGGTAACCAATCTAGCCCACAATGCCATCAAATTCACCCCATCAGGGGGCAAGGCAATAATCTCAGCAAAGCCAGAGAGAGACTCGATAGTGGTGAATGTATCTGACACTGGTATAGGGATTTCTAAAGAGGATTTGCCCCACGTTTTTGAGCGTTTCTATAAGGCAGACAAGGCACGGGCAGGGGGTGGCACCGGGCTGGGGCTGGCTATTGCCAAGCATATAGTCCAGGCTCACGGAGGCAATATTTGGGCTCAAAGCGAGGAGGGCAAAGGGTCTACATTTAGTTTCAGCCTGCCTCTCAAGCCAGACTAAAAAAGCTGAAGAGATTTAACAAAACTTTAACCAAGCCTTAAACCGCCTTTAAACTCCATCGGCTACAGTGATAGTAGATGGATATAAAAACAGGTTTAAGGCTTTTTGTTTGGTAATAAAAAGTCAAAATAATCAGGAGGAAGGAAAAAGTTGCATATCACAAAGATGAAAAAATGGTCTATATTACCTCTAGCCATTTTGCTTGTAGTCGGCATTGTCCTAACTGGCTGCACAAGACCAGCACCCTCGCCCACACCACCGAGCACCGAGTTGTCTGGCTCCATTAGTATTATCGGGTCGAACACGGTAACCCCGTTAACTTCAGTGTGGGCTGAAGAGTTCATGAAGGCGCACCCCAAAGTGAATATAGCCGTGAGTGGTCCTGGCTCTGGGGTTGGTATAGCCGCCCTCATCGACGGCACCACCGACATCTGCCAGGCTTCACGTAAGATAAAACCAGAGGAGGTTGACCAGGCTCAGGCAAAGGGGGTAGAACCTTACGAGATTCAGGTAGCCACTGATGCCCTCTCGGTGGTAGTGCACCCGTCCAATCCGGTGTCTGAGCTAACCATAGCCCAGCTCTCAGCTATCTACACCAATCAGATAACCAACTGGAAAGAGGTTGGCGGCAGTGATGCTGAAATATTAGTCCTCTCCCGGGACACTAGCTCAGGCACTCATGTCTTTTTTAAGGAGCATGTAGTCCAAATGCAGGGGCTGACTACTGAGGACAAGAGCCTGGAGTATGGACCCCACGTGCTGTTTCTGCCTTCAACTAAGGAAGGAGTAGATGAGACGGCTAAAAACCAAAACGCCATCTTCTACCCTGGACTGGGCTATGTGACCGATGAGGTAAAACCCCTGGCAATCAAGAAGACAGCCGACGACCCGGCGGTCTTGCCTAGTGTTGAAACAGCTTTAGACGGAACGTATCCTATTGCTCGACCGCTCCTGTATTACACTGATGGAGAACCCACTGGCATTATCAAGGCTTTTATTGATTATTGTCTGTCACTGGAGGGTCAACAAAAGGTCACCGAAGTAGGCTATGTGCCGCTACAATAAGATACATAGACGCCCCATTTAGGGCAAACTAGCTGAAAGAAGAGATTGTCCCATGCTGCAGCGGGAGGCTTCAGCCTCCGCCGCCGAATCCAATGCTAAAGGGGGGCTCCGGCGGCGGAGGCGGTTAGGCGAAAAGTTTATTGAGAGCTGGATTTTTCTGGCTGGGATACTAGCCATAGTCATCCTGCTGGGTATTGTTATTCTCTTGCTGCGGGAGGGCGTACCGGCTTTCTTCTATACTCCTCCCTGGCAATTCTTCTTCGGCACCAAGTGGTACCCGGTCTCCGAACCGCCCACCTTTGGTATAATGCCTTTCTTTGTCTCCACGATAATGATTACCTTGGTGGCAACAGCTATAGTAGTGCCGATTGGCGTTGGCTGTGCTGCCTACCTAGCTGAGGTCGCTTCACCAAAGGTTAGGGAAATGGTTAAACCAATCATTGAATTACTGGCGGGAATCCCGTCGGTGGTGATGGGATTTATTGGTCTTATGCTTCTATCGCCACTGGTCCAGAGTGCGTTCAACCTTAACACCGGGCTTTGTGGGTTTACCGCAGCCGTTATGCTGTCAATGATGAGCCTGCCCATAATTGTCAGCGTCTCCGAGGATGCGTTGCGGGCTGTGCCTGATGAGTTTAGGCAGGCAGCCTATGCTCTAGGTGCTACCAAGTGGGAAACGGTAAGGCATGTATCTATTCCCGCTGCTCTATCAGGCATTACCGCCGCAATCATGCTCGGCGTAGGACGAGCTATTGGTGAGACGATGACCGTCCTTATGGTGGCTGGCGGCGCTCTGGCAGTACCCCGTTCACCAACTGAGCCCATGATGCCGATGACGGCAGCTATTGCCTCCGGGATTGGCAATGCCGTCCGTGGTGGCTTACAGTATCAGGCATTATTTGCTATTGGATTGGTCTTATTTATCATGACCCTG
>Ga0315312_1001136_pt1 | contig 22545 bp, 26 predicted proteins | sample TDP7_MG_FD_203629 | JGI IMG/M metagenome (GOLD analysis project Ga0315312, IMG submission 203629) | Freshwater sediment microbial communities from Lake Towuti, South Sulawesi, Indonesia - TDP7 | ecosystem: Environmental > Aquatic > Freshwater > Lake > Sediment | place: Indonesia: South Sulawesi... | reverse complement strand
GCTGCGGTGAAAGAAAAGGCTGCTCTGGTCTACCGTAAAGCCTTGGACGAGGGTCTGGTCAGGGGGAGATCGATCGCCGCCATCGCCGCTGCGTCTCTGTACGCTGCCTGCAGGGTCACGGGTACGCCTAGGAATCTGAGGGAGATCGCTCGGGCAAGCCTCGTGAAGAAGAAGGATGTCGCCCGATGCTATAGGCTGCTTCTGCGCAAGTTGAGCATCCACATGCCGATTGCTGACCCCCTCATCTACATAACAAAGATCGCACAAAGATCCGATGTTCCAGGGCCCGTCCAGGCGCTTGCGGTTCAAATCCTGAACAAAGCAAAAGCCAGACATGTTTCAGCGGGAAAGGACCCGATGGGACTGGCTGCAGCTGCATTGTACATCGCATGCAAACAAGCAGGCGAGAAGAAGACTCAGAAGGAGATCGCTGACGCCGCAGGTGTAACCGAGGTCACTGTTAGGAACCGCTTCAAAAACCTCAAGAGGCACTTGAAGTTGGAGGTGCCGGATTAGCCGTTTCCGGCTTCTTCTTCGCCCTCAGTCTTCTCAAGCTCTAGAACAACAGGGCCCACGTAGCCGCAGTCGCCGCATACATACCTTCCCGGCGTCAACCACACGTCCAGCTTGCTTGAGAACTTGAGGTTGGCGCTTCCGCATCGAGGGCAGACTTTCAATGACTTAGAAGCCACAGAGCGTCGCCTCATTCTGCTGAGCAAGAAACGCAGGTGTCCAGACCTCCTTCATCAACGCTTTCTGGGGCTTCTATTGGACCTCGATGTTCTCTTGCGGGTATCCCATTTGCAGAAGGAAAACGTGCGCCTTCTCTCTCTGATCGCCTTGAAGCAAGATCTGGCCGTTCTTTGCTGTTCCGCCGCAGGCGCAGAAAGCCTTCATCTTCTGGGCGAGTCTACTCAGGTCTACATCCTTGTCACTTATGCCTTCAATAACTGTCATGGCTCTACGAAATTTCCTTGTCTCCCGGCGAACCACAATCTTCTGTTGCTCTTTCCCAATCTCCCCGCAGACGCAGATGTCCTTTGGAAGCCCGCATATCGGACAGATTTCAACCATTACGGTGCTCTTTGCTCCTATCTCGCCTCACCACTACATTAACCCGGGACATATTTAAGATTTTAGGACCATACATCCCTTATGTTGACGGCGGCATTTTTTCAATCTGCTCAAGCACGTATTCACGGATTTCCGAAGCTTTGGGCAAATCAGAAACTAATACGCCATCTTTCACGAGAGGTTTGAGCATGTCCACCATTTTCCTTCTGCATTTGGGGCATTCCGGCTCTGATGCCAAAAAAGGTAGGACGACATCGACGAGGCAAGTTGGGCATCGCCAAACCTGTTTCTTTCCACTGAGTTTCCCTCTTTTCGCCGCGAATCCGCCTTCTACTTCCACGATGTCCAAGGCAAAGTCTACAGTGGGAGCATTGCTGATTGATGTGCCGACGCCGAAGGCTTCGGCTCCCGCCTCTCCGAGGGTCTTCACGGTCTCCTCGTCAAGCCCTCCTGATACGAAAATCTTCACATGCTTGTAGCCTCTTATGTCCAGTTCCCATCTAACCTCTCGGACGATCTCCTCGAAGTCTCCCTTTCTGGACTTGGGCGTGTCGAGACGCACACCTGCAAGACGATCTTTCAACGCATCCGCAGCCATGACAGCCTCAACCTTCTCGTCGAGATAGGTATCCACAAGACATACTCTGGGAACCTCAGGCGAGATCACTTCGTCGAAGGCTTTCCACGCCTCAACCTGGTCGCCCATTGCTATGATGAGGGCGTGGGGCATTGTTCCGCTCGGTTCAATGCCTATTGTTTCCGCTCCTATCAGGCTTGAGACTCCGTCAAGCCCTCCAATGTAGGAGGCTCTGTCAAGCATGGGTGCCATAGCGGGATGCATTCTGCGTATGCCGAAGGCTATGACCATCCTGTTTCCTGCAGCCTGCCTTATTCGAGCTGATCGTGTTGCCACGCCGGTTGACTGACAGATCAAGCCGAGCATCGGCGTTTCTAGGACGCAGAATTCGCCGTAGGAGCCTTCGATAAACAGCACAGGCTCTTTGAAGCCTTTGTAGTCGCGGGTGTAGAACACGCTTCCCTCGGGCATTGCGTAGACGTCGACTGAGCATCCTTCAAACAGACGCGCAACCTCCTCGATCCCGCAGAGAATCCCCCAAGGCCACCCTTCTGGGAGATCGCTGACCGTGACCTCGGCGACTACGTGAATCTTGTCCCTTTTCCTTGCTTCAAGAACTTGTTTGGTTCTTATGAAGTAGATGTCGGTAGTCTTTCCCTTCTTTATCTCCTCGTCGTCTGCGTAGTGAAAAAGCCGCATGATTTCCACCATACCCGGCAACGGAATACTCAGTAAGGAGCTAGCTCACTATTTGCCTTAAAATTGTTCTGGTGAGTGACGCGAAGTTTTTATTAAGTAGGCTGCTGGTATCTTAAACGGGGTTGCTATAGTATTCTGGCAGTTGAAGTTCAGAATATGAGAATCATGAGGAAGAGAGAAGACTTTTGGATGCGAGAAGGCGATACAGCGGTTGGTTCCTGCTGGCTTGGGCAATATTAGGGTTTATGGCATTTCTGAGTGGGTTTGTGTCAGGAAACATTGCTACGATGGCCATCGGCGCAGCCATGAAATTTGGAACAACGTCAGCGTACCTCGCTGCCTACGTCAAGAATGAGCGTAGAATTAAGAGGGCATTGGAATTAGCCTTGGCGTTCCTAACGTTCGGCATCCTATCCTATGGCTACGTGGTGACTGGAAACCTTATCCTCGGGGCCATTGTGTCTTTAATGACCGCCATGACCCTCTTCGCCTTTACGGTCTCGTATCTTCTGCCTAGAATCCGTCGCGAACCTGAGGGTTGCGGCCAAAAATAGATGAAAATGCGGCAGGTCTTCTTCAGCCTTTTCTTCTGCAGTAAAGCATCTCTTCCTGTCTCAGTGCCTAGGCTTCTCCACAGAGGGCTGTTATCCTTTGCCAGTTATCGTCCACCCAATGTTGAATGACATCGAGTTCATGTTGGAACTGTGGAGTGAACAGATGCCTAAACCTGCCTTGGGGTTTGAGGTAATCGACGACCGGTTTTGGCTTAGGCACCTTTATGTCGAGCTTGTACTTGCCTTTCTCAACCTCGTACACTGGCCAGTAACGTGTCTGCACAGCTAGCCTTGCCAGCTCTATGCTCTTCTCCGAGTCAAATCTCATGCCCACTGGGCAGGGCGAGAAGACATGGATGACAGCTGGTCCCTCAACCTCTAGGCCTCTGCGCACCTTCGTTATATAGTCATTCCAATAGGCAGGCGAAGCCGTCGCAGCGAACTCTATGCCATGGGCAGCGCAGATTCCAATCAGATCCTTCTTGAACTCAGGCTTTCCAGGAATCTTCGTCCCCGCCGGGCTTGTCGTGGTCGCTGCCCCGTGCGGGGTTGCCCCTGACCTTTGGATACCCGTATTCATATACGCCTCGTTATCATAGCACAAATACAGGAAGTCGTGTCCTCTTTCTAAGGCTCCAGAGAGGGCCTGAATTCCGATGTCAAAAGTTCCGCCGTCTCCTGCGAAGGCGATTATGTCCACATGCTTGTCCCAAGCGTTCCTCTTCGCCAAAGCCTTGTACGCAGACTCGATCCCTGAAGCAACGGCAGCCGTGTTCTCGAAGGCGACGTGAATCCAGGGAATCTTCCACGATGTGAATGGATAGATCGTTGAGGAGACTTCTAGGCATCCCGTAGCGTTCACGGCAACGGTCGGTCCTCTCAGGGCTTTCATGGTCATCCTCGCGATTGTGCCTGCTCCGCAACCGGCGCAGAGTCTATGGCCTGAGGTGAACAGCTCTTCAGTGGTAAGTTCCTTGAGTGCGACCATTATTCCCTCACTCCTATGAATCTCACCGGCTCCTTAACATGTCCTGTCTCGGCAACTTTCAAGGTCTCCTTGAAGATGGCTTCTATGTCAAAAGGTGTGACATCTCTTCCTCCCAACCCGTAGACAATATTGAAGAGATTCAGCCGCTTCCCATTCTGATAAAGCGCTGCTCCGACATCGCTGCCTAAAGCGCTGTAAGGAGCGCCGAAACTGCAAGCTCGATCAAGAACCGCTAGGGCTTTTAGGTTTTCTGCGGCTTTCACGATCTCCTCCTCGGGGAAGGGTCTGTAAACCCAGGGCTTTATGACTCCCACTTTTCTCCCCTTGTTTCGGAGATTCTTGGCTACGGTCTTTGCTGTTCCTGCTGTGCTTCCTAGGCAGAGTACTGCAGCTTCAGCGTCTTCCATACCGTAGGTCTCTATGAAGTCATATTTCCTTCCCGTCAAGGACTCGTACTCTCTGTTAATCGCACGGATCACTTTGGAGGAATTCTGCAGTGCATCGACCTGCTGGCGTTTCATCTCAAAATAATAGTCTGTGAGACATAGAGCCCCAACCGTTATCGGCCTATCAGGATCGATTGTCAAGACAGGTTTTCTTACCGACAAAAACTCTGCAACTCCAGCATCTTCTAGGACTCTAACTCCTTCCATCAAAAAAGAGAGGATAAAACCATCTATGTTAACTGACACGGGGAGCAGGACCTTTGGATGCTCAGCTATCTTGAAGGCCTGGATTACCCAATCATAGGCCTCCTGAACATTCTCTGCGTAAATCTGTATCCAGCCGCAGTCCCTAGAGCCCATCATGTCAGAGTGGTCGCCATGGATGTTAATAGGCGCTGAAAGCGCTCTGTTCGCGACACCCATCACTATCGGGCATCTCAGACCTGATGCAATATAAAGCATCTCATGCATTAGAGCCAGGCCTTGACTCGATGTGGCTGTGAAGACCCTCGCTCCTGTCAGGCTTGCGCCGATGCAGGCTGACATGGCGGAATGCTCTGATTCAACGCAGATAAACTCACTGCTTACCTCACCGTTATGGACGTATTCGCTGAAGGCTTCGACCATTATTGTCTGGGGCGTAATCGGGTACGCTGCTACGACATCTACGTTGCTTTGTTTAGCTGCGTATGCCACAGCTTCATTTCCAGTAAAGCCCATTGTTACACCCATCTTACCTCTTCTCCTCTACCATTGTTATTGCTTTGACAGGGCATTCGTTTGCGCATATCCCGCAGCCCTTACAGTAGTCGTAGTTGACATCGACAAACTTTTCCAGTCTGATTATGGATGCGTCTGGGCAATATATCCAGCATAGAAGACAGTTTGTGCATTTTTTCTGGTCCACGATGGGCTTGAATGCTCGCCAGTCTCCGGTCAAGTATTTCATCGCTGAGCCCGGTTCCAGAAGAGTTCCGCCTATCGGTAGGTTCTTCCATCCTAGTTTTGGTTCGTTATCCAATACAACGCGCCTCCTCGTAAGCCCTTCTTATTACGGCGACATTCTTCTCCCCTGGTGCGCCGGGGAAACGTTCCATCACAGCCTTGTTTATGGACTCTAGAGTTGCAAGGGGGGCGGTCCTGATAAGCGCTCCAAGCATTGCCGTACTATAGATCGGTCTGCCAAGTATGTCGAGCGCTATTCTCATGGCATTAACGGTGTAGATTCTGGCTTTTTCGACTTTCAACTCCTTCCTCAACTCTTCCGGACTACGATCCGTGTGAGCTATGATTGTTCCATCTTCAGTCAGGCCCCTAGTCACATCGACCCTCCCAAGCAAGGTTGGGTCCACAATCACTACAAAGTCTGGATTGTAGACATGACTGTGGATGTCTATGGGCTCGTCCGAAACCCTTGTGAAACTGGTGACTGGCGCACCTCTCCGTTCCGGTCCAAACTCTGGAAAGGCTTGGACATGTTTGCCGTCAAGCAACGCTGCATACCCAAGCAGACGGCTTACAGTGACTATGCCTTGTCCTCCTCTACCATGCCAACGGACTTCGACCAGCAAGTTTACTCCTCCACACGAGTTTTCTGTTGAACCCTTTTTTGGTGGCTTGGGTTAATGTGAACCGAGAAGGAAGATATAACTTTAGCTACATGCTTCCCAGTCGAGGGTTGCGAGTTTTCTCTCTGAGCAACAATTGGACGAAGAGGACGGCTAGGCTCAGAGCAAAACCATACATGTAGGGCGCATTGGGCGCATATTCTGAAACGATTCCCCCGATCAGCGGCCCTGTGAAGTATCCGATCCCGATAAGGCTCTCGAAGACTCCTGCTGCATATCCCCTAGACGATCCCCATCTCCTGAGAATGAAGGATATTGAGGCAGCATAGGATACCCCGGACCCAAAGCCGAAGATCAGAAAACACAGCATGAACACTAGGATGCTGGTGCTGCTGAAAGCCAGTAAGGACGCGACGGCAAGGGTCATCGAACCCAAAAGAAGCGTGCCCAACTTTCCGAGCCTAGCCTCGATTCTGTTGGCCTGATAGAACGTGGAGGTTCTGGCAGCGCCTGACATGAAGGTTATCACCCCTATTTCGAAGGGCAAGATTCCGAGATCAGTTGCGTAAGATGGAAAAAGGGCGAGGACTATCCCACCTATCGAGGAGAAGAGGAGAATGGATGCAAGCGAAGTCACGGTTGACCCTTGAACAGGCGAGTTAGCTTCCAAATCGGTGACGGGCAGCCCTTTCCTCTCTGGTTCTCTGGGCGGTTCAGCAATCATCAGGAAGCTAAGCAATCCGAAGGAGAGCAACAGTCCCGCAGAAAAAAGGAACGGAGCTTTGATCGACCATCCGCTGATCAGCGAACCTCCCACAATGGGACCGATGACCATGGCAGAACCCCATGAAACATTAAACCTCTTCAACGTCTCCTCAAGTCCTCCCTTGCCAGAGTCGGCTATCAATGCTTCCATGGCAGGCCAAAAGGCTGCAATAGACAAGTACTCCAGAACTTTGGCAACCGCAAGCATAGCCGGTTCTTCAATGAGGCTGTAGAGCAGACATGAGATTCCGTAAGAGATCAAGGAGGCTGAGACAAAGGCTTTCCTGTTCAACCTGTCGCAGAGTATCCCCGAAACCAGCGGCATAAACGAGTAGATCAGACCGCCAGATGATCCTATGAGGCCGACTAGAAGGGGTGAGGCGCCTAGGCGGTTGGCGTAGATGGGAACGGCTATCCCAACGACCCCTGTCAGCATCTGGCTTATGAATGTGGCGATGAAGAGAAACCTCAGCGATATTGCCTTGCGTCTGTCCGATTCCAAAGTCTCACTTCCAATTTTCGCTTTGCCTCAGTGTACCAGAGCCAAGTATCATGGGTAGGACTTCTCAAACTGCTATTGAAGAGGTTTAGCAGCCTTCGTGCTAATAAGCTAGGTGTTGAAGATCAGGGAAAGAACTCGGAATCGGCCGAATCGGCGTTCAATGTGAGAGAACGGAAAAATCTCGGGAGCACAAAAAATGAGGGATCGAGGTATAGAGGCTTACTCGAACTCTTCTCCTCCGCCGTAGCCGCCGGGTGGCATTCCGCCTGGACCGCTTGGGCCGCCTGGAGGAGTGGGTGGAGCCTTCATCTTTCCGGCCGCAATGACGTCGTCAATCTTCAGGATCATTGAAGCCGCTTCAGTGGCTGACTTGATTATCTGCTTCTTGACGGCTAAAGGTTCGTAGACATCTAGTTTCTGCATTGGCTTGACCTTGCCCTCAAAGACGTCGACGCCGGCCCACTTTTCGCCCTTTTCATGCCTTGCTCTGAGGTCAGAGATTATGTCTATGGGATCAAGCCCTCCATTCTCGCCAAGTGTTATGGGCACGATCTCCATGGCATCAGCGAAGCTCTGGACGGCTAGCTGTTCCCTTCCTGGAAGAGTCTGGGCGTATTCTCTGAGAGCCTTAGCTACTTCTACCTCTGGAGCCCCGCCTCCGATCAACACCTTCGGCTCTTGAACAACATCTCGGACTACACACAGGGCGTCATGGATTGATCTTTCAGCTTCGTCGACAATCCTTTCTGTTCCTCCTCGGATCAGTATGGCTACTGCGCGGGGGTTCTTGCATCCTTCTATGAAGGTCATCTTGTCGTCGCCGATCTTCCTTTCCTCCACCAAATCTGCGTGGCCTAAGTCTGTTTTCTTGATGTCCTCTATGTTTGTGACGACCTTTCCGCCTGTAGCTTTGGCTAGTTTCTCCATGTCGGATTTCTTGGCGCGCCTTGCCGCCAGGATTCCCTTCCTTGCCAAGAAGTGTTGAACCATGTCGTCTATGCCTTTCTGGCAGATCAGCACATTGGCACCTGTCGCTACTATCTTGTCCACCATCCCCCGTAGCATGTTCTCCTCTTCGTGTAGGAAGGCTTCCATTTGTTCGGGGGTTTCAATGTTAATCTTCGCGTCAAACTCTGTCTTCTCGACTTCTAGGGCAACGTCCAAAAGCGCGATTTTTGCTTTCTCTATACGTTTTGGCATGCCTGGGTGGACAACCTCCTTGTCCAGAACTATGCCTTTTATGAGTTTTGTATCGGTTATGGATTCTCCGGGCTTCTTCTCAACCATGATGTCGTCTAGGTCTGCCCTGTATTCGCTTTCGACTTTCTGGGCTACGTGCGAGATGGCTTCAACAGCTATCTCGGCAAGCTGTTCTCGGTATTCAGCCACAAGTTTGCTTGCCATTGAGGTCATGGCAACCTTCTTTAGCACCTCTTTATCCGTGGGAGTGGTTGGGATGGCGATCTTCTCCAAGGTTTCCAAGGCTTTCTCAGAGGCTTTCTTGTAGCCGTCGATAACTACTGTGGGATGAACATTCTTGTTCAGCAGGTCTTCTGCTTTGCCGAGGAGTTCTCCGGCTACGATGACAGAGGTTGTTGTTCCGTCCCCGACTTCGTCGTCTTGGGTCTTGGCGACCTCAACCATCATCTTCGCAGCTGGATGCTCGACGTCAATTTCGTCCAGTATCGTCCGTCCGTCGCTGGTGATGGTGACATCGCCCAAGCTGTCCACCAGCATTTTGTCCATGCCCTTTGGTCCCAAAGCGCTTCTGACAGCTTCAGCGACAATTCGGGCGGCCATGATATTGGCATGCTGAGCTTCTTTTCCTCTAGACCTCGAAGCGCCCTCCTTCAAGATTAAAACGGGTACTCCTTGCGTTGCAGACATAAGACTCCTCTCTAATCTCATCTGTAGAAATATGGCAAATTAATATACTTTTCGCAAACTTCGTCCTTGCCTTCTTGAAAGAGCAGGATGGCTGGCTCAACGTTCAGTGTAGCCACCAACCGTCATGTTTAAAATCGAGCTGAGAGATAGTAGAAGCCGACAATACACACCATCCTCGAGGGGAGGTACAGTGTCGCGCAAAAAACGAAGAAGCTTGATAGATGAACTCTTGGGCGGCTCTCCTTTCCAGGATTTCGACAAGGTTTTCGAAGATTTCGAGAAGGGAGAAGGAAGAGAAAGCGGCTATTCAATAAGCGTTTCACAGACACCTCAGGGCACAAAGGTCTACGCAAAGGTTGGAAGGGATACCGATGTGAATGCGCTGAGGAGGCAACTCCAGCAGCAATACCCCGGCGCCCAGATCGAGATAGAGGGAGGACAGCCTTTAATCAGAGAGATCTCAACCAGACCGGTCAAGGAAGAAGAGAAAGAGGAGGAGAAGCAGTAGGCTACCGAACATTGCTGCAAGACAAAACCTAGCAGGAGCCGCGAGAGAGTCGGCGCGGAACCAGATGGCAAGCTTAATTAACCCATCTACGCCATTCTTAGAATAACCAAATTATACGTGTCGGTGTAACCAATGGTCTTCGAGGATTTTGCATCAAGCATCAGCCAGTTTGAGGAGTTGCTGCAGAAGATCACGGCAAATATGACAGCCGGAGTAGTCTTCGAGAAGCTGCCGCCAGTCGAACTCTGGAAGAGATCCGAGGTTGACGTGACAAACATCCAGAGCTTGGCCGGGCATCTTAGGGAGTTGATGCTCACACTCAAGCCTGAAAAGGCTCCAACCATAAGAAAGCGGACGCATGCCTTGCTGCAGCCTCTGAGCAATTTCAGGGAGACGCTTTTCCGAAGGTCGGACGACCCTCTGGCTGCCTCCAAGCTGGCACTTGAAGAGCTGAGAAAGGCAGTTGTGGAAGGTTCTAATCTGCTTGATCTGGCGAAGGAGATAGACAAGAAGCCGTCTGAAAGCATATCGGCAGTTCTCAGATTGAAGGAGGTCTACGACGCGAAGGAATACTTGTCGGCCATACCTGTTCCAGAGGCAACCTATGCCCGATTTACCGGTTTAAGAAAGAACGTCGAGAACCTCAAGCTCTCTGTCGCCAACCTTGAGCGCGCTCTTGCGGAAGTAAGGAAGAATCTCGACGGCGTTCTGGAAGAGACCTCTAAATATCGACCTTCACGCATAGAAGAACCCGGCACGAAACAGGCGGAAACCCCGATGCCCGCTAGAGAGGAAGCCAGTTCGCAGCCTTCATTGGTGTCGGAGGATTAACCCTAAAGGGTTCCTCGAGATCTTATTTCTCGGTGTTCAGAAGCAATGTCGATGATTGACATAACAGATAAGCTCGAAGTCGTTAGAGAGGCAACGGCGAAGGGCAGTATAAGGCTCACAAGGGAAACTGTGAGGTTGATCAAGGAGGGAAGGATAGAGAAGGGCGACCCCTTCTACGCTGCCAGAATCGCCGGTGTACTTGCAGCGAAGAAGACCAGTTCGCTCATCCCCCTGTGCCACCCCATTTCCTTGACAGACGTGAAAGTCGATCTAAGGATTATCGACGACTCCACAGTTGAGGCGGAGTCAACCGTCAAGGCGAAGGCTCAGACAGGCGTCGAGATGGAAGCCTTGGTTGCCACTGCTGTCGCCCTACTAACGGTCTGGGACATGACCAAGAAGTACGAGAAAGACGCTGAGGGGCAATACCCCCACACATCTATCCAGAACATACGTGTCGTACGCAAGCTGAAGGGACCAGAGATATGAGCGAGACAGCAGCCAAGCACAAGGCAGAGGCGCCTAAGAGCCTGAACTTTGCAGTGGTGACCTGCAGCACCTCTCGGTACAAGGAGTTCTCAGAGAAGGGGCGCGTCGATGACCCTTCAGGAGACTGTATCGCTGCAACTCTGAGGAGCAAAGGTCATCGGGTTACCTTGCGAAGGATAGTCTCAGACGACAAATCCGAAATCCAACGCGTTGTCATGAAGGCTTTGAAGTCGAGGAAGACAGATGTTGTGATCACCACAGGCGGGACAGGAATAAGCCCCACCGACGTAACAATCGAGGCTGTTCAACCGCTTCTAGAGAAGGATATTCCGGGGTTCGGCGAACTCTTCCGAGCGATCAGCTTCCAGAAGATCGGCTCCGCAGCGGTCTTGACACGGGCAATCGCAGGGGTGACAAAGGGGAAAGCCATCTTCTGTCTTCCAGGTTCGCCGCAAAGTGCAACTCTCGCCTTAGAAGAACTTATCATCCCAGAGGCGGGTCACATCATCAAACATGCACGCGAAAGATAGTGCCTGCAGTTGAATGCGGCCGGCTTCTCGCGTCCCATAGGGCTCGGGTTTCATTCCTTGGGCTACATAGATCCTTTCATAGATTCTGGCCGATGAGCTGATGGTTAGGGATGAGCAACCAAGAACAGCGAGCCTAATGCAGTTCTCTTCCATACTTGCATGCCTTCTGGCATGCGGTGCACATTAGGTGAGAATTCTTTGTGAGAGAGGGTTCATACTTTGCCCATTCCGCGTTCATCTCGAATCTCTCTTTCTCCAAAAGATGCACGCCTACTAAGCATTTGGAGTCGTCAACCTTGTATGGAGATAGGGCTCCAACAGGGCAAGCTTTGACGCATTCCTCACAGTCGCCGCATAGGTCCCGTTCAAAAGGTCTATCCGGCGTCATATCAGCATTCGTCAGAATCGTGGCTAGACGTACCCAGGGGCCGAAAACTGGGCTTATGACCAAAGCGTTCTTCCCGTAGTTTCCGAATCCCGCCAATTGGGCTAGGCGCTTCTGGGACAGAGGAGGATATGTGTCGGCCTTGTAGCCATTCTTCACCAGATGGTTTTCCACCGCTTGCTCGCAGACCTTGAGCGGAAAGTAGCCTGGATATACCCAGCGGTCGCCTTTCTTGATTGCGAGCTCAAGCATATCGTCCCAGACATGGTAGCCAATCACAACGATGGATTTGGCATCTGGCATGATGTCCGTGGTCTTTTTGGTATATTCCCGGATCTTCCACTCAACCTTTATGATTGGAAAGGAGTCGATCATGCCTGCAGAGACGATTCCAACTAAGCTGGCACCCGAGCTTAGAGCAACCTCCTTGATTTCAGTCGTAAGCTTCTCGCCTTTCATCCCGGTTCTCCTTTGGCTGTGGTAACATAAACTTGGGACACAGTCCTACTATTCCCGTTTGTTCCCTTCACTGCTTTGCTAGGTAGTTGATCATGTCTTCGTCCAGATCGAACCATTTTGCCAAGCCAGCGCCCATCTCAGGGTTGCTTTCGAAGATCACGCGGATGTATGGCAGTATCTCCTTCACTGCTCGGATTGAGGAAACGTGGCATCTCTTGCGTATCTTCATGCCTATGGCAGAAAGCATCTGCCTGTCAGCCCTCGAAGCGGACATTGAACCGATGCGCGTCGGAAACTTGAAGGGCACCCAGCCCGTTGCCTTCTTACTCCATGAGGCTGCGACGCCGGCTGTCATGAAGTCTATGAAGTAACGCATGAGAGACCAGTTCTGAGTCGATGCTATTCTTCCGCGGTATATGTCTGCAAGTGCCAACATCCCCATTGTTGCTGCCAGTTCCTTCGGGTCCTTCACGTGGTAAGGGAGGTTCTCGTAGACCCATTCCAAGAGCATGTCAGGGTCAACATCAGCCATGTCCACCGCATCCTTGGCTGAAAAGCTGTCCTTCGCGTAGAAAATCGACCTGAGCACGTTGAAGATAACTTCCTTTCTGTCTCGGGTGGCAAGCCACGAGACATCGCCATAGGTCAAACGTTTCCTGCCTTGAGCCAGGGCCTGAAGATCGTTGACAGCTGACCTCACATCCCCAGTTGCTCTTTCAGCTATCAGTTTCAACGCGTCGTCTTCAGATTCTATGCCCTCTAGGCTGCATATTTTCCTAAGGTGCCTTTGAATCTCGGTCCTAGAGGGTTTCTTGAACTCTGTGAGTTCGCAGTAGTTCCTGAGCGTTGAAAACCGCGGGTCGTAGGCGTTATTGGCCGTAAGGATGATGGGCGAACCGGTCTTCTTCACGATCTCCGTTATCACGCTGAGGCCTCCACGGTCCGCTGTGCCGGCTATGCCGTCTAGCTCGTCGAAAAGTATAAGCCTCTTCTTGCCCGAAAGGGTTCCGTACTGGGACGCTCTGCCAGCAAACCTTTCAACGGCTTCGGCTGTCCTGTAGTCGCTGGCGTTGCTTTGGACAAGCTCCATCCCCAAGTCGTTGGCTAAAGCCTCGGCTGAGATTGTTTTCCCCGTTCCCGGAGGGCCGTAAAGGAAAAGGGCTCTCTTCTTCGGGATGCCTCTGCTCCAAGATTGGACCCATTGAAGCATCTTTCTCTTTGCGTCTTCGTTCCCGACGACTTCCGATAGAGTCTTGGGCATATACTTCAGGGTCCAAGGCACATGCAACTTTAAGGGCCTCTCTTAATCTCTGAGCCTGCTTCGACCAGTTTAGCCAGCAATGCGCTGAGTTGGATCTCTTCGTTTGAGCCTTGGATCAGCCGGTAGTCCACCTCGCCTATTATGTCGGCCAGTTTGACTTTCCATCTGTCCGGCACGTTGAGCCTGAAAGCCTCGCTGTGAACCTGTCCAATTATATCGCTTCCAGCTAGCCCGTATTTGAGAATCATCTCTCTCAACTTGTTTCTGGCTCCGACGAAGTCTCCGTTCAGCGCTGTGAGCATCATCTCTCTCACGTCGTAGGGGTTGGCTCTGCCGACGACTGAGTAGACGGTCTCGCTGTCTATCGGCTTGCCGACGGAGGCAGCAGTTTGGAGAACGTTTATTGTTCTTCTAAGGTCTCCGCCACTGATCTCCAGTATGGCTTCAACGCCGTCTTCGGAGATTTTGAGGTCCTCGTTCTGGCTGATGCGTTGTATTCTCTTGACCACGTCTTCTCGGGCTAGGTAGGTGAACCTGAAGGGCGCGCATCGCGACTGGATAGGTTCGATTATTTTTCCGCTGTAGTTGGCGATGAGTATGAACCTTGCGGTCTCTGTGTAGCGTTCCATCGTCCTTCTGAGGGCTTGCTGGGCATCGGAGGTCATGTTGTCCGCCTCGTCGAGGATAAGTATCTTGAAAGAAACCTTGCCGATCGACCTTGTCCGAGCGAAGGTTTTCACGGTCTCCCTGACAACGTTTATGCCCCTCTCGTCGCTGGCATTCAACTCCATAACGTGCTCGCGGTAGCCCTCGCCGTACAGATCGTGGGCTAGGCAGAGAGCAGCTGTCGTCTTCCCGGTGCCCGGGGGACCCGCAAAAATACAGTGAGGAACATTCCGGGCTTTCACGAAGCTCTTCAGCCGATTCACGATCTCCTCTTGGTTGACAATATCGCCCAAAGAACGCGGACGGTACTTTTCTGTCCAAATTAAAAAAATTTTTTGGCTATTCTTGGATTTGGTCTCTGTATCCTTTTTGCCAGTGTTCTCTGCATCTTTTGAGTGCATCTTCTATCTGTTTTTTTCTTGTTGGTGTTGTTGATAAGGCTTTTGCTATGTTTAGTGCTGGTTTTCCTCTTCTTTCTAGGACGTATCCTCTTCTTGGGTCTGGTCTTGGTTTTACTCCGAAGCATGGCGATACTGGGTCTAATGCTTCTTTGTCGTATAATCCTATATCTGCGCCGAATCTTGCCCTTTTGTTTTTCTCGTCTATTATGCAGAATGCTGAACCTTCTCCTTGGTACAATCCTCTTGCGTATTCCAGTGGACATTCTGGTAGTAGGTAAGGAAGTTTTGGTTTTGCTTTAGGTCGTCTGTAGACCTTTTTCATCTTCCTTTCGACTTTGTATCTGGGAATTTTGTATTTACGATTGCGCATTTTTTGAGACAATGCTTCTTCCCCCCTCCTTGCCGTTCGTGATGATGTGGCGTAACCTATCGTTAAGCCACTCAACCATGTCTCTGTCTCCATATTCCTCGTATCTTTCGAAGGTTGTGGAGTGCCAAGGACTTATGAGTAGCAATACTATAAGAGAATCCTTATCTTCCTCTGGAAGAGCCAGAATCCTTTCACAAACGGACACAAGCTCAGGGTTTAACTGAGGCAGGCTTTGCTTCAGAACCTCTCTATCGGCAGCAGTCCCAAAATTTTCAACTAACTCCTCTAACCACTTCCTCTTCCATCTGACATGTGGAAGTGTGTTCTTTGCATACGTGACGATATCTTTAGCGTCCTTTAAGACAAGCTGGAAAACGTTGTTGCCAGCATTTCTGATAGAAGCCTCAATGTCCTCCTCACGCAAAGAGTTGGCAATCCTCTCAAGGGGAAACCTATCCTTAAGACTTATTACTGGTATGCCTTGATGGTCTCTCCCCATCTTTAACCACCGTCTTATTTTTTTCAGTGGATTGCCATCTCCACTTTCTTCTCTTTCACCTAACGTAATGTAATATGCTCGTGCTCTGATTAGAGCCATGCCTACTATTTCTGCCTCTTCTAAGGTCAGGAACTGCTGTTCTTTTGGATGTCCGTTTTCATTCAGTTCTCCTGTACACAAAGCAACAACATCTTCAGGTTTGTCAGGAAGCCCTTCGAGCTGAATGCCTACACAAACTCCGCATTTTTCTTTCTTGTTTATGCCTTCAACAATCTTAATGCATTCACTCACTTATACCACCGACCATCGACCGATCGAAATTTTCCTCTCATCCTCTCCTTTGCCGCTATGTACGCCCTTGCCGCAACCTCGGCTTGCCGTACTGGCGGTGTAAGTTGTGGCGAGGATTGCGTTTCAGCTGGTCTTTGCCTGCTAAGAAGCCATAGGACAGCGAAAATGCCACCAATCGCCAGCCACCCCTGCAGGCTTGAATCTGATTCTTCTCTTTGCCGTTTCTCATCGCCGAGTCGGGCATCAAGACCGTTCGTACGCTCTTCTAGCTTGGCAATCTTTGCTTGGTTATCACCTATTATCGGCGGTAGAGCGTATAACATCTCCAACTTCTCGTCGATGTCGTCCAATCTTTCACCTTGACCCCTTACTGTCTCTTTGATCTGCTCGATGTCTCCTTTGACTCTCTGGTTGTCATTCCGCAGGTTGTGATAGTGAAACCTGAGATCAGTTAGTGCTTGTCCACTAGCCTCGACCTTCGCCCCTAGAGTCATTACGTTTGAATCAAGCAGGTGAACATCTTCATTCAGGTTATCTAACGTGGAAAACTTTGAAGAGCAATCAAATCGGCATGCTTCTTCTTTGGGGCTGTTCTTAGCATTTTCCACTTCAAGCCCGCTGAAAATCCGTTTCATAAGCTCATCAGACGAAGACATCGTCGACTTTCCCTCCAAATCTTCTAATGGTTTCTCTGAATAAGTTCACCATCTTCTCGTCGATTTTAGCCTCTAAGCCAGAGAACTTCTCGTCATGCCGTGATACTGCCGCCTTCAACTCACCCATATCTTGCCATAGCCGTTCATGATCCTTCATATTCTCGAAGTCTCTTTCTAGCCTGACCACTCTCTCTTCTAATTTAGGGCTAGCTACTTCTACAGTTTTAGACGAAGGCGCAACTAAATCGCTATCTTGCTTGGGAGCAATGGGAGATTCTTCTTGAAAAGCACCTGCGCTCGACTCTCCAAGGACTACTCGGTTCATTCCCTCCTTCAAAACGGAGTAGAACGAAACTCCGTTTCTCTCGCAGTAGTCGCTCAGAATACCAAACTCCATCGGGCTCAGCCAGACTTGAACTTTTTTCCTTTTCTGCATCGTATACTCCCATTGTGCACTGCAATATACTCCCAATATACTCCCTAACCCTTATATGCTTTCGTGTGCATATATGCACTAGAATTCAGATAGTGTTATTTGGGGTGCGTTGAAATGCACATAGAAGCTTTCAAGGGAAAAGACTCGGAAAATAACAAAGTAATCCTCGAAGCCCTAGCCCTTAACGGCTCATTGATCAAATGGGATATCTACAAAGCAGTAAAAAAGGAAAGAAGAATCACATGGTCGACTGTCAGTCGTAGAGTTGATGACCTGAAAGAGAGAGGCTACGTAATGGAGACTGGAAAGAGAAAGATAAGAGTAGGCAGAAGAGAGGAAGACTCACCTCTATATGGTTTGACTTGGAGGGGACTTATCGCATCTTTAACTAGCGACCAGCTTCACAACAATGTCTTTAACGTATTAGAGAAAAATCCCCAGATCGATCGATCAATCGATCAACTCTTGCCAGTAGCCAGAGAGATATTTACGGTCGATGAGATCAGAGAGATGACTCAAAAACTCTTTGAAGCCATTAGACTTGTACCTCTAGAACTTGAGTCCGCAAACGAAGAGGAGATAATATGTTATACAATCCCAGCTCTTGATAAAGTAGGTTTTAGAATCCCTGAAAAAGATTTGAGCAAACTTGGACAAAGACCAGAATCCCTAAAATTCCTTTACAAAACTCTTGAGGCACTGGAAGAGTGCTGGGAAGCACTCTTGGAAGAAACAAGAAGCAGAAAGCATGAAATTGAAAAGCTATTGACAGAGATTCCTAGCTAGTTTTCGGTTTAAAGAACTAGGGTTTCCATAGTGAGAATATGCGTCTCGAAACCCGACCAGAGACTTCTTTCTTGACCAAGAACCGAGGCATTAACGTTCTATCCATGCATCAAGTCGTTTGGACGGTTCAATTCGTTTTAGTCGTTCTTTCTTGGGCTTCTTGGAAGGCTTCCACTTCTCAGCAGTCTCAACAAGAACCTCAACTTCTTTCCGTTGAAGCCTCATTCTCCTAAGCGATTCTAAGCCTTCATACACTTGTCTACGCCCAGTCTCCTTCAGTTTGAGGATATCAAAGACTGCATTATCTAGTCTTAACCTAGCATCCTTCTCAGATTTTGCATCATCCTTTCTTTGGGCTTCTTCCATTCCTGATAACGCATCTGCGAGTTCTTTTCTTTCCTTTTCACTTACCTTTTTAGGGTCAATAACGGGAAAGCCCTTCAGTTCATAGGCTTCGACTTTAAGCACTCCTCCTCCGTACGACCTTCCTATAAGTTCCAGAAGAAAAGCCGTCAATGTGGAGTTGAGAACGCCTAACAAGAATGGAACATCTTTCGAGTCTTTTGGGTAAATAAAATGAAGCGTATTTGGTGCTAAGGCTCCTGCTAGATTGCGAGCAAAAATAACTCTATCCCACATCAGATATGGTGCAATTATGGGTGGTGGTTCAAACTCACCTAAATCATACCAGATGTTTCTTTGACTGCAAGTTTTGAGATTGTGAACTCCTTTGACTTTAGCTCTTGCTATTCTTGTTCCAAGTTTTGTTGTTATTTCCATTTGTTCGCCATGTTCTAGATATTTTAAGACTTTCTTGTCTTTCAGATTGTCTTTAGGCTCATGTACCATAAGCACTCGTTGGCTAATTTCGTCTCTGGTTAACTCAATTTTCTTAATGTCCCGAATTGATGTTACTATGGGCTTTAGATACTTTCCTTCGATACCCCATAACTTGATTTTGTCTTTGTCCAGAATGAAAAACTCATTGCATCCTGTTACAAATCCTCTTTTCAACCCAGCTATTTCGTCCAGCTTTGCTATCTTTGGATGAGAAATCAATCTGAAATAGATAGGGGGTGCTCGTATGTATTTTCCCCATCTCCCTTTTGGTTGAAGCGTTTCTTGGTTTTTAACCACTACTCGAATCTGTTCATCCTCATAATCTTTATTCAGCGATGCAATTCTGCCAACTACATTCCCGATGTCCATCGCTTTCTTTAGTCTCACAAACTTTGCGATGTTTTTCTTTCTTTCCTTAGCCTCTTCCTCCTTTTCCAAAATGGATACGCAAGTGTTGACTAACGCAGTTCCAAATACTGCGGAGTCAAATTCCACAATGGCTTGTATTTTGAAATGGTCAAGAAAGAACTGTTTTAAACCTTCTCCAAAAGCAACATCTAACCAAGTATTAGATGTAATATAACCCATTCTTCCGTTGTTTCTCAAGAACTTAGCTGAATGCATAAAGAAGTATGCGTAAATCCCAGCTTGGGCACTAATGTCTATTTCCGTACCGTCTGAGTAAGTCAAAGCCTCTTTTCTGATTTGGTCTTTATATTCCATTTCCTCTTGTCTTGTGTAAGGCGGATTAGCTACCACAACATCAAATTCTGAAGGTAGAATGGCAATTGAAGGCTTGACTTTAAAGAAATCGCTTATAATCAGATTTACGTTTCTGCTGGGAACTTTGAGATTTCTTACGGCGAGATTGATGGATGAAAGTTGTGCTGGGAATGGGTTAATGTCTATGCCATACAATTGATTCAGAATATCGTCATGCAGTTTCGAGTCTTCAGCGAATGGATTTTCCCTTTTCTTCAAGTCTTTCAGCTTATGATAAGCTTTAACCAAGAAGCCACCACTTCCACAAGCAGGGTCTAGAACTTTATCGTTTGGTGATTTGATACACATTTCTGTTATTAGCTCAACAATTGGCGGTGGAGTGTAATATTGTCCTAGTCTGTGTCTTTCGACATCTGGTATGAGTTCTTCATAGACTCTACCGATGACATCACTTCTTATCTTTGAAAGGTCATAGGTTCCAAGCTCTTCAATGAAATCATTTAGAGTGTAAATCAATTTCTTAGGCAATAGAATTTGGTCAAGAATCGTGTGTGGTTCAAAGATTGCCTCATAATCTACATCCTTACAAACCTTATCAAAAACCATTCTAAGCCTTTCTGAGAATACTTTAGGGTCTTCCGTTTCAATTTTGGTTAGCTTATACAATGTTGGAATCTGTGTTTCCAGTGTTTTATAGAAGGTCAGTCTATTCATGAGCATGTAGGCAAGCTGTTCAGCAATACTTTCATTCCTTTCTGGAGAATACTCGAAAAGTTGCGATCTAAGCCATCTTACGTATTCCTCCTTGAATTCCGCATCTTCTTTGAGTCTTTGATTAAGCGAGTCTAGAATGAATGGTGTTATGAAGTTGTGAAATGTTCTTAGCCTCTGCAGAAAGACATCATCGAGCTCAAGCCATTTACCAACACCAACTCTGAACCTACAGACTTCTTCTAGAAGTGCTTTAGCAAACGTCTCCTCAAAATAAACCTTGTAATGTTTGAGTCTCCTTTGCGGTAGAGGAACCCCAGCAGTAAAGGTATCAAACATGACTAGAACCTCTCCATTACATGTAGCGAAATATGGTGCTCCAAGGTCAACCGCATACCCTGAAGCCTGCCTTATTACATCTTTACTGTAGGGGTCAAACTTACGGTCAACAAAAGGAACTTTACGTTTTGTTTCAATAACCAAAATCGGTATCTTCTTTCCTTTATCAATAGCATCAACAACCAAATCAGGTCTGCCATCTATCGTTGGCTCATATCTCACACCAACAAACTCGATATCGTTGAAACTGAACTTCTTCTCAATAATATTCTTCAACACACGATAAAGCTCGATCTGGATGTTCCTTTCAAGAACGGAAGTCAAACCCTTATAATCCTCTATGATTCACTAGGTAAAATGGTGATTGTATCAGTTATATTTCTTTTGTAAGAGCCATCATTGACAAGGAGAACCCCTCTTTGGGTAAAGAGTAGAGTGTTGACTAAGAAAGACCCAAAAATGCTTATACGTTCACCATGAGACATTTCTTACAGATGATGAAAATGGAAGCAACATTGAGAGGTTACGTTGAGCAGGTCATAGATGAAGGCTTGAAGACCGAGGTCTTAGAAAATGCACTTGAATTCCTTAAGAGATTTGAACCGCTGGTTAAATCAGAAACAGATGTGATGTTCGGACACGTTATTGGAACAGTTCGTATGTCAATCTTCTACTATGCACTGGCTCTCTACCACAGAACACCAACTGAGGAAGAACTCAATGATGTCTGTGAGATAATGCAAAGAAGAGCACAAGAAATAAAATCTAAGATATTAATGGTAACAATGAAATGAAGGAAGGTCTGTTATTGGGAGTTTCACTGCTTAGGTTCTAAGGCTGTCCCCATGATATTTACTGATATATTCTAAGGCTTTTGTTGTAACTTGCCATTTTTCGTTCACATAATTAAGATAGCCTTCTTTTTCCAATCGTTTCATATAACCGTCAAATCCATATCCACCTATAAAAACAAAACTTCTTTGACTTTGCCAATAATTGTATTGTTGTTTCAGAAACTCAGTAGTCCTTGGTGTTTGGCATAACAATGCTATCTTTCTTCCATCTTCTAAGTCAAGGATACAACTCATACGCCTTTCTGTAAACTTGATTGCAGAGTAAACTGCAATGCAAACGGCAGGAAACAAAATTGCATAATAAATTGGAATTTGAGTGATAAGTAAAGCATAAAGTGGAGGAACCAACAAAATCCAAAAGTTTACTGCTCCAGATATTTGAAGAACAGAAGCGACTATGCCAAGAATAACCGATAACACACCAACGATTTTCCAGACCGATTTAATAGTTTGCCATTTTGTCTTTTTGTTCATGAGTATCTCTACCATTCTCCATCTTTTTTACTTCTCAGTCCACATTTCATAACCCAATCTTGAACACCTGGCCATTACTCGCAAGATGAATTACTAATAAGACAATAGTAAGGTATACATTAGAATTACCCTTCCACCCAGTTCTTTTCAAACTCAGAAGTAAAGTAAGCCGCTATGGGTCCGTGTATCGAAGAAACCATGAATGAAAGCAGTTTCTTTCGTCCTGCGGGAAGTCCAACTCGGCCGGTCCTCTTTTGTTGTGACAAATCAAAAATCAATTGTTGCAACAAATCAGAGCCTTCACCGGTGCTTTTCTTCAGCATATAGGTATTTAAGCGTCGGCATGCTTTCTGTAAACAAATGATGGAACGTTACAGTCCCATGAGGTAGACCTTTGGGCAAGAAGAAGGTTATCAGCGAAGAGAACCTCGAAGAACTGGTTCTCCCAGCCACAACGGACGTGTTCGGCGTAGCTACGAAGCTGCTTGGCTTCGACAGGGTGCTCGTGAAATGCCAAGATGGACACGAACGCGTCTGCCGGATTAGGGGCAAGATGAAACGAAGGGTCTGGATAAGACTAGGCGACGTGGTCCTCGTCTCCCCATGGGACTTCCAATCTGAAACAAGGGGCGACCTGATCTGGCGCTACACCAAGGGCCAAGCTGAAGTACTTAGAAGGAAAAACCTGCTGAAGTTGTAGGAATCTTCAAAGGAGTTTTTGCATGTCCTACAGGGCCAGAGTCAGAAAGAAACTTGAACGTCAAGAGAAGGCCTACGAAGTTGAACAGTTGATGAAGGAGAAGCGGAGCGAAGAATACGAAGCCCTCGAAGAAGTCTTCGACCGCCCCACGCTCATGACCGTCTACGACCTTCTGAACAAGGGGGAGATCGGCGAGATATATGGAGCAGTGAAAGCCGGAAAGGAATCGAGACTCTATTGGGGGCGAAGCCCGAAGGGAGACGAGCTCGCAATCAA
>Ga0315312_1001135_pt1 | contig 22554 bp, 27 predicted proteins | sample TDP7_MG_FD_203629 | JGI IMG/M metagenome (GOLD analysis project Ga0315312, IMG submission 203629) | Freshwater sediment microbial communities from Lake Towuti, South Sulawesi, Indonesia - TDP7 | ecosystem: Environmental > Aquatic > Freshwater > Lake > Sediment | place: Indonesia: South Sulawesi... | reverse complement strand
GTAACCCTTCCAGTACTTCGTCTTCAACGAAGTATCGGCCTTCATTATGAGCTATCGGCATTCTGACAGTGCTCCCTTTCCTATACTTGCTGGTGAACGCTGAACTCGTTGATTCAACTCGCATAGTCACCCATTTACAAACGAACTTCAGACACGAGTTGCGTAGAAGCGCTCCGGGCAGAAGGCCGGATTCAACGAGAATCTGGAATCCGTTGCAGATCCCTAGAACCGGTTTCCCTTCCTCAGCCATTTCTTTAACTCTCCTCATTGCAGGAGAGTACGCAGCGATTACACCTGCTCTAAGATGGTCCCCATAGCTGAATCCGCCTGGAAGAACAGCAGCATCGTAATCGGATTTGTCAAATTCTTTATGCCAGACTAATTCAGTGTCAACCTTGATGATGTCTTTCAGGACGTGGACAGCGTCATAGTCGCAGTTGCTTCCTGGGAATTGGACTACCGCGACCTTCATGCTCTACCCCTAGTCTCTATCTTGCAAGAGTGAGCTACCGGATTGAAGATTCTGAGGTCGTTGCACATCTTGAAGACTCTCTGCCTTGCGTCCTCTTCGTCTTCAGCCTCTATCTTGACTCTAAGCAGTTTGCCGGTTCTAACCTCCTTCACACAATCGTAGCCGCTCTTGTACATGAGATCTTTCTTGATGGTCTCTCCTTCAGGATCTCTAGCGCGAGGCTTGTTCTCTATCACAACTTCAACTAGATACATTCTCTCCACCACATATTCGCTTGTAAGGCTCTAGATACGCGAGTTCGAAGACTTTCGGCAGGTCCTTTCTGAACCTGTCTTTATCAAGTATCTCGTAGGTCTCCTTGTCCCAGAGGCGCATGGAATCGACGCTCAATTCATCTCCTACGAGGAGTTCTCCAGCGGTATCTCTGCCAAACTCCAGTTTGAAGTCGGCGAGGAGCATCTTCCGTTCTTTGAAGAACCTCTCCAGAACTTCTGCCGCTCTCAGCGTCGAAGTCTCCATCTGATCGATCTCTTCACTTTTCGCTAGACCCAGTGCTAGGACGTGGTAGCTGTTGAGGAAAGGGTCGTGGAGGGCGTCGTCTTTCAGATAGAACTCGACCACAGGAAGGCTTAGCCTCTGGCGATACTGGAAATACTTTCCAAGCCCGACCATATGGCCTGCAGCGAGAATTCTACAAACAGACTCGAGAGGGATCATCTTCAAGCTTTTCGTCAAGAGCTCGGTGGGTGAAAGCTGCTTTATGAAATGCGTCCTTACTCCAGCACTTTCGAGCACTTGAAAGAGTTTGGCTGAGACGGTAGCGTTGATTCTCCCCTTCCCCGCTAGAATATCATGCTTCTTTCCGTCTCCAGCTGTTATATCATCCTTAAAGAATAATGCAACTTCATCGGAATTGTCCGTGGCGAAAACTATCTTCGTTTTTCCTTCCGAGAGCCTACTTCTTCTCATGAGTCCTCTTATCGGAGATTTCTCTTAAAAGTCATTGTTGACAAAAAGGGACAAAATTCACGACGACCCTTTGACATGAATTTGTAAAAACAGCATGTTCGGTCTACACGATTACTACGGAAAAACTAAAACAGGGACAGGTTCTAGATTAGGTTGAACATTTGGAGGGATGTTTGAGCGATGTCCGAGAGATCTGTACAGGTTGCACTTCTTAGCGTCTTTGACAAGACGGGCATAGTTGAATTTGCTGGAGAGCTTCAGTCGCTTGGCGTCAAGCTGCTTTCTACAGGAGCAACCGCGAGGCTGCTCTCGCAAGAAAATATCCAGGTTGAAGAGGTTGCAGAGTATACAAGCTTCCCAGAAATTTTGCAGGGCAGAGTCAAGACTCTGCACCCTAAGATTCACGGAGGCATCCTCTTTAGGAGGGGCAGGAGAGAAGATGAAGATTCGATTTCAAGATATGGAATCAAGCCGATAGACCTTGTCGCCGTTAATCTGTATCCATTTGAGGAGATCATAGCGAGACGTGGCGTGCAACTGGATGAAATCATTGAGATGATCGATATCGGTGGCTCGACGCTGATTCGGTCTGCAGCCAAGAACTACAATGATGTTGCCGTCGTAGTTGATCCTTCTGACTACGCTAAGGTCATCGATGAGTTGAAAGCAACGAAAGGCGTGTTGTCTGATCAGACGAGGTTCAACTTGATGAAGAAAGCTTTCGAAAGAACTGCTCACTACGATTTGGCTATTGCTGGTTTCTTCAATAGATTTGGAACGGTCTCGAATGTCACTCGTCTCTCCGAGTTCCCCCAAGAAATCAGCTTAGACTTCGTCAAGATTCAGGACTTGCGTTACGGTGAGAATCCTCATCAGCGGGCCGCAGTCTACAAGGATTCGACAGCACGAATATGTATAGCTGAAGCAAAGCAGCTTGCTGGTAAGAAAAGTCTGAGTTACACGAATATCTTGGATGCTGATGCTGCGTACGCATTGATCCTAGAATTGAAAGACGATTGTGCGACCGTTATCGTTAAACATACTGACCCTTGTGGCGGAGCGGTCGGCGAGACTCTCGCTGAGTCTTATAGGAAAGCTCTGGCGACGGACCCTGTCTCCGCATTTGGGGGGATCTACGCATTCAGCCGAGAGGTTGATGAAGAGACGGCTGAAGCTATGTCGCAGCAATTCATAGAAGTGATCTTGGCGCCTGGATACAGTGCAGAGGCTCTAGAAATTCTCTCCAGGAAGGAGAATCGCAGAATACTTGATGTTACAGAGCTGATGAAGGCTGAAAGTGGAAGCCTAGCGGCGATGAAGTCTTTCAGAAGCATTCTCGGCGGGATGTTGTACCAAGATATGGATGATATTCTGATCGACGAGGATAGGCTTTCTGTTCCGACGAGGAGGAAGCCTTCTGAGGAAGAGAAGCGAGCTTTGATCTTCGGTTGGAAGTTCGTGAAGCATGTGAGGTCGAATGCGATAGTGCTTTCAACCTCTACTCAATTGATAGGCGTGGGAGCAGGCCAAATGAGTCGAGTTGACTCCTGTAAGATAGCTCTACAAAAGGCTAAGGAGGCGGGACTTGATGTCAAAAGGGTTTCAATGGCGTCTGATGCTTTTCTACCCTTCAGAGATTCGATCGACCTGGCTGCGAGCGCGGGCGTCAGTTCGGTCATACAACCCGGGGGCTCCATAAGAGACGTTGAAGTTGTAAGAGCTGCTGATGAGCATGATATGGCGATGATCTTCACCGGGTTAAGACATTTTAAGCATTGACCCTAAATCCAATCGATGGACTTATCAATCGCATCTTTACCTATACCAGATGGAGTTGACGTTGAAAGTTGAGAACCAGAGTGATTCTCGGAATCCTAGTATTAACCGTGTGTTTGACGGGACTTAGCGCGCCCGCTAGAGCACAGGGAAACCTAACGCCGCACTACTTCCAGAAGGATATGGAAGGCGACCGCTACATCATGGATACAGTTATGCCTTCCGGCTCAGGCCCAATCGAGATGCAGACGGCGGAGTTCATAACTAGAGCTTTGAGCTCTTCCTTCACCTACACAGAATTTACTTTGAAGCTCTACTACGCAGCGACGAAGGATACTATTGTTACATTCTATGTGGGATGGTACGACCGAATCAAGGGGAAGCAGACAATATACACAGAGACTATCTATGCTAAGCCAACTGAGACGAGTGTCGAGAAATCTTTCTCCGCAACAGTAGATCTTGATCAGGGCAAGAGGTTGTGGCTTAAGGTCACTACAGGCGAAGGGTTGGGACTGACGAAGATCCAATGGGGTGATGCAGCACACCCGAGCTATCTAGCTACACAGGAAGGACCCTATCAAGGAGCTCCGATTCCCGAATTCTCAGATATAGCGATACAACTACTGCTAGTCACATCGGTCTTCGCTGTTTTCGCCTTCGGAAAAGTTCTTAGAAAACAAAGAATAATTGAAGCCTTGAGATACTAGGAATCTAACGCAGGGCAGTAGAAGGAGAACCTTAGCGGTAGGCTCGTCCCTCAGCAGTACGCAGAGAAGACTTAAATTTCTATAGGCTTATCCACTTTGCCTTGTGGGGGCTGTGGGCTAGAGCATACTGAGTCAGTAAGATGGAAATGACAAAAGTATGCGGCAAACCTGGTCTACGCGGACAGTTACTAAACCGAGACAAGCTACGTGGCTTGGGAAACAAACCTTTCGAGAACCCACGTGATCGCCGGTTCAAATCCGGCCAGCCCCACCATCAAGACGACTTCGGGGAACAAGAAGGTGCCTGAAGCTGGAGAAGTCGAGAGAGATTCTTATTCTTCTCGGGGCTGCTCACTCTCTGAACCATTCTCTTCTACTCGCTCTTCCGCCATTGCTGCCATTGATCGTTAACGAGACAGGGGCTTCTCTCCAAACGATGGGATTGATCGCGACTGCAGGCTACTTTCTATATGGAGCAGGTGCTCTTCTTGGAGGTGGTCTATCTGATCTTCTTGGAGAAACGAGGATAGTTGCTATAAGTTTGGCTTTCGCTGGTCTTTCCACTTTCATCTTCATCTTCTCTCCCAGCTTGATGGGCTTCGCGATTGGGCTCGTCTTGATGTCTGCCTGGGCGAGTCTATACCATCCGACGGCAAACAGTTTGATCTCGAAGACCTTCCAGTCAGGAATGTCTGAGGCGATGGGCATCCATGGGATGGGAGGAAGTACTGGTCAAGTCTTCGCGCCTATCGCGTCAGTGGCACTAGGCATTCTGTTTGGTTGGCGAACCCCTTTCGTTGCTATCGGGATACTGTGTATCTTGTCATCTCTGCTTTTCCTGAGAGTTCCATTTAAGCGAGGGAATAAGACCTGCGAAAAGCGAGACTTTCTTGTGGTCCTCAAGAATCCGGGTTTGAGGAGTCTGCTTATCTACAACATGACTGTAGGTCTCTATTTCAGAGGCACTGAACTTTTCTTCCCCACGTATCTCGTGAATGACAGATGTTTCACTTTGGAACTTGCTGGGTTGGCGGCGACCTCTGTTCTTGCAGTGGGGATACTCGGGCAGTGGTTGGGTGGGAAGGGAGCGAAGAGATATGGAAGTAGGCGGACCATAGTTGCTTCGTCGATCGGTGTAGTAGCGAGCATGCTGTTACTTCAAGCTGTCAGGAACCCTGTAATTGGCGCCATCGCTTTCGTAGCATTGTATGGGGTTTCGGTTTATATGGCTCAACCAGCCTCCAACTCTGTTACCGGCTACATAACGCCTGAAGAGGTGCGTGGCATAGTCTTCGGGATAATGTTCTTCGCGGCTTTCGGCTTAGGTTCAGTTTCTTCAAGCCTAGGGGGCTTCGTTGCCGATAAATACGGTTTGGGAGCGGTCTTCTACCTTATGGGATTCTTCTCTTTCCTCTCTGTCTTGGCCACTTTCGCGATTCCCAGCGAGGATAGATCCCAGAAATCCTAAGCTTAAAATTGGGTTGAAACGTAGTTATTACCTTCAACCATTGGAGGTAGAACCGATTGCCGCTTGGAACGTCGAAGATAGTGTACTTTTTTGAAGTTGGAGAGAAGAATACGGATAACGTTTTGAAGATAGTGAAGGAGAGGGTTGAGGAAGCGAGGATAAAGAGCATAGTTGTCGCATCTACACGAGGTGAAACAGGGGTTAAAGCAGCGAAGCTCTTCAAAGGATATAACTTGGTCGTCGTCACCCATGTGACAGGCCACAAGAGTCCTGATACGCAGGAACTCACTGAAGAGAATCGGCGGGAGATCATGAAGTATGGAGGAAAGATACTTACAACTACTCATGCTTTCGGAGGCGCAGGTCGCGCTGTAAGAAGGAAGTTCAATACAATGCAAGTCGACGAGATTATGGCGAATATTCTCAGGATGTTCGGTGAAGGGATGAAAGTCGCATGCGAGATATCGTTGATGGCCGCGGACGCCGGCCTCATAAGGACGGATGAAGATGCTATTGCGATTGCTGGGAGCAGCAAAGGATGCGACACAGCCATAATCGTTAGACCTGCGAACGTTCAAGCTCTATTCGACCTTAAAGTCAAAGAGATCCTATGCAAGCCACGGCTCTAAGGAAGCTGGGATGTCAGTACAGGCGAATGGTCAGGGCTAAGGGAAAGCTCAAGGAAAAGCAAGCTACTCTTAGCCTCTAGGACCCCCTATCCCCTGTTTTATGTAAATCTTAATACGGGTGTAATACCTTGAGGATTGTTTACTTCTCCTTAACCTTTCCTCACCTCTGTCACGCTTCAGCCGCTTGTTCCTAAAACATAAACTTGTTGGAGTTCAAGGTTGATATCATGATCAGCTCTTATCGGCAGATTGGAATCATCTACATAGCTTGAGGGAAGTTCATGCCGAGGAAGATAGAGCTGAGGAGGCAGTTGAACACCTTCGACGTGACAAGCCTCTCGTCGGCTCAATTATCGGTGCTGATATCTATGTGGCTGCTGCTCTCGGTGCACGGCTCCTCAGACCACCCTCTGAGGGCCGTTAAGACAAGTCTCCGAAGATAAAGGAAGGCTTCGGATTACGTGGAAGGAGGGCTGTCGGGGAAATTGCATGACTGAAGAGAAAGTTTCTTGCCCTCCTTCGCTTTACATACACGTCTATATGATTAAATATTTGAATATATAACCTTTTTCGCAATCCGACTTTTTCGCTCTGTTAGAAAGAGTGCAATCCGTAGACCACCCGCGTAACCAATCTTGTAGACATATATAGTAATATACTTTATCACATATTATCTTAGTTCCAAATGGAACGGATAAGGAGTTAAAGAAATGCCTGTCACATCACTAGATATCCCGAATGAAATGACGGAATACTTGCAGCGCATAACCGGCAGAGGGAAAACTCAAAGCAAGCGCAATGTCATTTTGCAGGCGCTTGAAGCTTATCGAAAATTCACCATGCACGAATGGCAAGATTCATACTACCATATTAGAGGATTCAGGTATGGGTTTGTCAGCAGACGAGCTTTGGAGGAACTGTTGAAAGATCTTACAGACGAGCAGGCCTACGAAGCTGGGAAACGTGCGGGTCGAATATTGAAAGATTGTTGCTTGGCAACTTTGAATTTTGACACAACTGACAAGAAGAACTGGGCAAGAGCGGTTCAAATAATTATTGAGTATGGATGGGGGCAGATGCAATTCGACGAACATAGAATTGTAGTGCAAAGGCCGTTCTTAAGTAAACGAGTGCTCCGCGGTTATCTGGAAGCAGTTCTTGGAGTGCAGTTAAATGAAGTGAAGACAGAGGAAGACATAGCCATATTCGCATTTTAATGAAACAGATGCTGCAGATTCAAAATCTCGTATCGATCTTCTTTTTTCAGAATCCTAGGAATGTTAAATATCGTTAAATGGAATTAAAGCTTTTTATACTGACCTCTCGCTAGCATAAGATTGTCGGAGCCAAAGCTCTGATGCAGGAGAAAAAGAGAATTGGAAAAAGAAGAAAAAAGCAAAAGCAGTAGAAGAGAGTACATCACTGGAATCGTCGGCCTAGGCGTAGGTGCAGCTGTAGGATACGGAATAGCAACGGCAGTGTCGCCGCCAGCTGTTACTCCGGGCGAGGTTAAAACCGTCACTGTCACAGAGACGAAAACTGGTGTTGGCGAAGTCAAGTATACGGTTGGTGGAACCCTTAGGGTCTCACAGGCATATGAGCCCATAACTGTGAATCCCAACATCACAATGGCAGGGGATGTATGGGGAGCTCAAGTCGAACACATGGTTTTCGATAGGCTAGTGGATGTTCTATACGATAGAACCGGCAAATCGATTGTACACGTCCCTATGATCGCAACCAAATGGATAGCTGAGGATGAAGGGAAAACATACATCTTCAACATTAGAGAAGGTGTAAAATGGCACAAGGGCTACGGTGAATTGACTGCTGAAGACGTAGCGTGGAACGTGAATGATACAGTTCAAAACAAAAGAGCCAGGGTCTCGGTATACTATTTTGTGAAAAAAGCTGAGGTATTAGGCGACTACCAAGTCGCAATATATTTAGAGAAACCATTTGCACCATTTCTATCGACCATCGCATACCAAGGTCTAAGCCTAATCCCAAAGAAAGCATATGAAGAAATAGGCCATGAAGCCTTTGGACACAATCCAGTCGGATCCGGTCCATTCGAATTCGACAAATGGATGACAGGGGACTACATTAGACTCAAGAAATTCAAGGACTACTGGAAAGAAGGGATGCCCATGGTAGATGAGATCATCTACAAACCGATGCCTGACCTCTTTACAAAGACACAAGCACTGCTCGCCGGTGAACTTGAAATCGTTGATAACGCTGACTACAAAGACATTGCCACTCTAGAGCAAAACCCTGACTTGAGAGTGAGTAGAATTGATGGATGGAACTTCGACTTTATATCATTTAGAATCGACAAGCTAGCGAAGCCCAATGAGTCCCCCTTCCAAGATGTGAGGGTGAGACAAGCGGTAAACTATGCGGTTGACAGAGAAGAAATAGTTAAGAGCGTCTACTATGGGTATGCTAGACCAACAGTCCTACCACTCATGCCACATGACCTCGGATATACTACAAAGAAATACTTCCCAGATACAGCCGATCTCGACCAAGCCAAGAAACTTCTAGATGACGCAGGATACGGCGACGGATTTGAATTTACAGTCATAACAGGTATGAAGTCCAACCTTAAACGACAGATCGAAGTAGTCCAGGCGCAATTGGCGAAAGTCAACATAAAGATGAACATTGAGTTGATGGAGTACGGCGCTTGGGTAAGTCAGTACTGGATCGATCCGTATCAAAAGAAGTTCATAGCGGCACATGGAGACGTAGATAGAGTTACCGATGACGCTGACTCTGGAATGTGGTGGTTCTATCATACAGACACGATTGGTTGGAACGGACTCGATGCGCCAGGGGTTGATCAAATACTTGAAGAGGCAAGGACAACCTTGGATATCGTAAAGAGACATGAGCTATACTTGAAGGCGCTCGACATAGTGATACCCGCCAGTCAATATGTCTATCTGGTGACCCGACAACTGGCCCAGCCAACAAGGAAGAACGTGCACAACTTCTACTCTAGACCGAAGGAGAACTTCTACCAATTCGACGAAGTATATCTAAGCGAATAAACCTCCTACTTTCCTTTTTTCTCTTACCAAGAAGCTGCGGTCGCTTTGTGAGGACGGCTGCTCAACGAGCTTCTTAGCCGTTGAAGGATAGGAAAAGGCCCGAATTGGGACATTTCTCAGCCTTAAGAAGGCGAAAACAACTAACACTCAAGCGTCAACATCTTAATATGAGCGGGTCTTTATTGGGTAGTGTTTCGTATGGACGCAGTAGTAGCGAGAAACATTGAGCGGCTTTGCACAGTTGAAATGCGGACCAAAGGGATGCCGCGGGGATTTATTCATAAGCTGAATATGGTAGTGGAAGAAAAATTTGGTGCTCCTACGACACTTCTAGCAGCTGAGAAGATTATCGATAGAGCAAATGAGAATGAGAACGTCCTCATCTCGACTGGCGCAGGAATGGTCCCCCATGTACCGAAAGGGGAGACCGATGGCCCACTTGGCGCAGCAGCCTTAGCCAACGCATTGAATAAAGGGTTGAGTTTAAAGCCAATTTTCCTGACAGAAGAAAGAAATATTCAACCTATCAAAGCATCATGTGAGTCGTTAGGCATGAAAATATCCGATTTTGAAAGCTTTAAGAAGAGAAGCCGCGTCGGATTCATAAGAAGCTATCCTTATGATGATGATGAATCGAGAAAAATAGCTCCAGAGATTCTTGATGATTATCAACCTTCGCTGATAGTCGCGATTGAAAAATTGAGTCCTAATGAAAAAGGAGTCATTCACACCGTGCGTGGGTTTGATCATACACATTCTCACGCCAAACTGCATCATCTCGTCAATGAAGCTAGAAGGAGGAATATTCTAACAGTAGGGGTCGGTGACGGAGGCAACGAGATAGGTTTTGGAGTGATAAAAAAGGAAGTGAAAGATATTGTTCCCTACGGAAGAAGATGTCAATGCCCGTGTCAATCAGGAATAGCATCTGATACTGAGACGGATTTTTTGATAGTGGCATCTATTTCGAATTGGGGTGCGTACGGCTTGGAAGCCTGCCTTGCCAGTCTTCTCAATAATCTCGGTCTTATCCACAGCCCAACAGATGAACGACGTATGCTGCAAGAATGTGTCAAGGCAGGTGGAAGAGACGGTTTACATCTTAAGCGGATTCCCTACGTTGATGGAGTGTCCTTAGAAGTGAATCAATCAGTAATAACGATGCTAACAGAAATTGTTAGAAACGGTTCAAGAGAGACCTCTAGAATATTCTAAGTAGATATCAAAACGGTCATAGATATGAGTAATCAAATACTGAAGGTAGAAAACCTTCGAACCTACTTCGATACCTACTTAGGGAAACTGAAAGCAGTTGATGGCGTATCCTTTGAGATCGGAGGAAAAGAAATCTTCGGTCTAGTTGGAGAATCCGGATGTGGAAAGAGTGTAACCGCTCTTTCGATAATGCGATTGATAAAATATCCTGGAAAAATTGTCAGCGGAAAGATCTTCTTTAAAGACGAGGATCTCCTTGAGAAAGACGATGCGGCCATGCAGAAAATCAGAGGAAAAGAGATTTCAATGATTTTTCAAGACCCTTTGAGTTCCCTGAATCCCGTGTTAAAAACTGGTGAACAGATTTCTGAGGTTTATAGATTTCATCAAAGGTTTTCTTCGAAGGAATCGAGAGAAGAATCTATTGGAATGATGGAGTTGGTTGGGATACCGTCCTCCAAGTCAAGATACAGCGATTACCCTCACCAATTCAGTGGCGGAATGAGACAGAGAATTATGACGGCAATGGCGTTATCGTGTACGCCTTCTCTTCTAATAGCAGATGAACCAACCACCGCACTTGATGTCACAATTCAAGCTCAAATATTGGATTTGATATCTCAACTTTCAAAGAGATTTGGAACATCTATCCTATTGATAACCCATAACCTCGGCATCATCGCACGATATGCTGATAAAGTGGGAGTAATGTATGCGGGTAAACTTGCAGAGATTGCAGATGTAGAAAGCGTCTTCTATAATCCGCTGCATCCTTATACAATAGGTCTTCTCAAATCTATTCCAAAGGTAGGTCATAAAGAAAGACTGAGCACAATAGAGGGCGTTGTTCCATCATTAATCGGTGATTTCAAAGGGTGTAGATTCTACTCCAGATGTGACAGAAGAAAGAATAGATGCGCAAGCGAAGAACCATCTTTGGTCGAAGTCGAACCTAACCACAAGGTATGTTGCCACACGTGTGACTGACGGGGATAGCTGATGCCTGAAACGCTCTTAGAAGCCTTGAATTTAAGAATGTATTTTGATACCCGAGAGGGGGCAGTTCACGCTGTTGACGGTGTAACTTTCAAGATATTAGACAACGAGATTTTTGGGTTGGTCGGTGAAAGCGGATGCGGTAAAACTACTGTTGCCAGAATGTTGATGGGGATATACAAACCCACAGAAGGCTCGGTATTCTACAAAGGAAAGAACATCTTCTCATTGAAGAGAGAAGAAATGAGAAGACTTAGACGCTATATGCAAATGGTTTTCCAAGATCCATACTCATCATTGGACCCGTTGATGAATATCGAGAGATTGCTCATCGAACCGCTCGACGTTCATTTCGACATACCAAAAGACCAAAAGAGGAAAAGGGTACTCGAAATCCTGGAGAAGGTAGGTCTATCGAGACATCACGTAAATAGGTATCCCTATGAATTTAGTGGCGGACAACGACAGAGAATAGCGATAGCTCGAGCCCTTATAACAAAGCCTGAGTTCGTAGTTGCAGATGAACCTGTATCAGCGTTAGACATTTCCATTCAAGCCCAAATACTGAATTTGATACAAGATTTACAGCAAGATCTATCTCTAACCTGTATGATAATCGCGCACGATCTCAACGTGATATATCATATTTGCGACAGAGTCGCGGTAATGTATCTTGGGAAGATCGTTGAGTTAGCTTCAGTTGAAAGCATTTTTGAAGCCCCGCTTCATCCTTATACAAAAGCACTTTTTTCAGCGATCCCGATACCCGATCCCAAGAAGAAAACTCATGGAATCATATTGGGAGGAGAGGTTCCGAGCCCCCTGAACCCACCCCACGGTTGCAGATTCAATCCAAGATGCCCCTATAAACAATCAATATGCACTGAAAGAGAACCGCAATTTATGGAAGCGGGAGGTAACAATTTTGTGGCCTGTCATTTTTATAAAGAAATCAAGGAAAAAGGCGGGAATAAGATTTGAGTCTCCTTAGAAGAATCAAACGGACTCTGCATTATTTAGATAAGAAAGTCTTAGGGAAAGGTATAAGAAGATTCATTATAAAACGGCTAATATACGCTATCCCCGTTTTCTTCATAGTCTCTTTGGTTACATGGGGTTTTATGTATCTGGCAAAAGGAGATCCAATCATTATTCTAACAGGACCACATGCGCAGAAGGAGTTGATAGAAGAATTTAGAAGGCAATACGGGTTTGATCAGCCATTACATATCCAGTACTTGAGATGGTTAGGTCGACTACTGAGCGGAGACCTAGGAAGATCGATAATAACTAACGAACCAGTTACAAAGATGATCGCCGATAGATTGCCGACCACTATTACTTTAGCAGCATCAGCTATGCTATTCGCTTTGATCGTTGCAATTCCAGCTGGGGTAATAGCTTCCACGAAAAGAAACACTATACTCGATTACGGTGCTATGTCCTTAGCAATTGCTGGCCAGTCAATACCCGACTTTTTCTTGGCCATACTGTTGATAGTAATATTTGGAATATACTTCAAAGTCCTTCCTATTACAGGTTATACTGATTTCAATCTTTTCCTATCGAATCCTATTGAAGGAGTGAGACATTTCTTATTGCCTGTTATCTCTCTAGGAGCGATGTTCTCAGCCTTAGCAGCGAGGCTTGTTAAATCGGGTATGATTGAGGTTCTCGATCAGGACTATATAACTACTGCAAGAGCTAAAGGTCTACCGGAAAGGTACGTAATCGTCAAGCACGCTCTTATCAATACTTTGATTCCTCTGATAACGGTTACAGCCACAAATTTCGCTACTTTGCTCGGAGGTGCGATAATTATTGAAGAGATATTCGCATTGCCAGGAGTCGGAAGGTTGTTAATGCGCTCAATCTTGTATAGAGACTTTCCGACTATGCAGGGAATCGCGTTGTTCATGGCTTTGGTTTACACGGTGATAAACATGGTGTCGGATGTCTTGTATGGCGTCGTGGATCCGAGAATAAGAGTTGAATGAAGGAGGTAACCAGAACGAAGGATACATCAAAAGCTGGTCCTGAAGAGAAGACGATAAGTGAATTTCGACTGGCACTCCGCCAGTTGAGAAAGGACAAGATGTCTATGTTCGGTCTAGCTGTAATTGCCACCATGGTATTTCTAGCCATCTTCTCTCCATATCTGACTCTGTATGATCCTACTGAACAGAATTTCGATATTGCATTATCACCTCCCTCTGGAATCCATCTTCTTGGAACAGACTCCCTGGGGAGAGACATGTTGAGCAGAGTGATCTTCGGCGCAAGAGTATCAATCTTTGTCGGAATAGTATCGTGTGCAATAGCCATGTCCATAGGTGTACCCATGGGGATTGCAGCGGGATATGGGGGACCTAAAGCTGATAATATAATTTCGAGAATCATAGATGGGATAATGGCTTTCCCACCGCTTCTGCTGGCCATCGCATTGATGGCTGTTTTAGGCGCCAGCATGACGAATGTTATGATGGCATTAGGCTTTACTATATCCACACATTATGCAAGGTTGACAAGAGGGGTAACACTAAAAGTCAAAGAGCAAACCTTCGTGATGGCTGCAAAAACAATAGGACTTAAAGAATATCAAATTGTTTTGAGGCACATTCTACCAAACATTATCGCACCCATTATAATCCAGACCACTGTTACTTTCGCCTACGCTATTATCGCTGAAGCATCCTTAAGCTTCCTTGGGTTGGGAGTTAAACCGCCGACGCCCAGCTGGGGTTTGGATTTGAGCGATGCCAGAAAGTACGTATTAGAAGCTCCTTGGCTGCCTCTCTTCCCAGGGTTCGCGATTTTCATCGCGGTCTTGGGAGTCAATATGTTTGGTGATGGGTTGAATACAGCTTTGAATCCGAGAGAGAGAAGGCGATTATGAAAGATAGGGAAGATTTTGAAAAATGAATATTGTCTAAGAGGAGGCCGTTCAGCAGTTCATCTTACACCTTCATTTGATGCCTAGAATCGCCGCCAAATTCTTGCCCAATATCAACTCTCTGCTCTTAGGATCTGGAACGGCCATTTCCACTTTCTTAATCTGGGCTTCATAATCGCCATATGGACCGTCGGTTCCAAAAACCCATTTTTCAGGTCCGCACATCTCTACGCCTTCCTTCAAATCGCCAGTGAAGATGGCCGTCGTATCTCCGTACAGGTTTTCATGTTTCTTGATCATTCTCCGGGCTTGCCCTACTGAAAACATGTAGCCTGCATGAGCCATTATCAGTTTTACTTCAGGAAAAGTTTCGGCCATTTCACCAAACTGAATAGGCATAGTGAAAGGATTGTCGCCCATACCGTGCGAAATGATGGGTATTCTGTATTTAGCGCATAAGTCGAAGATAGGATCCACAATCTCATGCTCGTCCAGTGGATATCCGTGAACAAACGGATGCAGTTTTATCCCTTTCAGTCCTAGATCCTCTACACATCTTCTTAATTCCTCTTTTGCATCACGCCACCAAGCGCTTACACAACCGAAGCCTATGATCCTGTCGGGGTACTTCTTAACTGAATCTGCTATGTAGTCGTTATCAAGGTAGCCCTCTCGTCCACCCTCCGGCCATGGGAGGGCACATGCCTTGTCAACTCCTGCTCTATCCATTCGCTCAATCAAATCTTCAGCCATCAACTTGAAATATCTTCCTCCGGGTCGTTTGCCTATGTGCACATGCGCATCTATGATCAATCTTTCACACCTCTTCCGAGTAAGTCGTATTCATACGGTATTTGAATTTTCTGCGCAACTTTTTTAAGGAGAAGGCATTCACAGTTAGGGTTCCAAGGTGATGAAAAAATGGGTTTACCACCTGAGAAATGGGGTTTCAGCAATCCTATAATTGCACCGTTGTATCCGCCGCCTCCGATCCGCTGGATCGGAATGAAGGCCCAGCTTGTTCTCTACGAAACCGCCAAGGAAGATATAAGTCAAGTCATTCCTGAGCCGCTTGAGCCTAACGGAAATAAAGTCATTGCATGGGTTTCGTACTGTGATTTCTCAACGCAAGGGGCATTCCATGAAGCCGCGCTGTACGTTCAAGTCAAATACGGCAAATACTCTGGGCTATACGAACCTTTTCTCTACGTCGACAGTGAAGAGCCACTCACAGGAGGCAGAGAAATATGGGGGTATCAGAAGAAACTCGCAAAGATCTCTCTCACAGCTGAGCGGGAGACAGTCAAGGGTGAAGTTGAGAGAGTAGGAACAAAGATTATGCGCACCCTCTCGATAGTCGAGAGACCGGCGAAACTCGAAGAACTACCCTTCGGACCAGGGTTCTCGCTGAAAAACATTCCTTCAGCAGAAGAGAGTGAAAAACCATTAAGGCAACTTGTTTTCGTAGACGGGGGAGATTTGACGCCGAGGCCAGGACAGTTCTTCGGTGGAAGAGGCTCCATAAACTTTGAGAAGTCAGAGATAGACCCCCTCTATAAATTGGAGCCGACGAAAGTGATCGCCGGTTACTATGGCATCTTCGACGCATCCCTACCCTACGGAAAGATAATACACAGATACTAACTCCTTTCCTTTTTTGCGCGCTGGCTATTTCCAGTTCATCTGAATAGACTCATACCTGGTCTTGCCTCAAACTGCCACGGACCTTAATCGCGGTTGCAGTCGAGATAAAGGCTTTTGAGCTCACACGGCAATTATCAGATTGGTGTTGGATTTTGGAGGCTAAGCTCGCTGACTTCCTCAAGTCAGGAATGCCTCCTAAGGCTAGAGCATGACTTACAATATTGGGTGGTTTGGTTGACTCTTGAGAAGCTGAAGCCAGAGGAGAAGGTGAATCTGTCGATAAGCATGATCGATGCATGTGTGAATGTTTGCTTTGACGCTATCAAGGATCAAGATGAGACCGTCAAGGAAGAAGAGCTCCTGGAGAAGGTTAGGGCAAGGATCATGTATCAGAAGCGTCGTCATCACGAGGTTTAGAAAGTGGGTAGATTTGAGGGTTTGATCAGAAGAGTAGTCAAAAACTTTAGCGCCGCCGGAATCGACTATATGTTTACTGGAGCTTTAGCAGCAAGCTATTATGGTATTCCTCGAACCACCATGGACGTAGACGTTGTGGTTAAAGTCTCTCGAGGAGACCTGCAAAATCTCATAGCCTCATTGAGGAAGGCTGAGATGCAAGTTGACGAACAGAGAATTAATAGAGCATTTGAATCTGGCTTCAGAATAATCACCCTTAAAGATGAGCGAACACCCTTCACTCTTGACGTCATATTATCAGATAGGAAACTCGAGAAGAAACACGGGAGAATCCTGGGCTTGTCGACTTTCTATCAGACTCCTGAAGGACTAATTCTATCAAAACTCCGTATGATGAAAGCAACGGTCGCAAAAGATAGGGCGCTTAAGGATAAGGACGATGTGAAGGCAATATTAAGGCATACTAAGGTCAACATGAAAGCCCTTAAGAGACGAGCTCGGAGAGAAGGCACTTTCTCTATACTCGAAGAGCCAACGGTTTCACTTTAGTATGATGAAGATGCATTATTCGATTGTTTATGACAGTAAGGGTGGCAATTTGAAGGCTCTTATCGTGGAGTCGTATTGCCGATTCTTGTTGCTCTCGACCTAGTCTGTTCCCTGCACCATGCCTCGATGGGAAGCCCAGCAGTTAGGTTTATATGTACAATAATTGTGCATAGAATACCTCGTCCTGCCGGCATAAGCCGAGGAGCTCTATCGTACAATGGGCTTTGTTAGAGTAGAGAAGCGCGGTTCTAACGATGCTTCGTACTATTATCTATGCTCATACGATCACAGAACGAGGAATGTTCACAAACGCTATCTCGGTCCAGTTGACAGCCCTGAGGCTCGGAGGAAAGCTAACTTCTTCAAATGGCTTAACTCATTGGACGAACATGAGGTCAGGAGACTCAAGGATGAAAGTCTAGCTGTAGAAAGATTGGGGCTGAGTTTTCATTCTTCACTAGAAAGAGTTCTTGAACTCAGTCAATTTTCAAGGTCGTCATAAGGTTTGGCTGAGCGTTTTCCTCAACTGACACGGCTCAAGATCAGCGCCGACAGATTCCTGAAGATCCTCAGTGGACTGGGGGTCGACTACGTAATGATCGGAGGAATACCGGTAGGGTTCTATGGTGAACCAAGGTTTACACAGGATTTGGACTTCGCGGTTGATCCCAGAGTCTTTGCCGACAGGTTCGCTGAATTTCTCCAAGAAATCGAGAGAGAAGACTTCTTACTATCCTCTACTCGCCCTACGGTGGAGGAGTTGAAGAGCATCACCTCTTTGAGATTCATAGACCTGCGAAATAGGACAATTATTGACCTAGTGCTTCACCCGAAGGGTTTCAGTTGGGATACTGATATTCTGAATAGGAGACGTGAAGAGAAGCTTCTGCCAGGTAGAGGAAAGATATGGTGCGTATCCTTGGAAGACCTGATTGTGATGAAGATCGCAAGCGGAGAACCTCACGACTACAAGGATCTTGAGGGAATAGTTTCTCGTCGATTCAAGGAGATCGATTGGAGCTACTTGCGTGAACGCGCCAAGAGATTCAATCTAATCGAAGAAGTTGAGGAGATCTACAAAAGGTTCAGCATTAGCTGAGACAAAGAAGCAGTCTACCTATTTTTTGAAATACCACGCGATCAAAATCACAATTATTGCAAGCAAAGTTAACCACGAATAGATATTCCAATTGATCATTGCTGTGAAGAGCAAGATTACAGTTGAAATTGCAACTAAGATTTGATCTTTAGTCAATTTGTTCACGTTCGTAGAGCTGCCTTTCTCCTTCATCCGTACCACTTCTCTTAGAATTTGGAGCCGTATATCCTGATATACGGAGCGATCGCGTGAAGAATCTTGCTCTCGGCTTTTCTCACATGCTCCTCGTAGGTTGTTCTGGTAAGGCTGAACTCTCGCGCTATCGCTTCAGCCGTTGTCTTTTTCGGTATCTGATAATATCCGTAGTCTAGAGCAGCTACCAGAGCGTCAACCTGCCTCTCGGTTAGTTCAGAGAAGATGCTGCTGACGGAGATTACGAAAGTATCGCGAATAGTCTTTTCTGGAACAACTTTTTTCTGCAATATCTCGACCGGCCCCAAACGGCTCAGATCCCGGAATATTTTCTTGTAGTCGCTTTCTCTGAAACCGATGAGCCTATGCTCCTCCCAGCCGCCATGGTAGACTATTGGCGCTATTTCCAGAAAGGAGTTCTTCTCGATCAGCTGTGTTATGCTAGGTGAGATCTTGGCGTCACGGCATGTTTTGACGATCACCTGAAGACTTCCATCGCTGAAGCTTTTCTTGAGAACTTTACCTCCACCCCAGACAAGCAATTTCTCCAGGTCGGGCCCTATCCTAGAGAACGTTTCGATGTCGGGGCATTCTATCTCAAGTACATCTATCCTATTGTTACACCACTCTACGATCTTGACCTCCGGATGCTTCAACGAGAACCGGATGTATGGGCACTCGTGCTGAACCCTGAAAGAAACCTCGAACATAGTTTGTCACACTAGGGCAGTATGCCTGCATCCGCATATAAGCGATCTGCCGTCCCACGACGGATCTTGGGCTAGACCCGTGCAGGGGGTGGAAATTGCCGTCGTAAGATGGTACAAAGCATTACCGTCAGTTTGATCTCAAGTATCCCGAGGCGACATGAATGAGTATCTTAACGAGAGCCGCAAGTCAGTTCCAGTTCATAGCGTCGAAATTGTTCAGAGGCATCGCTTGGGATTCAGAAGTTGAGCGTTGCTTGGGCCTTGAAGGATTGTGCAAGCTAGAAAGAATTCCTCCAACGATACTGTCCAGCCAGTTCGGGATCTTCGTATCATCGGAAAGAAAGTATTGCGTCAAGAGATAGGGATGCTGGATGAACGTGCAAAGACTGATGGATGAGTTGCATTCTACGCTGGAAGAAAACGGATACCAGGATCGGATCGTATCCATTCAGCATCTTCGTGACCTAGAAGAAGGAATCGAGGGAAGTCGTAGGCGTGGTCTCTTGAATGAGGAACTCTACCAAGAATACCTATCCGGGCTTGTTTTCAAGCCTCCCGACGATCTACCGGAAGCGAGATCTTTGATCGTGGTCGCTGTCCCACAACCTCAGATCAGGGTTATCTTCACTTGGCAGGGAGAATCTTGGCCGTTCACGATTCCGCCCACCTATCCAGCCTACCGGGAAACAGACGAACGGGTCGGAGATATTCTATCCAGTGTTCTCAATCCCGAAGGGTACCGCGTGTCTCAGGCTGCGCTACCCGTGAAATACTTGGCCGTTCGCAGCGGACTGGGCGAGTACGGGAGAAACAATATCTGCTACGTGCCGGGCATGGGGAGCTTTCATAGGCTTGTGGCCTTTTACACCGACTTTCCCTGTCCAGAGGACAGCTGGCGGGAACCACAAATGACGAAGAGCTGTCAAAGCTGTCATGTTTGCATTGACAGTTGCCCAGCGGGCGCGATAACTGCTGACCGTTTTCTTATCCATGCCGAGCGATGCCTAACCTTCCACAACGAACGACGAGGCGAATTCCCGGCCTGGATAGGCCCTTCTTGGCATAACTGCCTAGTCGGATGTCTCCACTGTCAGATCGCATGCCCACAGAACGTTCTTTTCCTCGAATGGATCGAGGGGGACCAGGTATTCTCTGAAGAAGAAACTAATCTCATCCTAGAATGCGTTCCCTCAGATCGCCTTCACCTTGACACTGTTAAAAAGCTGGAGCGGCTCGACCTGATTGAGTATCTGGAGGTCCTCCCGCGAAATCTGCGTATGCTTTTGAGGCAAAAAAGCTGAGGTCGCCATCATAGCTAGCAAGAAACGTCTTCTTGACTTCATTTAAGTTGGTGGGACCAGAAAATCGGGTGCCCTTGGTTCGAAGCTGTATACTTATGCTCTCTTGAATTTTCTTTTTTCCATCTCTGTCACGAAGTACTCTCCATGTATGTGATTTAGGGGCTTTGCTTTCTTCACGTTAATGACCTCTTCCATGTAGTCATCCTTTACCTCGCTTGCCAATATTTTTCCTACAATCCATATGTGGTCTGCTATCCGGAAGTGTTTCTCCATCTTGCATTCAAGCCATCCGAAGGCTTCCTTTATCTTGGGAGGCTTGATCTCGACTGATCTCATTTCGGTTAGATCGGCCTTCTCTATCTCGTTCACTTCGTATGGAAAGTCTTGCTCGAGAATGTGCATCAATGGGCCGAAGTCTTCTCCCACAAGGTTGGCTACGAACTCTCCGTTGCTCCTAATGTTTCTCCAAGTGTCATGCTTAGGGTTGCAGGAGAATCCGAACAAGGGTGGCTTGGTGGCGATGGGAGAGGTCCAGCTGAAAGGGGCGGCATTAGGGATTCCTTTCTTAGATATGGTTGTTATAACAACCGTTGGTCTTACAAGTACCTTGTAGAATTCTTCCTTTCTTAGCCTCACTAAAACACCTTCAAGTCTTTTTATGCTGATTACTTAAATCCTTAAGTTTTTATATGTTGTCAAATCTTGTCATGTAACAAATCCTCGTAAGGATTATCGGATGGTTCTTGGCATTGTTCAAGAGACTCCGCAACGACGCAGGCACAAAAGTTATCGTTCAGTTATGTTTATGAAGAATAACTCGTAACTAGTCGTGGCGAATAGTGGAATGATGAGAATACTCGCATTTAACAAACAGAGCGGCCGAGAGTTTGATCAAAGTTCGTTAGAAGAGGCTCTGAATTATCCAGCGATATGGATTGATCTTGTTAGCCCTTCGGAGCTGGAGCTTCAGCTCATACAGGAAAGGTTCAAGCTTCACCATCTCGCAGTCGAAGATGTAATCCATGGAGGTCAGAGTCCCAAGGTAGATGACTACACCGACTACCTTTTCACTGTTGTCCACTCTATGAAGTCCGCTGAAGAGAAGATCCTTATTGAAGAGGTCTTCCTCTTCGTAAGCGATCGATGGCTGGTAAGTATTCATAGCGATAATAAACAGATGAACGAAACCTTCACTAGGATGTCAAAGATGACAGGGCCACCCGCCCAAGTCAGAGGCCCAGACTTCCTCTACTACTTCCTAGTCGATAAGATCGCCGACGGCTATACGACGGTTCTTAACGAAGTCGAGGAGAAGATCGCAGTTCTGGAGGAACAGGTCGAAGAGAATCCGACGAAGGAGATGCTGCATGAGATGGATGGTTTGAGAAGAGACCTCATAACTATCAGAAGATCGATCTGGCCGACTCTGAAACTCGTGGGAGATATCTTGAGGGGGATCTACCCTTTGGTCTCAGATCAGAATATGGTCTACTTCAGGGATATTCGAGACCATCTCACCCAGCTGATCGAGCTCATTGAGGTCTATCACGGTAGAGTTAACAGTGTCGGACAGCTGTATCTCGCATCCGTTGCTGCGTCAACCAACCAAGTCATGAAAATCTTTACAGTGCTTGCGACGATCTTTCTCCCTCCGACACTCATAGCGAGCATATATGGAATGAACTTCGCCCATATGCCAGAGCTTCGTTGGGAGGTCGGCTACCCAATTTCACTAATGCTGATGTTTCTCGTTTCAATCATCCCTATAGCATACCTCAAGAAGAAAGGTGTGATCTAGCTCCCAACAACTAGTACCATAACCCCTAGTCTCGGGCATGTCTCTATAGATGTTCTATCTCTGAGAGAACGATAGCTAGCATAACGCATATGAAAAAGAGGGTTCTAGGGATTCATCGATTAGCCTTGGGAGAAAAGAGTTATTCTATTCTAAATGTCCTGCGGACTAAGTGTCCAACCCTCTCCCTTATTATTCATATGCAGCCACGTCTAATCGTTATATAGCTAATAGACCAAGATTCTGCCGATGGAAGTTGCATCACACAATTGTCCACTTTGACATTCCTGCTGAAGACGTTGAGAAGCTGGCAAGCTTCTATAAGAGAGTCTTCAACTGGAAGATCGAGAAGCTCCCTGGTCCAGTGGATTACTGGCTCATCGAGACTGTGCCAACCGACTCGTCCGGAACGCTAATCGAGCCCGGCGTAAACGGTGGAATGATGAAAAAAGAAAACCCGGAACAGCGCCCAACCAACTACATACTGGTCGAGTCGGTTGAGGAATACGCAAAGAGAATAGAGGACAGTGGCGGAAGAATCATTGTACCCAAGCAAGAAGTGACAGGGATGGGATATCTTGCCATGGCGTTAGATCCAGAAGGAAACCAATTTGCAATCTGGGAAAACAAAAAATGAGACCCCTTTCATTTTTTTCTAAG
>Ga0315312_1001134_pt1 | contig 22556 bp, 28 predicted proteins | sample TDP7_MG_FD_203629 | JGI IMG/M metagenome (GOLD analysis project Ga0315312, IMG submission 203629) | Freshwater sediment microbial communities from Lake Towuti, South Sulawesi, Indonesia - TDP7 | ecosystem: Environmental > Aquatic > Freshwater > Lake > Sediment | place: Indonesia: South Sulawesi... | reverse complement strand
GGAATAGTGATTGACGGTCAAAGTGCCGTGGACGAATCCATGGCAACTGGAGAATCGATGCCAGTGCCTAAAAAGGTGGGAGACGAAGTCATAGGCGCCACAGTAAACCAGCGAGGAATGTTGAAGGTGAGAGCCACGAAAGTGGGGCAGGACACCTTCCTATCCCAAGTCATAAAACTGGTAGAAGAATGCCAGGGCTCCAAGGTTCCAATCCAAGAGTTCGCCGATAGAGTAACGAGCTACTTTGTCCCAACGGTTCTCGGCTTGGCAATTGTGGCTTTAGTTCTGTGGTTGGTCGCACCAGAGACGATCAAAGTTGTAAGTCTTTGGGCTCAACCATTTTTGCCATGGGTTGATCCAAACTTGGGAGTCGTTACCCTTGCAATCTCTGCATTGGTTGCGACCCTCGTTATTGCATGTCCTTGCGCTCTTGGGCTAGCCACCCCCACCGCCCTAATGGTTGGAAGCGGCATGGGAGCTGAAAATGGAGTTCTGATACGTCACGGAGAGGCTATACAGACCTTAAGAAATGTAGACACAATTATCTTTGACAAAACGGGAACCATTACCAAGGGAAGACCAGAAGTCACCGACATAGTACCGGCAAAAGGCTACACGAAAGAAGAGGTTCTCCGCCTGGCTGCAAGCGTGGAAGTTGGGTCAGAACATCCACTAGGCGAAGCCATTCTAAGAAAAGCAAAAGAAGAAAACCTGGAACTGTACAAAGCAGAAGAATTCGAGGCTGCAACAGGGAGAGGTGTAAAGGCAAAACTTGGGGCATCTTCTAAAAAATTCGCAGTCGTTGGGAACAGAAAACTGATGGAGGAAGAGGGGATAGACTACAAATCCTTAGAAGATGATCTAAAGCATCTGGAGGAGGAAGCCAAGACAGTTATGCTCGTAGCTGTCAAGAAAAAGATTGCGGGCGCCATGGCTGTTGCTGACACTCTGAAAGAAGACTCAGTACAAGCAATAAGGGAGCTTGAGAGAATTGGGCTGAGGACCACCATGCTGACCGGAGACAATAGACGCACCGCAGAAGCCATAGCCAAAAAGGTGGGCATGTCAAGGGTTCTGGCAGAAGTTCTACCAGATCAAAAGGTGAAGGAAATCCAAAAGTTGCAGGAAAAGGGCGAAACAGTCGCCATGGTGGGAGACGGCATCAACGACGCTCCAGCCCTAACTGCAGCCAACGTTGGAATCGCCATAGGGACTGGAACAGACATAGCCATTGAATCTGCTGACGTAACGCTGGTAAGAGGAGACCTGTCTAGCGTCGTAACAGCCATAAAACTTTCCAGAAAAACCTTCAGCAAGATTAAGCAAAACCTGTTCTGGGCCTTCTTCTACAACACCATCGCCCTTCCAGCAGCCATGTTAGGCTTAGCCCACCCAGTGATAGCGGAGATAGCCATGGCTACGAGCTCGGTAACGGTGGTAACCAACGCAAACCTGTTAAGAAGAGCGCGCATTCGTCCAGAATATGAAAAGAAGGCAGGGTAAGTTCAATATTTCATGCGGGCATGAACGCAACATTTAATGTAACAAGCCTCTACATGTATTTTGTTGGTGAACCATAGTGACCCATTCTTCCTTCAATCCTGAGGAGTTCTACATACGGCAGACCGTGCTTCCAGAGCTAGGTAAGTCTGGTCAGGAAAGGCTGAAACGTTCTAAGGTAGCTGTGGTGGGGCTAGGCGGGCTCGGCAGCGCCTCAACACTTTACCTTGCCCTAGCCGGTGTAGGTTATCTGCGTTTGGTGGACCAAGACACAGTGGAGCTGCACAACCTGCACAGGCAGATGCTGTATAGCATGGACAACCTTCGATATCCTAAGGTTGAGGTTGCTGCACAGAGAATTGAACGTGTAAACCCTGGGGTAAAGGTGGAGCCTGTTCCCGAAAACGTTCATGAGGGTAATGTTTATGAGATTGTTAGAGGCGTGGACTGCGTTGTTGATGGTTTAGACAACATGCGAACACGTTATCTTCTGAATCGCGCCTGCGTGAAATACGGGATTCCCTACGTTTTCGGGGCAGCTATAGGGATAGAGGGAAACCTATCTGTGTTTGCCCCTCCCAAAACACCCTGCCTAGAATGTGTGTTGCCAGGCCTCGACGACCGTCAATTGCCAACCTGCGAAGTGCGAGGAGTTTTGGGTGCAACAGCTGGCATTATCGGGTCTATGCAGGCCATGGAGACCATAAAACTGCTGGCTGGAATGGGGGATTCCCTCAAGGGCAGGCTGATGGTTTGTGATTTCAGAGATATGTACTTCGCTATTATCGAGGTCTTCAAGAGACCGGATTGCCCGGTGTGCCAAGTCAAGGAAGCTAAGCCTGTTGAAGAAGTGGAAAGACTAGCGTGGCTTTGTGGTCGCAACGTTGTAAATGTTAACCCACCTAAACCCATTGACATGAAACTCGCTGAAATCTACGAGGTGCTGAAGCGTCACTTCAAGATACTAGTGAAATCATCGCTCGTAATTGTGTTTCAGTATGACGGCGGCGTTGAGGTGAGCCTGTTCAATCGTGGACGAATGCTGATAAAGAATGTGAAGGATGAAAAATCCGCGTTGCAGGTGTACAACAAAGTCATCGAAAAAGTCGGGGTAAAGCTTCCTCCGAGCTAGTGGTCCCACTTTATATTTGGCGTCTCAACCAGCGCTGAGTCCACCTGCGCATGCAAGCATCAGAACAGAACACATAGAGCTTGTTCACGCAACAAGTCTTTCGAGTAACCGGACTTCCTGTGATGACCTTTCCGCAAACCTGACACCGCATGATGGACACCACAATAAAGCAAATTACCAAGTCGTTTATATAACTACTCTTCAACAGAGCGGTGAACAAAATTGGCGCCCTTCAAGATGAGAGACGTAGAAGAGTCAACCATCACCAAGGCAATCATTCAAAAAGCAACCGATGACTGGATTAACCTCGCAAAAACAGACGTGATAGTGGTGGGTGCTGGCCCCTCCGGCCTAACCGCCGCCATGTACCTAGCCAAGGCAGGTCTAAAAACCGTGGTGTTTGAGAGAAAGCTCTCCTTCGGAGGAGGTATCGGCGGAGGAGGAATGCAGTTCCACAAGCTGGTGATTCAGTCTCCGGCTGACAAAATTCTGAGAGAGGTGGATTGTAAGCTAGAACCTCTGGAGGAAGGCTTGTATGTCGCAGACACGGCGGCCATGATCGCGAAGCTGGCATCAGCAACCATAGACGCTGGCGCTAAAATCATCTTCGGGGTAGTTGTGGACGACCTGATCTACAGAGACTCTCCGCCTAGAATTACCGGCGCAGTCGTCCAGTGGACCTCTGTCATCATGTCCGGCATCCATGTGGATCCGTTGGGCATCGAAGCAAAGGCTGTTATCGACTGTACAGGTCATGATGCTGAGGTTCTCGCTGTTGCTTCTAGAAAGATTCCTGAGCTCAACCTTGTGGTTCCCGGAGAAAAGTCAATGTGGATCTCTCAAGCCGAGAGGCTAACAGTCGAAAACACTGGGGAGGTTTGCCCAGGGCTGTACGTCGCAGGTATGGCCGTCGCATCGCTACGTCAAACACCAAGAATGGGTCCAATATTTGGAGGCATGCTCCTTAGCGGAGCCAAGATAGCTCAACTGGTTGCCGCAAAAATTCTTGGCAAGAAAGCGCGCAAAGTCATACCAGTAGACATCAGCTAACTTTTGAAGACTCTGAAAGTCGGGCAGGGAATCCGTTGAAAATCTGCAACGTATGCGGCAAGAGGGTAGCATCAAGCGTTTGCAGAAGGTGTGGACGCCCCATCTGCGCACATTGTCTCTTCCATCATGGACTTTGCAAATTGTGTGCGAAGGCTCTTAGAAGGTTGAAGTGAACTTGGCTTTGGGTTTTATACCACTTTTATCCCGTATTTTCTCGCGATGTCTTGAATTGCTTGGGCTAAGTACTTGACTTGGTTCCATGTTAGTCCATAGGTGTTTAGCTTCCAGGCTCTGGTGGCTCCAGCAAACTCTCCGACTATGCGTCTTTCCTTCAACTCGTCGCTGAAGAAGAAGCCTCTTCTCTTGTGGGTTCGCGCGACCTTGTCAAAGCTTCCAGTTGTGTCCACTTTGGTTAGAGTGTGTTTCCTCGGCATTTGGCTCACAATTCTGTTTCCCTCTATCTTCAGGAATTCTTCAGCAAAATAGTTGATCTTCTTGACCTCTTCGCTCCAGTGTTTAACTCGTTCTCGCACAGCTGGAAAACTCGCCATCATCGCGATCAGGTTGGCTCCCATGAGCGTGCAGCCCATCATTTCCACCTCTTTGATCCCAAATCTTCGTTTTGTCAAGTCGCCAACCATCTGGGTTGTTCTGAACACCTTGTCCGCCCACTCTTCAGTGGTTGCCAAAATCCCTGAAGGCGCTGGGGAAGCGAAGCTCTTGTGTCCTGAGCCCACGAGAAAGTCAGATCCTATCTCCTTCCCGTTTACCGGCATCACCCCTATGCTGTAGGCGCCGTTGCATAGGAAGGGAATGCCGTAGTCCTTTGCCACCTTCGCGATTCCGTGGACATCGTGTTCGTTTCCGAGCATGTAATCGAAGTGGTCCATCATGATTAGCTTTGGAAGGGCTCCCGTTTCCTTCTTCACTTCCTCTATCTTTTGAGCCGTGTTCTCTGCTGTGACAACGTTGTCTTGGTTTAGAGGAACCTCCTTGACCACGCCTCCAGCAGCTTCTACAGCCAAGAATTCCGTGTAATGCGCTAACGAGGAGACGATTACAGAGTCTCCCTTCTGCACCAGCGAGTTGGCTACGGCTTGGAAGCCCCTTCTCGCACCTGGAACAACCCTCGCTTGGTCCATTCCCAGAAACTTTGCTAGTTCAGCGTGGAACTCGTCTATGGGTGGCCTGCCAATCTTGTCGAGTCTAAACGGTTTTCTGCACCAGTCACAGGTTGAATATCCGTCTCCGTAGGCGATGACCGCCTTCATGGCTTCTGGGGTGAGTCTGCCTCCAGGCTGGATTGGGTGTATGTTTATGAAGAGTTCCTCTCTGGCTCTGACTTCAATGTCGTCTATGATGTTTTTCATTTATATTAGCTCCTTTTCGATGATGTCCAAACTCTGTCGCACCCTTTCAACGATCTCCCTAACTCGTTTCTTTTGTTCGCTGTTAAACTGATAGGTCGGTTTGGTTTCTCTGAAGATCTGCCTCAAGTCGGTTAAGGCAAACAGCGCTGCGAAGGTTTCCTCTACTGCCTTCTCGGTCATAACACTTCAGTCTCCTAACATTGTGACCATGTTTTTGATATTAAAGTCTTGGTGGACTAATCTGGCTAATTAAGCCGTGATGAGTTTAGTTCTTTTTCTCTCCTATTTTTGGAGCCGGGGGAGGGATTTGAACCCCCTCCCTTTTTTTGTTGCTTAGAAGTTGTAGCCACCTCTCTCATTCCTCCTTTCGGTGAGCCTTAGTTGATGTAGGGCATATTTAACGTGAGTTGCCATTCAGAGCTATTTCAGAAGAATATGTTTTGTGGTGTTTAGGGTAGGGTATTTGTTCTATATTTGTTCTAAAATGGTGCGATGGAAACAATACTACGAGGACCCTTATGCATGCTCGTAGTAAATTATGGTTTTTGTCTATTTAAAAAACGGTTCAAGAAGCATGTACTTCACATTTCAGGTTTCGGTTGTCGCCCACCAGCATGCTAACGTCAGTTTCAAGAATCTTCTCTGCAAGAATCTGCTTAACCCTCTCCACTGGAAAATAAAGATGTATCGTGAACGTTGTGTATGGCAACTGGTCCAGCTCAACCTCCAACGCTTTTCCGCTTTTGCTCAAACGAACCTTACCAACCCGCTCAAAACCCAACCCTAAACCACCCCTCAGAGAAGTTTTTGCCATTCTATAATGAACTCTTTAACTTGTTCGTAGATTGCCTTAGCCACATCTTGTCCTGGACCTGTTAGAAAGTAAGTGTAGCCTTTACCACGATTCGGGTCTTTATATCTGTTGACCAATACAAATCCTAACCGTTCTAACTGTAGTAGGCTACGGTTGAAACTCACTTGAATGGTACTGTCAACATACCTATTGCTTCCATAGAACGCTTTAGTCCCGATGATCTGCATGGCTAAGTCTGATATGCTTTGGTTGCGTTGTCTGTCTTGGTACAATGCTAAGAGAATTTTCTTCATTTGCTCGCTTAGTCTAACATTTGGTTCTAAGTGTTTGCGGAAATTTTCGCTAACATTTAGGTCTATGTGTTTAGTATGGCATGCTAAACCTTTAGGCTCATCTGTTTTAACAGACTGTGAACTCATTTTAAGTCACCTCATCTTGAACATGAAACACCACGGTAGCATGGCACTGAGGACAGTAAACCCCGATCTCTTTGGTCCAGTCTGGATAGTCCTTCTGCAAGCTGCGTCTCCACTTAGCAAACGCCTCGTCTTGATCCAACTCGCAACCACACTCACCACACTTAACCACCTAAACCACCTCCTATATCCACTCATGCAGTTTCGTGAAAGGTCTGGGTCCGTTGGTCCATCCTTTTCCACCGCGAAGCCTCCAAGTCTTCTCGTCACTCTCCCTCATCTTCTCTGCAATTTGCTTAAGCTCATCCTCGGAAGGAAACCAGATGTTAGCTTCAAAGTCCTTGTCAACTGGCGAATTCTCAAATTCAACCGCAACACCCCACCCTTCCCTGGGATAGTAAGCCTTAATCTTGCGCCCCTTATAGTAATGGTAACCGTCCTTGCGAAGTTCAACCTCTACACTTTTAACCTTCATTCAGAGACACCTCTACGCTTCAACTCAAAAGCCAAAACTTGAAGGCCGCCCACATGTTGCTTGGGATGTTTACTATATGTCTCATATAGTTTCTGTAGCTCGTCAAGTGACAGTTTAGAATAGTCCACAGACCTGCGTTTAGGCTTCTCAATAACCACCTGCTTTTCAGCTATGTTTACTTGCTCAGGCTTGTTGATGAAAAAGTTAGTTATGCTCACTTGTTGCGGTTTGTAGCCATAGGCTTCAGCATACCATAACATAAAGCCTTCAAGAACATGGTTAGCATGTACTCCGCGTTCTTCGTGATGTTCAACGGCTTTTCTGAACTCACTCCAAATCTCAGGATAGAATGAGGTTGTTGCTGGGATTCTTGTTTGTTTGTTTGTTTGTTTGTACTTACATACATACGATACGTACGTACGTACGTATGCATCTAAGCTTTCTCGCTGAGGATCAGGGAACACACGCACAAATTTTTTAAACTCTGACTGTTCATTCATGTTTGTCGACTCTTTAGTGTCTGAGGCTGGGGCGAAAGGTTTGGTTGTACCTCTGACCGCCTTGGTGAGTGACTCTCGCCCCAACCGTGACCGCAATACACAAGTTTTCCGTCTGGTAGCCGATGATGCCACAGACGCGACAGCCATTTCTCGCGATTCATCTTTAGTCAACTCGGTTTACTCTGCATAATCTAATACAAGATTCTGTATTTAAGGTTTATTCTGCGTAAACCTTATATGCTTCAAAACATACTCTGTCTTACGAGAACCAAATTGCCAATCAAGGATCGAGAATGCTATAATGCTTATATGCGAAAATACCGGGAGCAACACCCAGAGTATATGCGTGAGTATCGTAGGAAACAGCGTTTAGAATTTGAAAGGTTGAAGCTTCAAGGTAAGGTTCGGGGTTTTACTGAGGAAGCTGAGAGAAGTCAGAGGAAGTTCAAGCATGCGCGAGAGGAAATGGCTGGGTGGAATAAAGAGATAGATCAATATGCGAAGGTTATTTCACTCAAGGAAAAAGATAAAGAGAATTTGAAAGAATGGGCGCGGAACCGTTTAGTTAAAGTCTTAGAGGCTGGTAAGAAGTGATTCCCCATTATTACGAGTACAAGCGCAAGCTTATCGAGGCTCAAGTAAACCGAGAAAGAGAGAAAATGTGGGATGGCATTATTAACGGTCTTTTGGAATTGTATTCATGGCACATTTTACATGGTTATTCTAAGCAGGAAATCCTTGAAACATGGAAATCTCTGTTTGTGGGTAATATAAAGAAAATGAGTGAAGCAAAACAGAGTAAGGAAGAGGCTACTAAGCGAGAGGCTACTGCTGAAGCTGAATTTAACAAACTCAAAGAACAAATTGCATCCTATGACCGAACTCACACTGGACCAAATCCACAACGCGCACCAGATGTTTTGTATGAGCGGTTAGCAGAATGGGACCTACGGAGAGAAGAAGCAAAATGCATCAAAAATGATGCTGACACAGACATTGACTTTTGGGATAGAATGAGGGCCCTTAATCTTGCTTTTTCTGAGAAAATTATGCTTGGTCAAATGCCTAAGATTCAGAAACCACAAGTTCGCATAAAGGTTGAGGAGGGCTCCCAGATCAGCGTGGACAAAAAAACTGGGAAGATTAAGGTTAGGTTTCCAGAGGAATCGAAATGAAGGAGTTTGACATTCAGAAGGCCATAGACCAAGCCCGTCAAATCTTGGAAGCTCAAGACATACCGAAAGACGAAAAAGAGTTAGGTTACACCCTCACTATTCAAGCCCTCAACACACTTTTAACAAACGCCCATAACAGCAACTTCACGCTACAAAAGAAATTAGCCAACTCCACGAAGGAACTTGAAACTTTAGACAAAGAACATAGAAGTCTAACTGAAAAGTACAAAGAAGTGGCTGTCAAACTGAAAAATGCTGAGCAACAGCTTGAGGAGTTAACGCTTAGCCGAGCGCATAGGATAAAGGAACTTAATTACTTCAAAGAAAGGTGTTCACTGTTAGAAAAGGAGAAGACTCAGCTTGAAGAGGAATTACGTAAGCCCCAAAAATTCATAGTCAACGTTTAAAGAGGTGAAGAAATTGAGTGAACTTGAACAGAAAAAGCAGAGCGTCAAACCGGGAGAAGGTCCAAGCGTCAGAGACATTCATGCGGAAAGGGAGCCACTGCGCAAAAAATTCTTGGACAAAGTGAAGGACGCTTATGACAAGCCTGGTCCAGAAGAGACGAAACCGCAAGCGCATTAAGGTGTCTAAAGTGGAGAGCAGAAACCATACTGTCACAGCGTAGAGAGGGGTCTTTCCTGTTCATCCTCTCTGATTTCCTCCTATAATCTACATGGCTGCAAATCTCCACCGTAAAAGGTGAAAAAACATGGGTTGGAACTCAATCTGTCCCCGTTGCGGAGCTAACATCTACCGTAGGGTGGGAGGTAGAACCAAGCGCAACTTTCTAAGTGGACTTGAACTTTTTGTTTGTGATAGTTGCGGTTGGCGAGGTAAAATTAAGGGCGGAAGAACCGTTATGGAAAGTTTGGGGCGGCCATCAGAACAAAGATTTGAATATTGGAACACAAATGATGATGCAGCAAGTATTTTTACACCAACTTATTGGTGGGCGCAAACTTTTACCCCTCAGATGTCTCATGTCATAAGTTATGTTAAACTTAAACTCTATCGTGAGGAAAGTATCGGAACCATAACCGTTAGTATTCGAGCTACAAGCGGTTCTAAACCTACTGGTACAGACCTTACGAGTGGAATCCTTGATGGAAACACTTTGACAACTGATCCTTCTGGAGCATGGTATCAAATTGATTTTAGCCCTAACATCTCTTTATCGGCGAACACTGAATACGCTATTTGTGTAAGAACCTCAAGCGGTTCAGTTTATTGGAGAGAAGACGATATACCTTCAGGATACCCCAGAGGAGACTCATGTTATTCGCTTGATTCAGGGATTAATTGGGACATAAACGCAAACCGTGACTTAATGTTTGAAGAATGGGGTCGGTAAAATGGGGTTGTTTGGAAATAAAAAGATAGATCAAGCGCAAGATAAACAACTCGCAACCATAAGACAAGACCTCGCCAACCTGGTCAAAACATGCAACCAAAACTTCAACAACCACGAAGAATGGGTCCAATACTTAAACTCTAAAGTTCAAAAGTTAGAAGCCCACTTAAAAGCGTTGGAAGCTGAAGCGCAAGCTAATAAGCAGAGAGACGCGGAGTTAGGCGAGAAATTCAAAGCGTTAGGGTCCGCATTCTCCACCGCAACCGAAACAGAAGCCAAGGAATAGGGGGGTAGGGTTTATGGCAAAATTGGAGTGTCCAATATGACGCGAATGGATCAGAAGCTTTACGAGAGGAGGGTTGACAGCCTCAAGCTTCATAGCCGAGGCGTTAAACCGTCAATTTTCAGTCAAGAGTTAAGTCAACTTTATCATGTATCTCCTGAAACGGTTTGGCACGATTGGAATCGGAGGCAAACTTGGCTTCCAGTGGTTGCTAACATGAAGGACCCTGAGCTTGTTATGGCGGAGTGTCTGATTGAGAATCGAGAGGTTAAGCAGGCAGCTTGGAAACTGTATATGACTGGGGATAATGATAACGCGAGGGTTGCTGCTTTAAAGATTGTTTTAGATGCTAACGACAGAATATTGCAGTTGGTTAGTCCATCTTTCGAGTTTGAGGAGAGGAAGCAGGTGGTAATTCGGATGTGGCAACCTTCACTTGTGGTTAAGCCTTTGGAGGAGGAGTATAATGCAGAAGTTGCAGAGTGAATATGTGAACATAACGATTAACTTGGATAGGCGAGACGAAAAGGGACAGCCAACTGTAAGTCATGAACCTCAACTTTTACAGTGGCTTCCCTGGGTTCCTTTGAAGTTTCGGATATCCATTATAGAGAAGGGAAGGGAAGTCACGTTAGTTGGGACAGACCTAATGCCCAGTTTTAGGAAGGTGAAAACAGAATGAGTTTGGAAGTTGATGTTTACTGTAATGGTGTGCCGGTTACTGAAAGGTGGCTCAATGTAAGTGAGGGAGAAATCCGAGAGTTGGTTAGTGAAATAGTTTGGAGGGGTGCTCAGGCGATAGCGGAGTTGGCTAAAGGAAAAGTTCCCGTCAAGACAGGACGGCTTCAAGCGAGCATCCGCCCGGTCCGGTATGGAGAAATTTCAGTTGTGCAAGCAACCGCTCCCTACGCGCTATTCGTGGAGAAAGGACACACAACTCAGTCAGGCAGCTATGTTGAAGGTGTGTTCTTCCTCAGAGATGCAGCTTGGATGGTGATTCCGCAGATAGGGATGGAGATAACGGAAGAAGTGAATAACTATTTGAGGACGCGGGGCACATGAGTACAAGCGAACACCAATTCACTTTAGACTTCAAAACGGAAGGCGTTGACCAGTCGCTACGGGACCTCCAAAGGATAATTCAAAGCATAAACCTTATGCAAGATGGTCTCCGAGGATATTTGACACTGCTTAAGAGGATGAATTTGCCTGAGAACGTGGATGCAGCCATCGCATATTTGCAAGGTGTTATTGCAGTGGTGAACGCGCTTAGAGCTGCCTTAATTGCCTTACAGGCTGCGAGTGGACCTTGGGGGTGGCTCATGCTTGGTATTGGAGCAACCGTTGGAGTTGGAACTTACGTTTATTCTGAAATGGAAATGAATGCGAGGACGGGAAACTATTAAGATGGCTTACGATCACGCATGGCACGCTATACCACAATTCAAAATTGAGGTGGGCAGTAACATTTGGGAAAACGACCAAGCCCTCAGCGTTATAGTGAATAGACCTGAGAATGCCGTTGACAGCGCAACTATAGTTGCCAACGACTACAAAGGAATAAACTACCTCAGCAAAATAAACAACCTTAACACGCTCAAAATCTATCTTAGATACAAAGAAAAAACAACTACGTGGACCCAAATCTTTCAAGGCGAAGTTGAAAGCATACAGCCACAACTAAGCATGAACGGAGAAATTTTGGCTGCAACCGCGCGGGGAGTAGGCTACCCCTTCGTGGACATGAATGTTTTTGACGAGTATGGCACAGAAAGCACCAATCCAACCGTGGACAAGGTTAGCGAAGTCATTTATGACATCGTCACCAATTATGTGGAGAAAAGTTTTGGAGGAGCAGCCAGCGGTCACACTTTCACGGTTCTTACAGACAATACGAGTCCAAGTTGGGACGTGTCACTCACTTACGCTCCTTTTCCATTCAAAACCGCGTTGGACTCCTTGAAGACCCTCTGTGATTTGGGAGCAGCTCACGCTGGACCCACAAACGCGGGACCCCACTTCATCGTAACGCCTGGAGGCAAACTGTGCACTGCAACCATTGGAAGCCACACGGCGCAGTTTGACACAGACTGGCCTACATGGTGGAGGACAGATCAGAATCACAGTACACTTCAGCAAGGAAAAGACTTCTTGAACTACACTTTCCAAGATGACGTTAAAAACTATTTCAACCACATCATTTACGCGGGAAGCTTGCTTAAACCTGGAAGTGGCGACTTCTGCGAGAACAACAGTGCAGACTGGGCTGTGTACGTTAGCTCCGGAACCCCATATGTCACTGATGACAATTCAGTTAAAAAAGTGAAAAGTTACAGCATCAAAGCGTACAGTAGCAACGCGTTGGTCGGGGGGTCCCTCTACCTCAGATACAAAAAGAATGTTTCATGGGGTTACAACACGACTTATTGGGGTGGCGAAATAGCGCATCCCACAATCAACTTTTGGCTTAGAAGGGACGCCGGAATAAACTATTTCTACTTGCGCCTCTGCCAATCTGACAGCATCTACGCTTCAGCGAGCAGGTTGAACGCGCCCACAGCAAACGAGTGGTATGGCTTCAGCTTAGAAATTGGACCTTACGGACACATCAAAGACAGTAATGGCAACGATTGGCTCTACTCTGGAGGCTTCAACTGGACCAATGTCAATTACATTTACATTTTCGGAGACGTGGCTAACAGCTCATGCGCTTTCTGGGTGGATGGCTTAAATTTTCAGGGCCAACTGATAAGGACTGCGAAGGACACAACTAAGATCACCAGTGATGATGAACGCCAAAAGTACATTTTTGACAGTGTTGGAAAAGACGACACAACCAAGGCGGGAACGCCTGGAACCACGGACACGGGATACATGGCGAGGGTTGCGAAAGCTGAGTTGTTACGTTGTGCGAAGAAACCGTTAGTGGGGCACCTCACTATTCCTTGTGCAGAGGACTTGCTGCCCGGGCAGCTCATTCACATTTATGCCAACCAAAAGAGTGACGGCACATTCAACATAGACGCGAACTTCAGAGTTATAGAGTTGAGGCATGTGGTCACGGTGCAAGGCTCCAAAACAGAGTTAAGCGTCACCAACGACTTGAAGAACAGCCTTGTCAACAAAACGTATAGCATGGCTAATTTGGTGGTGAGTCAGCTCCTCGGGAAGGATCGGGAAAGCATTAACTTGAAGAGTATGGCGATAGATTTGACTACGCCCATGTTGACGGAAACCTATTCAACGTGATAGACATGGACTACAGTGAGTTTTTGAAGAAATATTTGGAAGACCGCAAGAGGAAGCGGTTGGTTGAGAAGTGGAGAAACCAATACGTTAAGACAGTGAATTCGTTGAAGCCGAAAGCGCGGTTAGAGCCATAGTTTTTCGTAGCAGTCATTGCACCAATGCGTTGTTGAGGAGTGTTCCCTATGCTTTACATGTGCCAAATGGCTCCAACATTCTTCGCCTTTCACAAGGGTTCGATCGCAGTTTTGACCGTGACACTTGATGTCATTGTTGTAGCGCGTCAAGATTGCCTTGGTTAAAACTATTTTTTTCCAGCAGCCCATTGTGCGCCCATGCTTATGTTGTTAGTATGCACTTATATGCTTTAGGGTATATGCCAATGTTGAAATTTTACCCAAGGAATTTTTCCTTCCAATCAACATTGGTATGCTGTACCAATGTTTCGTAGTTGCAATGAGAAAACAGCATAAGACCATGGTAACTTTTTGGGGGTTCTATTTTTGTGGGTTGCTCTTTGTGTTCGATCTGTAAAAGTTGTTGATAAGCCATATGGACGCTTATCTTTTGAGTGTCTAACTGTTTTATTGTGTCTGAGATTTTTTCCTCATTCTCATAGATTCGTTGGATTTTGTAAAGTTGTCCATTAGAAACATTCAGTTTCTCAGCTACTTGCTCGCGAACATGAATTGGATCGCTACCTTTTGTCAAATTTGACAAAGGCTTCATCATCAATATCCAGTTCTGGATAATGTTGTTTAAAAAACGCCTCTTCCGAACCAATCTGCTCAAATATCTATTTATTGTTTCTTTGCTTACATTCAGAAACTCCCTTGGTTAACCCAAGCATAAAAAGAAGCAAAGCTACTCACAACGTGAGTAAATTCTTCATGACTCGGAAAGTTATTAATGGCATTAATAAATTCTTGTTCTTCCATCACTATGTTACTACGAGGATGCTCGTAGTATTGAGACGTACATCATGCACTCCGCAGAAAAAGAGAGGGTTTTGGGTTTGCGGAATAGCCTAACGCCTTCTACCATTGTCACGTAGTCGAAGCCTTGTTCAAGCAAGTCAGAAGCCTCCTTCACTGTCTTAGCCACTTTCACTATGTAGCCACTATCTCTCAGCTTAATCAAGTGCGTGTAGATCAGCGTGTTCTCTATGCGTCTGTGTCCGAGCTGCTGCTTAACGTAGAGAATATCCTTTGTTTGGTGATAAAGTAGCGTGCCGTAGTAGTGTCGGAAGTCGTAGAGCCTAATCTTCAGGTAACTTGTGTCATTGAGTCGTTGACTTAGACGCTTCCTTATCTTGCAGTAGTTATCTGTGATAGCGCGACTTGAAGGAAACGGTTTCTCGTCTAAGTCTTGCACCCGATCCGCTAAGTAGATTTCAAGCCGTAGCATATCCTTAATGGTTAATTGTATCGCCCTACCGCGCCCACCTTTAGCCGTAGCAACCGAAACAGTCCCACTTTTGAAGTCTATGTCACGCAACCGTAGCCTTTCAATTTCTATGGGACGCACACCATACTTGGCTAAAGTCAAAACTGCCTGGTACTTCTTAGATGAGGAAGCTATCAAGTCATTGAGTTGCTGAGTTGTTGGAACCAACGGAACGCGGTCCTCTCTGCGGTACTGCGGTGGAACCCACACTATATTGAAGAATTTAGTGTAGTGCATGTACGCTTGAACTAACCCCTCTTTATACGACAAACCACACTCTTTCTCAGCAACGAAAGCCTTAACCTCTTCAGGCCTATCCAAGTCCGTGTACTTCGCAAGATGCTTCAACCGCTTGCTCCAAGCCCTCAAACTACCCTCAGCAAAACCGTCCTTCCTACACTGCCACAACACCTGAACAACACGACTACTCTTAGGAATCGCCGTGGAGCCGGGGGAGGGATTTGAACCCCCGTACAGCGGTCTGCAGCCGCTTGCCTAAGCCACTCGGCCACCCCGGCAACTCAAATAAGCGCTATAACACTGTTATAAAGTTTTCCATTGAACGCGCCCTTTTTCCTTTCTGATATTTTCTATGTTGCCGTATAAAAAGGAGCAGTTTATAAGCTGGTATAACATTGTTATAGAAACGTGTGAATGCAGATGAGACCCCCGTGTGAGCTCGTTGTGAAGCTTGTGTTGCCTGCATTTCGCTCCTTGGTAGCGAAAACCCTCATCGAGAAGTATCACTTTTCCCAAGTAGCCGCAGCTGAAAAGCTTGGAACGACACAAGCCGCCATCAGCCACTACCTCTATTCAAAGCGTGGAGACAAAAGGATGAAGCAGCTTGAAGCCATGCCCTCGGTTCAGTCCATCGCCGACAAAGTCGCGCTCGGCATTGCCACCGAAAAGTTTTCGCCCTTTGATGCAATGCTGAAGTTTTGCGAATTGTGTAGAATTCTGAGAACCAGGGACTTGGTGTGCGACTGGCACAAGGACTTTATCTCGGTTCCCGAAGCCTGCGACTTGTGTCTGGAAGTTCAAGGGTAGCACAGCCTTTTTGTGGCTCAACACATAAACATGGTTTAACCACTTCTATGAGGGATTCTCATGCAACCCGCCCAAACCAACTGTAAAAAACTTGAGCCTGCAGATTTTGACTCCATTATCGTTCGGTACGGTGGGGAGTTGTGGATCAAGCGGGCTTGGACAAGGAGGGCTTATGAGCGCCGCCTGCTGGAAAACATTAAGAGCGCGTTAAAGCGTTACGGGATTCCCTACGACAGGATCCTTCGAAAGCAGGGAAGACTCATTTTGAAAACCTCGCTAGCATGGGAATCTTCCACTAAGCTGGCTATGGTATTCGGCGTCTCGTCTCTTTCCCCCGCCCTAGAAACCACCTCCAAGCTTGAAGACATAGTCGACAGAAGCGTGTTTCTAGCGGGTTTGACACTTCGTGAGGGAAACAGCTTCGCGGTCAGATGTAGAAGGGTGGGGCATCACCTCTACACGAGCACAGAAGTCTGCAGAGATGTGGGGCGTCAGGTGTTAAGTGCTTTCCCAGAGAGGCGTTTGACGGTGAACTTGAAGAGTCCAGATGCGACGTTGGGGGTAGAGGTAAGAGATGATCAAGCCTTCGTGTACTCGACGGTGATGAAGGGAGCTGGCGGCTTTCCATTGGGGACCCAACCCAAAGCAGTGGGCTTGTTAAGCGGGGGAGTGGACTCTTCGGTGGCTTGCTGGCTGGTGATGAAGAGAGGCTGCCCAATTGTGCCCCTATACCTTGACAATACACCATTTACAGACGAAAGCACGACCAGAAAGGCGATGAACGTGGCTCGGGCGTTGTCTGACTGGGCAATCGGTTTTCCAAGGCGCGTGTACATAGTGCCACACGGTCCAAACCTTGCAGAGTTTAAGGAGAAAAGGCGGTTTGAGCGTTTAACGTGCATCCTCTGCAAGCGCATGATGTATCGGATCGCGGAGAAGATAGCCGACATGGTAAGGGCGGAGGGAATAGTCACTGGAGAAGCCATTGGAGAGCAGGCGAGCCAAACCCTGCGAAATCTGAGGGTGCTAAACTCAGCCGTAACCAAGTATCCGATACACCGGCCCCTGTTGGGGTTTGACAAGATCGAGACAGAACAGATAGCACGTAGAATAGGAACCTACGAGCCTTCAATACAGAAGGCAAAGGGATGCACAGCGGTTCCCAGAAAGCCTGTGACCATGGCGAAACCTCAAGAAGTGGCTGAGGCAGAGGAGGCGCTAGACATGGAGGGAATGGTCGAAAGATCGATTAAGTCGCTCAAAATTGTGAATTTATAGGTAAGCTTGTTGTATTAGAGGGCACAATATTTTCACTATTAACTAGGAATGTTTTGTGCATAAAACTTATTAGTTATGAGAAAACAAAAACACCAAACTCATAGATTGGGGAAATGTGTATGAAGATTCTTGTGGTAGGAACCGGAGCTATTGGAATCGTAGTTGCCTCAGAGCTAGCAAAAAGTCCAGAAGTTAAAGAGGTAAGGGTTGCTGACATAAATCTGGAAAGAGCTGAGCGGCTTAGAGACTGGTTGAAGAGCAAGAAAGTGTCAGCGCATCGTGTTGACGCAGGCAAATCCGACGACGTAGTGAGAGTTGCAGAAGATGTGGACGTGATAGTCAACACAACTCTACCTATATTCAACTTAACAATTATGGACGCAGCTTTTACGGCAAAAGCAAACTATGTGGACCTCGCTCTCTACGATTACTCTTCATTCTTGAAGCAAATGGAACTCAACGATAAATGGAAAGAAGCTGGATTAACGGCCCTATTAAATGCTGGATCAGCTCCAGGAATTACAAACGTACTTGCGGCTCACGCTGCTGACAGACTTGACCATGTGGACGCGATACGCATAAGAATCTTTGACAGCGTGGAAAGCAGGGAAATCGTTTCAACGTGGTCTCCTGAAGTAATGTGGGATGATATGGCGACTGAACCAGTAGTGTACGAAAACGGAAAATTTAAAAGCGTTCCTCTTTTCAGCGGGGAGGAGACCTACAACTTTCCCGATCCTATTGGTCCGCAGACCGTTGTCGGGCATGTACATGAAGAGCCAGTGACGCTGCCGCGCTTTATTGGTAAGGGCTTAAGGCATGTAGACTTAAAGTTGGGTACCCCTGACATGCCAATAGTAAAATTTGTAGTTCAGCTTGGACTTTTGGGTGATGAATCCGTAGATGTTAAAGGTGCTAAGGTGACTCCTCGAGACCTTTTCCTCAAGCTGATTCCACCAACCTTGTCATTTGAAGAGGTGGAAAATAAGATTAAGGCTGGCACATTGATTGATGCACATGAGTGTTACGTAGTAGAGGTTGAAGGAGAGAAAGCGAGTAAAAAAATGACTTACATTTCTTATGTTCTCTTCCCAAGCCTTCGTGAAGTTCAAAAAAAGTTATCTGGCGCAACCCATGAATCCTACGTAACTGGTATTTCAGCTGCGATCTTCACCAAAATGGTTTGCATGGGAGCTATAAAAGCTAGGGGAGTCTTCCTTCCCGAATGTTTGAAGCTAGAGGCTAGGGAGACATTTATAGCCAAACTAGCTGAAAAAGACATAAAAATACATGAAAGAGTGGAAAAAGCTTAGCTTAGTCCCTCCCTTAAGAAAGCCCTTAAATGATTCCATCTCGCTTCTTTGTCTTGACATGTCAGCAGCAGACACAGCGGTTCAAGTCTTTCGCAACCTCGAGCCAGAAGACTTCCGCGTACTCTTAGCCATCGAAGTGGGTATGAGCCGCCATCGACACGTCCCAGAAGATGTCGTTCCTAAACTCGCCAAGCTTACCCAAAGAGAAGTAGAATATCGCCTCTCTCGACTACACAAGCTTCGCTTAATCATGCGCTGGCTCGGACCCTACAGAGGCTACCAACTTAACATGGCTGGCTATGACTGTTTGGCAATAAACGCTCTTGTCAAAGCCAATTTGTTGGAAGCCTTCGGCAAGCCTTTGGGTGTTGGAAAGGAGGCTGATGTCTATGACGCACTAATGCCTGAGGGTCGACGGGTTGCCGTTAAGTTCCACCGACTAGGACGAACCAGCTTCCGTCAAACGAGACGCAAAAGAGGGTATATAGCCGAACGCCAGCACATCAGCTGGCTGTATCAGTCTCGACTGGCTGCCCAAAAAGAGTTTGAGGCGCTAAAGCTTGTTCACTCTCACGGTGTTTCTGTGCCTGAGCCCATCCAACAGAACCGACACGCTGTGGTGATGGGCATGATTGAAGGCTCTGAGCTTGTTGATTGTGTTGAAATCCCTGAGCCTCAAAAAGTGCTCAACGAGGTGTTGTTAAACTTGAGGAAGGCTTACCTTGAAGCAGGAGTTATTCACGCCGACCTCAGTGAGTTTAATGTTGTCATCCAGCCAGACGGGCACGTTCTCATCATTGATTGGCCCCAGTATGTGAGGAAGGACCACCCTAACGCTGAGCAGCTTCTCAGGAGGGACGTGAGGAACATGGTGCGTTTCTTTCAGAGAAAGTTCAAGGCAGAGACTAGGTTCAAAGAGGCTCTGGCATACGTGAAGGGGGCAGCCTGACTTTTTTAGTGGGTCTCGATTGTGATGTACAGGATATTGTTTCCGCGAACTAGAATGCTCCCGTATTTTGCGATAAGTGTGTCGTCCATGTGTTCAGAGGCTCCTTCCAAGAGGATGTTCATGTAACCATCGCAACGAACCATCCTGCCCCTGTATTCCACCCCGTTCTTTAGCGTCACGGAGAGCTGCGCGTTCAGTTGTTTTGTCAATACGTTTAAAGGCTTCTTACTGGGTTCCATGCGTTCGCCGACCAACATTAGACGTATTCATCGCACTTATTCCATAAAAGCTTTATTAATCACTGCTCATGGGCGCCTGGTACAATACGGGTTTATGGCTACAAACATCGAAGATTTGAACCGACAGAGCTGACCACCTTCTACATGCAGAGAGAAAACCCTTGGGGATACAATATCATAGAAAACTGATATAGAAAACTACGGAACAACATTTAAGAATCGCCCGACCAAATAAACCAACTGAGAAAGTGAGTAAGGTGGACAAAGTGATAAGGAAAAGATTATTGTCCATACTGATTCTTCTGCTCTTGACGTTCAACATCCTTGTTGTACTCAACTTGAACACTATACGGATTTCCGCTGCTGAATATCCCGCTGTCTATATAGAACCAGCGACTACCGTGGACCCAACCTTGACTCTGGGCAGCACCTACACGGTCTCTGTGAAAACAGACTATACTGGAGACGACATTAATAGTTGGCAGTTCACTTTGGGCTACAACCCCAGCGTTCTAAAGATAGGTATTAACGGTTTGAACTACACGGACATATGGGCTGGCACTGGCACGAAGAAATCTTTTGAGGCAACAGGAAAACTGATTGTTCCAGACTCGGAAGACGTTTATGTGGGTGGCATTCTCAAGACCAAAGGCGTGGACTACACTATAGATTACCAGACGGGCATGATAACGTTCACGACTGCGCCAGCGAAGGGAGTGGAAGTAAAAGCAACATATCTGTATTGTCTGATCAACGGAGACCTCATCACCAAAGCCATAAATCCCAATGCCATGTTCAACCCAGGAAGCGCCGACAATGTGGCTGGCAGACTTTCCCTCACAGGAGCCTTCTTCTTCTACATCTTTCCGCCGGCTCCCCTAACCTCTGGACCTGGAACCTTGGCTAACGTAACCTTCACGGTGGTTGGCATAGGAGAGGCTGACATAACTCTTGGACCCGAAACCAAGCTAATCGGAATCACTGAAGGCGGGATGGGAGACCCGTACAGCATAGTTGACGGAGGGACCATGCCCGAACACCTAGGCCACGGCTACTTCAACAATGTTAAGCCTATCCATGACGTAGCTGTCGTCAGCATCGATGCTCCAGCCCAGGCGAATATTGGAGAAATCGTTCCTATTGATGTCACTATTACTAATGAGGGCGACTTCACGGAAACCTTTGACGTAACAGTCTACGCCAACACAGCTGAAATAGGAACTCAAAGCGTCACCAATCTAGGAGTAGGAACCCAAACGACCCTGAATTTCATCTGGAACACCGCAGGCGTGAGTCCGGGCACGTACACGATAAACGCCACGGCAACAATCGCCTTAGACGATGACCCTAGCGACAACTTCAAGACTACGCCAATTGTGCTCTTGGCTCCTCCTCCGCCCGTCGCCGACGCTAACGGTCCATACTCAGGCTCTGAGGGGACGCCGATAACGTTTGATGCAAGTGGTTCAACTCCTAATGGTGGAGTAATAGTTCTGTATGAGTGGGATTGGAACTATGATGGCGTGTATGAGGAGAACACTCTTTCGCCTTTCATTGATCACACTTGGCTCGACGACTACGCTGGAACAGTTGGACTCAGAGTAACAGATAGTGAGGAGCTGAGCGACACAGCCACAGCCTCAGTGACTGTGTACAACGTGGCTCCCACCGTTAACGCTGGTCCTGACCAAGCAGTTAATGAAGGAGACTTGGTAAGCTTCGTTGGCTCCTTCACTGATCCAGGCTTAGACACTCACACGATTTTCTGGGACTTTGGAGACGACTCTAACGCAACTGGAACCTTAACACCGACGCACATCTACACCAAGACTGGCGTCTACACGGTGACACTCAACATCACGGACGACGACGGCGGATCTGGAACAGACACTCTAACAGTAACGGTTTCAGCCGTGGCAGTTCACGACATAGCCGTCATCAGTGTTGTTCCATCCTCCTACGCAGCGTATGTAGGCGACTCTGTTAACATCGATGTCGTCGTCGAGAACCAAGGCAACGTCGTGGAGTCGTTCACCGTCAAGGTGTACGCTGGTTTAAGTCTCGTTGGAACCAAAACCGCCACGTTAGGTGCAGGAGCCAGTGAAACGTACACCTTTACTTGGTACACGGCTAAGGGCACCTTCCTCATTTGGGCTGAGGTGCCAGCTGTCCCAGGCGAGGTCGACACAGCCGACAACTCCTTGGAAGACGGAACAGTGGTGGTCCTTTGGGAAGGAACTCTGGACCTCTTCGACGCGGCTGATATGGATCACACAGTGACGTGGATCACAGGCAGCGAACCTGGTACGTACCCATACTTTGATGTGAAGGTGATGGTTACCAACGTCTCAAAGATATACAGCGTCATGTTCAGCGTAGTTTGGGACCCAGCGGTCCTAGACCTAACCGGCATCACTCCAGGCGACGCCACATACGACCCAACCAAGACCATGTTCGGTCCGGCTTACACTGAGTGGAACCACGCAACTGGTGAACTGCGCGGGTGGGTTTACGGCCAACTGAGTCCAGACGCGGGAAGTGTAAAAACCTATGCTGACCCTAGCTGGGGATGGGTGGCTACCCTAAGGTTCAGGTTTGTGGGTTCGCCTCCTGCGGCTGGTTATCCAGTTGACACCTACATCAACCTTACGCATCTAGAGCCTGACTATCGAACGGGCTGGTGGAAACTCGTAGACTACTTGAGGAGACCATTCGCAACGCTGGGGTCGTGCCACTTCCACTATGAGGCAGTGATCCACGACGTAGCAGTCATCAGTGTTGTTCCATCCCCCACAGAAGTGATTAGAGGCGAGTCCGTTGACATAGAAGTTATCGTCAGAAATGAAGGCAATTTCACAGAGACTTTCAATGTAAAAGTGTACGCCAACACAACTGAAATAGGAATTCAAGTCGTCACCGATTTGGTTTCAGGAGCCCAAAAACACCTAACCTTCACATGGAGCACTGCA
>Ga0315312_1001133_pt1 | contig 22584 bp, 24 predicted proteins | sample TDP7_MG_FD_203629 | JGI IMG/M metagenome (GOLD analysis project Ga0315312, IMG submission 203629) | Freshwater sediment microbial communities from Lake Towuti, South Sulawesi, Indonesia - TDP7 | ecosystem: Environmental > Aquatic > Freshwater > Lake > Sediment | place: Indonesia: South Sulawesi... | reverse complement strand
GAGGACATTATAGAGATAGAAGCCACTATGGAGCGATGTGTGAAGTTCGAACGGTGGGGCACGGTTCAACGAAGTTGTGAGTTTAAAACATTTCATAAAGTCATTAAACTGCCAAGCAAAGTTGTGCCAGATGAAGCGAAAGCCAAATTCAAGTCAGGTATCCTCACAATTGATTTGCCCAAGAAAACTAAGGGATATAAAATCGAAATCGAATAATCCGCGGTTACCAAAGTTTTCAACATTCGTTAACAGCGATTTTGCTCATAGACAATTATTTCCGTTTATTTCTTAAGAAAAGTATTTTTCATGTCTGGGCATCGTAAGTAAAAAGATAATGAGTTATATTTTAGACCTAGACGTAAGGCTACTAATTGTATACGTAGGTAGTCTGGGGCTTGCGGAATGAAACTTGATGAAAGCGTTTTAGAAATCGATTGTAAAATCGTAGAGCGGGAAATTCTAGAGTTCATTCGAGAAACCGTTGCTAAGGCAAAGGCTAAGGGTGCTGTCGTGGGCCTTAGCGGTGGAGTTGACAGTTCAGTTGTCGCTAAACTTTGCGTGAAGGCGTTGGGGAATCGCAGTGTTATCGGCCTACTCATGCCAACGGGGTTTACGCCAGCACAAGACATTGTTGATGCTAAAGCCTTAGCCGAAAGCTTAGGGATAAAAACCTATCATATACCGATTGATCCGATCGTTGATATATTCATTAAAACGTTATCATTCAAAACGGATAAGGCGGTTCCCTTAGGAAACATTCGGGCTAGAACAAGGATGATCATTAACTATTATTTCGCAAATTGCTTCAATTATCTTGTTGCTGGAACCGGAGATCGCTCTGAGATTCTTATTGGATACTTTACAAAGTACGGGGATGGCGGGGCAGATTTTCTACCAACTGTACACCTGTATAAAACTCAAGTTAGGAAACTTGGTGCTTACCTAAAATTGCCGAAGAAAGTTGTAGAGAAACCTTCATCTCCACAATTATGGAAAGGGCAAAAAGCAACCGACGAAATTCCAGTCAACTATCCTGTCCTAGATTTGATTCTATATGGCATCTTTGATGCTAAGATACCCTATCCTGAAATAGCAAGGCAACTAAATGTTCCCCTAGACCTTGTTAAAAAAGTAGAAACATTGTTTATATCTTCCGCTCACAAACGGATGTATCCGGCAACGGTAAGGCAATTGTATTCGCAATAAACTGTAGTTCAAATGAACCTTTTTAGCGTGGAATTGCTTGGAGAAAACGTAATGGAAAACAAAAAAGAAGCTGGTGTAGAAGGCCACAGGTTAGAGCTTTTACGCTTAGGACTAGTTGGCTTGGCGATATTAATAAGTTGGTCCGGCATCTGGCGAATCGTTTTCTCTTTTAATTATGTTGCTTTGCTAACAATAATTCTTGGAGGTTTTCCAATTTACAAAGTGGCGTACCAATCGCTCAGAGCAAAATCTGTCACCGTTGAAGTAGCTATGACTATAGGCATCATAGCATCTCTCGTGATCGGCGAATTCCTCGCGGCTATGGTTATCGCTTTCTTCATCCTTTTCGCCGAATTCCTAGAGGATTTCACCTTAGATAAAGGGAGAGCTGCAATCCGCGAGCTACTTAAGATTTCACCTGAGAAAGCGGTTGTTAAACGCAATAGTGAGGAAATAGAGATCCACGTAAGCGAGGTAAAGCCTGGAGACATAGTTTTAGTGAAGCCTGGAGAGAAGATACCAGTTGATGGTACGATAGTTACCGGCAATGCAACTATCAATCAGGCACCCATCACTGGCGAGTCTATGCCCATCGAAAAAGGCATTGGAGACGAAGTTTTTGCAGGTACAATCGATGAAGCAGGAGTTCTCGGAGTCAAGACAACTAAAGTCGGCAAAGATACAACTTTGGGACGAATAATTGAACTCGTTGAAAAAGCAGAGAGCGCAAAAGCACCGGTTCAAAAGTTTGCTGACCATTTCGCCGCCCGATTTGTTCCAGTTGTTCTGGGCATCGCTTTTGTAACCTTCTTAATCACCAGAAACATCACCTCTACTATCGCAGTCATCGTGGTTGCATGTCCTTGCGCTGTAGCACTAGCAACACCATTGGCAGTAGTAGCGAGTATCGGAAAGGCAGCAAGAAAGGGGATAATCATCAAGGGAGGTGTCTACCTAGAAGAATTAAGCCGAGTGAACACGATTGTGGTAGACAAGACGGGGACATTAACCCTCGGAGAACCAAGAATTACTGATGTAAAGGGATTCGAAAAACACAATGAAAAAGACATAGTTTCCTTAGCCGCTATTACGGAAAAACACTCAGTGCATCCTCTAGCCAGCGCGATAATGAAAAAGGCTGAAGAATATGGACTAAAAATCCCCGAACATACATCATGTCAAATAATTGCTGGTAAAGGAGTAGTTTGCGAGTACAATAACAAGAACATATTCATGGGAAGCAGAGAATTTCTGCGCGAAAAGAGCATCGCCATCCCCGAAAGAGTGGAAGAATATATGCGCCAAAAAGAAGCTGAGGGCAAAACTGCAATGCTCATTGCCCATGATGATGCAGTTTGCGGAGTAGTTTGCGTAGCCGATGTTCTTCGGAGGGAAGTCGCTCTTACGCTTAACGAGTTGAAAACGCTGGGGATAAAAAGCCAGATTATGCTAACCGGGGATAACCCTCGAACCGCTCAAGCTATAGCTAGGCAAGTTGGTATCAGCGAAGTAATGGCAGAAATGTTGCCTGAGGAAAAGGTCGAGAAAGTTAAAGGACTTGTAAACCAAGGAAAAAAAGTGCTTATGGTTGGTGATGGAGTGAATGACGCACCAGCCCTTGAAACCGCGGATGTAGGAGTTGCCATGGGCGCAGCTGGAACTGCTGCCGCAATCGAAGCGGCCGACGTAGCTCTGATGACCGACGACTTCAAAAATGTCGCTGAAGCGATAAAAATTGGACGGAAGACCTTCGGCGTTATCAAACAAAACATAGTTAGTAGTATTATCTTCAACGTAGTGGGCGTCACCTTAGCATCGATAGGTATCCTAAGCCCATTGATGGCTGCTGTCGCTCATGCCTTACCAGACTTCATTCTCTTCATAAATTCCTCAAGATTAATTTGGGAATAATATTGACGTTAAACGCTTGGCCCGCTAATTTTTAAATGGAGCTATTTGGATATCAAGCACTACTTGATACCAATTCGGACCAACCGTCCGTACAATATCGCTGTGCTTAATATAGAATAAAATCCCTAGTTCAGCCAATTTTTTCGAGGCTTCCTTCACTACTTTATCAACCGAATTTTCTTTCTTACCAGCATGGACATGGCTATAATAGTGCACGTATCCACCTGAGGGTTTCAAAGCGGTTATGGCTACTTCTAGGTATTCGAGCGATTTTTCCGGAAGTGGCATTAGAACTCTGTCAGCTACTCCCCGTAAGGCTGTTTCTATGATTTCCCGCGCATCTCCTTCCATAGGGATTACTCGATATGTAAGGTGGTTAAGTCGTACGTTTTCTCTCATGAGCTTAACTGCATTAGGATTGATGTCAATTGAAAATATCTTAGATGCTTTGCTATGTTTAGCGATAATAACTGAAAAACAACCAATCCCGGCGAACATGTTAACAATGATTTCTCCGGGTTGAACTTGTTTGGCTACGCGCATCCTCTCGAATGCTAATCTTGGGGAGAAATATGCCTTTGCAAGGTCCACACGTAAGAGGCATCCATGTTCCCGGTGAATGGTTTCAGTTTTCTTCTCGCCAGTAATCCATTCTAACTCACGCAACCGGAATGTCCCCGATACTGCGCCGACCTGGCATAGAACCGTTTTAACATGTTTATTAACCGCCGTAACTGCCTCGGCAATAACTTCGCTCTTTTCTAAAAGAGATTTTTTCATTCTGACAACAGCGATATCTCCAACTAGGTCAAACGACCCACTGAGCAATTCCAATTCTTGGGGAGTCAACTTGCTTGCTAATGCCATTTTTAAGTATTTTTTTCCCACCTGAATCCGCTCAAGTTTTCAACTAACTCATTAACCCTGCTTCAGAAAAAAGTAGTCTGAAAAATGCCAACAAGGAGCTCCAACTAAGTTTTGGCTTTAGTCCAGTTACTCGCCTAACCTCTATAAAGGCTAAGAAGAAACCAAAAATATGAACTAAAACATCAACAACAGCAGCCCCAACAACCCCTATCCACGGGATCATAATTGGAAGAGAAATGATCGTCATTGCTGCTTGACTGGCATTGATTCTAGCTCCCAAATCGGGTTTCCCAATCCCATTCAGTATTAAGAAATTCACCACCTCAAGGCAATTCATCGTGCTGGCGAGGATGCAAACTTGAAAAATTGGAATTGAAGGCAGATACATTCGCCCAAATGTCCAACGGATCAACGGCCAAGCAAAAACTAAGCCTATGAAGGTGGCGACGACCGCGTAGACGCCGCAACCATAAATTCCCATTTCATAAGTCTTCTTCACAGTGTCAAAGTCGTTTCTTGCATGCGCCCTAGAAATTATTGGGAATGCTACTGTAACAAATGCGAGAGGAATTACCATCATTACCTCAGCTAATCCTTGAGCTGCGGAATACAATCCGATTGACCCACTTGGCACATAAAATCCCAGGAAAATTCGGTCGATTTTGCTGATGGCATACCATGAAACTGAGGAAATAAACGTGAACACCCCAAATTTCAGCAGTTTTTTACTGATTTCAATGTTAAAAGTTCCTCTTGTCCATCCAAAGTATAGAAACAGGATTGTAGTAACCAGTTTCGCAGCGATGTAGCCGACGATTGCTCCAGCTAATTCGAAACCAAGCAAAACCAGCCCTAACGAGAAAATAGCGCACAGCATCGTGTAGGCGAGATTCAGAGTTGAGAATAGTTCGATTCTTCTTCTTGCCTGAAGTCTGAAACTAAAAATGTCAAAACAGCAGGGTATCAGGTACAGAGAACACAAAATAATCAGGTTCGCTATCGGCTTCCCCATCAAAATTTGAAGAGGGCTAGCTAGAAGAAGGCATGCTGCAAAGGCTAGGATTGAAACTGCCGAATCTATTATTAAACCAGTCCAGACTATGTCTTGATCTGTTTCTGTTTCAGCCGCGTATTTTGTCACCGCTGAGCCTATGCCAAGGTCAGACAGTCCATTAGCGAGTAAGACTATTGAGAACACGAGGGAATAGAGTCCGTAGCCGACAGGGCTTAACAATCTTGCAAGAGCAACTACCGTTAGCGCCCCAACAACCCTGTTTAAAATGCTTGTTGACGACGCAGCAATGAATTGTCTAAAACTTCGTTTCACATCTATCTACTTCCTCGAATTAGGCAACTACTCATTACCAGTTTTCCAAGTTTTGAGATTAATTACTTGTAAGAAGAGCCCAGTGCACAGGCATAAGCCTACGGGCATTTAAACCTACATCGCCCTTTTCGCTACATATGACATCGAGAATCATCTTGTTTCCAACATTTTGACCGGCAACCTTTGAATTGTATCTTTGTTTTCTCTCTTCATCTTTCTATACTTCGCCGGGTTTAAGAATCCTTTAAGGAAGCATAGCCAGTGACGCGTGTTCCACAGTAGAATGCAAGGGTCCTTATATGCCAGCATCGGGGGAATTGCCTTAATTGGGGCGGTCAGAATTCTTCGAGCGAGCAAATAGGGTAGCACCCCGGATCCTGCCAGCAGGCGTTCATTCGCACCTGCCCAGTAGCCTTTCTCACCAGTATAGTCAAAGTGGTGGATTCCTTCAACCTTAATGTAATCGATTTTCAGCTTCTTTCTTAGGATGTGCAGTTCAATGAACCGGTCTTCTCTGGCATCCAGCATCGGCGGGATTTTAATGTCCTCAACCACTTCTTTCCTGATGAATGTGCTTCCCGTTGTGAATCCTCGCGTTTCTATTGCTGGCACACGGCTCCACCAGAATTGAATATATTTAGCTCGAGGAGTTGGATATTTTACGTAGCTAACTTTAGCGACCACCGATGCTAAGTTAGGTTCTTTCGAGAATCTCTGAAGAACTTTTTCAGCCCAGTTATATGGTGGATAATAAACAACGTCGCTATCATGAAAATAAAAGATGGGTGTCTCCACGTATTTTAAAGCCAGTTGCCTTGCATATCCCAGCCCCACATCTTCATAGTGGACCTCCGCCCCGTACTTCTCCGCTATTTCAACAGTCCTATCAGAGCTGTGGTGGTCTATGACGATTAGCCTGTTGACTGGAACGGCTTTTAGAAGCGTTGACAAGCTTTCGTTCAGAAATTTTTCGCTATTATAGGTCATTACAGCCGTATCAACTTTCAAGACCATAGTTCGCACGTCAGGCTTCTGACTGCCTACTTGTGTAAATCCTTTTCCTTTATCCATGATTATTGAATGTCTAGGTCCAGACAATACTATTCGCCTTTTGTGGAAGCCAAATAAAACAAATTATGTTCTAACGAAATTAAAAGGCGCAAGAAAAAGGGAGAGGGGAAGGATTGTCTAGGAGTATTTATGTTTCTATTTTCCACCGAAAAATCGGGCCAGTTTAGCCCAAAATCCAATCTTCGGAGGAGTTACTGTTGGTGTGGGTACAGTTGTGCTTGCAGATGGGGCTGCTACTGCTTGTGTTTCAGATGTTGATGTTGTTTCGGGTTTTGCGATTGTGCTCTTTCCGCTTTCAGTGAGGGTGTATTTTACTGGTTTTTCAGAGGTTTTGTTTACGTATCCGCTTTTTATTAGCCAGTTGAGATAGCCAAGGGTTGCTGCTGTGGATACTCCCATGTGATTGGCGATATCTTTGAGTCCTGCGGATCCTCCGAACCCTTCGATGATCTCAAGCACTTTGATTCGGTTAATCGCGTATGCTCCAGCTGATGCATTTAATTTTTCATAGACAACTACTGTTTCAGTCAATTTTGCATCCTCCATTTTTGTTAAATTACATCAATCTTGGGAAGGGAACCTTCCTTAGAGTTGGTAGCTACATTCGAAGAACGATTGATGGTTTCTGCTCTTCTTCAGGAGGTTTCACTGCTACTGGTGCCGGTGGTGCTGTGATTAAGGGCGGCGCTGGTGCAGCTGGGGGTGGAGCAGCTTCTGGGTGAGTTATCTCAGTGAGGATGGTTTCGACATCTTTCTTCTCTGTAACGAGTTGAGATAAGCCAAGCTTTAGCGAATCTGCAGCCAATTGATAGGCTTCGTCATCGATCTCTCCAGTCATGTGTTGCACTTCAATGTTTGCGAGAAACTTTTCCATATCTCTGACTTGAAATTCAACTTCGTCTCCACGGGCTTTCAATTTCTCAATTAATGTTTTTCTTACTTCTTCCAACTCGTTTGTCGCTGTTTCGTAGGCTTTCCGTAGGTCGCTGTAAACATATTGGGTAATTCGGCCTTCATGCATCAACGAATCCAAAGCTTGCAATCGTTTGTGGGCAAGTGCAAACTCTTTCACCAGTTTTTCCGCGTCAACTTTCCACACTGGAATCAGAATGATGGCACCGCCCTCAACCATGACATGATTCGAATCGTAAGTCCCAAACGTGCCATTGCCATGTTCAACGCCGATCGTCGCAATTTCTCCCCGATCATCCATAGTTAATCCAACGACGTTACCCACATTTCGCCCATAGACATCGCTTACAGACTTCCCAAGAAACCGCTTAAGAATTTCCGCGTGGTGTCCCAACTTTATCTATCCCTCTTACAAAATGCATTGTCGGACCACAACATACCATTACCAAATAAATAAGCCCGTGGAAAAATAATAAAGCAAAAACTCCCAAGTTGCCGTACCCAATACAAAAAATGCTGTCTACCAAACTATTCAACCGTGTTATCCACGAATCCCCACGGTAATACCATTTTCACTAAATCCGTTATATAACAAACACAAAAATCACCGTCGAGAAGAGGCAAATTTTAGAAAGCCCTTGGATAGCCGTATATGAAAAGAAATGTTCCTTTTTGCGCGTAAGTGGCAACCTCGTAGGCTAAGTTTCCCCGGCAAAAAACCGAAGAAAAAGCCCTCAGCTAGGCACTAAAAGAATGCTACAAAAGAATCGGCTAACTCCCAAAGATAGAGAAGAAGTATAAATTCACATCCTTGGTCTGTTTCTGTTAATTATTGTTAGGCGATATTGTGCTATAGGAGGGTAATATGATGTCTATCGTTTTCATAATACTTACAATACTCCTTTGGGTAGTTGTTATCTTGATAGGTTGGTTTATCTTCGTTAGGATTATACGCCGATTTATCCATTTTCCGATTCCCGCATTTCTTGCCCGCTTTATTGATAATCCTATCAGAAGACGAATGCAGCCACCCGCGAAAGTAGTTGATTGGATAGATATACAAGACGGTATGTGCATTTTGGAAATAGGTCCTGGTCCTGGAACTTTTACGATTGAGGCAGCGAAACGTGTTGGTGAAAAAGGAAAGGTCTTTGCTGTAGATATACAGCCAACCGTAATTTCAAAACTTAATAGTAGACTTCAGAGAGACAAGATAGCAAATGTGACGACGAAAGTAGCATCTGCCTATGAGCTTCCCTTTTCAAACAACACTTTTGATCGAGTTTACATGATTGCAGTATTGGCTGAAATCCCTGACAAGAAGAAAGCATTACTTGAAATCAAGCGTGTGCTGAAAGATAACGGCTTATTGGCAATAGGTGAATTCTTACCGGATCCAGACTACCCTCGTCGAAAGACAGTGATTAATTGGTGCAAAGATACTGGTTTCGAATTGGTTAGAGGATATGGGGGTGTTCTACATTATGTGCTCACGTTTAAGAAGTCAACTGCAGAAGGTTACCTCAGGTAGTACAACATTGCCTAACAGCATGTTTTCAGTTCTCCGCCTAGGCCGAGGCTAACTTAAATGCCTGCGGCACTTCGCAAACACGAAGGACATAATAGAGAAGTCGATAAAATTCCAGACTATTAATTCTAAATAAAATTCTGACAGGTTTTTATTTAGTTTTAAGTTTGTTTAACAACAATAAGTTAGCCAGAACCCCGTAGTCTCTTTGTCATCAAACCTTTTTCCGCAAATAACTCTCAAACTCTTTAGCTTCTGCAAGATGCCGATTCTCATCATCAATAATCTTCTCCACCTGCTTCCTAACAGCCTCCTCCCGGGCTTGAGCCGCAAGCTGCTGCAACACCGGCAAAGACCGCTCATGCACATCAATAATCCGCCCCAAAATCGACAACATCTCCTCCCGCTGCTCCCCAGTCAACCTACCCTCCTTCCCCGCCTCACCCTCAGCCACACGCACAATATGAGTAAACGTATCCAAATGCATCTCCGACTCAGTCAACATCGCCCTCAAGACCCCCTCAAACCGAATCTTATCCATCTCCCCAAACCCACTCAACCGAACCCTCCCAAACAACTCAGTCAAATCCTCCATCGAAGTAACCTCCTCCTCAGCCAACTGCCGCCCCACCAACCCCTCAAACCTTCGCCTATTACTCAAACCCAACCAACCTCCAACCACACACCAACCCTAAAAAATATAAAACTTATCACCACCGGTGCCGACCAGTCTTCGCGGTTTGTTAATAAGTGTCTGGTTTTTCACTTAAGTAAACGTAGCACTTGTGCAATGCTTTAGAGCATAAAATAAACGAAGAAAAATTTCGATTCAAAAATACCTTGGAGTGTAATAACATTAAAACTTGTCAGGAGATTCAAAAGTATTAGTGAGAAAGAGACCGTTAGCGGGCTGTAGCTTTTATTTCTTTAGCTATTTCTTGGGCTAGAGTCTTAGCTAAGTTTCTCCTCGCATTCATAATCTCTATCCCAGCAACCTCGCCGTCTCTATCATATTCCAACCGGACATCTTCATCAATTTCCTTGCTATCAAAAACTGGACCCTCCTTAATCACAATGTATAAGATGTCTTCCTCAGGATCGTAGTTTACCTTCAAAGCCAACCCCCCTCAAATAGGAATCCACTTTCTAATTTTAACCTTTCTTTCCGCTTCGCCTCTCATATCCCTCACCGGATAAGCCGTAACAACGTGGTAAACGTCACCCCTTCTTTTAAAGACGACAACAAGGCCCAAGCTTAGACCCTGCAGGATTATTTCGCCAATATTAACCTCAGCCCGTGAGCTCACATCATAGAACCTAACTCGAGGTTTTTCCAACACAACCATCAACATTTCTTCAACTAACCCTCGCTCCCCAACCTTCCCTTTAGCACGTTTAGAGAACCTCAGTTTCAAAGCCTACCAAAACCCCAGAATAACCCCTCCCAAACCACTACCAAACTAGACTATTTACAAACCCCGCAGCCCCAGAACCCATCAAATTTCCAAAATATCGGACACCAACCCCCACACCACAAAACGTAACACCCCAACATACACCAAAGTAATTTCCAAAAACTTGGACACATTCTATAAATCCTAAGATCATGTCCAATATTTCGCAAATATTTATGTTGGTTAGTTTACTACTTGTGTGGTTGATTTGTTCGCAGTTGGTTTTGGTAGTGTAGGGTTGGGTGTCCAAATTTTTAGAAATTATTGGCATTAATTATTGGGGGAGTTTTGAGTATGTCTCTCGCCTAGGAGACTTAAATGCTTGCGGATGAGTGATTAAAATGCTAAAAGTCGGTGGATCCTTGGTGGTTGCTGTAACGTTAAGCACAGCTGTAGTGGGACTGATCAGCTATTATGTGACGACCCATATCCTAGCGTTACTTCCGAGAAATCTTGTGTTAGAAGTTAGCATACTTGTCGCTGGCATCATAAATGGCCTCGTGGGTGGATACCTCGCAGCTCTCATATGGAGAAGAGTCTTGCTTCGCATGTGGGGCGGGTAAACGACGGTTAGAACGGCCGCCTCTTGTATATAGTTGTTTTATGTCTTGAAGGTCGAATGCTAGGAAAAATAAAACTCCTCAAAATAGTAAAATATCCTGGTATGAGATCTTAATTCCCCACGAAGAATGAATGAAGCATAATAAATATTGTATACGTGTAATTTTATCCAGATATTGGAGGGTGTAGTGTTTTGGTTGAGAAGACTACGGTGAGTTTGATTAAGGCGGATGTGGGGTCGGTGGCAGGGCATCATACGGTGCATCCGAAGCAGCTTGAGGTGGCTCGGCAGTGTTTGGAGGACGCGAGGAAAAGTGGGTTGCTTGTGGATTATTTTGTGTTTCATTGCGGGGATGACTTGGAGTTATTGATGACGCATCGGCATGGGGAGAATAGCGCTGAGATTCATGAGCTTGCGTGGAATACGTTTAAGGAGGTTAATGAAAAGGTTTCGAAGCCGTTGAAGTTGTATGCTGCTGGACAAGATTTGCTGGCTGAAGCGTTTTCAGGAAATGTTAAGGGGATGGGTCCTGGAGTTGCGGAGATGGAGATTGAGGAGCGGCGCAGTGAGCCAATCATAGTGTTTGCAGCTGATAAGACTGAACCTGGAGCTTGGAATCTCCCCTTGTTTAGAATTTTCGCCGATCCATTTAATACTGCGGGGCTTATCATCGACCCAGCTCTTCATAGCGGCTTCATCTTTCGCGTGATGGATGTCATGGAACACAAACTCGTAGATCTCACCTGTCCAGGTGAAACCTACGACCTAATCGCATTGATTGGCACGACTGGGCGGTATGTAATTGAAAGAATTTTCCGCGCCTCAGACAACTTGCTGGCCGCGGTTTCAAGTACTTCGAGGCTGAGTCTAATCGCCGGACGATATGTTGGCAAAGACGATCCAGTATGTATGGTTAGAGCTCAACATGGTTTGCCAGCTGTTGGCGAAGTACTAGCTCCGTTTGGCATGCCCCATTTGGTTGCTGGGTGGATGAGGGGCAGTCATTATGGTCCACTCATGCCTTGCAGCCTCAAAGATGCGAAATGTACCTTCTTTGACGGTCCCCCAAGAGTGGTAGCTCTTGGCTTCCAACTGACAAACGGGCAAATAATCGGAATGCATGAAAGCGAACCCGCAGATCTTTTCGACGATCCAGCGTTTGACCGGGCTAGAAAAATAGCGAACGAGATGGCGGACTATATTAGGCGACATGGAGAGTTCATGCCAGCCAGATTAGGCCCAGAAGAAATTGAGTATACAACACTTCCACAGGTTCTCGAAAAACTGAAGGACAGATTTAAACCAGCTACGTAATCTTCCATTTTTATTTTTATAAAAAAATTTTAGGAAATATTTAATCTGGCTAAAGGCTATTCTCACCGATAGTTTTCATATTTGACACTCTCCTCGACTGAAGTCGGGAGATTCTCTTCTCGTCATTGCGTTCAGGCTACGCTGGGAAGAGTTATGGGCGGTGTCAAACCAGCCCCTACACTCGAAACATGTCCGAGTGCTCGTTTAAGTATGTTCCTCGCTCCGTTCCAGTCTGTGTTGAGGTTGAGACCACAATGAGGACAACTGAAGAGACCTCTGACACGAAGACCTCTCTGTCCGCAGTTGCTGCACCGTTGGCTTGTGTAGGCTTCACTTACTTTTAACACGGGTATTCCTTGCCATTGCGCTTTATATTCGATGAAAGAAGCGAGCTTATAGTAGGGAAAACTATTGAGCTTCCTGTTGAACCTTCGCCCTCCGTCGTTTCGCCTTATGCCTTTAAGTTTGCCGAGGACTATCACAGAATTATTTTCCAGAGCTTCTTGAACGATGTCTTTGCTTATTTTGTGAAGTTCATGGTTGACTATGCGTTGCTCGTGGTTCCCAATCTTCTTGATTGTTTTGAGGGCTTTCTTTTCTCCAAGATTTCGCCTCAAGCGGAAGTAGTGTCCCCGAACCTGCCTCAAGTCTTTACCATAGAACTTTGGTTTAGGATCGTTAGAATTGACTGTGGTAGCAATGTTATGCATCCCCATATCCACAGCCAAAATAGAGTCTGTTTTCCTCTCACGAACTTCGGCTTGGATTGTGATGTAGACGTACCATTCGTCTTTTCTCCGTATGATTTTAGCTTCTCTAAACTTCACATCGCTAGGTATTGATATGTGCGGGCGGATGGGAACGAAGATGCCTCCTCTGACGCCGTGAACGGGAACCTTAAGCCAGTACTCTGTGAGCTTAGTCTCAGCCCTGTAGACATCGTTCCTCAGAATGAGCGGGTACTCTTTACCTTCCTTTGGCTGTTTGATCCTTCTCAGAAGCCTCTCTGCCTGCTGCTTGGTGGCAGAATAGAGCGGAACAGTTTTGTCGCCGTGAAGATAGCGTTGGAAATTCTCGTATTCTCCAGTTAAAAGTTCATGTTTACCTTTGCGGAGTTCAAGAACCTTAGCCTTAATAGTCTTCTTAGCCAACATGAGCGACACGCTCACTATAAAAATATGCTTGGATGTACTTAAGTTGGGCGATTCATCCCCACGATTAAAATCGGGGGCTTTCTCGCCTCGGTTTTGTAATGTCAGTGTGGCAAAGGCCGTAAAGCAGACCAAGAATAATGCAACGCCTTCGTTCTATTGATCTAGTGTAGCTGTACATGCTCTCTGATTATTGAGAACCGCCCATTTAGCGGAGCCAGCGTCTTTTCCATCGCTTCCATCAAGATGGTTTTAGCTTCCTCCTCGTTCAACCCCTGCGCCACTATGTTAACTGCCAGCTCTGCCCTTCTCATACCTCTCTTCATTGTTGATTCGGTGGAAACCTCCCTTTTCAGGCCGGTGATGTCGGCTTTAATGTAGCCGCTGGAGCATTTCAGGAAAGCCTTTATCCTTAGCGTACCGAAGCCTATTTTGCGCATTAACCCTGAGGCCATAGATTTCATTAACATTGTCATCATCTGTGTGCTTGAAAGTGGGTCCAGTTCCTGCACAAATGATAACTTGACCAAAGTTCCGAAGCTACTGATATTATACCCTGAATAATGGGTTTTATGTTCCACTTACTACCCTCAGAGATGGTATTAGCTCGTTAAGGCCTACTTCTTTTAGTGCTGAGATTCTAACTATCATTGCTGAAGAGTTCAGCGACTTAAGTATAGCCTCATATTTCGCCACTGTACTTTCGTTGACGAGGTCTATCTTGTTGATGGCAATTATTTCAGCGTCCTTTAATTGTTCGATTATCAAGTGTCCTAAGCGCTGCTCGTCTAGCCATTCCTCAGCACTTGTGATATCAAAGAGTACTAAGATGGGACTCGGCTCAACCTTAACCTTGGTGGAGGTGATGCCCGACCTCACCTGGTTAGGGATGGCTAACCCTTCGGGTTCTATCATCACCACATCTGGGTTATAGGTCTCCTTGAGCAATCTAAGGGTGTTGGCAAGGTTAACAGCCAGTTCACAACATATACAGCCTCCTCCGATTTCCTCAACCTTCAATCCGGACTCTCTATATACCATTCCGTCAACAGGAACCCCGCCTAAGCTATTCACTATTATTGCCACCTTCATTCCATTCAGGCTGAGCCTCTTTGTAATTTTGAGGATCGTTGTCGTCTTTCCTGAGCCCAGGAAACCAGCTACCTGAACTACTTTCAATACTATCACTAACCACGTAATGAACGCAGATGTCTAATATCCCTTACTAGCAGGAAGAGGGGCTTAACTCCCTAGGAGACGATAAGCGTCTTTATTCTTTTACTTTGCCTTAACCTTCTCCTAATGGTTTCTTATGGCTCGACCCACCAGACGAATCCCTTATCTTTAGTGGAAAACTCGGACTTAATCTTCCCTTTGCTTCCCATTCTGGCTAAAATCTGTGCCGGATAATCTGGACAGCGAGGGAGCAACATGCGCAATTCACTAGTAATGGAGCGAGTTGTCATTCTTCCCTGCTTCCTTAACAAATCGATGACAAGGCTCTCAACGTCCTTTGAAGAAGCTTCTATAGCCTCAAGTCCTTCAATCAGCTCTTCAAGGAGGGAGTAGATAGATGCAAAGATGGTTTCCCCAATCTTAAGTTTTCCAAGCTCCCTCGCCCCTTGACACGGGAGCGCACATATAGTTGGCTCTCCCGTAACATAAGCAGCGGCCACACTTTCTGAACACACTCCTCCAATGCCCTGCATGCTCCCGCTTACAGGCTTCCCACTCACCCATGTCCACGCGTTAACTAACTTAACTATCTGATCGGAAGTCCCGTGAATTAGAACAACGTTAGGATTCATAGATAAATCCTTAAGCGGTCCGATGACAATCGACTCGTATATGCCACCAGCTATCTTTGGGATAGTCCTAATGAACTCTAGGGTGTGAGGCCCGAAACGTTTTGACTCAATAACGTTTGTCACTATGTCCCAAGACAGGCTTTGGAGGCCAAGCACCTCTAACGCAAAGGGGCAGTCCATGTTATCCTTTGTTAGACCTATGATGTGCTTCTCCCTTCGACTCAGGGCTACGCCCTCACAGAACGTACATTCCCTATCTGGTCTCTTAGCATCCTTTGGTGGATCAGACCTCAAGAAGGATACGCCGAGCGGCGGGCTTGTTAAGCCCATCATCCTAACTATGCTATCATGAATTTCTACTCTTGATAAGCGAGAGATATGGGCCACCTCCCTTGTTTTATAGAAAATGTGGATTAAAGAATTTATGGAATTACATTAAACTCTCTATACGAAAGCAGCCCATAAGCCTCTTTTCCCGGTTTTCTGACGCAACTACTGGAATAAGATATCTGATACTCATCTCCTTGAAAGAGTGGGCAAACCTACTGTGGCTCATAGAACTTCATCAATAACTGTTTTGATAGCTTCTTTGTTGCGGTGCTAGCATAAAATAGGCCCTTCCTGGTAAGCTCAATGTACTCATTTTTAGTTTCAATGATTCCTAGAAGGCGGAGAGGCACTATAATTCGTCTCAACTCATGATCTATGCTTGTTTTAAATCTATCATAGAACTGTGCCTTATTTACTCTGATGTTATACAGTTTTCTCATGAACCACAATTTCATCGATTTCTCACTTGAAAAGATCGTTCCCATCTTTATCGGGAGTTTTCCCTCATTCAGAGACTTAATGTACTCCTTAAGAGAAGCTGTGTTCAAATAAAGAAAATTATTAATCAGAGACCACGCGTTGGGTCCTATGCCGATGTACTCTTCAAATTCAAATGGACCAAAGTAATTTCTAGGCTTTGTCGCAAGACTCCAGAGAGCTCTCATCTCGTATCCGGAATTGGTTAAATAGTCAATTATCGTTTCGTACATTTTCTGCTCTGTCTTTTCAGCGGGTAACTTCATTGACCCTGACTCAACACGCTCAAAGATCTTCGTGCCAGGAAGCAAAATGAGGGGATACGTTGATATTCCTTGAACTTCTAATTCAACAGCAATTTCCAAATCATGTATTAGATCCTTAATTTCTTGTTCAGGGAGAGAGAACATTAAATCTATGTTTATGTAGTCGAAGTCGAATTCTTTCACTTTCTTTAAAGCAGTGATGGCCGTCTCACTGTCATGTTCTCTTCCTATAGCCTTTAAAATGCCATCGTTAAGGGACTGAACCCCAATACTTATTTTCTTAACTCCCGCGTCAGCTAAAACTTTGAGAGCTTTGTCATTGAGGTCAATCGGATTTGCTTCAACAGAGATGTCTCCATCAAAGTGGAATAGTTGTTTTACGTGTTCAACGATTTCCGCCACACCTTCAGGCATAACGCTTGGAGTGCCTCCGCTGAAATAGACAGATTCGATCTTCACATCACTGAGTAAATTAGAATAGCTTTCAAGTTCTTTTTTCACCGAGTTTAAGTAGGATTTACCCAATTTCTCGTACCATGGATAATTTCTAAAGAGACAATAGGAACACTGCGCTCGGCAAAATGGGACACGTATGTTTAGGGAGAGAGCTTTGCTTTTGGGATTACTTAGCTCAAATGGTGTTGAAAAGGGAATATCGTCAAATACTTTCCTGATTGTTTGGTTCAAAATGAACTCTGTTATCATATAACAAGACATGAGGGAAGAAAATGATATAAAACTTATTAATGGTTCATCACATTTCTTCTTCCACTTTCCTCTGGATTCCAGTAATTCTTCTATTTACTTTTGCTCCGCATTCACATGGTTCATCGATTAGAGTTGCAATGTCTCTTGATCGATATCTTATAAACGGCATTCCTCTCCTGTTTAGCGTGGTGAAAACAAGTTCTCCTTCCTCTCCAGTATCAACCGCTTCCCCAGAGGCAGGGTCAACTACCTCTACGTACACGTCATATTCATTCAAATGAAGACCCCTTTGCTGCCAACACTCAAGTGCAAGCGTGAAGCTAGCTTCAGTGATCCCGTAGTGATCAAAAACCTTGCACCCCCAAGACTCTTCGAGTTCTTTTCGTATAGATTCATTGAAAGGAAAGAAGTCACATCCTCTGCTTAAGACCAAACTTTTAATATCTAGTTGTCTTAAATCAACCCGATTTTTGGCCCATTCTGTGAACTCACGCAGATACGGATTGGGCCCAATTATTATGGAGGGATTAACCTTTTCGATCTCTTTGATTTGTTTCTCGAATTTTAGAGCTTCCGCAACAACTGGTTTCCCGCCTCCAAACTGAACCCCTCGTTCAACAATTCCGGGTAGACCCCATTCAGGTTCCCATGGATACGTTATTTGCACAACGGTCCTTTTCTTTAGGCCTATCATTCTTAATCCTACAGCGACCGCTTCAACGATTCCTTTTAACTCGTTTTCTGTGAAGAAAATCCGCCTCGTGGGTCCAAAGATTTCCTCAACCGTGAATCCTCTAAGAATTTGGCTCTGAGATACGCAGAGAAATTGGTAGGGGTTTTCTGAAATGCTCTTTGATTCTGTAAAGGGGATTCTGGCTAAGTCTTGAGTGTTCTTGATGCCCTCTGGCTCCAAGCCCATCTTATGGAAGAGTCCTTTGTAGAATGGGCTGCTTTCGTATACGTAGTGGAGCACTTTACGCAACTTGTAAAGCTTGTATTTCGTCGCATCATCCTTTGTTATCTCTTCCAAGTTTTTTTTCCCAATGTACTTCTGAAACTCTGAGTTCTTGGCAACTTCAGTTTTAATGAAGGAGTGTATCCACTCCTCAAGCGGGTTCAATGCTTCATTTCTCCGAATTGCATATTTTTATATAATGCTAAGGATATATTTTCCGTAACCGAGCATCGCTGGTATACGTCATGGCGTTACCTTCCTGCCTTCGTCAGTTGAGCGTTGACAAAAAATTCTTCGAGAGTACTAAGATGATTAAGTGCCCGACGTGCGGCTTTAAGTTCAGCCTAATCTACGCAAGAGCAACCGCATGTATCGGCTGCCCCGACTCTGTTCTTGGTTGTGAACTTGTAAGGTGCCCCAATTGCGACAAGGAGTTCGAGATAGAGAGAGTGGGCATCACGCCAACAAAAGGGGGTTCTAGGTCTCTCGCTGAGCGTATGTCAAAAGTGCTTTCTGAATATTATGGAGATTTTGGGGAGAAGCCTTCGAGGTAAAGGTAGAACCCTACAACGAATTTTAGCTCTCTTTACGAATTTTCGTGGCGCATCTGAAACATACAACCTTGTTGTCTACGGTAAAGCTACCTAAGAGGCAAGAAATAGGTTGGCCGCAGATCGAACATTTAACGATTTCACATTTAACCATTCTTAATCCTTTCGAAAAAAGGGGGTGTTGGAGATTGTTTTTATGCCCTCTTTTTCTCCAACAGGGTTTCTGCAACTACTAGGGTTTTTATTGCTATGTCTTCTTCGATGAAGCTCAGTTTGCACTTTGGACACGTGATTCCTGGTGCGGCGCGGGTTATCCCCAGATATTCCATGTCAATTGTCCCACTGACAGCCTTTTCCTTACACGTAAAGCATTCCCACTCTTGGACATCTTCCATTATTAGCCTTACCGCCTCTTTCATCCGTATCTTGTGGCCGTACGCGCTGCGAATCTCAAAGACACCTTTTTCGGTTGTAGGTGAGTATATAGCGTATGCCATTACGTTGCCGATAAGCTTCTTTCCTAGGTACTTGTCTTCCTTGGGCAGGTAGAATTTCTTCTTTGCTGTCTCGGCATCATCAATGACCTTTATAACATCTTCTTTTGAGAGCCCTCTCGCCTTTAATAAGTCTTCAACCTCTTTAGTTAAAGTAACCCTCTGAGCCATTCTTTCACCACCTTAAGCATATTTTCCGTGCTCTTTAGCCGCTTTAAGCATGGCAAGTACGCTGGAGGGCGGCGCAGTCGTCGGAAGCTCACATGCAGCGCCTAATACGGCTCCTCTTGGCGCATCCTTAAGGGGCAAGAGTTGTTTCTTAGACTGTTCATAGACCGCGCTTGGAGGACCAAAGTTCAATAGCTTAGTATCCACAGAAGACATCACAGTCGCTAGATTGCCGAACTCCTTCACCAACAAATCAGCTGGGAATACTTCGCGACCGTGGTATCCTATGTGCATCACGGTGAACGGGGTATAGTATACGTCCTTCCACAGTTGATAATCTCCTGAGTGATCTCCGCAGAGGTGATACCAGAGCTGTGGCCCAGCTCCTCCTTTCAGAGCCTTCCTCACTAGGTACCTATGATAATCTATGGCGAATTCCTTAATTTGCTGAGGCCTGAGAACCGTGGAGTTGGCGAGCACCCCACCCATGATCATCAATGCAAAGCCATACTTGTTCGCCATGGCTATTGCACCATTTATAGAGGTGTCGGCAACTTTCTTTAGCAGTTTGTGGCAGAGCTTGGGCTGTTTTATCGTCCACATAATGAACTGGTCGGGGCCTACGAGTTCCGCCGCCATGGCATAGAGGCAAAATACGTAGTGTATTGGCACAAACATGTGAGGCAGATTCTTCTTTGCATAGTCGTAAGCCCTAGAGTACAAGGAAAAGGTGAAACCCTTTGCCACTTCGTCAACATCAGGCACCCTCATCTTATCAACGTCTTCAGGCTTTTGAATGGGTCGAGGCTCCTGTACGATCCACGGGAGCGTCTTTGTGCATTTAACCGTGGCACCAAGTTCTGGCAGCCACACGTTTGAGTAGAACCAGTGGGTTACAGGCAGGAGGTCGTAGAGTTCATTCATATAAGCGACTGCCGCTATTCCAAACTCAGGTTTTTCGTAGAAGTCTCTAATCTCATACCCACAGAGTTTAGCGGCGTGCGATAGAACTATTGGGTCGATATCGATTCTGTCATATGGCACTCCCACAAAGGGAGATGCGAAACGCTTTGTTGCTTTTTCGTGCCATGTCATGTCAGTCTTTGGAAACAGTTCTTCAACACTCATTCTCGACACTCACCACATTTTTATTTTCTCACAATTTTTCTGGTCATTTTTATTATTATTCGGTTTTTATTTATGGTTTATCCTCTTATAGGATACAAAATTGTATACGAACTAGGGATTAAAAGCTTGTTTTTCCATGCTAATTTCTTTTGATGCCATTTATCCTTTGTAGGATGCCAAGGTGTTAAGGTTGTTATGGTTTCGGTTTCTTCTAGTTTCAATACCGTAAATGATTTATCATCTCGGCGATACGTTACCGCTCGGTGAATTACGTGCAACTATGGGAGACAAAAAGCTTATGCCCAGTGTGCCTTGGCGTAATTCCTGCGAAAAAGGTAGTTGAAGGAGACAACATTTACTTAGAAAAAACTTGTTCAGAGCACGGCGATTATAAGGTTCTCCTGTGGCATGACGTGCAATCATATAAGGACAGATACGGGTTTGATATGGGGAGGGTTAAGCCCAAAAAACTCTCAACCAAGTCCAAGAAGGGTTGCCCCTACGACTGTGGACTTTGCCCCGACCATAAACAGCATACCTGTGTTGTCGTCATGGAGGTCACCAATCAATGCAATCTCAAATGCCCCATCTGCTTTGCGAGCGCCAGCGAGATGTATGAGTACGAGCCTGATATTGACGTAGTCAAGGAAATGTACAAGACCATAGTTGATTATACGGAGAAACCTATATGCGTTCAAATCAGCGGAGGAGAGCCTACTATTCGAAATGATTTGCCCGATATTGTTAGTCTGGGCAAGGAAATGGGAATTGACTACATTGAAGTGAATACGAATGGAATTAGGTTAGCCAAGGACATGGAGTATTTTCATAGGCTAAAGGAAAGCGGTGTTGACGCACTCTACTTCTCGTTTGATGGTCTAACAAGCGAGGTTTACCGTAGGAAATGCGGCGTAGACCTCCTTAACCTTAAGCTAAAGACCATAGAGAATTGCGCTAAACTTGAGGTGGGAGTGGTTCTCGTGCCAGTATTGGTTCGGGGAGTTAATTACGATCAGATTGGAGATATTATTCAATTTGCTAAGGAGCGAGTACCTGTTGTAAACTCTGTTCACTTCCAACCCATAAGCTATTTTGGTCGATATCCACACACACCAACCGATGAGGATAGAATAACAATACCAGATGTTCTTCGCGCAATCCAAGATCAAACAAAAGGGGAGCTCAAAGTAGAAAACTTCACCTCTACGTCTTGCCCAAACGTGCACTGTGACGCTAGAAGCTACTCTTTGCTCATGGAAGATGGCAGGCTACTTCCCCTCACCCAATCCTCCATAGGAGCCTCAGGTAAGGTGAGAGACATCGCAAAGAAGACGCGAGAGGCGATCAGCGACCTCTGGAGATATCCCATCTCAAGTGAGGTCTGTGAGTGTGCTCCAGGAACATGGATGGATTTAATTGAACGTGCGAGTAAATATTACTTGACCGTATCGGTTATGGCATTTCAAGACGTTTGGAATATTGAGTTGGAAAGGGTTCAAGAGTGTTGCATTCACGTAGTGACCCCGGACAGGAGGTTGATACCTTTCTGCCTGTTTAACGTATCAGGCATTAATGGTAAAACACTTTACAGACACAACATTTTATCAAAATTTGCTACGCCGACTGCGTAATTCTTCTCCACAATAGGGCTGTGGGCAATCCACTAGATTTCATGAAGTTGAGGCTTTCGCATTAGAACATGAAAAATTTAAAGCCGTGCTGAATGCTTAGGGCGTGAGGGTGCTGTTGCGGCTAACTTTATTCTGGAAACTCCTTTTTGAGAAACTCCTCATTCAGAAACTCGCTGAGTTTCTGTAGCTCTTCTTTGAAGAGCACAACTTTGTCTGGACTTAAACTTCGTCTGTCTTCGCCGCGAATTATCCTGTAGAGGATGTCTGTCTTTCCTCCTCTGCCTATCTTTTCGATCCTAACCTTTAAGCTATCTCCTACCTTACTTTCAATCGTATACGTCTTCATCTCTACTGGTATACCCATTTCAAAATCCCACATTTTGAAATGGGATAGGTTCATGCATTTAAAACTTTTTTCTTTGAGCTGGTCGTCTGATACAAAAAAATTAGAAAAAAATAGAAAAAATCTAAATATCGAAAAAATTTAATGACATTTAGTAAAATTTAAAAGTGCAGTTATTGCAGTTTATTCCATTGTTAAGTAGGAGATAGTTGAATTGAGCCAAGAAGAGAAGATTTTCGAGAGGCTTATTCAATCAGTAATTGTAGGCGACGCCGAAGAAGCTAAAAAAGCAGCTCAAGACGCTATCAATGCTGGAATCGAGCCTTGGAAGGCGATCACTGATGGATTGGCTGCTGGGATGAAGGTAGTCGGTGACAAATATGAGCACAAAGAATACTTCCTTCCCGAGGTAATGGTTGCCG
>Ga0315312_1001132_pt1 | contig 22587 bp, 31 predicted proteins | sample TDP7_MG_FD_203629 | JGI IMG/M metagenome (GOLD analysis project Ga0315312, IMG submission 203629) | Freshwater sediment microbial communities from Lake Towuti, South Sulawesi, Indonesia - TDP7 | ecosystem: Environmental > Aquatic > Freshwater > Lake > Sediment | place: Indonesia: South Sulawesi... | reverse complement strand
ATGAGAATGACTCCTAGAGCCGACACCACCATTGCGGCAACGTTAGTTTGGATAGTCTGTATCAGTGCGGCTAAATCTACTGTTGTTATATCTGCCATGAAGAACAGAGAAATAAAAATCACTACTGGACCGAGAAAAAAAGCACCATCAGTAGGTTTCAGTTCTGGCATATATGCCTCTATCAAAATCTTCATATAATAAGATTGTGAAGTAAAACTCTATAACATAACACCATAGACAAAAAGGTAGAAGCCTTCTCCATTACTTTAGATACTCCATAAAGAAGGCATTAATTAGAGGGGGGTTATTCTTATGTGCCTTAAGTGCGCACTACTCCCATTTCTCTATGATTATCTTATCGTCGCCGAGTTTGAACCATATTTTCACTCGCATAGAGGAATCTGTTTTGAGTGGGAACATGCTGTCTTCTGCCAAGTCTTTTGGAACGTAGATCAAGTATTTTTCATCTTTTCGTTTGAATAAGCGTCCTCTTCCTTCATTGACCATGTAGATGCACCTCCTTATTAAGTCAAATAACGACATTTTGCGTTATAATAAAACTTAAACCTTGTCTTCATTTTCTATGATAATCTGTATCAAAATTCAAAGCAAAAGTAACACTTGGAATCATTATTAACAGTCATCCAACTATGAAAACAATCATAGAAGAAACATCCTTTTTCAAAAAGAAGCAACGCAAGATTGTTACCTAGTACCTTCCAATGTTGCATGCGAGGTTCAATGAAAACTTTTTATGGTACTTAAACTCACGTTTTAGAAATCATAAACACTAAGGCAAAATTCAATAGGAGAGAAGTAAGGTAGTGTCGCTCATCAGAAGGCTTTTAACGATAGAAACGACAAGGAAACTCACACAATTTTTTTGCTTCTTGATTTTCAACGCTGTAGTTTTCGGTTGGACTTCAACCCCCCTTTTGCTTCCAATTCTAAATGGTTTAGGCACACCTCAAAAGACAGTAGGCGACGCTTTCGCGACATTACAGATCATGCTTTACGACGCCATTTTCCCTTTGCTTCCGATGGCTTCATTCCTTTTGATAGCAATCATCTTAGGCAGAGCTACTTGTGGCTGGGTTTGTCCATTTGGCTTTATCCAAGATTTGTTAGGATACGTTAAAAGAAAACATAAAGAAATTTCATCAATAACGCATAGAGATATGGCCAATGTCAAATACGCCATTTTGATGATCACTCTGTTTATAAGCATCGCCTCTGCGTTGACATTAGCTGCAGGAATTGGATTAGGCTTCAGAAGTACTTTTGGCATTTTTGCCCAAGCACCATTTGAGGTATTAAGTCCAGCTGGCACTCTTTTCTCCACTTTGCCAAGTATTGCGTTAAATGCTCGTTACTCCGTTCCGATGTGGCTCGAGACAGGGGATGTACTAGGGAAAATATTTGATGGAATTGTGTCGATGCCGATACTTTTTTGGGTTCAACTTGCTATAATGGTAGCAGTAATAGTTTTGGGAGTATATGTTCCACGAAGCTGGTGTCGATATTTCTGTCCTCATGGAGCCGCCTTAGCTTTCCTAAATAAGTTTAGCTTTCTTGGATTGAAAAGAGAACCTGTAAAATGTACGAAGGCTGAGTGTCATGCATGCGTAGAAGTTTGTCCAATGAAAGTTCCCATCCTTGATTTGCCATGGGAAAAATTCACGGACCCAGAATGCATTTACTGCCTAAAATGCGTTGAAGCATGCACAACAAAAGCCATAAAACCAAAGTTCCCTTAGAAAAGATTCTATAGATGTGACTGAAGAAAATGGAGCCTCCAAGTTCATGTAAGAGATAAAATTTTTTGTTCTTCTTCTCTGAGAACGTTGTTTATTCCTAGGCTAGTTCTTTTCCGCAACGAGGGCAAAATTTTGCGTCTTCACTAAGCACTTGGCCACATTTTGGGCATACCCTGGTTATCCTTTGAGGAGGCATAAGTACTCCGCCTTCTCTCACTACGAGATAAAGTATCAGTCCAATTATATTGAGAAAGAAGACGATAATGGCCCATAGTAATCCATCCATTCCACGTGATTCAGCATCTTGGTACACCCAAATCAAGATTAGAATCCCAATTAAGAACCAGACAAGTGGGATAATAAAGAGCCATGGAAACCACCACAATCCGTCCATTGTAGACACCTTGCTCCCTCATTGCTAAAATGGTTTATAAACCTTGCAATTCTTACACTAGGAAAGAATTTTGCGAAGACTAGTCAAGAAAGGAGCTTGAACTCCCACTCACACCAAAAGTCTTTAGTCTTTTTGTCTGGAGGACAAACTTTGCAAACTACTTCAATTTTTGGGTTTAGCTCTTCTGCAAAACTTTTCAAGTATCCAAATCTAACATGCTTGCAAGGAAAAATGTCAAGTCCTTTGCGAATTCTTGCCTCCTGAACTTTGCATTCGGTTACTCTGAAAACAACGCTTGTCTTTGTCACATCAATCTCTTTTTTAGTTTGATACAACGCCCAACCTGTGTTCCTTAAAATTTCCAAAAAGGAAGATATGTCGTTTTCCTTTATCTCTAAGACTTCCTTAAGTTCTTTTGCCTCAATTTTTCCCATTAATTTCCAGCAACTTGCATCTATTTCAGTAGCAACATTTGTTCCAAATTTCTCCTCTATTCCCAAAAAATATAATCCATCAACCCTCCACAAGTTTCTGATGTGCAAGAAAAATAGGTCAAATAATTTTTCTTTGGACACACTGTCAAGCATCTTGCGGTCTTGTTCTTCAGATAAAATCATCTTAGACACCTACAAATCCTCTAGATTCGTTAGACCATAAAAAATTTATATCCTTCTTTTAAATCACAGAAAATTGTGTCATGGTTGGAGGATTACTTATGGCTACAATCAAGGAGATTCCAGCTAAGGTCAGTCGTTTTGAGAGAATTGGTTCTCATACGCACATAAAGGGGTTGGGTCTTGACGAGAACTTAAAGGCGGCAAAGATAAAGGATGGTATGGTAGGGCAAGAAAAGGCCAGAGAAGCCGCAGGTCTCGTTGTAAGAATGATTAAAGAAGGAAAACTAAGCGGCAAATGCATAATTTTTGCAGGTCCACCGGGAACTGGAAAAACAGCAATTGCAGTCGCAATTTCGCGTGAATTAGGTGTTAACGTTCCATTCATACAGATGAGTGGAAGCGAAGTATACAGCAGTGAAAGAAAAAAGACTGAGGTATTAATTGAGGCTATTCGAAAATGTATAGGCGTCGAAATACATGAAATGCGCAAGGTATACGAAGGCGAAGTTGCGGGCGTTGACATTGCCACAGCCCCGCATCCTTACAATCCATATCAAAAAGTGCCAGAAAGCGTCCGACTAACACTAAAAACAACAAAAGAAGAGAAGACAATAGAAGCCGGAGAAACAATAGCCCAACAGATAATACAAGAAAACATCTCAGAAGGTCACGTTGTCCAAATTGACGCAGAAACAGGAAGAGTAGTCAATCTTGGATTAAGTCTAGAAAGCGCAAAAGGCAAAAAATACGATGTTGACACAAGAAGAAAGATTCCCCGACCTGATGGTGCAATAGTAAAGGAAAAAGAATTTGTTTACACACTGACATTGGCAGGTTTAGACCAACTTAACGCTCAGCGCAGGGCTGGAGGAATTTTCTCAATGTTCTTTGGAGCAGCTGAAACTAAAGAAATCGATACCGAAATACGCACTCTAGTTGACGAAGAAGTGAAAAAACTAGTCGACGAAGGCAAAGCTTTCATTCACCCAGGCGTCTTATTCATCGATGATTCCCACCTATTGGACTTGGAAGCATTTAGCTTCCTTGGAAGAGCCATAGAAAGCGAATTAGTACCAATCCTTATTCTCGCCACTAATAGAGGGATAGCACGAATAAGAGGAACCGACGTAAAAAGCCCTCTAGGCTTTCCACTTGACCTCGTTGACCGCGCAGTCATAATCGCAACTCAAGAATATGACCCGGAGAGCATTCGAGAAATATTACAGTTACGATGCGAAGAAGAAAAAGTCAAGATGGAAAAGGAAGCCATAGAAAAACTCACTCAAATCGGATCGAAAAGTTCCCTCAGATATTCAGTTCAACTACTCAGCCTTGCAGCCCAAAACGCCAAGACAATGAAACATGAAAAAGTTACAGTTGAAGACGTAGAAAGAGTAGATAAACTCTTTATGGACATTGGAGAAGCAGCAGAACACCTAAGAAAGTATGAAGAGAAACTTATGACACACTAACAATACTTTATTAATAGAAAGACGGACAACATATGTAAAGTTGTTTTTTAGCAACCTTCATTAAATTAATTGAAAAAAAATAAAAGCGTCTTCTGAGATATATCTATAGAGGTGAGAAGAAAGTGAAAATTGCCACGATCTTTCTGCTTTGCCTAGTGACGCTTTCAGTGATATACAGTTGCACTGTTGTATTGCTTCAAATTCAAAATACAAAACCTACCTCTTTTATCGAAGGAATTGACTTCCTGAAATCTCTAGGAACCCCATCTTCCTATCTAGCAGCCGATCCAATAGACTCTCCAAGACCTAGCATCAAAATCAAATAGGACACAATTGCACGCAAATTAAGAAAAAATTTGTAATGATATTTGGGAGGCTCTCATAGTGAGTCGCCTTGAAGATTTTGAGTACATGATTCAATACATAAAAATGTTGGACCCAACAAACGCAAAGATATTAGAGGGACTAGGCAAGTATGGACCACGAAACCTTTTGTCTCTTGCCAAGTCTATAAGTTTGCCTCCCACAACTGTGAGTTTTCGCATTAAAAAATTGATTGAAGAAGGGCATCTTAGGATTAGATCGAGATTGGATTACTCCAAGCTTGGACTGATGAGGTCGACTGTCATCGCTGAGGCATTGCCTGGGTTTGAAGACAATCTGCGACGATCGATAGAGAACGTTGGTTACTGGACATACGTTACTAAATGTTATGGAAGATTCAATGGATTTTACAGTATACTGGCGTTTCCAGCAGAAAACAAAAAAGAACTTGAAACATACCTAGATGAAGCTGTACGTCTTAGAGTTTTTTCACACTACACTTTATATTGGACAACAAACTTTTGCGAAGTTGCACCAAACTTTAACTGGTTCAATTTCGAGAGAAAAGAATGGCATTTCAAGTGGCAAGAATGGGTTAACGAGATTCTAAATGCCTCTCAGACACTTTCTCAACGCCTTCTGGATCCTAAAGGATATCCCATTATGGTTGATGAAAGTGATCTACTGATTTTGAAAGAATTAGAAAAAAATGGAGCGGTGGAGTTTACTCAATTGGGAAAGGTTGCTGGAACAACTCCGCAGAGTATTAGGTATAGATATCATAAGCATGTTGTCAAGCGAAAACTTATTGCTGACTATGAAGCCTCGATTTTTCCGTATCCTCTTCAAGTGTCAGATATGTGCAGTTTCGTTATTAACTTTGAAAATGAGAAAGTTTTGGCTAAGTTTTCCAACACCTTGCATAATAAGCCTTTTGTCCTGAGTTTTGCAAAAGTTATTGGACAAAATTCCCTTATAGTGCATGTGTATACCCCAAAATTAGAGTTTCCTCATTTAATTGAATCTTTGAGCCATTTAACTAGGGAGAATATCATTTCGAACTTCTTTTATGTCACTTTAGACATCCTTTCCTTTAAACGCCAAACAGTTGCCTATGAACTTTTTAAAGAAGGCACATGGAGATACAATCAAAGAAATAATATAGAAGAATTGAAAAAATCCATTAGCTAATCGTAGACAATCTTTTCATGCAGTTATAGTGCTATTAAACGGATTCAACGTATATTGAGGTTACCATAAACTGGAAGGCATGTTTTATTTTTGCCCAAAAAAATAGGAAATCAAGTAAAAAGGAAAAGATTTTTAAGTAGACAAACCTGATATTTGTGGGTTGGAGGTGAAAACTGCAGGGAAAATCGCTAGACCTCCGAAAACACGGACTTGTGCTAGATATCTGTCGAGGGACACAGAATGGAAGTCTAACGTAATTGAATTCACATTTTCAGAACTCCTTTCTCTTTCGGCGTTGCGCTTCCATTCGTCCAAACCACATAACAATATGACGTAAAAGTATTAGCAAAGGTTACTGTTGTTTTCGCCCAGAATTTAAGTGCGCGATCCGAGATACACATTTAATTTGTCTCTTGCTTTTATGTTTCACTATTGAAAATATGACTTGGCCTTATTTGACAATATGTTTAATTTTTACTGATGCATCATTGATGCAATTGACTTTTCACAACTCAATCAGTTTTGAATTGGGATAAGTTTAGCGGTCAGACTTACTGGCGATGAATGGACGTGTTTTACATGAGCCAAGGCAAAGCCTTCTAAAGGACCTGTACAGTTTGTAATTCCATGCGAATCCGTAAATTCAATATTGACCATTATAATGAAGTCGTCAGTTTATGGAATAGAGCTGCTTTGCCTCACAAACCCAAGGGTCGAGATAGTAAATCCGCTATGGAGTTTCAAATGAAAAAGAACCCTAATTTCTTCTTTGGAGCCTACGATGAAAATAGGTTAGTAGGCACGGTCATTGCAGGCTATGACTATAGAAGAGGCTGGATCAATCGTTTGGCTGTTGACCCGAAATATAGGCGAAGAGGAGTCGCTCAGAAACTCATTGCTGCTGCAGAGAAGGCGTTGAGGAAAAAGGGTGCTAGAATTATCTGCGCCCTAGTAGAAGATTACAATGCTGCATCTCTAGGTTTGTTCAAAAAGGGTGGCTATGTGGAGCATCGCGATGTTGTATACCTCAGTAAACGAGACAGTAACGAAGTTTGACGACTTATTCCTAAGCGATAATGAATAAAAAAGGAATGAGGTATTTATGATATGCTTCTTCTGAACACTAAGGTTGCAATAGCCATTACTGCGAGGGTCATGACAACTATTATCCCCACGTTTGGCAGTATATTTGCCCAATCCCAACCATTTGTGGTTATTGTTCTGATTGGCTCGATTGTGTGCGTTATTGGATTCCAATCTGCGATAGTTTGGAGCCACCCAGGCATAAGGTTTTTCGGAAATAATGCATTGCTTGTAAACATTAGTGGCATTGTCAAGAAGTTCATCACTACCATTAGAGTTTCATGGTTTTTGATGACAGCTCCCAAAGCAAGCGATATGCCCGAAAGCATTAGACATAGAATCATTGCAATCAGTATCACAGCGGCAATGCCAAGTGGACCAGTTGCAACATTGGCTCCCAAGACCATAGCTGCGAAAAGTATCAATGTAGCTTGAAGTGCTGATATTAGGCTTGATGCTATCATTTTTCCAATCGGTATCGCAGACCTTGAAATGGGTGCTGCAAGCATCTTGTTTAGGAACCCTAAGCGTCTATCCCAGACAACAGACAGCCCGCCAAAGACGCCGCCGAAAATTGTTGTCATGACTACGATTCCTGGTGCCATATAGTCTAAGTAGCTTTTTATGCCGGAGCCAAGCATTGGTGTAATTGCTTGCATCATGTTGCCTAATAGGACTAGCCATATTATGGGCTGCACTATTGACATGAGTATTCTTGCTGGCTGTCTTTTGAATCTTATGAGTTCTCTCCAGCATACATTCCATGTGTCGCCTAAAACGCTCACATTCTTGCCCTCCGCATTCGTATTCTTTCTCTCATCAAGTCTTCTTTGCTACCAGTTTCTTCCCTGAGTTCTCTTCCTGTATGAGCCATGAAAACATCGTCTAACGCAGGTCTCTTTAGCGAGATTGACTCTATTGTGGCGCCTACTTTGTTCGCTACTTCAAAAATCTTTGGAACAGTTGTTTCTCCATCCTTTGCCACAACGTTGTAGGAATCTTTTATCGGCACAATATTTTCTATTGATTGGAGTTTCTTTATTTCTGCAAGCGTTTGATTGGCATAGTTGTTTGTTTCGTTTGTAAATTTTAATGTGATTATGTCGCCGCCGATTTGGCTTTTTAATTCGTTTGGTTCTCCTACAACTTTGATTTGGCCATAGTCTATTATGCCTATTCGGTCGCATAGCTTGTCTGCTTCATCCATGTAATGTGTTGTTAGAAAGATTGTCATATGGGCTTCTTCTCGTAGGCGTTGTATGTATTCCCAGATCTTGTGCCTTGTCTGTATGTCTAACCCAAGTGTTGGTTCATCTACGAACAGCACCTTTGGCCTATGAATCAAGCCTTCTGCGATGTCGAGTCGCTTTCTCATTCCGCCAGAGTACGTTGATACTAGGCTGTTTGCGCGGTCTGCGAGGTCAACCATTTCTAAGACTTCGTTTATGCGTTTTTCCAGAACTTCCTTAGGCAAATGGTAGAAGTGCCCTTGCAATAGTAAATTTTCTCTTCCTGTCAAGTTTTCGTCTACAGCCGTGTCTTGTGAAACGTAGCCTATACAAGATCTAACCTCAGCTTGTTCCTTTGCTATGTCAAAGCCGCAGACAGTTGCTTTTCCACTAGTTGGCTTAAGCAGTGTGATTAACATGAGGATAGTAGTTGTTTTTCCAGCTCCATTAGGGCCTAGAAAACCGTAGATTTCTTCTTCTTCAACTTCAAATGAAACATTATCTACGGCTTTTATGTTGCCGGAATAGATTTTTGTCAAATTCTTAGTCTTAATTATGGATGAGTGCATGGAGTTTCACTTTTTTAGTTTCTTTGCTATTTCTTCAATTTTCTCTGCTGTCTGCTCCAATGCCTCTTTCGCCTCTGCTACAGCCCTTTCTGAGTATGCTTCATGAAGTTTGTCATGTAAGTCCCACATTGCCTTTGCTAGCTTTCTTCTAGCTTCAGCTAAATCTCGTGTCTTTTCTGGATAGAAGTCTTGCCATGGTAGTTCGGGAAATGTAGGCATAAAGAATTTGAATCTCTCGCGTATTTCTTCTTTTTTCTTTATGTGCTCTTCTAAGAATGCTTTGCCTTTGTCAGTGAGAGTATAGGACTTCTTACCTGCCTCTTTTTCAGCTGTTTCTTTTATGTATCCTTCTTCTTGTAGCCATGCCATTAACGGATAGATGGAGCCTGGGCTTGGTTTCCAGCATCCGTTTGTTCTTTTTTCGATTTCGCTTATGATTTCTGAGCCTGACATGGGTTTTTCGTTAAGCGATTTTAGCACATAATATCGCAGAAAGCCTTTGGGAACAGCTGCCATATGTCTCATCCAGTGTCTAAATGGGCCGTAAAACATTCTGAATCCTACCTATCATATTTGATATCAATGACGATATCAATGACGATATATAAAGTTTTCGGAAATTTCATTGAACACTCTTCGAGGCTTCCGACACACGTCTTAGGCATTCTATGGCACAATCGTAGGTGGGAAAACCTCTTAAGCCGCATTCCGGACCTGCATACGGAACTTTTTCAGCGCCAAATCTTTCAACAATCTTGATTAGTCGGTTTTTCATTAGGTCAACGCTTTCTAGAAAGGCTTCAGGTTTCAATTTTCCCGACCTGATGTTTTTCCATGCTTCTGCAGTTTGATGGCCGATTGTTAAGGCGTTTGCTCGCTTTTGTGATTCAAGGATTTTTTGCTTGATTAGTTTGTCAAAGTCGTTAGTGCTTATACTGGCCATTAGAGTTTTGTCTGTTGAGTCTAGGAGTTGTTTTGTTTTTTTCATTTGATAAATTGGGTCGTCTACTGGTGCCTCGATGGTGTTGAGTGATTTTATTTGCCAGAAGATTTCGTCTGATGTTTTGTGAAGGTGAAGTGTTGTTTGTATCCCTTTTGCCTTAGCTTTGTTGAGGATTGTTTCCCAGGCTTTGAGTAGTTTTTCTCTTCCTTCTGAGCCATAGGAGATTAAGGGGTCGTCTAGTATGCCAATGAGCGGTTCTTCCAGAGAGACTATGATTACACTTGTGTGCTTTTCTGTGAATATGTTGTTTTCTACCATCTGGGAGATTATGGCTGATAGTTCGGTGATAGTTTCGCTGTTTCTGTAGATGAAAAATGAAGAAAGAAGGTGTGGTCCGACTGCGCATATTCTAATTTTGAATGGTTCGCCTATGGTTTCGCTTAGTTTTTGAGCGTTTCTCTTTATGGCTATGACTTCTGGTATGATGATGTCTTCTTTTTTCATCGATAGGATGCTTATTTGCATGTAGCCTCCTTTAACTTTCTCTGCGCCGTCAATTGGTTCTAGAAACATTTGGTTTACGTCTCTGAACTGTGGATAATTTGGTATGTCTATGCCTGCTTTCATTTTGTCGATAAATGCTTGTGTTATTATTTTTTCAAAATATTGAGCAGACTCGTGGAGCGGATTAGAAGAGTAGAGTGATGCTCCTTCGAGAAACTTTTTTTCATTAAATCCTTCTTTGAACGGTAGGCTGCCTGAGTCGTATGTTTTTATCATTCTTTGGGCCCTCTTAGCTCGTCTTGAAGTGTTCCCATCCTCTGGGTTCTATTTGAAGAGTCTTTTTGTCTGCTTTAAGAATTAGGGATTTTTCTTTTGTTACTTTTCCAATTTTTATCAGTTGGGTTCCAACATTTTTTACAGCATCTTTTGCCTTTTCCCAGAGTTTAGGCGAAACTGTGATGACGAGTTCGTATTCTTCTCCGCCGTACAAGGTTAGTTCTGTTGGGTTTAGGTTGTTGATTCTTGCAAATTCTTTTGCTTCTTTTGCTATTGGCAGACTATCTAAGGAGAATCCTATGTTGCTTGCTTTTGCGATTTCGTGCAGGCTCCAAGCTAATCCGTCGCTGGAGTCAATTGATGCTGTTACAGCTTTTGTTTGTGCGAGGGTTAAGCCTTCTTTTAGTCGGGCTGGGGGCATGAAAACAGCTTCGATAAGCGCTTGTTTTATTCCTGCTGGAGTTGGCAGCCCCTTAAGAAGGAATTTTAGGCCTGCAGCTGTTTTGCCGAAATGCCCCGTAACTGCGACTATGTCGCCTGGCTTTGCGCCGCTGCGTTTCATTAAAAGGTGTTCTTCAGATATGCCGATTGCTGAGCAGCTGATTATGAGGTCTGCGGCTTCGTTTGTGTCTCCGCCTAATATGTAGGCGCTGTATTGGCGGGCTCCTGCGTTCATGCCCTTGCCGATTTGTTCTATGTCTTTTTCTGTATAGTCTGAAGGTAAGCCTAAGGAAGTGAGTATGCCAATGGGTTGAACCCCTTTTGCGGCAAGGTCACTTATGTTCATTATGACTGCCTTACGCGCAGCTTGCCAGAGGCTCATTCCTTTTGGAACGTCGGTCTTGCCTACAAGCATGTCGGTCTTTATGACTGCAAGTTTTCTATGCCCAATGTCAATGGCGGATGCATCGTCTCCAAAGGGAATTGGCATATTAGGCATTTCCTCTAGTTGTTTGAGGATTATTTCGATGGCGTTTCTTTCGCCTAGTTCTTTGAGTGATTTCAAGTGCAAACCTCTATCTGGTAGATTATACCGATTTTCTTAAAAGCTTGCATTTCGCCTCTTATTCGTTGAGGTTTGTGTGTATCGATGTCCCAGTGCCTCGGTGGCTCAGCTGGTAGAGCGGCAGTCTCGTAAGCTGTTGGTCGCGGGTTCAAATCCCGCCCGGGGCTCCACGCCAACAACACAAACAATCCTTTGAAAAGAAGGCTTTCAACTTCTATCATAGCGATGAAACCTAACAGAACCTTTGGCGACATCTGTTTCAAAATCAGACAGCCAAAACCAAATCGTTCCTCAGCAGTTGATGAAAAAACAAAAATTTTTTCGGTTACCACACAGAGAGGAAAAAGTTTAGTCGGCGGGCTTGTAGATTTTCGTATTCCTACTTCCAGAAACGAACTGTATTACGCCTCTTTGCTGTAATTCGTCGAGCATGTCTCTAGCTACACTTAAGCGTAAATCAAAGCGTGAAGCAACCATATATGGCGTTAGAACTTTCAATTTTTTAAGTTCACCTATGACTTTTTCACTTCTAATATCAGGTGGAGTGATTCCAGCAATTTTCTTCTCAGGTGCGCTTCCGCCGCTTGATTTGCTCTCTTTCTTAGGAGGTGCTGTCTTTTCCTGCATTCTTTCCATCTGCTTAAGCGTAAGCTTCTTCTTACCGCCCATGATTCTTTTTCTCCAAACTCTCTGAAGACGATATAGATACTTATAGGCTTTCCTACGTCTCAACGCAACAGTAAGGCATATAAATCTGCATACTTCAGTTGATTTGCACAATTAGGAGAAAAACGAAAATAATGCCAAAATGGGGATACTCAGTTACAGACTTGAACCCAGAAAAAACCGCAAAAGCTAGCGGACGCGATTTAAGAGTATCCCTAAAAAACGCAAAAGAAGTATGCAAAACGATAAAAGGCATGAAACTCGAAGAAGCCAAAAACCTACTTAGACAAGTTATTAACAAAAAGACAGCCATCCCGTTCCGCAGATACAAAAAGAAAGCAGCACACAGAAGAGGCCTACAAAAGGCGTATGCAGGAAAGTATCCAATCAAAGCAGCAAAAAGAATACTACAAGTCCTTGAAGGAGCAGAAGCAAACGCAGAATTCAAAGGCTTGGACACAGAAAGACTAAGAATAATACACGCAGCAGCTACGCCATCAATGAAAATACGTGACTATATACCACGTGCCTTCGGAAGAATGTCCCCATATTTTGACACACTAACGCATGTGGAACTTGTCCTAGAACAAATAGAGGCAGCATAAGAAATGGCAGCAGTCAAACACTTTATAGGCGAAGTCGTAAAAAAAGTAGAAATCGACGAATTCTTAGCCACAGAATTTGAAAAAGCAGGATACGGCGGAGTAGACATAACAAAAACTCCACTAGGCACACACATAGTAGTCTACGCCATGCGCCCAGGCCTAGTCATAGGACGCGGCGGAGAAACCATAAGAAACTTGGCACAAATGCTCGAAGAAAAATTCCACTTACCCAACCCACAAATCTCAGTCGCAGAAATCGAAATCCCAGAACTAAATGCCTACGTAATCGCATGTCGAGTAGCATCAGCATTAAAAAGAGGCGTACATTTCCGCAGAGCAGGATTTTGGGCACTAAACCAAGTAATGGAAGCAGGAGCATTAGGAGCAGAAATAATCATCCGCGGAAAACTACGAACCGACAGAGCAAGATACGAAAAATTCAGAGCAGGCTATCTACCAAAAAGCGGACAACCACCAATGAAATACATGCACAAAGCGACACTTCATGTTCAACTAAAACCAGGCATGTTCGGAGTAAAAGTCAACATAATGCCTCCAGATGCAAAGTTTCCAGACAAAGTAAGCATAACTGAAGAAGTAATCGAAGAAGAAACAAAGGAATTGGAAGAAGCCAAAGAAATCGCTGAACCCACAAAAACAGCAGAAACTGACGAAACGAAGAAAGAAGAGGAGACCAAAGAATAGCGATGGCAATTTTAAGAAACAAAGAAATCAGGGCAATGTCTTCTGAAGATCGTAGAAAGAAAATTGTCGAACTACAAACCGAGCTTGTAAGATTAAAAACTATGGTCAAAGCAGGTGGATCAATAGACAATCCTTCTCGAATAAGAGAACTCCGCAAAACAATCGCTCGCCTATTAACCATTGAAAAAGAACCAAAAATCGTTAAGGAGAAGAAGAAATGAAAGTAACACCTGCAGTGCTTCAGCAGTGCTTCATTGGGTTAAATGCCAAAGTCACAAAAAGCTCAAATCCAGAATACATAAGCATAAAGGGAAAAGTAATCGATGAAACCCGCAACACCCTCGTTATATTACATGAAGAAAAAGAAAAAACGATCATAAAAGATATTGCTGTTTTTCACTTCACTTTGCCCGACGGAACAGTTGTAGAAATTGATGGAAAGACAATTGTCGGGCGACCTGAAAATAGAGTTAAAAAGAAAGTTAAAAGGCGATGGTGATGGCATTTTCTCTGAAAAAGCCCAAAAAAACTTGTGAAGATAAGAATTGTCCTTTTCATGGGACGCTTTCTGTCAGAGGACGCATTTTAGATGGAGTTGTTATTAGCGCGAAAATGGATAAAACAGCTGTCATACGCCGTGATTATCTAAACTATGTACCAAAGTTCAAGCGGTATGAAAGAAGACATAGCCATGTAGCTGCCCACAACCCACCATGCGTAAACGTAAAAGAAGGCGACTGGGTAAAGATAGCAGAATGCCGCCCTCTAAGCAAAACCGTCTCTTTTGTAGTGGTCGAAAAACTGAAGGGGGAATAGAATGGCAGCAAAAGCCAAAGGCCGCGCACTAATTGCAAGAGGAATGATTGGGCAAAAACTCAGAGTCTCAAGAGGCTTGCCAACTGGAGCAATTATCAAATGCGCTGACAATTCTGGAGCTAGAGAGCTAAGGCTTATCCAAGTGAAGGGCTACAAGGGACGCCTAAGGCGTCTTCCCGCAGCGTCCGTGGGAGACATGATCGTTACTTCTGTAAAACGCGGCACACCAGATATGAGAAATAAGATTTTTCCTGCAGTTGTTGTTCGTCAAAGAAGACCATTTAGGCGCAGTGACAGCACATGGATTCAATTTGAAGATAATGCTGCCGTCATAATGACCCCAGAAGGAGAAATGCGAGGCTCAGAAATACGTGGGCCCGTAGCGAAAGAAGCAGCAGAAAGATGGCCCAGAATAGCAAGCGCCTCAAGCATAATCATATAGGTCGATGAAGATATGAAGACAACCAGCCCCAGAAAACAGCGAAAACAACTATATCAGGCACCTTTGCACAAGAGATACAAAATATTCTCTGCTCCTCTTTCGCCAGATTTGAAAAAATCTCATGGCATAAATACACTTCCCATAAGAAGCGGCGACACTATTAGAATCATGAGGGGAGAACGTAAGGGTATCGAAGGAAAAGTTGCAGGAGTTGACAGAACAAAATATCGCATTTCCATAGAAGGTGTAACACGACAAAAAGTTGATGGAACTGCCACGCCTGTGCCTATTCATCCATCAAAAGTCATGATTACAAACCTTAACCTCGATGACAAATGGCGAAGAGAAATCTTAAAGCGAAAAGGCAAAGGCGAAAAAGCAAAACCTCCTGAAGAAGAAAAAATTGAGAAAGAAGAGAAAAGAAAACCTAGAAAGAAAAAACTGAGAAAAGAAAAGAAAGCATTAGAAAAAATCGCTAAAAAGTCAGGAGAAGAATAAAATTGGGGAAAAAAGGCGGAAGAAGACATCTAAAACGTAAGCCAGCACCAAAAACATGGCCCATACATAGAAAGGAAGAAGTCTGGACTATTAAACCAAAGCCTGGACCTCATCCAATTTCACGTTGCTTACCTCTTGCACTCGTTGTCCGAGACATTTTAGGATTTGCAAAAACACGAAAAGAAGCTGAAACCATAATTTCTCAAGGAAAAATAAGAGTTAATGGCAAAATTCGGCGAGAAGAACGTTTTCCAGTAGGTTTGATGGATGTTATCTCCATTCCAGAAATTGAAAAAGCATATAGAATTTTACCCTCTGAAAAGGGCTTAGTGCTCCACCCAATCAAAACTGAAGAAGCCGTATTCAAGATTTACCGAATTGAAAACAAAACAACTCTGAAAGATGGGCATGCGCAACTTAATTTTCATGATGGAACAAACATCAAGGTTCAAGTTAAAGATCCATTAAAGCCTGAAGAAGATGTCTATAAAACTTTGAATTCGCTAAAAGTAAGCATCCCTGACTTGGGGATTCTTGAATACATGAAATTAGATGAAGGTGTACCCGCAATGATCGTCGGAGGAAAAAACATAGGTGTACATGGCAAAATTGTTTCTATTGAGGAAAAACCTGGGCAAAAACGTAGAAACTTTCTTGTAACAATTGAAGACAAAAAAAGAAATCGTTTCCAAACCATTCTTGATTTTGTTTTTGTTGTAGGCAACAAAGCACCGTGCATATCTTTGCCAGAGGTTGATTGACTTGTCGAAACCTGAGAACCCGATGCTAAAGACTAAAATTGAAAAGGTAACAGTCAATATATCAGTTGGAAAATCAGGAGAACCCTTGGAAAAAGCATCGACAATTCTTAAGCAGTTAACTGATCAAGAATCATGCAAACGAAAAGCAAAGAAAACAATACGAGATTTTGGCATAAGAAAAGGAGAACCAATAGCCTGCCTTGTAACATTGAGAGGGGAAAGAGCCAAGACTTTTCTTACAAAAGCCTTCAAAGCGGTGGACAGCAAAATCTCCAAAAGTTCTTTTGACAGGCATGGAAACTTTTCTTTTGGGATTAAGGAGCATATAGATATACCTGGCACCAAGTATATCCCCCAACTTGGAATTTTTGGCATGGATGTCTCAGTTAGTTTAGGCAGACTTGGATATCGAGTTAACCATCGACATCGTGCAAAGTCCAAGATTGGAAAAAACCACCTGTTGAAAGCTGAAGAGGCTATTTCATTCGTTAGAGAAGAGTTTGGAGTGGAAATAGCGTAAAGGTGACTTCGCATGGGAAAGCAGAAACCTAAAAAAGAAAGAAAGTATGGCAAAGGCAGTCGCCCATGCAAAAAATGCGGATCTTATGGTCCAGTTATCCGCCGATATGGAATATATTTGTGCCGCAACTGCTTCAGGGAACTTGCTGAAAAATTAGGATTTAAGAAATACGAGTGAGGTAGATGAAAATTGACTATGATGGACACTTTGGCAAACGGTTTGACCACTATCATGAATAACGAGTTGCGCAATAAACGGGAATGCATGATTAATCCAGCCTCCAAGCTTTTGGGTCGAGTTCTAAGAGTAATGCAATTAAGCGGTTACATCGGTGAGTTCGAATTTGTTGACGATGGGCGTGCAGGAAAATTTAAAGTGCAACTTCTGGGGCGTGTAAACAAGTGTGGCGCCGTGAAACCTCGTTTCTCCGTAGGTTCCAATGAGTTTAAAATGTGGGAAAAACGTTTTCTGCCATCTCGTGATGTCGGAGTTCTGGTAGTCTCTACGTCAAAGGGAGTCATATCTCATCGTGAAGCTAAAGAGAAGAATGTTGGCGGCAGACTTCTCGCGTTTATTTTTTAGGAGAAAGAGAAAATGAGGGCTGTCGAGTCTGCGAAATCCATCAAAATTCCAGAAGGAGTAGAAGTCGAAGTAGAGGAAAGAGTTGTTACATTGAAAGGTGGAAAAGGAATTCTAACAAGAGACTTTTCCCATGCACCAGTATACATTGGATTAGATGGAAACACTGTTATTGTAAGAGCGAATTGGCCTCGTAAAAGAGAAGCAGCCCTCGTTGGAACAGTATGCTCTCACATTCAAAACATGATTACTGGAGTGACTAAAGGCTTCACTTACAAATTGAAAATCGTATTTTCTCATTTCCCAATATCAGTTAAGGTTAGAGAAAAAACCTTGGCCATAGAAAACTTTACAGGTGAAAGAAGCCCGCGAATTGCAAAAATAGTTGGTGACACCAAAGTCATTGTAAAAGATGAAGATGTGATTGTGCAAGGAAACAATATAGAAGATGTTAGCCAGACAGCTGCAAATATAGAAACTGCAACAAAAATCAAGATTAAAGACCCTCGAATCTTTCTTGATGGCATCTACGTCTACGAGCGACTTGAGGGAATAGAAGGATGAAGAAAAGAGAAGAACCAGCGTTGAAGCTGCGAGAACGCATCAAAAGTAAGAGACCTCAATTTAGGCGTCAGGAAGCTTGGCGCTACAAACGCCTCAGTGGAAAGAAAGAAAAGTGGAGAAAAGCAGAGGGCATAGACAGCAAGATGCGATTAAAAAAGAAGGGATGGCCAAAGTTCCCAGAAATTGGCTACCGTGGGCCGAAAAAAGCTAGAAATCTTCACCCATCTGGATATGAGGAAATCCTTGTTTTCAACGTTGATGATTTGGACAATGTTGACTCTAAAAGTCAAGTTGTCAGAATCGCTCACACAGTTGGAGCCAAGAAGAGAGTTGAAATCTTTGCAAGAGCCGAAGAGAAGGGAGTTCGCGTTCTTAACCCACATGGAGTAAAAGAAGCCGAAGAGAAGATAGCTGAAGAAGTGGGAGAGGAGAAACCAGAGATAGAAATGGAAGAAGTTGAGAAAGAGCCTACAAAAAGCGAAAAAGGAGGAAAAGAGACTTGAGTTTGACAAGCCAGCGAAGACTAGCGGCTCAAATTCTGAAAGTTGGCCAAGGACGAGTTTGGATAGACCCCGACAGCATAGACATTGTTGAAGCAGCAATTACAAGAGAGGAGATCAGGAAACTAATCCATGAAGGCGTAATCAAGTCTCTTCCAGAGAAAGGCGTTAGTCGTGCACGAGCACGTGTCTTGCACGCAAAGAGAAAGAAGGGACTAAGAAAAGGCTCAGGTCAAAAAAGTGGATCTGCACAAGCAAAAATTTCCAAGAAAGATGCATGGATGAGCAGGATTCGAGCGTTGCGGCAGAAACTTCGAGAATGGAAAGAAGACAGAGCGATTGCAGAAAGTGCTTATCGTGAACTCTATGGCATGGCTGGAAGTGGAGTTTTTAAGTCAACGGCTGATATGGAGCGCCATGCGAAGACTAAGGGCTTGTGGAGGAAACGATAAGTGGTTGGCGGTCCAAGATATCGTGTTCCTTTCCGCAGAAGAAGGCAAGGGAAAACTGATTATCAGGCAAGGAAAGCTCTTGTTTTATCCAAACTGCCTAGACTTGTGGCTAGAGGCACTTTGAAGAACATTATTGTTCAAGTTGTGAGGGCTAAGGCAACTGGCGACGAAGTGATTGCGCATGCTAATTCTAGTGAATTGGCGAAAACTTATAGCTGGAAAGGCAATTCTAGAAACATTCCTGCAGCATATTTAACTGGAATTCTCTGTGGTTTCAGAGCCATTGCAAAAGGAGTGAAAGACGCTGTTTTTGATGTAGGATTACAGTCACCTTCTAAGGGTGCAAAAATTTTCGCTGTCCTAAGGGGAGTTCTCGATGCGGGTTTGGCAATTCCACACAACGAGGAAATACTGCCAGACGAAGCAAGAATAAAGGGACAACACATTGTTGATTACGCGAAGCAGTTAGCCTCAAATTCGGAAACATATCAAAAAAGATTTTCTAAATATTTGTCAAGAGACTTCAAACCAGAGCAGCTTACTGAACACTTCTCTTTGACAAAGGAAAAAATTGTTTCTTCATTTAAGAAGGAGGAGAAAAAGAAGTGAGTACTAAACGAGAAGAAACTGAAACTTGGACACCACGAACCAAACTTGGAAAAATGATTCAAGAAGGACACGTATCGTCAATGGAAGAGGTTTTCTCCGAGGGCTTGAAGATACGTGAACCAGAAATTGTTAACGCCCTTCTCCCGGATTTACAGGAAGAAGTTATTAACATAAATTTGGTGCAGAAACAAACAGACGCCGGTGAAAAATCAAGGTTTAAAGCGATTGTGGTTGTTGGAAACCGAGATGGCTATGTTGGTTTAGGTTCTGGTAAAGCTTCTCAAGTGCGCACTGCCATTGAAAAGGCGGCTGCGGATGCACGTCTTAAGATTGTTCTGGTTCGGCGTGGTTGTGGAAGCTGGGAATGTGGCTGTGGGAAACCTCATTCGCTTCCTTTTCAAGTTAGTGGCAAATGTGGTGGAGTTGAAATTGTGCTTACTCCTGGACCGCGAGGTTTAGGAATTGTGGCAAGTGAAACAGCTAAGGTTATTCTTGATTTGGCTGGAGTAAAAGACATCTGGACAAGAAGCTTTGGTGCCACAAGAACTGTTCCTTCATTTGCCTACGCGGTTTTTGATGCTTTGCAGAAGACTTACAATTTGGTTACGCCGAAGGATTGGGTGAAGCAGAGTTGAGTGAGAAACGCAAATGCTTAGTGGCTATTAGGGTTCGTGGAGAAAGAGATGCTTCGCATGAAGTAGAAGACACACTTGGTATGCTTCATCTTGTGCGCAACTGCCATGCGGTTTTGATTGACGAACGCCCATCTTATGTAGGCATGCTTCAGAAGGCTCAACATTATGTTACTTGGGGCGAGATCTCAAAAGAAAACATAGTCGTTCTGCTTAAGGAAAGAGGCAGACTTGTAGGCGACAAAAAACTAACGGAAGAATACGTGAAAGAAGCCGGATACAAGTCACTAGAAGATTTGGCTGAAGCAATACACAAAGGTGAATTAGAATATAGTCGACTTCCAAAAATCAAGCCAGTATTTCGACTTAGACCGCCAAAAAAAGGCTACAAAGGAAAAGTGAAAAAAAGTTTTGTTGCAGGTGGAGCAACAGGTTATAGGGGAGAAGCCATAAACGACATCATAAAAAGAATGATATAACCAGAAAAAGGCTAAAACTATATTTCTCCTTTCCATTCTTTCAAAAGTCTTTCCAGAAACTGTTCGACAAATTTGTGTCTTTCTTCTGCAATTTCTCTAGCAATGGCTGTATTGAATGTGCCTTTTACTTTCAGAATCTTTTCATATATGTGATTCACTGAGGTAAGTGATCTGCCATCATACTTCTGTTTAGGCGGAATTGATGGGTCATGTATGGGCATGTTCTCCCATCCACCACGAGCAAACACTCTTGCTATTCCAATGGCTCCAATAATGTCTAGCCTGTCTGCATCCTGCAGTATTTTCGCTTCCAAATTTTCCGCTTTTGCACCTTTTGCGAATCTGTGCACTTCTATGCAGTGAATAACTTTGTCTATTTTTTCTTTAGGGAAATTGACTTCTTCAAGCACTTTTTTCGCCATCTTTGCACCTTCCGCTGCATGTTCTTCTATTTTGCCTTCATCTTCCATGGCTCTTGCAATATCGTGAAGCAATGTAGCCGCCTTAACTACATCCAAGTCAGCATTCTCTTCTTTTGCGATTCGCATGGCTAAGTTGTAAACTCTTTCCACATGGGATTTGCTGTGATGTGAATGTCTAAAGAATCCTTCGCTTCTTTCCCCTATCTTTCTAAAAACAGAGTCATTCAGCATATTTTCCACTCTTAAATGAACTAATAAAGAAAAGAATAAAAGGTGATTGGTAACAGTGTATGATGCAGACTGCCATGAATTAATGCTTTTTCAAAAGCGAAATTACTGCATTAAAATATATTTTTATACTAGTTGATTGCTTGTTTGAGAGAGCGAGCAACAATGGGCTTAAGATCATTCCTTCAATCTGCTTCAAGACTGCTGAGACTTGCTATAAAGCCTGGAAGAAGTGAGCTGTGGCTATCTATAAAAATTTGTTTTCTCGGAATCTTGGTAATTGGAGTGGTCGGCTTCGTCATAAAACTGGTTGCTGGAATCCTGTCAGGATTCGCTTGAGAGAGGATCAACTTGAGTGAGGAAGCAAGAATCTTCGCTGTTCGTACAACCGCAGGACAAGAAAAAAACGTGGCAAACCTCATTGCAGTAAGAGTTGAGACAAGCAAATTGCCTATCAAGACCATTTTGGTGCCAGAAATGCTGAAGGGCTATGTTTTCATTGAGGCAGATGGTCCTCACTTGGTTGAAAAAGCAATAACAGGTATAAAGCATGTGAGGTCAAGGGTCCCTGGTATTGTAAGTTTTTCCGAAATTGAAAGATACATAGTTGTGAAACCAGTAATTGAAGAGTTAAGTATAGATGACATTGTGGAAGTCGTCAGCGGACCCTTCAAAGGAATGAAAGCCAAAATCACAAGAATTGACACGACTAAAGAAGAAGTAACACTCGAATTGTTAGAAGCAACATTCACACTTCCTATCACAGTGCATGCAGATTACGTAAAACTCATAGAGAAAACCAAAAAGGAAGAATAAAAAATGGGCGAAAAGAAAGTAATCGAATCCTTGGTAAATGGTGGACAAGCTACCGCAGGACCGCCACTTGGGCCCGCATTGGGACCGCTTGGCGTCAATGTCTTGGCTATTGTGAACAAAATTAATGAGATTACGAAAAGCTATGCAGGCATGAAAGTCCCTATCAAAATAACCGTGGATACCGAGACAAAGGATTTTGAGGTAAATGTTGGCACTCCAACAGCATCCGCATTGATCGTTAGCGAGTTGGGCATTCAGAAAGGTTCAGGCAAACCAAAAACCGACATGGTGGGAAATCTTTCAATGGAGCAAATAGTTCGTATCGCTAAGGTTAAGCGTGCCGAACTTTTGTCAAGAAAGACTAAAGCTGCCATTAAAGAGGTTCTAGGTAGTTGTGTCAGTATGGGCGTAACAGTGGAAGGCAAAGACCCAAGAGAAGTACAAAAAGAAATCGATGAAGGAAAATATGATTCATTATTAGAGGAAAAAGAGTAACTTTTTATAAATGACAATCATACCTCTTTGGCACAATAAAGTGACTTCAAGATGGCGTCCCTAGAAACCAAAAACGTTATTCAAACAATTAAAGAAATGAAAGAGAAATCTAAGAAAAGAAATTTTATCCAATCTGTTGAGCTTCTCATAAACTTGCGAGACATAGACCCGAAAAAGCCTGAGGGCAAAATCCAAGAAGCCATAGAACTGCCCTACCCTGTTGAAAAGCTAGGCAAAATATGCGTGATTGCTTCGGGCGAGTTAGCGCTTAAAGCTAAAAAAGCAGGCGCAGACCTTGTGATTGAGAGAAATGAACTCGAAGCTCTTGCAGGCGATAAGAAGAAACAAAAAAGTCTTGTAGACACTTATGATGCCTTTATTGCAGAGGCTCCACTAATGCCCCTTATAGGAAAAGTTTTAGGCGCAACATTGG
>Ga0315312_1001131_pt1 | contig 22627 bp, 25 predicted proteins | sample TDP7_MG_FD_203629 | JGI IMG/M metagenome (GOLD analysis project Ga0315312, IMG submission 203629) | Freshwater sediment microbial communities from Lake Towuti, South Sulawesi, Indonesia - TDP7 | ecosystem: Environmental > Aquatic > Freshwater > Lake > Sediment | place: Indonesia: South Sulawesi... | reverse complement strand
TCTTCTTCAAGGCTTACTCCTCGATCGATGTCTCTCTCTGATGTACTCCGAGACCAGACGATCCGCGGCTGAGTGAGGATCAATCTTCTTCGCTGCAACTCTCTCAACTAATTTAGCGAAATTCGAGTCTTTCTTAAGTTCAGCAATCAGCCGGTCAGTCAACCTGTACTTCAAAGCTTCAGCAAGCTCAATCTCACTTCTACGAACAAGCTTCTCCTTCGCGCTCGTTCTATTCAGATACTCTTCATGCTCCTCAATCATCTTGATAACATTCTCCGTGCCTCTATCCGAGATCGCCGTAGTTTTGATAACCGGAGGTCTCCAACGCCCTTCTTGAGCTCCCAACTCTATCATCGCTTGAATCTCTTCGACAGCTCTGTCAGCATTATCTCTATCAGCCTTGTTAACAATGAATATGTCACCTATCTCCATCATTCCCGCCTTGCTAGCTTGAATATCGTCGCCCAGCCCCGGTGCCATCACAACTAGAATCGTATGTGCCACTTTAATGACATCAACTTCAGACTGCCCTGCTCCTGAAGTCTCAACGATGACCACATCCTTTCCTGAGGCATCAAGAACTCTAACAGCGTCAGCTGTGGCTTTCGCTAAACCTCCAAGAGTTCCCCTAGTCGCCATACTCCTTATGTACACCCCTTCATCAGTAGAGAGGTTCTGCATGCGAATCCTGTCGCCAAGCAAAGCTCCTCCTGAGAACGGACTAGTAGGATCAATGGCGACAACACCAACAGTCTTGCCTTTCTTCCGGAACTCCGACGCCAGCCTGTAGATCAAGGTACTCTTGCCGCATCCTGCTGGCCCAGTCACACCGATCACGTAGGCCCTACCCGTATGCGGGTAGAGAAGCTCAACAGCCCTCAACCCTTCAGGCGAATCGTTCTCGATAAGGCTTATCAGCCTAGCTATCGCTCTACGATCGTCATTAAGTACGCCTTCAACTAGCTGGTCTACCCTAATGACGGAAGCCTCCACGTTAGGAGAGATCTGTTTCGAATAGCTCTATCTTCTTCGCACATGTTGCACCACGTAGTTGACAACCACGCTGGTCGCAGTTCCTGACCCGAAGAACTCTGAAAGGCCCATCTTCTTCAATTCAGGAAGATCCTCATTAGGGATTATGCCACCACCGATGACGAGGACATCACCAATGCCTTCCTTTCTCATCAACTCAAGAATCCTCGGTAACAAAGTCATATGCGCGCCTGAAAGAATACTCAAAGCGATAGCGTCAACATCCTCTTGAACAGCCGTCTTTACAATCTGTTCAGGAGTTTGCCTCAGACCAGTATAGATAACTTCCATCCCCGCGTCTCTGAAAGCTCTAGCGATAACCTTCGCCCCTCTATCATGGTCATCCAGCCCAGGCTTGGCAACCAAGACTCTCAGCTTACCTCTAGAACTCAAAACTTCGCAGCCTCCTAGAAAACAATCAACTCCTGATACTCACCGTAAACTTCTCTCAGCACACCGCAGATCTCACCGAGCGTTGCATAAGCTTTCACAGCTTCAAGCATTATCGGCATCAAATTCTCATCAGTATCCGCTGAATTTCGAAGCCCCTCAAGCGCTCGTTGAACTCCCTTCGAATCGCGACTATTCTTTAACATCTTCAGCCTCTCAAGCTGAGTTTTCTCAACATCGGGGGAGATCCTCAATAGCGGAATCTGCTGCTTGTCCTCACTGGTATACTCATTAACGCCAACGATTATTCGCTCCTTATTGTCGATCTCTCTCTGATACTTGTAAGCACTATTCGCAATCTCTCTTTGGAAGTAGCCCTTCTCTATTGCGGGAATGACCCCGCCCATCTTCTCAATTCTATCAATATATCTCAATGCTTCCTCCTCCATCTCCGCTGTCAAAGCCTCCACATAGTAAGAGCCGCCGAGAGGATCGATCGTATTCGCAACCCCGCTCTCATGAGCGATTATCTGCTGGGTCCTCAAAGCAATTCTAACAGCCTCTTCAGAAGGCAAAGCCAGCGCCTCATCGAAAGAATTCGTGTGCAAAGACTGTGTCCCGCCAAGAACGGCGGCCAAAGCCTGTAAAGTAACCCTGATTATGTTATTCATCGGTTGTTGCGCCGTTAAAGTGCAGCCTGAAGTTTGAACGTGCATTCTCATCCACATAGACCTAAGATCTCTAGCTCGAAACTTTTCCTTCATAATTCTCGCCCAAATCTTGCGAGCTGCACGAAACTTCGCAACCTCTTCGAAGAGATCATTGTGGCAAGCGAAGAAGAATGACAGTCTAGGCGCAAATTCGTCGACTTTCAAACCTCGATCCAATGCCTCTTGAACGTAGGTAATCCCATCTGCCAAAGTGAAAGCCAACTCTTGAACAGCATTGGATCCAGCTTCACGAATATGGTAGCCGCTTATACTGACAGGGTTCCACTTAGGCATGAACTTCGAACAATACTCTATAGTATCAACAACAAGCTTAACGGAAGGCCTCGGAGGAAATATCACCAGCTTCTGAGCGAAGAACTCTTTCAATATATCGTTCTGAGTTGTCCCGGACAATTGAGATTGAAGCACATTTTGCTTCTCTCCAACGGCGATATACATTGAGAGAAGCGCGTTTGCTGGACCGTTGATAGTCATCGACGTGCTAACTCTATCAAGTGGAACTCCATCGAGGAGGATCTCCATATCCTTGAGCGTCGATATCGCTACGCCGCACCTTCCAACCTCACCCTTAGCCATAGAATGATCAGAATCATAACCCCAGATGGTCGGCGTATCAAAAGCTACACTCAGCCCCGTCTCACCCTCCCTCAGAAGGTACTTGAACCTAGCATTAGTCTCCTCAGCTGTGCCGAAGCCAGCGAATTGACGCATCGTCCATAAACGCCCTCTATGCATAGTCGCGTGGACGCCTCGAGTGAAAGGATACTCCCCTGGAAACCCAAGGTCCTCAATGTAATCGATCTCTCGCACATCATCAGGTGTGTACAATCGTTTAACCAAGAATTCTGAAGAAGTAGTGAATTTCCTCCTTCTCTCTGGGACCACTCTAACCCATTTCGGGACAGCGGTCTTCTGCCATTTCCTCTCTTCCTTCTGAATCTCTGTCAGCTTGCGCTTCTCAAACAACGCAATATCCCCCGCCAACCCATTTATCCATCCCTATCGTAGGCAGCCCTAAAAAGCATTTAAGGAAACATTTTCAACAACAGGGAAATGGGGGCAGGATAATAGACGGAAACTATTTCCGTCCGAATTTCTTCTTCACCCACTTCTCTATGACTTCGAGTTGACCGACCAGACGTTTCCTCTGCTCCGCGGTCCTCTTCGACGTTGGCCTCTCAGCGGGCACAAAATAGAAGTCCAGAGGGCTTCCTTTCGGCTTCGCAACGAACTCAACCTTGACCTTCATGTCACATTCAACTTCTTCTGGTTTTATCTCCCTCAGCCTTGCAGCTATCAACGTGTTCGCTCCATCGATCCTCACATATGCTAGGATGAAAGGCAGATCTCTAAGGAAGGCTTCGGCTGCAAAGCCTAGAATTGTGTAGCTGTGTAGAACTCCGGTCAAGGGCAGTTCAATCGACTCCGTCTCCTGTAAAGCGCATTCATTCCTCCAGCAATGGGCTCTAGGAGGGCAGAAGACATCGCCGCACTTCGGACAACGAGTTCCGAAAATCTTCTTCCTAAGCAAACCAGCGAAAAACTTGGAGACAACCCCATAGCTGTGCCGATACATAATGTCATAAGGTCTGTAAGCATACATGAACTCGCCAGTCTCTAAAGCATCAAGCCTAGGTCCATCCAGAGATTCAACTATTTCATGACCCACAACATCCATTGCGCCTAGACTTCCCCAGCCTTTCCAAGGTTTTCCCGGCTTCAACTCTTCCTTGACTTTAATCATAGTCTCACCTCGACAATATGTTGACGGTAATAGTTGTACCAGTGCCTGCGTGACTATGCGCCAAACCGATCTCAGCGTTCGAAACCTGAACGCGGTCCGTTCCATGCTTCTTCGATATCTCTTGTCTCAACTGCCAGAATATCTCAACAATCTGAGCGATCCCTGTTGCGCCGACAGGATGGCCCATCCCCTCTAGCCCTCCACTAGGGTTAACAGCGACTTTTCCATCGATCTCAGTCTGCCCCTCGCGAATCAGGAGCTTCCCCTCGCCCCGCTTGCAGAACAGCAGGTCCTCATATGTCTGAAGTTCGCTCGAATCGTACGCGTCATGTATTTCAGCCACATCGATATCGCTGGGCTCTACGCCAGCCATACGGTACGCTTGCTTCGCAGCCTCGACGCAAGCTCCGAAATTCGCTATCTCAGGATACGGCTGCCTAGGCTTCTTCGCGTGGTCTGGATAGACGCTCTCAAGCTCAGGATTTCTCTCGCGCCAACCAGGGTTATCAGGTCTATCTCCAGGCCGCATAGCATCGCTACCCAGCCCCAGCCCCGTGACCCAGATTGGATTATCAGTGAGTTGCTTCGCCTTCTCTTCAGAAGCTAGCACTACAGCGGCTCCACCGTCTGATATCAGGCAGCAGTCAAGGATCTTTAAAGGCCAAGCGATCAATCTGGAGTTAAGCACATCTTTCACGGTAATCTTCTTGCCATACTGCTTCCGCCACTGTGAGTACGGGTTGTCAAGCCCATTGTTCCTATTTTTAACAGCGATCATGGCCAGATCCTCCTCAGTCTCTCCGTACAAGTACATGTGGCGGACAGCCATAGCAGCATAATAGCCAGTGTAATAGCCACCCACTGGAAACTCGAAGTCGGTGTCCGATGCTAACGCTATAAACTCGTTAGCTTTCGCTGTGGCAACCTCAGACATCTTCTCCCAACCGCAGACGAGACAGATATCAGAGAGCCCAGAAGCAACAAGCGACCAAGCCCCTCGGAAAGCGGCTCCACCGGTTGCGCCGCCAGTCTCAATACGGAAGACGGGTTTCGGCGTCAAGCCAAGATAATCATGGACAATCCATTCTTGAGCCAGCTGTTGGTTAAAATGGTCAGAGAAATATGAAGCAACCATAGTATCGATATCCTTCATCGAAAGATTCGGAGTATCATTCAGAATCTCTCTAACCGCCTCAGCGATCATCTCCTCTTGATTCTCATAGCGAGGAAGATCAAATCTGGAGATCCCCCCAGCCACGGCAGCTACTCTTCTCATCCCTACACCTCACAAACGCTTGTGTAGGTTCTCACGACGATCATCTATAAGACTTAGGATTCCTCAGGCATTCCGAGAAAGCCAAAAATAGCTGACAAGTCTATCTAGCGAACTGAGGGATCATCAGCATGGATTGGGAGGTAAAATTCGAGACGAATCTGTTCAACATCTACCATAGGCAGGTCTCCATTTTCACACCAGAACTTGTTGAACTCGGTAGCTTCGTAGATAGATTGGAAAGAGAAGGAGAACAAGTGGTCTCGATAATTCCGAACATTGGCGCAACCGAAAAAGGTCTTCTTCTCACCAGATCTTCAGCCGTAAATGTCCTAGCCGTAATTACCCGGAAGAGCCAATTTCATCCTTCAACATGATTCGGTGAAAGAACTATGTCTGGTAAACCACTAGCAGCGATAGTCTCAGCCGGGCAGTCAAAATTCGGAAATCTCGAAGGGCTCTATTCCAGAGAGATCTTCGCAGAAGCTGCGAGAGAAGCCTTCGAGAAATGCCCAAAACTTGCCCCGAAGAAAGATATTAAAGCTCTCTACGTAGGGATGATGAGCGAATCCTACGAACATCAAGCCCACATAGCCCCAATGATGCTCGACTGGGTCGGCCTCTTACAGATTCCCAGTGTAAGAACTGAAAACGCCTGCGCTTCATCCGGAGTAGCCTTGAGAAGCGGAATCTTAGCGATCATGTCAGGTATGTACGACATCGTCATGGTCGGAGGCGCTGAGAAGATGAGCCATCTGACAACGACGGGTGTTACAGAAATCTTGGCGCAAGCGTCAGATTTCCCGTTCGAGCAATGGCATGGGATATCGTTTCCAGGAATCTTCGCATTGATGGCGAACGCTCACATGTATAAGTACAAGACAACTCAAGAGCAGATGGCGATGGTCGCTGTCAAGAATCATAAACATGGAGCATTGAACCCGAAAGCCCACTTCCAAAAAGAGATAACGATCGAAGATGTTATGTCATCGAGGCCAGTGGCATGGCCCCTCAAGCTGTACGACTGCTGTCCCAGAAGCGACGGTGCAAGCTGCCTTATCCTAACGAAGCCCGATATCGCGAGGAAGTTCACAGACGCACCGGTATACATAACAGGCTCCGGTCAAGCACATGATACGTTGGGCTTATTCGGAAGAAAAGACTTCACAAGTATGATGGCGGTTAAACTCGCTGCTCAACAAGCCTACAAGATGGCGGGAGTAAAGCCGAAGCACATAGACCTCGCTGAAGTCCACGACTGCTTCACAATCGCGGAGATAATAGCCTATGAAGATCTCGGATTCTGCAAGGCGGGCGAAGGCGGCAAACTAATAGAGATTGGAGTTACAACACTTGACGGTAAGCTTCCAGTAAACACCAGTGGAGGGCTCAAAGCGAAGGGGCATCCTGTCGGCGCGACAGGAACGGCTCAAGCATACGAGATGTTCCTACAGTTGACTGGAGAAGCAGGCAGAAGGCAGGTCGACGGCGCTGAGATAGGTCTAGCGACTAACGTGGGAGGCTCAGCATCAACAGCTACTGTTCACATATTCACGAAGGCTGATTGATATGGAATCAAGCGCCCCGCCGACGATAGAGCAGTTCTACAAATACTGCTCTGAACGGAAACTTATGGGGGTCAAATGTAGGAAATGTAGAACAATCTTAGTCCCACCTAGAAACGTTTGTCCACACTGCTACTCCTCTGGACTCGATTGGATCCAACTCAGCGGGAGAGGAAAACTCTTGACGTACACAATTATTCACGCGCCTCCAGCACAGTTCCAAGCAATGGCTCCCTACGCGGTTGGGATCGCTAAGCTTGAAGAAGGGGTCCAATTGCCAGGAATGATCAAAAGCGCTAGACTCGAAGACATAAAAATCGGAATGGATCTGGTCGTGGATTTTGAGACGGCGGCTCCAAAGGTTTGGCCTCAATGGCCGAGATACTACTTTAAACAACCGTAAAACAAGGCATAATTGAACAACGAATTCTGAGGGAGAAAGATGCAAGAGACTAAGATTGGATTCGTTCTTTCACGTGAAACCGATCGCCATACAGCCTTCAAGGAAAGAGACGAACTATAATGAGAGTCGAGGACGTTAGAAACATCGCTGTGATAGGTTCAGGAATCATGGGAGCTGGAATCGCACAGGTATGCGCCGTAGCAGGCTACAGAGTAGCCATGAGAGATATTGGAGAGGCATATCTCCAGAAAGGGATGGAAGCCATAAAATCGAGCCTGAAGAAAGGCGTCGAAAGAGGGAAACTTGCGCAAGAACGAGCTGACGCGGCAGTAGCTAGAATACGAACAACACTGAACCTGGCGGAAGCCGTGAAAGAAGCCGACGTGGTTATTGAAGCTGTTCCAGAGAGCATAGAGCTCAAGAAGCAAGTATTCAAAGAGTTAGATGAATTATCTCCAGAAGGCGCAATTCTCGCGACGAACACATCTTCTTTCAGCATAACCGAAATCGCCTCCGCAACAAAGAGACCTGATAGAGTTGTTGGAATGCACTTCTTCAACCCTGTTCCGTTAATGAACTTGGTTGAGGTCATAAGAGGCGCCTCAACATCTGATCAAACGATTCAACTGGCAAGAGACTTGGCGACAAGGCTCGGCAAGACATCGGTCAACGTGAATGAAGCGCCAGGGTTCGTAGTTAACAGACTACTAGCACCTTTTCTGAATGAAGCTATATTCTGCTTGATGGAAGGAACGGCTGAGGCGAAAGATATAGACACAGCGATCAAATTGGGATTGAACCATCCGATGGGCCCGTTAGAACTCGCAGACCTGGTTGGCCTTGACACAACCCTAGCGATTCTGGACTATATGCATAAGGAGACCGGAGACCCGAAGTATAGACCTTGCCCCCTCCTAAGAAAGATGGTTAGGGCAGGCCACCTAGGCAGAAAGTCTGAAAGAGGCTTCTACGATTACACCGCCAAATAGGCCAGAACGACCCTCTGAATCATTTTCTATGTAGGTTAATGAGCTAATCCTGGGCTTCTTCTATAGGTTGATAATCAAGTCCATAGACTCGCGTGGTCGATCTACATGCTTCTCTCAAGCTTAGAAGTACCAGTATTGAGATCCTCATTTAGTTATGTTCCGTAGTATCCGTTTGCGACAAAGCTCTTCGGCAAGACCCTTGACCCGAAGGGCTCGACTCCGCCTATGCTGGAGATAAACAGTCAGGAGAAACAACAGCCTGTGAGCCCAGAAGCCCACACCTATTCAAGGGGAGCTAATCACTTGCTTATTCCGTGGTATATGCTCAGTGATATGACCGGCCTAGAGACAGATCTTTCGGAACGGGTCTCGAGCCTTGTCGGGAAACGGTCTCTGTCCTAGTTGGTCTTTGATGGTGCGACGCTTACTTTCCGAGAATGTGCCCACGATGCGACCTGGAATTTTCAGCTCTGAAAGTCGCCGTAGGATTCTCTGTTCTGCGCCAGGCTCCAATGCGGCAATTAGCGTGCCAGTGGAGGACATTGACATCAACTCACCCACTGAGAGTCGAAATTGCCGAACCAGAGTGTGGACCTCCCTCGGAATCGCAATTTTTGTGAAATCCAATGAGAACCCTGCATTTGATGCCTCGGCCATCTCATTGAGCGCTGCCACGAGGCCTCCCTCAGCTGCATCATGCATTGCGTGAACGCCGGACATCTTTGAAAGCGCCAGAGCCTCTTTGACACAGGACTGGAATTTGAATTGTCGACTGAGTCGGGCCGCTCGTAGTTCCCCGAACAGCTTCATCGCAAGATCTCTTCGTACCTGCGCGAACGTGACTAGAGTCTCCAAGCCGAGTGGCTTCATGCAGAGTATGCCGTCTCCAGGCCTCACGTCCCCAGGGGTCATAACCTCTCTCAATGAGGTGAATCCGTAAGCCGTGCACACGCCAACCAAATCGTCCAACGCTTCGTATCTTCCAGTGTGTCCCGTCACAATCCGTATTTTGAGTTCGCTGGCGGCCTTGCACGTCTCTCTCATGACAGTTCGAAAGAGTCGTGTGGGTGTTCCGGGCGGGCCAAGCAGGTTCACAGTGCAGTATCGAGGTTCTACCCCGAAGACTGCGACATCCGACGCCGCATAGTGAATGAGCAACCAGCCAAACCAACTCTTTGGCACGCCGAGGCAGGGGTCTGTGGACACTACTAGACAGAGATCGCCATGGATCCTGTGTACTCCCGAATCGAACCCGACTCTCGGAGACACAACAGGCGGGGGGCTTCGCTTGATGCAGTCGATGACGGCCTTAAGCTCCTTGGGCCCAAGTTTTCCCACGAACAATTACACCTCTCTACGTAACTGCGACTTTCTTGATTCCTGATGTGAGTAATTGCCATTCGACACGAGAATGAACAGGCCTTAACCTCGCCTGAATCCGCGCCCTACTTGTAGAGGTCGACCATTTCTCTCCTGATTAGAACCACCATCAGCACTAAGCTAATCACGAGTTCTGGAACTAGATAGGTTCCGTTGTAAAGAGCAGAGTATGCGTAGGCATTAGCTCCAATGGTTAGCCCCAAATAGATCTGCGGAGCAAACGTGGCGAAGAAGATTACTCCTGAAACAAAATGAGCTAGAAATCTCCCCCCGATCCCAACAGCTACGCCGCCGAGTTCATGGGTCCGAAACAGTCCCGCGAGACCGAGCGCGCCAAACGCGATTGGATAGTCAAGCAGGACTTGAGCCGGATGAACAAAGTAGGGCTCAACAAAGAACTGAACCATGCCATAGACGATGCCAGCGGTGACCCCCAACTTTGCCCCGCGTCTGAGGCTGAACCAGAACAGCGGGACCATGCTGCCTGCCGTTATTGACCCACCTTGCGCCCAAATTGAGAACTTGACAAAACTTAGGACTGTGCTCAGAGCAATTGCAACAACCATTTCTGCAAGTAGCTTAGTTCTAGATCCGATCGGCTTCTCCGAGAACTTCATGTTCCTCCGCCAGCATTACCTGGATCAGGTTCAAAGGGTCGACGGTTCAATAACCGTCCTCTCAGCCGGTAGACCAGCTCCCCTCGACATGGTCAAGTGGTAGACCAGCTCATATATAAGACATTCTTTCTAAGGTGACTAGATCACGGTACAAATGGTGTTGAAATGGCTAGTCGATTCTCCGTTCTATCGCAATCATAAATCTTATTCGCCCTGAATAAGCATGTTATCGTGCGTCCTTGCGGTGAAGTATTTTGGTTGAACCTTCTGTGGAGGATAAGAGGATAAGCCTCGAGGAGGCTGCTAAGAAAATTCATGATGGAGCGCATCTCTTTTGGGGAGGCTTCGGCTACCAAAGGCCTCCAGCTGAATTCGCAAGGGAACTGATACGACAGAAGAAGAGAGATCTAACTCTGTACACTTGCGGCTCTGAGATTGACATAGATATGCTCGCGGGCGCACGAGTTGCGAAGAGGTTCGAACTCGCTTTCTTCGCAATTGAAGCCATCGGATTAGCACCGAATGGTATTCGTAGAGTTCGAGACGGAGAACTCGAAATAGAAGATTATACCAACCTCGCCATGGCTATGAGGTTCTACGGAGGCGCCATGGGCGTTCCCTTCATGCCTCTCAAGAGTATGCTGGGCACAGATCTGGAAAAAAGGTCGCGTTTTAGAAAAGACAAGTTGAAAGTCATAGACTGCCCGTTCACAGGCGAAAGGGTTGTTCTAGTTCCCTCCGTACGTCCAGACTTCAGTATAGTTCACGTTCAAAGGGCTGATTCCGAAGGCAACGCTCAAATAGATGGAATAAAGGGGGAAGATGAGGAAGGGGCGAGAGCTGGGAAGAAGCTGATAGTCCTAGCAGAGGAGATAATCTCGAATGAGATCATCAGGTCCCAGCCTGATCTGACAGTTATCCCCGGCATATATGTTGACTATGTTGTTGAGGCTCCTTGGGGGGCCCACCCTATGACTGTTTACAAGTATTACGACTACGATCTGGAGCACATCAAATTCTATATGACGCAATGTCAAACTGAGGAAGGCTGGGAGAAATACTGCGAGCAGTACATCCTGTCTGTCGATCAGAAAGGATACTTGAAGGAAATAGGTGAGGAGAGACTGCTCAAACTCAAAGCTAAGCCCGAATACGGCTATTAGGTGAGCATGAAATGACTAACATGAACGACCATGCGAAACCTGATGAGTACTCATCTCTAGAAATGATCGCGGTATGCGGTGCACGTACAATAAGAGATGGAGAAACCGTTTTCGCTGGAACGGGCCTGCCCGTACTGGCTGCTATGCTAGCTCAAAAGACCCATGCGCCTAGATCCAAGATAGTCTATGAAGGAGGCTTCATCGACTCGCGAAACATCCACTTGCCGCTGTCCGTTGCTGATTCAAGGCTAACCTACAGAGCTGCCGCGGCGATAGGGCTTAGAGAGACTCTCGGTGTTCTTCTCCAAGGTGGAAGGATAGATGTCGGCTTTCTGGGGGCAGCGCAAATAGATCAATATGGCAACGTAAACACGACGATGATCGGAGGCTTCGATCGACCGAAGATAAGGCTTCCGGGAAGTGGGGGAGGAAATGATATCGCATCCTCATCTAAACGAATCGTCATAATAATGACTCATGACAAACGAAAATTTGTAAGGAGGCTTGACTATATGACGAGCCCGGGATACCTTGAAGGGCCGGGCGGAAGAGAAAGAGTCGGTCTTAGAGGCGGAGGCCCCTCATCGGTTGTAACGAACCTTTGCGTCTTAACTTTTGAAGAGGAGACCAAGAGAATGAAACTTCTCTCAGTCCATCCTGGCACAACAGTTGAGCAAGTGATAGAGAACACAGGGTTCGACCTGCTCTTGCCGGAAAGAGTCTTGAAGACTGAGCCGCCGACGTATGGGGAGCTCGAGATAGTTCGAGAAATTGATCCAACTGGGATCTACCTCGGGAAAGGAAGAAAACGGTAGACCGGAACTTCTCTGCGTAACGCTCATAGCAGTGTAGGAAAGTTTTAAGACACAACCTCTTTCAATGCAACGTCAACGGAAGTAAGTTTCACTTGATCTTCTTCGCTGATGGCCACGTCGAGTTGAGAGATGGAGAATATCCTAGCGCTGATGTACATTACATCTCAGATCCAGACACTTTTCTCGGTGTCTTGAATGGCGAGAAGCTGCTCAGAGATGTCACAGCGGATTGGAGTTTCATCATTGAAGGCGCGATGCATGAGACGACGTACTTGGCTAAAGCTATCACTACGGCATACAAGAGATAGAGAAGACCAGTTCCCTACGCGGTACTAGTTTCGAATTGCCTCATAAACTCTTTTACAGTATCCTTGTAAGGCGTATCCTTTCGGAGATCGAAGAATCTAACCTCTTTTCTGCCAATCGTCGGGATCGTGCCCAAAGGCACATACTTAATCATATTTGGCGTGACACAGATACCTCCTCCAAGCTTCTCTGCTAATCGCTCTATAGTCTTAGGGTCTTCATAATCAGCCTCGACGAAGATCTCTATCAAGTCCACAATCCCACTTGGGTCTTTGTCAACAACGAACAAGTAGTTCCTAATCTCAGGGAACTCGAAGATCGCGCTGTCTATAGCATAGGGGCTTGTCAAAGTACCTCTAATCTTCACAAGATCGTCGAGTCTGTACTTGGGTGGAGCAAGTCTCAATAATGTCCTTCCGCAAGAGCACTTTTCAAGTATCGCGCGAGAGAAATCATTCGACCTGAATCTAATTGAGAGGGTGCCGGTCCTAGTCAAAGTTGTGAACACAAGCTCGCCTTCCTCTTCCTCAGAGACTCTCTCCCCGGTTTTCGGGTCGATAACCTCGACGAGCGTTTGGTCTTCAGGCCAATGGACCCCGTCCCTCTTTTCGCATTCAGCTGCGCTTCCAGCTTCCGTTAAGCCGTAGCCTATCCTGACTTCGATTCCCCACCTCTCCTCCAGCTTCTCTCTAACGACGTCGGGGAGCGGTTCACCAAGCGCGTATGCTAATCTTAAGGAACTCTTTCTGGGGTCCTTCCCGATTTCTTTCTCATAGACGTAGGAAAGCTTAAGGATGAATTGAGGAACGCCAAGTATAACAGTGGGCTTGAATACATCTACTACTAGAGCCTGCTGCTTGCTAGTAGGAAGCTTTCCAGCAGGAATAACCGTGGCTCCAAGGCGTCTTGCTCCTTCATGAAGGCAGATCCCTGCGAAGAACATTCCGTAAGGAGTGACATTGTGAACTACATCTTGGGATGTTACTCCTATCAATCTCAAGTTTCTCGCCTCCATTGAAGTCTGTGCTTCAAGATCGTTATCAGAGAATCCAATGATCGTAGGCAGTCCAGATGTGCCTGAAGTTGTATGCCACACAGAGACCCTTGAAGCTATCGGCGCTAAGTAATCTTTTACGAAATCTTCCTTGCTCGAAAATGGAATCTTGACCAGATCGTCGTAAGTCTTGATATCATTCGGCTGCACCCCAGCTTGTTTGAACTTTTCTCTGTAGAGCCTAGTCTTCTCGTACGCGAGCTTGAGTGTGCTTCTAAGCCTTCTTCTCTGGAGTCTTTCAAGCTCTTTTCTAGTAAGTCTCTCAACGTCCTTTACCATGCAGCATCACGCTTGCTCTTCTTGATCTGAGTCTTCAAGCGCGCTCACATTATTCACGATGTGCTCCATCATTGGAACACAGACCAATATCGGTTTCGCTCCATTAGTTAAATGTTGGGTGGAGATGAGAGACTAGGAACAATAGTTACTCCTCAGCCTTCTTTAGGAAGATGCCCTCGGGGTCGACCTTCTCCCGTAGGACTCTTATCTCAGCCTCGGTGGGGGGCTCCGTTTCTTTTGCCTGCGAAATATCAAGCTCAAAGCCCGTGTTCTCTCGGACCTGCTTGGGCGTCACCCCAGGGTGGTACGAATCGAGGTAAGCCCGCTTCGTCTGCTCATCGAACCTTAACACCCCTAGGGTAGTGATCACAGCAGAGGGGCCACCCCAAGGGAGCCCAGCTCGCTTCCTTCCCTGTGGCCCATCGATCCATCCGGGACTCGTGATGTAGTCACATTGCTCCGGGAACCGCCGCTTCTCATGGACGGCGATGATTATCGTCCGCTTCGACAGGCAGGCGATATCGCCGGAGCCCCCGCTGCCAGGGAAGCGGACTTTGGGGTGATAGTAGTCGCCGATGCATGTCGAGTTTATATTCCCATACATGTCGACCTGTGCCGCACCGAGAAATCCGACATCGATGAATCCTCGCTGTAGGACAGTAGAAAAGACATCCAATAGGCCCGTCGCCGTCGAGGCAAATCGCATCGTGCGCGGGTCCCCCACAGACATGGGGAGATGAGCGAGCTTGCAGTCAACCGCCCCAGCCTCGAAGACGATGATGCAGTTGGAGGCGTTGGTGTGCTGGGCGAGCATGGCCCCAAGCATTGGCAGACCAGTTCCTGCAAAAACGATTTCTCGGTCCTTAATTTCCCGCGCTGCAGCCACCGCCATGAGTTCCATCAGCGCGTAATCTTTCGAGTATTTTTTCTTCATCATCCTACCTCCGTTTAAGCTTGGGCGCGTATCCTAGCTTTTTGTCGGCCTTAAGCATTCTCAGTTTCTTGTCACCGCCTATTTTCTCAATGTACTCCTCCCAGTCGCTCACACCGTAAATGTATTCGTCAAGAAATTCTTTGAAGGAGGCATCATCTCTCGCCTGCTCGTGATATAGGCGCAGGAATTCTGGATCGTAATCGTAGTATCGGTAACACGCGTAGGGGTGCGCGCCGTAGGGAACCTTCACGATAGCGCTAACGCGGAAAAACGGGATGCAGTTTTGCTCGGGGAACTCGCGCAGTTTCTTCGGCTGCACGATCTCCTCACAGGTGACGATGAGTTTTTTCGCGGCCTTTGCCTGCTGCTCGTCGCCGAAGTTCTGGCCGTAAATCCTGACAGTCCCTTGGGCATCGACAATTTGGGCGTGAATGATAGTTACGTCAGGTTGAATTGCGGGGAGGAGGACAATTTTATCTCCAGTGAACGGGCAGTCCATTACCACAAACTTCTTAGAAGCGACTTTCTGGTCGCTCTTCCTGAGTTCAGGGCTGAAACCATCCTTCTTGAGCATGTCTGATCCCAGCATGGTCCGCGTAGGAATGAAGGGGATCCCCATGGCGCCTGCTGCAAACCGCTGCACGATTCCGAAGTTGCTGTAGTCATCCCACTCTATCAGGCCTCTCTCGACCGCATACTTGAAGCGAGGGCCAACGCGGGCAAAGGCCTCATCAGCCTCATAGGCAAGCTCAACTCTGCGGACGCAGCCGGCCCCAATCAGCATGTCCCAGTCACCGCCTGGGGAATGCCCGCAGGTGTGGAGTTTTCGTTTGCGCTGTCGAATCATCTCATGAACAAATGCCATTGGATGGCGCTGGGTCGTAAAGCCCCCAAGCGAGATGTGAGCTCCATTCGGGACGAGTTTGGCAGCCTCGCGCAGGGTCATGACTTTATCTTCGAGCTCCGATGTTACCATCACTCTTCACTTGATATTTAGAGGATGATATGAAAAAAGAATGATATAAGAAAGGATGTGTTGGAAACCAGGATCGCAACAGAGCGAGGCTCGAAGAGAAGTCTCAAATCTTCGTGATCATTGCTGCACACGATGTCAAGTCCTCCGGCACTCTTAGGAAATATGAATAGAAATTAAAGACGTTCTCCTAGCTATGCGATCAAGATCGAAATGGATCTAATGCTAGCCGCTATCGCGGGCTAGTTGTCGCAGAGATAACCTTTCAGACATAGTGGTTGCAGTGAAAACAGTACCACTTTTGGTATTGAGGTATCCAAGTAGCAAGTCCGCCGCAAAATCGACAGACCTTTGAAGGATACTCCATGTATGGCATGGCTTCAGTCTGATAACCGGTCATGCAGCCGCAGTAAGGACAAATATAAGACATTATTAGATCCTCCTCACTACAAGTATCGGCTAGTCGTAGACATTTAAATCTTAGTAGAACCAACGCTGAAATATTAATCACAGCCGCTACATGTCAGCTGCGAGAATCGAAGGCTCCGTGGATGAAAGGTAACTCGATCGAGGATCTTCCAGATCAAATATATGCGCCACTTGGCACTCGGGGGCTTCAACCTATCAAACTCAAACAATGCGTTCGTTGCTCGAATCAGAATGTGGAAGAACTGCAAGTGATAGAAAAGAAGATCGAGGCTGTTCAAGGCAGAGACCAGGAGATTGGGGACTACAAGATCATCTGCAAGAAATGCAGTTCAACCTTCACTATTCGACTTAGAAACTTGTTCGTGGTCGAGAAGGGACGAAAGAGACGATCAATCACTTTTGTATCGATTCTAGACGAGGAAGGGAGGGATGAAGGCTGGCTTGGAAGCTTCTGAAATCTAAAAGAGGGAGCGCCCTTACAATATAGCGATAGATGCCTCACAAGGAATTGATTCCATTGGCAGCAGAGAGAGAACCGCTGATCGCTCGGAAGACCTACCAGTACATAATAGTCATAGCGGCTATGCTCTTCATGGTTCTACCCTTCGTCAGCAGCTTCAACGAACTTTTAACCGCGATAGTGATGAGAATCCAATTGTACACCTTCATCCATGATATTGTAGTTCCGATAGAAGTGAAAATGGTCGCAGCGATACTCCAATATCTTTTCGGAGTCCAAACGCTCGTCTCGAGCGAGTACCTGCACATACAGTCTGCAGGTCGCGCACTAACCGTTTACATTGCATGGAACTGTGTTGGATGGCAATCATTGATCCTGTTCGTATTCACATTGCTCACAGGTTTGCAAGGGCCGTTTACGAGGAGAAGCAAAGCTTTATGCGTAATTCTGGGTGCAGAAGGAATTTTCCTATTGAACCTCTTCAGAATAGTGTTCGTTGTCCTACTCGCCTTCTATGTGGGCTATCTTCCAGCAGTCGTATTCCACGACTACGCCGGAACAATCTTGACCTTACTCTATCTGGTCCTATTCTGGTTCTTCTCCTACAACTATATTCTTGAGCGTGCTTCGATCGCTGAAGCATCGCAGTGAGACGGCGTGCCTTTCCAACGCAATGCTTCGAAAAATCCAAGAGCACGAAAGGTTCTAGAGTACTCTGAAGGGCTGAATCGTTGAAGAGAACTCTAACAATCAGCGCTTTAGTCATAGTCCTGATCGTAATTCTCAGCTCTTGGTACATAGCGTTCAAGCAACCAGAAGTAAGCTATCCGGCGGGTTTCAGCGCAATTGAGAAAGCAGCCTTGAAGGCTGAGAGAATCCAAGCTGAAGAATTAAGTGCAGTAGCGGAAGCCTTGAAGAAAAACGATAGTAGCAAGATCATCTACGGAGATCGTTTCGTCAGGTGGACCGTTCTCGCTTACACACTCTGGAGAATAGATCAAGGCGACACCTCAATTGTTAACACAATGGAGGATCTACTAGTCATCTACTACAACCGCGCTTGGTATCCAAACGTTAAGAACAACCCTAAGATGCCGTTCGAAAGCCTTATCCAATATTTGAGAGCAGATGGAGCTTGGGAAGACTACTGGAACGACTACAAGCCAGTTCACGTCGCAGCATTCATCCTCGAATATTACACGCTCTCATGCTTCGATAAAGAATGGGGACTGAGAAACTATCAGATACTAAAAAACGTCGCCGACTCCCTCACGAAAATGTGGCTTCCGGAACGCCATCAACCATGCGCATACATAGACGCGTACCGGACAGGAGAGGGCATCCAAGTTGTCGAGATCAAAGACCTTACTGCTAGCGTAGATAGCGCATTCGAATACGCAGCCCTAATAGCAGCAGCAGAAGTCGCTAGGACCCTAGTAAATGATATGGAGAGCTACCGACGCTACACACTCTACGCGAACGATCTCATAACCCACTTCTACAATCAAACATGGAACTGGTTCCCGACCAGCATATTCGGAGGCAACACTGAGGAAGCCTACGGGTTGCCACTTCAGTTGGGAATGACGCTACCATTCATTGATGGAGATGAGAAAGTCGACCAGTTGAAAGACTACCTAGTTGAGAATCTTCGTGAGAGCGAGAGCTCATGGCTGATAAAGTGGAGGAAAGAAGACAAAACGGCGAGCAGCCGATCGGTCTTCGCAGCGATAGGACTAGCTCCAAAGTACTCTCAGTTGGCATATGACATCCTTGAAGCGTACGCGGAGGCCGGATTATCGAATGATCCGTGGTATCTAACTGAGACCGATGGCTATGAAGGTAAGGACCCCGTTTGGGTAAGCGGAAAATACCTTCTAGCCTACACCTTCTTCAAGGACAGAACTTCACTGGGCAGAATCCCCTTCTCACCGAAGTTCATTAGTGGAAACCTAACCTTCCAATCATCGTATCCATCCGAGCCGATCAAGCTTCAGAATGTAACAGCAGTCCTTCCTTCTCTCCACAACCCGATTCAAGTCAACGTTAGCAATAATCCATCGGAACTGAAACTTATCGTACGAGATTCATCGGGATTCAATGTCACAATCAACTTTCAAACAGAATATCCGCCAATAGTCTCCTGCAGTTCTAACTACTGGAGATTCTTCGACGACAGATCGATGGAGACGACAAAGATTACCTTCATTTCGAGTGGGGAAGATGAAATAACCCTCAAATCGCAATAGCGGCTATGGGAGTTCTCTAGCCTGAATTATGAACAGAAATCTTCAAAGCAAATGTTCTTCTGGGTGAACCAGAGGTCCAATCATCAACAGCATCGGTCTGCGCCGTCCAAAGACCTCTTTGGATATCAGATGAGGAACAGGTATCCCTGCGTGAGATTATGCCGAATTTCAACTACGTTCTCGCTTAAGTGGCAGTATTGCTAAATCCAACGTAAGCTTACAAACCAATCGACGCTTTCAGTCTCATATCATATGTCCGTTTTTGACCTAAATTATATATACCTTTGCTACGAGAAAAAGTGTGTCCAGACACGAGCTTTAGCTGGGGATCAATATGGAGAGAGTGAGAGAACGACTCAACAGGGCTAGTGATCTATACGACGCTGTTTTCACCGGTTTCCAAAGGAGAGTTTTGGACACGTACAGGGTCAGAAACATTCTCAGGCTCTATTTCATGGTCAAAGTCTCAAAGGAACTTGAGACGGCTGAGGCCTTCTTCTATATAAAAGAGGCCGCAAAGCTCTATAACGAAATTTTCAGCAAGAGCAGTAGACTACTTGATGAGGACCCGGTTGGCAACATAATCACGCTGGCCCAGTATCTTATGGAAGCAAAACAGCCAACACGATAGGACGTTTGGCGCTCGCTTATTTTCTCCGGAAGATTATTTACTCAGCATATCTATATGTGTAATTCAATCCAGATATGCCTGAGGCCTCATCTAATGGAAAAGAAACAGACCACGAAGAGGACCACGATAATCTTTGACGAGAAAGACCGTCAATATCTTGAGCAGCTTATCAAGGAGGGAAAGGAGCCAGGCATCAAGCCGCTGATATCTAAGATGTTCGATGTTTATCGGAGCATGGCCATCTACGACTGGAAGTTCCCCGGCGAGTACTATTGTGGGGTCAGTAGAATAGCCTTCTTCAGTCAAGAGAATCTGAACACTCTTGTCGATCTGCTACCGAAAGACAAGTTGCGTGAGACCGGCCGCAAGGTTGGGGATGCGATGAGACTTTCAATTCAAGCAAGTTTCAATATGGATCCTACAAAGAGAGAGAACTGGTCGGAAGTGTTGAAGAGGCTTAGAGTCTTCGGGTATGGCGATCTGATTTATCGAGACAAATTCATTATAGCTAAGAATCCTTTTATAGGCAATCTTCAGATGCTCCTAGGATTCTTGGAAGGAATGTTAGGGTGCTCCTTAGAACCCAGAATAACGACATCCCCAATGGTACTTGAGGTCACAGAGCGCAGCCGTTAACAACTTCTTAGAGCAACAACCTTTTTGAGTAGTTTCCGTATATGCTTAGATATGCCTTGACGTACCTCTATCCCAAAACAAGGCGTTTTGGAGAGTGTATATCGTATGTTTGAGTATGCCGGAATATGCCTCCAAGCTTAAATATGTGCTCGAGAGAATAATTCAGGCGGAAAAGGGTCATATTGTTCAAGGCGAGTTTCAACATTGGAAAGATTTCCTACGAACGGTCGAATATTGGCTTATTACCAAGTAAACTCAATAGAGTAGCAAGCCCTATTTCCGTAACATCTGGCAAAAAAGGAGGAGATTGAGTTGAAAATTGGCAAATTCAGGGTGAGCAAGAAGGCGGTTTCTCCCGTTATCGCAACGCTACTGATGATCGCCGTCGCGGTTGCAGCATCAGTGATCGTCTACGTGTGGAGTGCTGGCCTGCTGGGTACGCTGATGGGCGGAGGCGGGTCGCAAGTCAAAGAGCAACTGATTATTGAGGCATACAATTGGAACAATCCAGCGTCGCTGGTTCTCAGTATTAGGAATGTTGGATCGGCATCTGTAACGATTGACAAAATCTACGTCGCTGGTAGCTCGATGGGTTTCTCTCCCCCCGCGGCAAGTGTACCGGTTGGCACAGTAGTCTCAGTGACTGTCGGTATCACTGGGATCGCCGGCTACGGCGTGGCCTATCCCATAAAGGTAGTCACTCAAACCGGAGGAGTCTTCTCATTTTCAGCCATACTGGGATCAACAGGCTGAACCCCCCCTTTTTCTTTACCGTACGTCATAGTGTCTGAGATTTCATCCAGTTCTGCGATGTCAAGATTCGCTTCCAGAAATCTGTAGTCGGAAGCTAACGGTTTCGGAATTCTAATCTCGCTGAGAATGAAATGAAGTTCTTTCGTCACAATTCTTGTTCTCTTTAACCACTACGCAAGGTATTCTTTTAGTGCTTCTTCCAGAATTAGTTCCTTTGGATCACATTCGTAGACAGTTACACCTCTTATGAACTCCTTGGCTTCTTTGCGCATCCCGGAGACGCCGGCTCCAAATATGAAGAATACAACTTTGCCGAATTCCGTAAGCCTATTGAGCATCCCAAGAGCTTGTTCAGAGTCCCACATACCTCCATCGGTCATTATGAATGTAGTCTGCCTGCCCGCCATTTCAGCCGCCTTCAAGGCTAGAGAAAGCGGCGGCGTAACATTCGTATATCCAGAAGGCTCAACTCGAACGACCGCGTCCTGTATCCCTTCGTAGTCCTTCGAGAAGAAGACTGTATCGTCGTAAAGAACGCTTGTGCTGAACGGAACGAATGATACCATGTCGTTAAGCTCTTTCGCGGCCTCCACAAGCCCAAAAGTCGCTTCCCTTTCCCGGCCGATGCTCATACTCAATCCTGTTGACGCTGAACAATCCATTAAGATGGATACGCTCTTCGCTCTCTTCCCAGAGACAAGCTCCCTCCTCTTTATTGCGAAGACACCTGGAACCAGAATACCATAGATCCTATAGGTGTCCACGATCGAAAGTTCACTGGGATGGTCCCCTGGATTCCAAATCTCCATGACTGGGTAGTCAGCTGTCCTGAAGGCTCTGAGTATCGGAGAGATCGTTTGGAGCAGATTGTATAGATAGAGTTTCCTCGTTGCCGCTAGTATCTGTCTCTTCTCTGATTGAGACATCCGAGCATGGATCTTATTAAAGAAGTCTTCAACCCTAGCTGGTGTAGCTCCCATATACAGAAGCGAACGTATCAGCCTATCCCGTTGCTGGAAAGACAGCCCAATGGGTGAAGTCAAATCAGGCGAGGAATCAGCTGCCTCAACGAAGTCTGTCCTAAGGATCTTCGACAACTTCCTTAGACGTGCCTCAAGCTCAATTGCTCCACTAAACATCGCTTGATAGACCTCACGAGTCCTCCTTCCAACCTCAACCTGCTCATTGCCATAGAGATCCAAGATCTGGCGGTAGAGTTGACGCTGACCGTCTGTAAGATACCTTAAGGTGAGGTCTCTATTCTGAAGATACTTCATATATCTTATCGGCGTTCTCGACAAGATCTTACGGTCGATGAGCATATCAGAAAAGAAATGAACGAGCCTCGCAGGTCTCGGAACCCCCTCATCTAAAGCTAGGTATTCCCAGGACAGTTGTCTCTCAAGACTTTCAGGAATCGAGGCCCTGTGCTCAATCTCATGGAGCAACCATCCCTCCACCCAAGCTTTCTGCTCCTTCAGAACTTCTCTAGAAGCATATATCTTGTCGTAGTCCATCTGACCGGTAGGTCTTCTACCGACCTCGAGCTGAAGCTCTACTTGGCGTTCAAATACGAGGTTCTCAAAAAGCTCTGTTATCTCGGTCTCGTTCATCCTATTCTTGCTACCAACCTTTCCTCTTTGACAGGCTTCTTCAATTGGGCTTCCGCCCACTCGTAGAGATCTTTCACTGCTAGACATTTCTCAGCCAGTTTGGAAAGCTTCTGGAGTGCTTCAATGCTCCCGTTTCTTGCCTCATTGAACACAACTACTGCTTCGTCCCATAGCGGCTGTTTAGCTCGAATAGTCTCCATCAACTCTT
>Ga0315312_1001130_pt1 | contig 22634 bp, 23 predicted proteins | sample TDP7_MG_FD_203629 | JGI IMG/M metagenome (GOLD analysis project Ga0315312, IMG submission 203629) | Freshwater sediment microbial communities from Lake Towuti, South Sulawesi, Indonesia - TDP7 | ecosystem: Environmental > Aquatic > Freshwater > Lake > Sediment | place: Indonesia: South Sulawesi... | reverse complement strand
TCTGGAAGTGAGGGACGACCTCATCAGATAGTAGTTCCACGGTTTCAAGCGCGATCGTAGCTGGTCGAATATCCAAAACGAAATGTCTTACTCCGGTCGCCCCCGCATATCGTTCTATCTTCTCGATGCAGTCCTTTGGAGTGCCCCAAATAGAATACAATCTAGTCCCCTCATCAAAGTGCTTGCCAAGTCCGCCGTGTGGATTCCTGCGACGAGAGACGATCTGAAAGAGCTGCTATGAGAGCACAATCAATCTTCTATTTCGCCAATGACACCGTCCGCAAAGAGTTCAAGAGACGTACCCTCAGTTGCGTCCGGAAAGTATAGCATGAAATGCTCCGAACCCAACCTTACATAACGGTTGATCCGTTCAACGCATTCTTTCGGGGTGCCAACGATGCTCGAGTTGACATATTGATCGATCGTCAAGTCACCTGGTTTGAACCTCTCGATCTTCTTATCGACTTCTTTCTTGCTGTCGCCGATCAATAGCTCTCCGCCCCATGATCTCCGCACCTCAGCTTGAGCCCTTCCGGCGGACCTGCAGTAGTCGTCCAAGACGGACGACCTGCGTTCAAACTCTACAGGGTCTAAGCCCCAGAAATTGCAGCCGTCAGCACACTCTGCGACCACCTTCAGCAGTCTCTTCCCGATTCCACCGACCCAGAGCGTTGGATGGGGTTTCTGAACCGGTCCGGGGTTGATGACTGCTTCTTCGACAGTGTAGTACTTTCCCTTGTGCGTGCATTTGTCGCCGGCCCACATCATCTTGATTATGTGAACCGCTTCCCTCAATCGGTCTATTCGTCCTAGCGGGTCTTCAAAAGGAATCCCGTACGCGCGATGTTCACGTTCGCATACCCCAGCGCCGATGCCGAATTCAAGCCTGCCGTTGCTGATCACATCGAGTGTTGCAGCCATCTTTGCGAGAATCGACGGATACCTGAAAGTGTTGGAGAGGACGATTGTGCCCAGCCGCACAGTCTTCGTCTGTGAAGCCAGAGCAGAGAGAGTTGTCCAACATTCCAAGATCGGCTCCTCCGGTCTTTTCCAGAAAGGAAACACGTGATCGTACAGCCAGATCGAGTCGAACCCCAATCTCTCGCATTCGAGCGCGACGTCCCTTATCGTGCCGTAGGTGGCCGACTCCTGAGGCAGTACGCAACCAAATTGAACCATTTTGACCCCACAACCTGTGTGAATCGTGCGAGCTTGATCTTGTTCGTAGCTCATTGCACATCCGGGCGATAGGCCTTTTGGGTTTTTTCTTGATTGAAGTTTAGAACAGTCGCAAGCCCGCAACGCTTCAGCAGCTCCTAACTCGAAAGCGTCCAGAGACACAAGTCCGATCAATCTTCCCTTTCATCGGATGAAGGAATTTGGAATGCCCCAAATCTTATAGGTCGCTCAATCGGCGTAGGCTGGCGACCAATGATGATCTCTGCCGATCTCTACGAGAAAATAAGGAATGCTGTCGCGAAGGGTGATCCTGAAGACGTTGAGAAGTTGGTGAAGGAAGCGCTTGCAGTCGGATTGGATCCAATCGGTATTCTGAATGATGGAGTTGTTGCCGGAGTCAGAGCTGTTGGCGAGAAATTTGAAACGGGCATGCTCTTCCTGTGCGACCTGATTTTGGCGGGCGACGCCATGACCGCTGGATCCGAAATCTTGAGAGAGGCCATAGAGAAAAAGACACAGGGTAAAGGATTCGGAACCATCGGCAAGGCGGTCATGGCAACGGTCAAGGACGATATTCATGACATCGGAAAAAACCTAGTAACCACGTTGCTGAAGGTCGAGGGTTTTCAAGTGACCGATCTAGGAAAGGACGTTCCCCAAGATGTCATAGTCAAGAGAATTACCGAGGAAGAGCCGAACATCCTTGGATTATCAGCTCTTCTGACGACTACTATGATTAGCCAACGAGAAGCCATCGAGGCTCTGAAAGATGCAGGTCTCAGAGACAGAGTCAGAGTGATAATAGGCGGCGCTCCGACAAACGAAGAATGGGCCAGGGAGATAGGGGCTGACGGCTGGGCCCCCGACGCCATTGCGGCAGCAAAGAAATCCAAAGAGTTGCTAAAAGGCGATTGAGGGCGGTCGAGCACGATGCCCAGAATGCCCGAGTTCAAGGTCCTAACCGAAGACGACATCACAAGAATACATGAAACTTCGCTTCGAATACTTGGCGAAGTGGGTTGCAAGTTCTATCATGAGAAGGCATTGAAGATACTGGATCAAGCAGGTGCGACTGTTGATTACGAACAGAGCTTGGTCAAGTTCTCTGAGGAATTGATTCGAGAAGCGATCAAGAAGAACCCGTCCAAGTTTCGATGTAAGGCGAGGAATCCGAAACACGATATAACGGTAGGCGATGGAAACGTGCATTTCACGAACGGTTTCGGGGCGATTGGCGTGCTGGATACGATTTCGGGAAAGGTGAGGCCGGCGAGACTTGACGATCTCGAAAAATTCACGTTACTCTGCGACGCTCTCGGGAGTGTTCACTACGTGATTCCTCATTGCGTTCCTCAGGATGTTCCGAAGGATGTGTGCGATCGCTACATGGCCCTAGCTATGCTAAAGAACACGTCAAAGCACGTCGCGCTCACGCCTTTCAGCCTAGATGGTTTGAGAGACGTGCTCAAGATGGCAGCAATAACCATAGGAGGCGAAGAAGAGTTCAGAAAGAATCCCACAGTGATCAACGTTGGGGTCCAGCCTACATCTCCACTACAGTACAGGCACGACTCTATTAGTTATCTCATGCTACTTTGCGAGTACAAGAATATTGTCAACATATGCGTCGGACCAATAGCGGGCGCAACTGCACCAGCTACGTTGGCTGGGACCGTAGCGCAAGGAAACGCCGAATTCCTAGCGGGATTGGTTCTCTGTCAAACAATGAGTTCTGGAACACCAATCTTCTACGGTTCCATGGCTACAGCTATCGATCCAAGACGAGGTGCGTTCGCGTTGGGGAGCCCGGAACTGGCGTTGATGAATGTGGCTTCCAAGCAGATGGCAAAATTCTATGGCATGCCGTTCTATGGCACTGGTGGGACAATAGACTCGCCTGTCCCGGACGCTCAGGCAGCCTATGAGGGCACGATGTCTAATCTCGTAGAAGCATTGGGAGGGATCGAGGTAATACATGACGGAGTTTACGGAATACTAGAATCAGCCAAGACCGCCTGCTACGAGCAGCTGATCATAAGTCATGAAATCGTGAGCATGGTCATGCGAGTATTGAGGGGCATTGAAGTCAACGACAAAACCCTCGCCTTTGATCTGATCAAAGAAGTGGGCCCAGGACGCAGTTTTCTCGAGGTACACAAGTCAGTACGCTTTCTACGTGAAATGATATCACAAGAGTACTGGTTGCCTGAATTGACCGCAAGGGTCAGCAGCAGACCCGAATGGGAGGCTAAAGCGTCAAAAGATGCGGTTCAAAGAGCCAGAGACGAACTCAACAGGATACTCAGAGAACACGTGCCGGATCCGCCCTTGGAACCAATCATCGTGGAGCAACTCAACAAGATTGTAGCCGAGAGCACTAGGGCCTAGCGGACCATGCTGGCTTTCGCGGTCGGTGAGGATCTCTCGCGGTTTCGCGTACTCGTGGATCGCCTGGTCGAGTAGCCAGATCACGTTCTCCGTGGTGCCCTCGGTGAAGTGTTCGGATGCGGACACGAACATGGGGCGGTCGTCTAGGTTGGTGATGAGCCATCTTGCGTCTGCTGCCTTCAGTTCATCGGCCGCGTATCGACCGAGGCAACATCCCGCCGTATGTGCCCACGACCATTCCATCCCGAATTGTGCTGGAAGATATCTGACGGAATCTTTCGTACGAAAGGAACGTGGGGGAACCTTCCCGACGGCGAGGTATTTACCGCGCCTCGGAAAGCGAACGGAACGATTATCTCCGAAGAGCTAGGCGACTGGTTCAGCGACAAGTATGGCGTTCTTGAGCGCTCCCTTGTCAAGATAAACGTCGAAAACTCGCGAGCCGGTTCGCGCACCATCGAATGTTCCAATGCGCAACTGCGGGAGGAACTCGTGAAATCCCTCCAAACGGATGAGAACAGTAACAAGCTGGGAGAGTTCGCGCTAGAGAGGCATCTTCAGGGCTCAACTCATCGGTGACTTGCTCCGAGACGACAAGTTTCCCTCTGTTCGGGAATCCTTACTCCGACGAGACGGGGCTGACTGGGAATCGAAGACGCACGTCGATGCGGTCATGAAGGACGCGACAGTCTCGATCGACGGCAAGAAGCTGACGGAGAAGGGAGTTTACCTACTACAGAATGCGTCAACATCTGGACTGAACCCTCTAGCCGCCCCCTAAATGCTGAGAGTCGGCTAGGCATCCAGAAAGTAGCTTAAGCGCGGGTGACGGGTGCCCGCATGATTAGACGCGAAAGATGACCTTACGGAAACTGCACGGAAACCAAGAGACCAAGTAGACCTAGGTGTTCGTGAGCGTCTCCAATTCAGAGGACTTGCTCGTGCGATTGCAGTAAGCTCGAACGAGATCATGTCGCAGAAAGCCTTAAGCAAAACGGGTATGGACAAGCTTTGTCGTTCAAAGGTTCCATATCTTGGAAAATGTAGTCGAGATACGAGGTCTTTGCTTCAAGTACGAGGATACTGAAGCCTCCGTTCTGAATGATGTCAATCTCAAGGTTAGGGAAGGGGAATTCCTAGGGATAATGGGTCCGACAGGCGCGGGGAAGACAACTCTATGTTTGTGCATAACGGGTCTGATTCCTCACACTGTAAGTGGGCAGCTTGCAGGAGAGGTAATTGTAGCAGGTATGAAAACGAGCGAGCATACATTATATGACTTTGTTCCGCAATGCGTGGGAATGGTGTTTCAGGACCCGGAAAGTCAGCTGTTCGGCCTTGACGTGGAAGAAGATGTAGCTTTCGCTCTCGAATATGAGGGTCTGCCTCGCACGGAGATAAGGAAGAGACTACAGTGGGCTCTCAACGTGGTGAGACTGGACGGGTTTGAGGAACGCTTTCCATATTTTCTTTCTGGCGGGCAGAAACAGCGAGTTGCCATCGCATCTGTGCTGGCATCAAGACCAAGGGTCCTAGTCCTCGACGAACCTACGTCGGAGCTTGATCCTATCGGAAAGGGTGAGGTCTTCAGAGCAATTGATGACATTAGGAGAACGTTCCAGTGTACAATCATAGTCGTGGAGCATGACACCGAGGACCTGGTGCGTTTTGCCGATAGACTTGTTGTCATGAATAAGGGACGGATAGCTCTCGAGGGGAGGCCTAACGAGATATTTCGACGCGGCAGCCAGGCTCAGACGCTGGGCGTCAAGCCGCCCCAAGTAACGGAACTCGGTTACTTGATCCACGATCAACATATGAGCGAATGGGCCGAATACGGCATTCCTTTGACAATTGAAGAAGCACGTGACCGTTTGCTTCGTGCCCTAGAGAAGAGGGACGCCAGCCTTGGCAAGTATGCAGTTCACGAGCACCCCTTGGACGCACGGAAGGACGAACCGCTCGTTGAGGCAAAGGATCTTTGGCACATCTATGGCCTGGGCACTGAGAGAGAGATTGCGGCACTAAAGGGCATAGATCTTGCAATTCATCCGCAAGATTTCGTAGCATTCATCGGGCAAAACGGCTCTGGCAAGACAACTCTTGCAAAACACTTTAACGGCCTCTTGAAGCCCAGCAAAGGCTCTGTTCTTGTGAACGGCAGAAACACCAAGACAGCCAGCGTCTCCGAGCTAAGCGGCATGGTCGGATACTGTTTCCAGAACCCGGATCACCAAATATTCAACACGACAGTGTACGACGAGATCGCTTACGGGCCAAGAAATCTCAGGCTATCCAAAGAGCAATTGCACGACAGGGTTCTCGAGGCTCTTAGAGCAGTAGGCCTCGAAGGCTACGAGAAACTCAACCCTCTCTTCCTAGGTAAAGGCGAGAGACAAAAGATCGCGGTCGCATCTATCTTGGCAATGCACCCGAGGCTGCTGATAGTCGACGAACCAACAACTGGAATGGACTGGAGAACGTTGACGACCATGATGAATCTGATCAAACATCTCAACGAGAGTGGCATGGCCGTGGTCTTCATAACGCATAACATGGAAATAGTCGCCGAGTATGCCAAGCGCATCGTCGTTCTGTTTGACGGCAAGGTTATCCTAGACGGATCCACCGGCTGGGTCTTTTCTCAGCCTGATCTGCTCATGAAGGCCTTAATAGCCCCACCCCAGATCACCCAACTTGCGCAAACGCTGAAATCCTACTTCAGACCCGACACGTTAAGTGTCAGAGACGCCTGCGAACATCTGCGTCTGTTGTCGCGCGGAGGAACGAATAATGCCGTTGCTCTTTGAGATGTATGTTGAAAGGGATTCTCCAATCCACAGACTGGACCCTAGAGTGAAGCTACTTTGGTTTCTTTGTGTCATGATTTGTGCGGCCATTGTTAATAGTGCCGTGCCAGCAAGTATCGTCCTTCTCTGGATTATCGGAGTGGCTGCGTCTGCCAGACTGCCATTGAAGAGACTGCTGCTTCTGGCACAGGCTCTGGTCTACATGATAGTAGTATGTGTGTTGATGTGGCCTCTTTTCGTGAAAAGCGGTTCAGTCCTGTTCAAATGGGATTGGCTGGTGGTTACCAACAATGGCATTCTAGTCGGGATAGGTATAGGTTTCCGCATCGCATCGATGATACTCGCCTCCGCAGTCATTTTCATGACGACCACTCAGAAGGAGTTGATAGAATCGTTGAGAACCTTGAAGATCCCCGAGCATTTTGTATTCGCATCTGTGCTAGCATTGCGTTACATACCATCACTCATGGGCGAATGGAATGCAATAGCCGAGGCTGAGGCTTGCAGAAGCCCCAGCAGAGGAAGGGGGCCTGTGGCCACGATCAGGAAGGTCTTCGCCATGCGATCACACGCTATCCCAATCATGCACCGTACAGCCAAGATGACAACTGAGCTTAGTTTGGCGTTGGATTCGAAAGGATTCAATCCCGAAAGGAGACCGACTCCGTACTTGGAGTTGACAACAAGGAACTCTGACAGAGCGTTCGCAGCTGTGTCGATACTCTTTGTTTCGGTCTATGTTGCACTACGTTTTCTCTTGATGCCGCAACAAATGTGGATAGAAATCTACTGAATCTGAAATTGGACTCGACGAATAGCCGGCGATAGAGACCTCCGTCCTAAAGATGTGTCCGGGGCCTCTTCAGACAGCAGAATCGCAGAAGCTTGCGCAACGGCCCAGAATGCGGAAAGAGCTGGGGATATCATCCAGAAATGACATCGAGCTTGACACAGAGCAGGAGGCCCGTGAGCGAAGCATTACCAGCTGTCGATGAAACCGGTTGGAGACAGATGACGGCACAGACTTATGAGAAGCCGGGAGATGCTGATGCTTCAAAGTTGTGCGGGAAGAGTCAGCCATCGGCTCTGGGTCCCGCATGAGAAGCCTTATATTCGCTCGCCCCAGCAACCCTCTGAAGGGACGTGAAGTCATGGCAGGAATTGAAGACCTCTTTCCTTGGTTTCGGGATCTCCTAGCATGGGTCGAGGCAAATCAATGGACTTGGTACTACGTTGGCATAGCATTCTACATCTTCTTCTGGATCGTTTCGCTCCCCCTTTTCTTTGGCTATGAATGGCAACTCTGGCCCAAACCTGGGCTCAGAAAGTATCGTCAGAAATGGAATGCTCGAACCGTGTCAGCGATGGGACTGTGGACAGCGCTATTCGTTGTGGTGATGGGCGTAAGCGCTTTCATTTGGATCATTCCGGGAATCATAGCCTTCTGGCCTCTCTGGTTCATTCTGCTGGTTCTGCTTCCGATCGTTTTCGGATATCCGGCGATTTTCGCCACGGCCCTTTCGAACTTCCTCGGCGACATAGTACTAGGCTGGATTACCGTGTTTGCTTTGGGTGGCTACATACCGAATAACATGGGCCCGACCTGGCTCGGATGGAAAGTCTTCCAGCGTGATCCTTCACTGAAAACGGCCAAGTCATGGTTGTATTGGTTCATCGCGTGCAACATATACGCAATCTTCGGCTCACTACTGTGGTGCACTTCCCTAGCCCTCTTCGGCATGTATCCAGTGCCTGGCATATTCCCCGCACGCCTGGCGTGGGACTTCTTCATGGCGTACATACTCATATGGCTACAGCCTCCGCTACTCATCGTCTTCAAGACGATAAACGACAGATACAAGATATGCAGGAAGGAAGACGTGACCTATCCTGAAGCAAAGAGAATGTAGGAGAAAAAGGAAGAGAGAAGAAGAAAGTCCGTTCGGAACCCCGCTTTTCCATCTTTCTTGCTCCGAAAACTGACGCAAACAGGCTTCTTGCGGCTACTTTTTCAAGAGTCTGCTGAAGCACAGCCTACTCTGGGAGAATGTTCAACGCTTGCGGAAGTCTACCTCAGAGGCATGTCAGATGCCATGGGGTTGCTTAGTTTCGCCACGACGAATTAGTTCTTTGCAAGAATCCGTCTAGCCTCTTTTGCGGCTGACACGGCGTCTCCTGCCCATCCATCTGCGGCTATCTCTTCAGCCCACTGTCTAGTTGTGGGCGCTCCCCCGATGAGCACTCTTACGTTGCTCCTGATTTTGTCCCTACCTAGGGCGTCGATCACGTCTCTCTGAGCAGGCATAGTCATCGTCATTAGAGATGAAAGTCCAAGGGCGTCAGGCGTCAGTTCCTTGACTTTCTCCACGAAAACCTTGTCTGGAACATCCTCCCCGAGATCGCGGATCTCAAACCCTTCCGACTCCAGCATCGTGGCAACGATGTCCTTGCCTATGCTATGAACATCGCCTTTAACAGTCCCAATGAGTATCGTACCTAGCATCCTTTCCTTGTCTTGACCTTTCAAAGCCGGCTTGAGAACGTCGGATCCTGCCTTCATCGCCTGTCCACCCATTATTAGATCGGGTATGAACACCTCTCCCTTGCCGAATTTCTCGCCGAGTTCTCGCACTCCTGTGACCAAACTGTCGAGTACATCGAGTGGGGGCTCTCCTTTGGTCAGAGCCTCTCGCGTGAGCTGTTCTGCCCTCTCAGGGTCTCCGTCTGCTACTGCTGTTCTCAACATGCGCAGAATATCTTCAGAAGCCACTCACATCACCTCAGTCTTGCTCAAGATTCTTCTTCGCAATTCCCTTGATGAAAGCGTCAAGCCTAGCTTGCACGTCTCTGTCCAGCGGTTCGGGATTGTGTGTCTCCAATATCTCTCGTGCCTTCTCCCTTGCATTCTGCATCATCGTCTTGGAGCCTTTGCCAGTCCAAATGCTTCTTGGAAGCCTATCGGAAATAGCTGGCTGCCAGTGTTCTCGCAGCAGATGTTTGCGCGTGTGTCTAAGCGCGCTCCTCTGCTTAAGGTAGCTCCCTTCCACGCCGACATCCTTGATGATGTCCAAAGCGAGGGTCTCATCTGTGACTTCTATGCCTTGGATGATGCGCTTGACGCGGTTCACTATCTCATAACCGACTACGAACTGCTCGTAGCAGGCTGTCAATCCTGTCTCAAGAATCGAGTAGACTGCATCGTGAATGAAATCGCCTCCCGCCAGAGCTGTTAAGAGGACATTCTGTAGGGTTTCGACGGCTGCTTGTTCGTCTGGTATTTTGGCGTCGATTACCCCGGCTGTACCGTAAGACGGCAAGTTGTACTGGTGAGCTATCTGAACAAGTGCGACGTTGATCAGACCGCACTCCGGAGATCCAACGGCAGGGATTCCAGTCTTCAAGTCCAAGTTCGACGCTATCGTTCCGTAGATTATGGGCGTTCCCGGTCCGACGATCTGATAGAGAACAAGCGCGGCCAGATTCTCCGCGTTCATCTGTGCCAAGGTTCCCGCCATTGTAACGGGTGCGCTGGCTCCGGCAAGTGCTGCCGAATGTATGGTGGCTGGCATCTTGTATTTGCCATTCTCGATAATGCATGCGACCGTGTGCTCCGCATACTTGAGAGGAGGAGCAGTGGTTGCATTCGTGTCCAGAATGGCCGATTTCCTTGCGAATTCCTCCTCATCTCCAACGAGAATGGTGGCCATCTTGACGATGTCTCTGAACCCGTCCAAGTCAAGAAAGCTATTTGCACAATGCTTCGACGTATTCCTCAGCAAGGCCAAGTAGATGCATCGGTCGACGATCGCCTTCGGAACATCTCTTGGAAAGATGCTTGGGTAGACATACTCAACGTTTTCAAAATAGTCTGCCATGCGAGTGAAGTTTTCCAGATCCTTGATGGTTGATTCCCTGCGCTGTCCGGTCTCGAAGTCGAGAACGTGATCCGCGCCGTAGCCGTTTGTATAGTGAACATGTCCATCCCCGAGTCTGAGGTCGTGACGAGGGTTCCTTGCCAACAGATCCACTTGTCTCGGGGTCTTGCCCAGAGCCCATTTCACCAAATGCTCTGGCATCTTGACCAGTTCTTTTGTATGGTCTACACTTGCTCCAGCGTCCTCGAAGATTCTCAGCGCCTCTTTGTGCTTGAACACGACTCCAACTTGCTCCAAGATCTCCAAGGAAGCCATATGAATCCTGTATATGTCATCGCGGCTCAGAATCTCTAGCATTGCGACGCACTCAGCGGACAAGTTCTCAAGGCGCTTTGGAATATTTGTCTATCCTTGATCCTTGATCAGAGGTCGAGCGCAGATCGCGTCATAAACATGCCGGCCAATGGGGTGAGGCCTCAGAGGTAGCCATCAAGTCGAGCAATAGGTTGCCTCTAGACGCGTTAGGTCGAATGTGATTCTACAGACTATTCTCTATCGCTTGAGTAGCGTTTGTGTCAATCGCGTCCTGCCTTGGAGAACTGAGCCATCTCATTCTACGGGTAGTTTCGTCTTGAGGTAATCGGCATATTCCTTGAATCTCTGGAAGGTGAACTCTACGTGCACAAGGTGGTCGAGCCCCGCAATGTAGCCGCTGGCCTCTTTCATGACTGGCAGCTTTGAGTCTATTTCCTTCCGCATGGCTTCGCCGCCCTTGGCTATCTCTCTCTTGTCGAGATTGCCAACTAAGAAGAGCTTCTTTCCATACTGCTTTCTTAAGGCCGGCGCGTCCATGCCAGAGTTAACCTCGAGGGGCCAGTGTCCTGTGATTCCCGCCTCGATAACCAGATCCAAGATAGGCCTGGTATTTCCGTCGCTGTCCATCATGATGCGGTGAATCTTGTTCTTGTTGAGGAATGCTGTGACTCTCTTGTAGTGGGGAAGCAAGAACTCCCTGTACAGCTTCGGCGAGATGTTGGGGCCGTGCCTTTCTGCCATATCCTCCCACCAGAAGATCATGTCGATCCTATCCCTGAGCGTTTCCACGGCCTCTCTTGTAGATTCGATTGTGAAGTACTCCCAGTGACTGATCATGTCTTGGATGAGTTCGGGGTCCTTGTAGAACGCCAGATTGAAGTTCGGTATGCCCATGAGTTCAGCCCCGAACCCGTAGAACCCCGTCATCGAGAGACATGTGGGCCCTCCTTGGTATTGGTCTAGGACCTGCGAGTAAGCATCTGGGTCCCAATCTTTTCCGTACCTTCTAGGATCCTCAGGGTTCAGTCGTTCTTTGTAGCGCTCCCAGCTGCTCTTGTCTGAGACTGGAAATGAGTAGAATTGAGGCATTGCGTACCATGTCGTTTGGCGCGCTCCTTTCTTGGGTATGCGCGAACGAGCCCCACTTTCCATAACGTATTCTTCATACCTCGAGTCCTCACCAATCTTTCGCTGTTTGAAACGCGGTATGGGCCCGACATCCACCGGAACCATGCACCCGAAGAAATTGATGCATCCAAAGTAAGAATTCGCGTCGAAGCCGAGGAATGCAGGCCAATTCAGTAGCAGATAGCCCTCCATCTTCCAGTCCATGACATTGATTTCATGGGCAGGCAACCCTTCCGCGAAGAAGCGATTGACAGTCTCCACGTAGAAGTTTTCAGCCCACGGTATGGCGTCCACTGGTTCGAAATTCATGGCTTTTCTGAATCTCTCTCTAGGCGTCATGGTTTGACTGCGCCTCTGCAGAAATCAACTCCCTCAATGGCGTTCAACGCAGCGGCGTCGGCGCCGACTTCTTGGGCAAACTCCTTTGTCACCGCGTTCCCCCCTATCAAAACTTTCAGTTGGCCTCTGATCTTGGATTCGGTGAGCATGTCGATCACAACTTTGATCTCTGACAGCGCTGTAGTCAGGAGACAAGACAACCCTAGAATCTCAGGTCGAATCCGCTTCGATTCTTGAACGAAGAGGTCTGGGTCAACGTCCACGTTCAGATCATCTACTTCAAACCCCGCACCGAGTGCCATCATTTTGAAGATATTCTTCCCGATATCATGCATGTCTCCTCGAACTGTGCCGAGCAAGATCGTCCCCGTCTTCTGTATCGCCTCGGCGTCCAGCTTCGGTTTGATGAATTGCATCACCTCATCTAGGATGGATGCAGCGAACAGGAGTTCTGCTAGAAAATACTCGCCGGCTTCGTATTTCGCTCCGACTTGTTGTAAGCCCGATCTCAAACCCTTTTCCACGATGTCTGGTATTGAGATATTCTGGGACGACGCCTTTTCGATTAGCGCGCGGATTTTTTCGGCCCCGCCCAGGTCGGATAGTGTGGAGGAGATCTCATCAAGAATGTCTGCCAATTTCGGAGTCTTCCCAGGGCTGTTTTGTTGTGGCAACAATTATGCTTTGAGCAGAGGTGCGTACTCGCTGATTGCTTGTGTAAGCCTCTTGAGGCCTTCGTTCAGCTCTTGAGCGTCTCCGCCGAAACCTATTCTGAGGTGTCGGTCCATCTCGAAACCGTATCCTGGCACAGTAAAGGTTCGGTACTTCGTCGCCAGTGTGCGACAGAGCTCGCTCGTCGTAGAGCCATTTCTCAGCCGCGGAAAAGCAACCACTCCTCCGCTAGGTTCCACCCATTCAAGCACATCTTGATGAGCCATCCAGTGTTTGAGCGTTTCAAAGTTCGTTTGTACCCGCTTCCTAACGTCCATGAGGATAGTGTCTCTCTTCTCGAGAACAGACATAGCGATGGCTTCGCCGAGCACGTTGTTGCATATCGTCAGTTGCTCTCGTACGGCTCGCACCGATTCGACTATGTGCTTGGGAGCTGCGATCCATCCTATCCTAATGCCTGGAACGCCGTAGGCCTTCGACATCGTCGTCATGCTTATCGCATGGGCGCTCAAGGTCGCTGCTGGGGGCGGAGGCTTCTCGAAGGATAGCTCACGATACGTCTCATCGTGGAGCAAGTAGGCGTTACGAGACTCGACCAGTTCAACAACCTCGCGCAGCATTTTTTCGGAGATAACTGAGCCCGTCGGATTGTTCGGATGCGTAAGCGTCACAAGCTTCGTGTTCGGCTTGATCAGCGCCTCCAGTCTTCCCATGTCGGGCTTGAAGCATTCCTCGTAAAGTATTCGGAAGAGATCATGAGGCAGTTCCAAAGAGCGCGGGACCTCGTAGAGCGACGGATAGTTCGGATGCTCAATTATCATGTGGTCAGAGTGACCGACAAGCGAGGCGATAACTGAGAAATTGGACTCGCTCGAGCCGTTTGTGACACAAATCTGGTCGGGGCCAAAACCCTCGTACTGCTCAGATATGACGCGGCGAAGCTCGGGGCTTCCTCTATGGTGGCCGTACCGAAGCTGTACGTGTTCCAGATCCAAGCCTAGCGCGCCTAGGTTCAGGTATTTTACTCCGCTCTCGCCTATGTCATAGTCGACCTCGTACTGGTAGCTGTCAAACCAGTCTTCTAGCGGCATTCGACGGAAACGCAACCGGAAACACCTTGTGCCTCTTGAGCGTCTTGATGTACATATAAGGTGCGCATTAGGGCAAGCCCCCAAATAATAGACAGGTATCTTCACGCTCGCAGACCTTCCGGTGACAGAATCAAGATCCTCCGTCAGATGACGGAGGAAGCGTTTGATGAAGCCGACAGGCAGGAGTCCAAATCGCTAGCGGAGATGGAGACCGCTTCTGTCCAAAAGAGCGCGGGCATTCTCTATCGTCGGTACTAGGCCGGGGCGAAGATGTGCCCGGCTATCATAGGTGCGCAAGTGTAGACGAGTTGAAGACGAATTTTCCTTTGATCTGACCTATTCCAGATTCGCAGAAATCTTGGCCTAGTACTGATTTGCAGGAAGGATGTATACCCGACAGCTTATATTCGCAACCCGCGGGCAGATTGGGCTAGGTGAAAAAGCTTGGCAGTCAACCTAGATGCGCTTGTGCTACAGATAATCGTGAACACAATCATCATTGGCCCAGTGCTGTGGCTTTCAGGACGAGCTCTCGTGGGAAAGGAGAAGGCCAAATTCACTGACGGGCTCGTGACAGCCGCGTTAGGAACGCTGATCGGAGCAGTTTTCGGATATTTCTTCACGGGCCTGATAGCAGCGATTGTCACGCTGATAATATGGCTGGCGTTGATAAAGCACTTCTTCGATTGCGGATGGGGAAAGGCCCTCCTGATCGCGATAGTCGCCATAATAATCTTCATCATCATAGGAGTTGTTTTGGCGGCACTCGGATTCCTAGCTCTAACAGCTCTGCTCCCCTCCGCAGGCTTTCCGTGACGATCCGACGCGTCACCTACGCCGACATGGTAAGCGACGCGACATCGAATCCTACCGCAGAGGGCTAGGCCCGAAGTCTTGCCCTCTAGCTTTTCTAAAATTCTAGCGGAGCGTGTTACAGAGGCTACCAGTTCACATGTCTGCAAGTAGATTGGTGGGCCAGCATGCGCAAAACCCAGATCCGCTCGTACGAGCGGGGCTTCGATCGCGAGACTGCCACCTCTGCTCAGCGGAGAATTCGGATAGAGTATCTACCCTGCTTTCTCGGATCTTGCCGGATTTCGACTCTGTCTCTGGCCCTCAGTCCTTTCCAACGAATGAAGTAGTGTTCATGGGATAGATCGGGTCCTCTGCAAGTACATGGATATGACTCCACTCTTGCTCTTCTGCGCAGATGATCTGTGACAAGGTCGAAACTTCTTCGTAGAGGAGGAAAGAATAGGAGCTTACTCTTCAAGACAAGAATGTAGCCTTCCCGCGCTTCTTCCGAAGATATTCTCCTCGAATAGGTTTCTCTTTCTGCCACAGTTGCATGTCCTCTCCTGCCTTTTCTTTGGTTCTTCTCGTCGAGTAATAGAATTGTTGATCGAGTCTCTCCTTGTATACGGCCACGGCATGTCGTTCCTTCGATGGTGTTCAGGTATGGACTTAGCTGAGAACTTGAGTAATAGTTTCGAATATGCTAGGAAGCTGTTTAGTGACATTGGCAGAGTGGTAATCCTCATTATACTTGATCTCATACCATTGGTAAACTGGATCGTTGTCGGCTACGCCGCCAGAGTTCTGAAAGAATCTCCTGCGAGCGATGCGCCTCCCAAACTGGAAAAGTATGGGGACCTGTTCGTGGACGGAGCGAAGATCTTCTTCGCGTCGCTCATCTACATGCTTGTTCCGCTGCTTCTGATTGGAGCAGGTGTCGGATCCTTCGTCGCCGCTATGCTTGCGGCGGGGGGTCCAGATTTCGTCATGAGAGGGTTCACGCCTGGTGCGGTGTTTCTCTTCGGCGGAACTGGGGTGGTCCTCGTACTTATCGGAGTAGTCGTCGCGTTCTTCATGCTGATAGTCCTCGCCGCGGGCGTGGCTCACATGATCAAGAGCGGGAAGTTCGGAAAGGCCTTTGCGTTCAGTGAGATTTTCGGCCTGCTTGGAAAGATCGGGTGGGGCAGATACCTTGCCTGGGTGATTCTTGTTGCAATAATCGCAATCATCGTCGGTGCAGTGGTTGGAGCCATACCTTATGTGGGATGGCTGGTATCAGCGATTATCGGACCCGCGCTCATAGTGTTCTTTTTCAGATCGCTAGGGATACTGTACAGCGAGGCGGCTCGCTAGCTCCGCAATGGCTCGGCCCCGGTCACAACTCTGACAGTTATCGTGCCGCTTGGAGCTCGGGGGCTCTCCTGATTCACTGAATACTCCGACGTCCTAAGACTGCCCCCTTTGGGGTCGCGGGTGACTAAGCCACGCCACACCTATGGTGTGGCACAGCACTCTGGGTTGTCGAAGTACTCTCGGCTCATCAGAATCATGCTCTTGTCCGACGTAACTATTGCGTAGGCGCTTTCGCTGTCCACGTGCGAGGCAGTCACAAGTTTCTCCGAGTCGGCGATCAATACGTCGCATTCACAACTTAGCGTTCTTACATCGCCAAACGCGTTCAATTTCTCCGCATCTTTGAGGTCGGGGGCAAGTGCAATGCCAATCTTGACCCTGCGTTTCTTGGCCTGTAGTAGCCCGTTGGCAATTCCTTTCCAGAGCTCTCTGCTGGAGATCAACAGCACGAGTTCTTTTCGTGACTGCTCAATCACGGTGAGCATGCGCTCCACGATGTTTCGTCTACCCTTCACGATGTACGCGAGTTCGATCTCGGCTGGCTGGGACCGGGCTTTTGCCAACGGTTCGGCCCGTTTGGTGAAAATCTCGACAAGTCGGAGTCGCCGCTGATGCTCCTCATTCTCGGCACGAGTCAGGTTGGAGATCATTTGATCGAACTCCACGGGTTTGTAGAGAGTCGGCGTTCCATGCTGTGACTCCACAAGCTTTGCTCTATCCAACTCATCCAGCGCATAGTAGATCTTTGAATCCGGTATGCCGGTTGCTTTGCATATCTGACCGGCTGACATGGGTGCGTTCCCAAGCAGGGCCACCAATGATTTGGCCGCGTAACTTGAGACTCCCAGTTCGCGTAGCATTGCAGCGATACTTTCTTGGATTCCCTCTTCCGCGCCTCTCAGCTTGGGCGATGCCTGCACTTCTTCTACCTCTTTCTGGTAGTAGAGGTTAGGAATTTCTTATATACTTTTCTACCTACTCACGTTGGTAGATGAATGAAATGAGGCTGACAAATCGACGATCGAAACCGTTCAGGACAGCGCCGGACGAGAGCTCAGTCCGTAAGGCAGTCAGAGACCATTACGGTCAACTCGCTCAAACAGGTAGAGCCCGGCAGTCTTGCTGCGATCCAACCCCTGTTCCGTCAGATCCCGCGGCGTTGGAGGCAAGCCAAGTCTACGCCGGATGCGGGTCACCGGTGGAAACGGCCGCGATCAGAGAAGGCGAAGTCGTGGTAGACCTAGGGAGCGGAGGCGGCCTTGATGCCTTCAAAGCGTCCAAACTTGTCGGACAATCTGGCTTGGTAATCGGAGTAGACGCCACTCCTGAGATGGTCTGGCGCGCCAGAGAGACCGCGAGGAAGCACGGATTTTCCAACGTAGAGTTCAGATTGGGCGAGATCGAGCACATCCCCGTCGATTCGAACTCGGCTGACGTAGTCATCAGCAATTGCGTCATTAATCTAGCTCCGGACAAGGGCCTCGTATTTCGGGAAGCCTACAGAATTCTGAAGCCCGGCGGCAGATTGGTCGTTTCAGATACGGTGGCGGAGTGTACTCTCAAGGTCGATTCTAAAGACCTGAATGCATGGACGGAATGTGTGGCCGGAGCACTTCCTGAAGACGAATACATCGACTTGATCAAGAAGACTGGTTTCGTCGATATTGAGGTCAGAGGCAAAACGCAGTCTTGTTGTAGCCAAGGAATAGCCAGCATCACGGTTACCGCTACTGCGCCAAAGAATGCGGAGGACTAGCCGCGACGGATTCGTTAGTCGGGCTACTGGTTTTGGCCCTGAGCAAGAAAGCCAGAGATGGATTAGCGAGCTGTCGACCTCACTCTCGGTTCAAGCAACACCCAGAGCCATTCGACGAGTTCTCTTATGTTCTTGGTTTGTATGAGGACCTCGCCCGGACCTGTGACTTGTGTAACTAGTCCTTCACCGCTGAGTAGGGTTTCCTTCCATCCTCCGAATTTCTGAACTTGGTACTGGCACGTGTCGCTGAATCCGACGAGATGGAAGTTGTCGACTACGATTGTCTCTCCTGGTTGTAGGATGTGTTTGTCGATCGCGCCGAAACAATTTATGAAGAGCTCGCCCTCCCCGCTGGTCTTGATCATGAAGAGTCCTTGGCCGAAGATGCCTTTGGTGAATCCTTGCCACTGTATGTCAAGGTTCACGGCCGGAGAGGAAGCGATGTAGGCCGCCTTCTGAATAACATACCCCTTGTCGCGTGTGATGTCGATCTTCGTAATGTCTCCGACTGGGGCGGAAACTAGGCCGATCTCTCCTTGGCCCTGGCTCGGCCAATACTCATTCACGAACAGCGACTGCCCTGCGAGAATCGAAATGCCTAGCGTTCCGAGGATGCTTTTTTCACGGGCGCGAGTCTTGACCTGTATGTTTGGGGTCATGTAGGTCATTGACCCGGCTTCAGCGACGATCATTTGGGCCTCTTTGAGAGATAGCACGAGCATCGAGTAGGACGGTTGATACTTGATCTGGTAGCTGTAGGCTTCCTGCGCGGAAACGCGAATTGCTGTCCCGCAAAACGTGCAGAATGCCGAGTCGGCCGAGGAATCCTTTCCACATTTGGGACATTGCGTCATAGTGATCGTGGTCATGCTCTGTTGGAGCCGCATATAAGCGCGGTGCCTATTCTTCACAATAATAGTGTTCGTCGTTCACAATCGAAATAAGAACCGGAAATCGATAACACCATGTACGGGCACTGTCGGCTCAGATACCCCAGCATACTTCAGGAAGCGGCGTTTCATTTGTAGATTACCCGCCTGTGACCTACGGCGCGGAGTACAACAGTTCGACTGGATTCCTCGACAGTGTAGACTACTCTGAAATCTCCAACTCTTAGGGATCGGAATCCTTCAAGCTGTCCGCGAAGATTCTTGCCAAGGTGCGCATTCTCCTTCAGAAGCTCGAGCGTCTGCAGGATGCGTCGAACTGTAAGCTTATCGAGTCTGCGCAAATCCCTTAGGAAGCTTCTAGCCGAAACGAGGCTATATTTTGCCTTTCTTGCCGAGCCTTCTCTTGAGCTCTTCAAACGTGTAGATCCTGCCGCTTCTCAAGTCCCTTTGCGATTCCTTGATCGATTTCATTAACCGCTTGTCCCTGAGAACTTCCTCTGTCTCTAGAAGCTCTTCGAGGAGGTGCCTAGTTTCTAGCAGCAGCCTGCGATCCTGCTGGGACAGCAGCGACCTAGCCAACTCGGTCAAACCTCGATGACTGTGTGAGCGGACCTATTTAAGAAGGCGAGGAGCCTCCGCCTATCTATTCGCGAGCGTAGTGGAGATTCCTCCGCTGCGTCACCGATACGAATCCTGCATGGATAAGAAGCTGGTTGAAGAGTCTTCTCGTTCTTGATCATCACCGCTAGCGTTCTTGAGTATTGACCATGGAAACGAAAGTTGACCGCTCCGTCCCCGGGTTGTCATTTGGGCATGAGCCAGAACACATTGCCGTCGGGGTCCTTGAACATGGCGTACTTCATGCTCTCGTCCCACTCGGACTTGCCTAGCTCCCTCGTGAACTCGACACCCTTTCTCTTCAGTTCATTGCATGCACTTTCAATGTCGGCGGCGAGGAATAGGATTCCAGTGTTCCCGGACTCAAGCGGCTCGTCCGGGCACAGGTGTATGCCCACCGATGAGCCCTCCGGAGCAACGACGACCCAGTGTTCTTCATCGCTTTGAACCTCGAACCCGAGTTTGTCTCTGTACCATTCCATCGCTTTCTTCTCATCCGACACCATCACCGCCACGCTCCTGATTTGCTCGATCATCAGCCGTCTCACCTCATGCTCGCTTTCCGTTATCCGATCGGTATTTAACATGCACAGACATGCCAAAGACGCTCTCGTCCCGGGAGAGCACTCTTCGCCGCATTTTCACTGGGCCATGTGAAGATCTTTGTATACTTGTATTCTCCTATGCTGCATCGACCATAACCGAGCCGGCGAAAAGAGCTTGCTTTGGAAAACCGAAGCGGCCGCCTCATCGATGAAAGGTGAGTTCCATGCATGTCGTTCTCTTTGACATTGATGGCACGCTCGTGTTGAAGCGAAGCACCGAGGCGAATGAGCGAGAACGGTTCAGGCGCGCAATCTCCGACGTGGTGGGAAGATCGCCGCCGACCGAGCCTTGGCGTTACGACGGAATGGTTGACCCAGAGATCTGCAGGCTCCTCCTCATTGAGGTAGGCCTGAGTCCAGAAAGCGCAGCCAGACATCTTCAGGTAGTCCTCGGGCGAATGGCAGAGATCTATCTCACGATGGACAAGCATCCGGTCCTCAACGACGGCGTTGAAGAGCTGCTGCGAATTCTCAGCACTTCCTCTAATCAGGAGTTGGGTGTTCTCACGGGGAACCTCACCACTGTCGCCGAGGAGAAGCTTCGTCTCACAGGAATCCAACTCCATTTTTCTGACACGTTCTACAGCGATGGCTACTTCGACAGAGGCGACCTGGTGAGAGACGCAGTGAACGCTTGCGTGAGAAAGTACAGACTACGTGGCAACCGAGCGGTGACGATTGTTGGCGACACTCCTCGCGACATGGAGGCAGCCAACGCCAACGGCGCAACGGGCATAGGCGTCGCGAGCGGATTCTACTCCGCAAGCGAGCTCACAAGGGCAGGAGCTGTCGCGGTCTTTGAGAGTCTGGATCCATCCAGTGCGTTGCTCGCGGCGCTCGGCGTCGAAGTTGACGAACGTCTTCAATGAGATGAGCTACCATAGCCGAGGCGTGAGTGGGAGACGATGCGAATCGAGGGATCTTGGCTTAAGGACGGTGAAGGACGCACCTTGCTTCTGCGCGGCGTGAATCTGGGCGGAAGCAGCAAAGTCCCAAAACAGCCGGATGGAGCTACACATCGGGCAGAGAATTTCTTCGAGCATCGCGCGGTCTCGTTTGTAGGCAGGCCGTTCCCGTTATCGGAAGCGGACGAGCACTTTTCCAGACTGCGTGAGTGGGGATTCACCTTCATCCGATTCCTAGTGACCTGGGAAGCGATTGAACATGCGGGGCCAGGCCAGTATGATCAGGCGTATCTCGACTATCTGTGCGCCGTGATTGAGAAAGCGGGGCAGTACGGTATCCACCTTTTCATCGACCCGCACCAGGATGTCTGGAGCCGTTTCTCGGGCGGAGACGGAGCTCCTGGCTGGACGCTGGAGGCAGTCGGGTTTGACCTGACGAGTTTCAAGGAGACAGGGGCGGCCATCACGCATCAGACTCATGGTGACCCATACCCGTGGCTGATCTGGCCGACCAACGCCAACAGACTGGCGGCCGCCACCATGTTCACCCTTTTCTTTGCTGGAAATGACTTCGCGCCCGAAACCCGGATAGAAGGAGAGCCCATTCAGGATTATCTTCAGCGGCACTACATCGCCGCAATTCAGCAATTAGCGCGCCGACTCCGGAACATGCCGCATGTGATCGGCTACGACACAATGAACGAGCCGCTCCGCGGATGGATCGGCATAGAAGACCTGACGCAAGCCAAGGTGCTGCTAGCGAAGGGGCAGATCTTCAGCCCGTGGCAGGCTATTCTTCTGGGCGCCGGTTTCCCGCAGGAAGTCGAGATCTGGCAGATGGGTCTGAAACCGCGCCGCATTGGCCGACAGTGGTTGAACCTCGGTCGGGTGAGCGCGTGGCGCGAAGGCTCCGGCTGCATTTGGCGACGCAACAGCGTCTGGGACATTGACAGCAGCGGAACGCCTAGGCTGCTTCGGCCTGATCATTTCGCGCGCGTGAACGATCGTCCCGTGCAATTCTCGCAGGACTACTATCGTCCTTTCGCTAACCGCTTTGCCAAAGCAATTCGTGAAGTTCATCCTGAGGCGACTATCTTCGTGGAGTCGGTACTCCAGAAGGATTTGCTTGAATGGGGCCCAGACGACGCTGAGGGCATCATCTACGCTCCACACTGGTATGATGGTCTTACCCTGGCCTTCAAGAAGTTTAGACGGCTGATGGCGTTCGACAACTTGACCGGGAAGATTGTCTGGTTCCCGTCGGCAATTCGCCGGTCCTTTGCTAGTCAGCTTGAGTTTTTCAAGCAACAAGCCGGCGATCACCTCGGAGGAGCGCCCGTGCACTTGGGAGAGATGGGGATTCCCTTTGACGTAGACGGTGGGCGGGCTTACCGAACCGGTGACTTCTCCCTTCAGGAGAAGGCCCTCGATCGCTCTCTGCGGGCGGTTGAGGATAACCTCATGAACGTCACCATCTGGAACTACACAGCAGATAACGACAACACTCGCGGCGACCAGTGGAACGGAGAAGACTTCTCGGTCTTTAGCCGCGACCAACAGAAGGACCAAGCGGACATAAACTCCGGCGGCCGGGGCCTGAGGGCATTGCTGAGGCCGTACCCGAAGGCAACAGCCGGCGAGCCGACGCGGCTCTCATTTGAAATGAACCGCCGTATTTTCCAGTACGAGTTCCGCCACGACCCGCGGGTTAAGGCCCCAACGGAAGTCTTTGTGCCGCGTTTTCAATATCCTAACGGTTACGAGGTGCAACTCTCTGATGGCAGATGGGAAAGCGATTCCGCCCGTCAGATACTGCGCTACTGGCACACACTGGACCGGGATTCGCATGCGATCAGGATTTCCCCCGGTTGACCGCGGAAGCGGGAAATGTTTTAACTGTCTCGCTGGTTTCCTA
>Ga0315312_1001129_pt1 | contig 22646 bp, 20 predicted proteins | sample TDP7_MG_FD_203629 | JGI IMG/M metagenome (GOLD analysis project Ga0315312, IMG submission 203629) | Freshwater sediment microbial communities from Lake Towuti, South Sulawesi, Indonesia - TDP7 | ecosystem: Environmental > Aquatic > Freshwater > Lake > Sediment | place: Indonesia: South Sulawesi... | reverse complement strand
CGCCCGGTTTCTATAAGAACATTAAGAGAAGCGTAATGGACGGCGTGAATGTTAAGGAATTGGACATTAGGGATCCCTCGCTTAAGGAAAAGATTCTCAAACGATATGATACTGGCGTCGTTAAGCTATGGGCTTTAAAGGACTCGCTTCGTGACCGCTGGAACTCCATTGATGAAGGAGATCTTGTATTGTTCTACCATGCAGGTAAGCTAATTTACGCTGCCAAGGTGGGTTTCAAGTATCCTTTAGCCGATGAGCCTGAACAGATAGAGAGCGGTAATCGTCTGGCAGAGAGCGTTTGGGGAAGGGATGTAGATGGTAAAACATGGCCCTACCTATTCTTTCTAGAAGACGTTGGAGAAATTGACCTTCCTTTATCGAAACTTAACGAGTTGGCTGGATACAGCATGAAGGCTGTAGTTGGATTCATGAAAGTGCGGGAGGAAAAAGCGTTGAGAGTCATCGAGTATCTGCCAAAGGCCTATGTTAAACCTTCCGTTGTAGCGAAGCCAAAACCGCCATCATCGATTCAACATGATCAGATGATTGATGCCATCTACGCCCTTGGCGAGTTAATCGGGTACAAACCTGAGAAGAAGTGGAGACATGAAAGATACGAGTTTGACGCTGTGTGGCATAAACCGCCTAGAATCGGTCCTAAGTTCGTGTTTGAAGTGCACCTGAAGGGAAGCTTAGAGGCGGCCTTGTTAAGGCTTAAGCATGCTCATGACCTATGGGAGTCCCAGATATTCCTGATCTCAACTGAAGATCAGCTCAAAGAAGCTCAAACCAAGTTTCTCGGCGAACTTCACGAACTTAGGGAGAAAGTGACTCTTCTAGATGTTAAGAGCGCCGAAGAGTTCTACGATTTCAAAGGCAGATATGAGTGGCTTGAAAGAAAGTTCGGGCTTAGACCTACATGAAGAGATAAATGTCAATAGCGTCTTCAAGAACTGTAGAGATCGTGGGTGGTACAGATAATAGATATTGACATTCACGATTTCATAAGAAAAGCTCAAGCATACCAAGGCTCCGTATACGCAGTAGAAGATTCGTATCGTCAGATTCTGAATCGACTTGACATTTGGGATAATCTAGCGGAAATTGAAGACTCAAAAACGACATGTATACTGGAATTCCTAAATCGGTGGAAGTGCCGGCTTAGTTATGATTGCATTTCAAGCCTAGCAAGAACTCTTAGAGAGTTGTCTCAATCGCCCTTCAAGTTCAAGAGTTATCGCCTTGAAGAAGTAAGTTTGGATTCGCTCGTTGAAGATCTGGACGACATCAAAGACATCTTTAGAAGAATAGCGTCTGTACGAGCTGGAGTCAGAACAGTCGGCGCTACCGCAACATCGAAGGTACTGCATTTAGTCAACCCGAGATTCTTTATGATGTCCGATAGAAACATTAGGCATGGATATGGCTACTCTGATGATGAGGTTGGTTATGCAAAGTTCATGCGGCATATGAAATCGTTCGCCGATGCTCTCATGCATGAATATTCGTTAGCGCGAAACATACCGATGAACTCCGTTTTTTCGAGTCTTGTGTCCGAGTGTAAGAGTAGAGCAACAACAATTACCAAACTGTTGGACGAGTACAACTGGGTGAAATTCAATCTTTAAAGGCGGTCGGTCTGGCTGGGCATATGTGATAGCTGCGGCGCTGAAGTGAGTGATGAGGAGCTGTATAGATGCGGTGAGTGTGGAAAGAAGTACTGCGAAGAGGTCTATGAAGCTGAAGAAGACTACTGGGGCTGGAAGTAAACAGTTCAGAATGCGATAGACTCGAGCTATTTTGTCTATATTACGAGTCTATTGTAGACGTTTGCTGTTCTCCCGGAGCGGTCTATGATTAGTGACCCGATCTGTGAGTTAGCTTCTAGAAGATCCATTTCTTGATATTCATCGACTGGTATCGTTTTCTCTCTAGCGAAGTGTGCGATGAATCCTTGCTTCACATCGTTTCTAGGGTCGGTGAGCTTCACTAGATCATTCTTGAAGTGGGTGACGTCTTCATCGAGCCCTAGCTCTACAGCTATCAGAGCTCTCTGATGTTTCATCTCATATCTTTCGGAGTGAAGAGGGTTTATGATGGCTATGTCAAAGTGTCCTCTCGCTCCTTTCTGAGAGGGAATGAGGAGACCTTGGCTGTTTCTAGTGTATCTTCCTATTGTTGGCAGCTCTTTGTGGAGTAGAATCGTCTTCTTGGGATCGCTAGTTTCAATGAAGCCTTTGAAGGTTCTTCCAGCATAGAGGAGGTAGTATAGGTAGCAGTGCATATCAGATTCAGTGTAGAAGACGTGTGGATGTCGAATGAACTTCTTGCCAAGCCTTTCCAGACAGAAAATTACTCGAGACGAACATTCATTAAGCAGACTCATGACAGCTACCACTCCAAGGTTCTAGGACCTTTGCCTCATTGGAGTATTGTGCGAGAATGAGCTCTTCGGAATACTCTAAACCACTTTGACTTTCGCGTGTTGAGGCACCCAGTACTTGTGGCCGAATTTATCCTTGGCCCAGTCGTCTGGTTCACGGTATTCACATTCCAGTTCGCAGGGTAATCCTGCGGCTATCACTTTATCGATATTTGCAGTATTGCCCTTTTCTCCCCAGACAACTAGTTTCTCATTCACGTTTGTAACGCAGACTAGCCTAATGTTGGGACTCCCCTGACTTTCCCGCGGACCGCCTTCCTCATAATTCACGATGGTGAATTTTCCTTTCATCATTGGCCTCGCCTGTTCTCACCCGGGGCCAATAAACAGTCTAATGCGTTCTTGCTTAATTGGTTTTTTCATGTACGTCTCAATGCCAACCGTAATTAGAAAACAGTATCTGAGCAGATACGTTCCAGTTGAGGTCAAAGCCCGAAGACTCCGAGGCGAAGTCGCTCAAACTGTCTCTTCTGACAGTCAAGGAAACGCTAGATAACCCTCATTGAGTCCCGGGAGAAGAGGAATTTACACCAGCTCATCGCCTGTTCTGATACCTCGCTTTCGCCGGATCGTCTCCCGGGCCTTCTTGGCTGCTTCCGATCTTGAGCCGCTCTTGGCGGTCTCGCCTCTTTCCCTAGCCTTCGCAATATCCGGCCTTGACGACGCTAGCCTCGCTAGTTCCCAAAACTGGAATCGGTTCACCGTCTCTCGGGGATACAGGTTTTACCCGGGCTTTATCTCGCCCGGCCATCCTCAACAAAAGAGGCTTCACAAATCCCAACCCAAACGCTCAGGCACTAAGAGACCAAAAAAATTGAGGCGGCTAAAACTATTCGTCGTAACTATAAGACATACAAAACTATCCCATCTTCAGCTCGATAGGTCAAAACCTCTACCCCCTATTTGTCCATATGTAGGATTCCAGTGAAATTCGTAACGCACAATTGATCCAAACGCTATACTAGGAGGGCCTTAAAAGTTGGCAAATATTCATTTATTTTTTGGCCTGCATATTACAATAGGTTCTGATTATGCTGACCGATTCTCTTCGTAAATCCGAGAGAAGTCAACTGGCACCGGTCGACGACGAGAAGTGCAAGCGAATGGGCCAGATTCTTTCTGAGATTTTGCCTAATTTCTTGTCGAACCCTGACTTGATGCCTGAATACAGGATATCACAAGATCTAAAGAAGCTGCCCAACTTCAAATGCATGTTGTTCTTCACCGTTCTCATAGATTACGGCCTAGAAGGGTACGGCTACGGTGATCTTAGGGGTGCTGATCGGCTGTGGCAAAAGAGCGGGGAGTTACTTAGAAGCGATCCATACTGGTTCGAGCCATCTAATTTGGCTGGCAACCGCCAGAAGATAGAGGAAACTCTATTTTCGCGATACGGTTTGCCGAATGTTTCAGAAAGAGCCTATATGATTTCAACGGCTGCACAAAAGATTCTGGCTTTGGGGGGCTTGGAAGGCCTCTACTCTAAGGGCGAACATGATGCTGAGAAGATCATGGGTCTTCTAAGACAGATTATTGGCGAGAAGACTAAACGTATCTTTCTTTTCATGAGAGTCTTCTACGATTATTTCTGGAAGGACCTGAGTAACTTGAAGGCGATAAAGGTTGCCCCAGACTATCATCTCATGAAGATTGCTCTGAGAACGGGAATACTCAAGAAGAGCGCCGACTACATAACGACTCAGAAATGGACAATCATAGCATTTGACAGAGTACTTGATTTTACTGCAGGAGCCAAGTTCGCCGGTCAAATTGACGAAGTCGTCTGGAACGTCGGCAGAACCTGTTGTTCAAGGTTTCCTGTGTGTGATAACTGTCAGAAGCCTGAGTGTAAATTAGGGACCGTCGTGAATTGCTCCGGGAGATGCATCTTTGCCTCGCTTAAATGCGATAGAAAAGCTCGGCCTCCCTCTTGGAGGTAGGCAGGAGTACTGATGGAATGACTCAAGCTCTATTCCTGATACCTTGCAGCGGTTACAAGAATCAGTACGGAAATCTCCAACCGTGGAATGTCGTCAGACAGAAATCTGAGCACAATTACTTCCGAGACGTTCTCGACCCGTACAGAGAATGTCTGGTCAACTTCTCTGCCAATTTACCTCGCGAAAAAGCGGATGAAGTCTACGTAGGAGGAGATGCTGAACGTCCTAGAAATGCCTGGCTAAGGAATAGACAGCTTCTGTCGTGCCGAACTGTGTGTGCGATGAAGAGATACCGCGGCTCTTTGTACCAGCAAATTGACGATGAGGTTGTCGAGGGCATTATGTTAGGCCGTTTTTCAAACCTGTTAATAGTCTCAGCCCTGTTCGGCATGATTAAGCCAACTGACAAGATCCCTGATTATGACTTAATGATGAAGGACATGGCCCCTAATGGAACCTACATTTACAATTACTGGAAGTCTGCTTTTGAAGATGAAGAATTCATCAAATGCTTTGAGAATATCGCTAAGGATTATGAGCATATTTTCTTTTTGATGCACTCTTATGGAGGATACAAGGAAAGTGTTCAGGGGCTACTTGGAAAGTACGATTCGTATTACTGCGCAGGTAAGGCGAATCTGTATGTTGAACCTGAGAAGCTTGGTAGAATCCTGAACATAGCTTTAAAGGATAATTTGTGCAAACTCGGAGATCTCCGAAAGATTTCGGGCTCACATCAAGTTCAGATCATCAAATTTGAATAGGAAAACAGCATCTAACAAGAGAGTCAAACTGAAGTTGAAATCCTGTTTGACACGAAAATGGGAGAGAGCCTGAACCCGCCTTGAGGATTGACAAGATTGCCGTGCGAAACGCGAGATTGCTCGATCCCGTGATTCACGCCTCCATCCCAATTGCCCAATGTCCTTACTGCGGAACTGAAGTAAGAGAAGATGAACTCGCATATCATATTCAGGATCTGTGTTCCAAGCTAGTTACGGGTCCGGAAAAGGAAAACATCAAGGCTAAGCCGTCGAGAGAGCCGAGAACATGCCGTTACTGCGGAAAACCTATCCTGGTCGCTGATATTGAACGACATGAGAAGATGTGTCAACTCCATTATTCTTTCTAGGTGTTGGAATTTCTCCTCGTCAGCCAGTTGTCGAGTTTCTCAGGGTTTGATATGTGGTTCGGGTCCGGTACGATAGCATGGACTAGCCTTTCAGCTCGCTCTATGCATCTGCAGCATTCATTATTCAAGAAGCGTCTCTTAGCCGGACCGTGGACGCATACCTCACAATCCTTGCCTAGCCTTCTCAGAAGATCGTCTAGAACATAAACCCTGATCTTACCGAAGCCGAACATAAGCTTCAACTGTTCAGCGGCCAACTTGAATGAGACTGATCGCTGAAAGTGATAGAGAAGGTGAACATGGCGCTTTGAATAAGTCTGCCCATCTGGGAGGAGGCGCGGTTTCGCCTTGGGTTCTGATAGCTGCTTACAGCTATAGCCATTCAATTTGGCCTTATCTTCTCGCTGGCACGGATCTGCTCGTTATGGGTTTATTCATAACAGGGATGGGCGCGATAGGCGGCATTCTACCGGATAGCGTTGAACCCCCAAAGAGACCTAAACATAGAGGATTCTTCCACTATGCTCTCGGCGGTATTGCATTAGTCTTCTATTCGTTTGTTCTCCTTGGAAGCTTGAAGATCGTAAGCTTCGATGCAGTAGCCTACTTCTCTGGTCCTATTACTCTTCTTTTTCTAGCGCTCATATCGGGATACGCATCACATTTCTTTCTGGACGTTTTCTTCAGATCGTAGGTCAAGCAATCAACTCCCTGATTCAGAAAAAGACTTCACGCATGTTGTATCACCAGCCATTAAGGGAATCCAAAGATACGATCAGTTAGGCATCGTAAAAACCCGATTACAGCACAGAAACCCAGCAGTCCTAGGGGTAGTCTATAATAGCCAGTTCACTGAGACCTCTACTGGGAGCGAGTAGCCTTTGCCCGTCTACGACAAGAGAGTCTGGGAGATGTTTCTAGAAATCAAGAATGAACTGCCGTCACAGTTTACTCCAAAAGATGTCATCAGGATTATCCATCGCAGGAGACCTCAAGTCAAAGCGAATACAATAAGGGCTCACATGATCGGTTGTGCACCTAATCATCCTTCTCACAAGTACTACTCTATGCCTCACGATATCTTCCGTTATATGTCCAACGGAAAGTACAGATTATCGAGGCCTGAGGAGACTATGCCTTCCGAGGAGGAGATCCCTCAGGGACCTGAAGTTGTTGAGGAATCGCGAGAGTTCTCGTACGAGTTTGAGAGAGATCTTGAGCATCACCTGGTCGAGAACCTCGAGGCCATAGAGCCAGGATTGAAACTTTATGTCAAGGATAAGGAGACTGACGGGGAACAATTTGTTACAGACGTAGGCAAAATCGATGTCTTGGCACGTGACAAAATCGGTGACTTCGTTGTCATAGAGGTAAAGGGTAGCGAAGCAACGGACAAAGCTGTCGGACAGCTGTTAAGGTATATGGGCTGGGTGAAGAAGAAGTTGGCCAAGCAACAAGGAGTCAGAGGAATCATAATCGCCAAGAAAGCTTCTGACGAACTGAAGTACGCTGTTTCAAGTCTAGAGAATGTGGCCATCAAAGAGTACGAGGTTCAATTCAACTTCAGAAATGTAGAATCAGCGAAGTGATCTCTCAAACATCCGTATAAGAGAAAGATCATACTTGAGCAAGAGTACGAGTAGTTTCAGGGCGATGAATCTGGTTGGGCATTTGTGATGGCTGAGGCGCCGAAGTGAGTGATGACGAGCTGTATACATGCAGTGAGTGTGGAAAGAAGTACTGTGAACAATGCGCTGTGGCCGACAGAGTGATTAAGACGCTCGGCGCATGCTCAGACTGTGAAGAGGTCTACGAGGCGGAAGAAGACTACTGGGGCTGGAAGTAATAGACCGTTCGGTATGCGATTCACTCAAGCTATCTTGTTTCTTTCACGAGTCTATTGTAGACTTGCGCTGTTCTCCCAGATCGGTCTATGATGATTGACCGGATCTGTGGGTTGGCTTTCAGGAGATCCTTCATCGCTGAAAGTTCATCAGCGGGTATGGGTTTTTCTCTGGCGAAGTGTGCGATGAATCCTTGTTGAACGCCGTTTCTGGCGTCCGTGAGCTTCACTAGATCATTCTTGAAGTGCTTGATGCTTACATCAAGCCCGAGCTCCACAGCTATCAGAGCTTTCTGGTTTTTCAGGTCGTAATCCTTTGAGAGAGCCCCGTTTATGACCGCTATGTCAAAGTGTCCTCTCGCTCCTTCCTCAGAGGGAACGAGGAGACCTTGACTGTCTCTAATGTATTCTCTTGTGGTTGGCAGCTCTTTGTGGAGTAGAATTGTCTCTCTACCATCCTTCGTTTCAATGAAGCCTTTGAAGGTTCTCCCAGCGTAGAGAAGGTAGTACAAGTAGCAGCGCATATCAGATTCGGTGTAGAAGAGATGCGGGTATCGAATAAACTTCCTACCAAGCCTCTCCAAACAGAATACTACTCGAGACGTACATTCATTAAGCAGACTCATGACAGCTACCACTCCTTAAGACTTGTATTCGCATGATATCAAAGGTAAGCCTAGAGAAATCCTATATCAAGGACCTTGAAAACCGGGGACTGCTATTATCTCAACCTCAAGCTTGATTCTTTTTTTCATCGCTTCCCAGTGCCTTCTAATGTAATCATATCCAATCATACCCCAAGGATTAGGGTAGGACCTTGAAAAAATGATGAGCTTATTCGCACTAACGAGTATCGCCTTGATGACGTCTTTGAAAACTTCAGCTCCGTCTCCGAGAGCGATTTCATAACATACTCTGGCTTCCTGATCGAAGAGATCGATGAGAAAATTTGTGTTTTCAATCTTCCTTTCCGATATTATGGAAAACCTCTCTGCGACTTTACTTTGAACTTGCTTGGTGATGGCCTTCATTACTTTCTGTCGGCTTCCAAACCTTTCGATAACGTCTTCATTATAGTCTGTTGGAGGCGGCTGCCTTTCCCTCATTATTCCCGCTCGATGCTCCTTATCCTTAACCGATTTATAGTTTCGGATATACTCTAAGATCTCTTTCTCGCTCATAGTATGAAAAAAACTTTTCAATTCAGTTACTATGAATTCCCTAATTTCCTCTTCCTTCATAACTCGCCCTCGGAATCCTCAAGCTTTCTCGACATCACATATCCTCCTGAAAGATCAATTCAGCCAAGCAACTTGACGAGCAGAGCTGCCATGATGCCTTTGAATAGCCCGAGAATTTTTCTGAACTGCCTACTTGTATTGCCTCGCCGCCTTCTCAAGGAGACTTGTTAGACCACTCCGCTCGAATTGTTTAAACGTCTCTGTCATAAAACCAAGAATCTTTTCTTTTTGCAGATTTTTACTCTTTGCTTCTTTTACCAAATCGATCAGCCTGACAGTTCTGTAGATCCGGTTGCGGTCCCATACTATATCAAAATTATTGCCTAATTTTTCGGACACCCTTTCTGTCTCCTCGAAGAATTCATCCCGCACAAATTCTCTGAACATCTTCTGGAACTGAATGAATACAGTTATGTTTGCTGTGCCTCCTTCCACATCAAATTGTACGCCGTACGGAAATCTCCACCTAAATTTCTTGGGTAAGAAAAGATATCCAAATGTGCCATACCCTTCCCTGATTATCGGCCTGAATCCATGCTTATCCATGGTTTCCCAAAGCTTATCCAGAATATACTCGGCGCTTTCACGAAACTCCGCAAACTTTTGCCAATACGGACCGTACTCCTCTTTTGCAAAACCCGAGAACGATTTCACCCCTATCCCCTCCATAAAGTTTAGAAACCTGACAAGAAAAAGCTTCTTGATTCTATCTCTTTCCAGATGGCACGAGTAGAATTCGAGTAGATCCTTCACTATAGCCCATGTTGTGTGAAAGAATCTTTCATGGTCAACGATGTCTCTTGGAATACCCTCAGCCATTTCCTTCTCAGTTATCAAAAACACAAGTGCCCTACTGGCAAGATACTTCCTTAGTTGCCTGTGAGTCACTGGTGCCGTGAGCTTGTTTTCCACAGATACCTCCAGAAGATTTGGAAAAGTGATCTTGATATCGACAACTCCTTTCGAAGAAAGCTCCTGAGGCTCAACCGTGTGGTTACTCTTTTTAAGACCGGTGAAATCCACTAGATGCTCTCCTTTCTTCCCGAGGATCTTCTTCAGAAGAAACAGTAGCAGTCGCTTGTTATCGCTCAATAAGAATGCAAAGCAATTTGTAAAGTAATTCTCTTTGGGCATATTCTTTGATAGACTAAGGAAAATATTCTCGCTCTTCATGATCACAATCCTTGATGATTCATTCTTCCTTCTGTGGGTTCAGGCGCGCGAAATGGTTCTGGAGGTCAAACTTGTCTAGTTCAGAGTCGCGGACTAGGTTCGCCTCTATCTCCTCGACGAACTCGCGTGTGAATCCGCGAGGTAGTCCTACATTCTGGTCGATCATATCGAGTGGGAGAGGAAGCCCAGTCGCGGAGTTGTGCGTCGCGATTAGATATGGAAGAATCTTACTTACGTCTGTGCCGGACTTCACCTCGATGCAGAAAGGCGGCGCAGGGTAGTCAGAACGCAGGTACAAGCGCTCGGTGACCAACACAATGTCAGCTTCGCATCCAAGGTTCCCCCTAATTGCTGCCTCTATCTCACTCCTGACGTTCCTGAGTATTACATCAACGTCTCTGACGCCCAGCCGCTCAACATCCTCATGCATCTTCTTGCCGAGTATGTTCTCGAAGTCTCTATCCTGCAGCTTCTTTATTCCACGCTTGAACTTTCGGACGTACATCTTGCCATATACTGTGAGGCCTCCGGTCCTGTCTCTATTTGCCTCCTCAATAATCGGAACCGCCTTCGCTTCGAGAAACTGCTTCATCTCGCTTGGAGACTTGTTTCGCCACTCACCCTCCATGATGACTTCCTCGAGAGCTTCAGCGGCGTCGTTCTTGTACTTCCTCTCCCCTGTGAAACCGAAATAGTCCATCCTCGAGAGCATGTACTGGTAGACGACATCCTCGTCCAAGTAGACACCCTTCAGTTTCACAACTTGGTCCTCATGATAGAACGGTGCGTAATCAGAACCCTTCCAGTCGAAGACGATCACATCCATCCCGGACTGCCTAAAGACCGGTATCAGCTGATACCTAGCGAGGAAGGACTTGCCCGAACCCGTTACGCCGAAGACGCCTATGTGATATGGAATGTACTCAGGGTCGTACGGAACCTTCCAGGGCTTCATATCCTTATAGTAGCCGATTGTATGCCTGCCCTTTTCTTCTTCCGGACCGGTCTCGAGGTAGGACATGGGGTTGTCCGATTCCTCGAAAACCTCTACATCTGAAGAAGGCGCGATCACGTACTTGCTCTGCTCTAGTCCCTTGGTCACGTCACCGATTATGGACAATCCGAAAGCATAGAACTCTTTAGCGTTGGATGGGTGACGCCCCATCCTTGCATATGCAACACCCGGAGAGTATGCAACTGTTCGCAGGTTCTCATTGGAGCCCAACCCGCCCCTGCATACAGCGAGGACAAGGTTGCCGTTCCTGTTCCTGATCAAGACCAGATCCTCAGCCTTGACGTTCTTCTCCTCGCCCTCGTTCAAGATGACGGCCGCATCCATCTCGGTCGAGTTGCTGGCTACGATGCCTATCTTCCTCAAAGATCATCCTCATACGAATGATTGCGGACGACCGCCTTATGTGGTTTCTGGCTCACAGAAGCCGGAAGAAGGCTACTGGGGCTGGAAACGATAGACCGGTTTGGAATGCGATACGTTCAAAATGAGTTCGGGCTGACCTATGTCATTTCTTTCACGAGATTCTTGAATCTGCATTTTGGTGCGACTCCTCTGATTCTTGCTGGAATTACACGGTCTGCGAGTTGGAGGTCATTCTCATAAATGTCGATTGCTCTAAGTGAATGGTCCTCGTAGAACTTCTGCTTGATCTCTATTGCCCTGGGATCTCCCCCGGCCTTCTTCTCCCAGAATTCAATGTGGAGGTCTATCTTGGGGATATACCAGTCGCATAGCACCTCCCTTTTCGCTCTTTGGACGTGATAGTTGTATTCATGCTTGTATGGCAGGTGCTCATGTAGCCAGTCGTCGAGATACCTCTCACCATACGACTTTGTGATATGCCCATCCTTCGCCTTGTAGCCAACCGAACCCATCTTTGCGCTGGGTACAGGCGGGACCTCGAGGAATATTTTCCAGAGTTCTTCGATGAACTTAGGGCCGAGCCTTTCTGGGAAGAGCAGTATGCCTCTCCTGCTCACTCTTATCCATCCCCTCTTGATCAAAGGCAGAAGCGCAGTCGCATCGAGTGGAGGACACCACATCTTCCTTCTAACCCGAACTTGGGCTGGAAAGCGGCCGTCGAAGGCGTAGGGATATATGTCCATTTTGCCATCGCTTACCGCTTCGAAGACTCCGTGCAAACGATTGGTTTGATAGTTCAATAGAAACAGGATGTCTCCTTCTTTCACTTGGGAGACTCGATTTCGCTCAGACTTCGGGGACCCAAATAGCTTACTATCGAGACATTCTCTTTCGGTCCAATTGTTGCACAAGAAAACGTATCCACTGGGAGTTCTCGCTTCCTTTGTCTCTCGTTCTGCTGAATAGAGTACACCCGGAGGCAATGGCCCAAAGCGAGCGTCGCTAGGCATGTCTGTTCGATCCTCAGGACATTCTCGAAAGGGGAAAGGCTCCCGTCCGACCATACAATTAATGAATCGCAGTAGAATAACTCAACCATTATCCTTCAATCCTTCGAGCAATCTTGGTGAGCTTGATAGGTTTAGTCAGTTCGTGTATTAGCTATCCGAAATTACTAGCGCTTTCGTTAATTGCTTTCTCAACTCTTGTTCTTGCTTGCTCCAACAGATCTTTTGATTTCTTTCTTGCTTCATGAGATTGTTGGACCAGAAAGGCAATCTTTTTCCGAATTTCGTCTGGTAAGATCGGAATATCAATATTCTCAACATCCCTATCATCAATCGTTGGGTAAGAAGTTCCAGTTGTTGGTCTTTCCATCTGAAGCTTTCCTAAAATAGATCTCGTAAAAACATACAGATATTCCTTCCAAGGCGATGGTGTTTTAAATAGTGAAAACGCGGAGCTGGAAATTACATTTTCATTCAATTCTTTTGGAACTATCCCTATCGCGCCACGAGTAGGTCTAACTTTGGAGACAATAAGTTCTTCTCCCTCAACGGGTATTCGTGCATTAGGTGGTAATTCCTTTCCAAGCCTTTCGGTACAATTAACCTCCCCGATATCGGTGGAGATATCGCTAATTTCTATATACCTATAGGTTTATTCTGGGTCTAGTTTATTCCATTCGTCCTCAGGCAACAAGTGGTAAAGGGATTTGAACTCACAGGCTCTGTTTGAAGGCAGTGTTTAAGTCTCTTGCCAGAGGTTCTGTAACTAAGGTCCAGAGGGAGGGAGCAGAGATTTGCCAGTTCCATTCAAGAATCTTAACACCAGACAGAAAGAAGTAGTGAAGCAAAAGGGTAGAAGGCTACTGGTACTTGCAGGCCCAGGAACCGGAAAAACTGAAGTGCTAACCCATCGTGTGGCGCATCTAATTAGAATCGGTGTGAATCCACAACAGATTCTCGCGGTAACATTTAGCCGAAAGGCCGCTGCTGAAATGGCTGAACGCCTGAACGAGTTTAGACTCGAACAGATTCCTCGCACTTCAACGTTGCACTCTGAGTCTCTCAGGATCCTTGGGGAAATAGGCAAAACTAGCAAATTTCTAGTTGCCGATGACGAATCCGGGCTCTTGCTCAAAGATGCTGTAGAGGATCTCAGTCTCGACGTTAGTGCGAAGGAACTGAGAGGATGGGAACAATTGATAAAACTTCAAAAGGCGGCCGGGAAGCTCCCCAGCGAGATCATAATCCGAGACGAGCAGACTCGCATTCTTAAAGCTGTTTACAATCGTTATGAACAACTATTGGCCTTCAACAGTGCAACAGACCTTGATGGTCTAGTTCTGAAAGGGGTAAGAGCGTTATCGAATAGCTCATCATCTAACACCTACGTACTGCAAGAACGACACCTACTAGTCGACGAATATCAGGACATAAACCGCGCTGAGCATAGGCTAATTCAGATTCTGGCGCAAAATGCTGAGAGCTTGTTTGTTGTCGGTGACGACGATCAAAGTATTTATGGTTGGCGTGGGGCAGACCCTGAAATCATAAGGAAGTTCGAGAACGAGTTCGAGGGGGCTCAAGTTGAGATTCTTGAAGAGTCCATGCGATGCCCTGAACACATATTGCAGGCAGCCCTCGGGGTCGTATCAAAAGATCCTGCTCATAGGCATAAGCCACTTTGTTCGGGAAGAGGAGTAGGCAGTCCAGTACATTTTCTAGACTCAAGTAGCGAGACGAAAGAGGCATGGTGGATTACGAATTGGATTAGTCGAAATGTTCTCGCAAATTATGTAGAACTGCGCTGCATAGCGGTGCTGTGTAAGAGATTAGACCTGGCGGAAGATTTAGCGGCTTATCTTAGGCATCGGGGAATGTCGGTTACTTACTGGAGGTCTGGAGGCCTTTTTGCAAATGAGAATGTTCGTGAGATTCTGTGGTACGTCAGGGTCCTAGATGACAGAAGCGACAACCTAGCATTGCGCAGGTGCATCATGGTGAGAAGAGGAACTGGTATAGGTACAGTCGGCATATTAGAATTGAGACAGTTAGCTGAAAGAGAAGGTCTTCCTTTGTGGGAGGTTCTAGCTAATGCGAAGGAGTATCAACAACTCAAAAGATGGCAGTTGGCCTTTGAACGCTTTGCTGCAAAGATAAGCCATCTGCGTACTAAGTCTACCAAGCTCAAGCCTGATGAGATCATTGACCTAGTGGCAAAGAACCTTGGCATCTCCAAGCTGAGCAGCGTAGCTAGGCTGAAAAACTTCGCTGCTTCGCTACCAGCTAACTCGACTGTTGAAGATTTCCTAGCGGAAGTTAACAAGAAGCGGGGATTAGACCTAGCTGGAGGCGGTCCGGAACCTGAAGATGCGGGCGATGCGGTCGCCGTGATGAGTATGCATTCTGCCAAAGGCCTTACATACGATGTTGTCTTTCTCCTAGGGATGGACGAAGGCCTTTTGCCTGACCCCAACCAGGACGAGAATGAGCAAAGAAGGTTATGTTACGTGGCAATGACCCGTGCCGAGAAAGAACTGTTTCTATGCCACGCGTACAGGCGTAAGGGTCCCCCAGTGGGCGGCTTTAGCTTCCTTGAACCCTCATCTTTCATAGCAGATATTCCACGAGTGCATATGGAACTGATTGGTAACAGATAGCGAACTCGATTACGGGAAAGTTCAAGGGATCATACTGAAAACATAACTAGAATTTCGTTCGACCCAATCTCCTAGAAGCAAAGACCGAGGTCTCGTGTAACGCTTCACCCTCATCAGTCTCGTATAATCCTACGTGCGAAATAGGCTGTCCAAATATACTTAGCTACTTTTTTATATTCTATATCTTTGCATAATTAACGCCGATGTCCAGTGAGCGTCAAACTAAAAATCAAAGCTTTTCCAATTACTAAAATCAGATGGTTTCAATTCTTTTCCCGTTTTGTCAAAATAAATCCATTGTCCCAAATAATTTCTTTGGTCAGTATTATTAACAATTCCGCCAGAAACTTTCTTCCCTTCCTTATTTTGATTCTGAATGTAGTCATGCAATCCAGTCGCTTTTGCTCCCGCAACTCTCAACGTTAATCCTGATTTGGTATCGAATAAGCCGATTTTATCTCCTCTAAATTGAACAATAAAATCAACATAAAAAGGGCTTTTTAATCCATTTTCCTCATAAGGTACAGCAAAGAATGTACTGTCACGAGCCCCATTCTTAAACCACCAGTCTACTTTCCTAGATTTCTCTAATGACTGCATGAATGCTTTTTCTAAGTTATTTTGACCGTCAAAGAAAGGTTCCATGATGGACTTTTTCACGTTTTCTTTTGTATCATCTTCTCCGAAAAGCAAAGATTCGGGAACATTCCAATCATTAAATGGAATGATTTCTGGTTCACGCCTTTCTACTTCTTCTTTGTATTTTCTTTTTGAAGCATCTATGACATCCACAAAATATTGGTAGTTATTATCGTCTAGAATGATTTTCACAATTTCCTCTTGGACAGCTTCATATTTCATCTTGAACTTTAATTCAAAGAATTTGTAGATTGATTCCTTAATACGACTAACGGACCTATCCTCTGGATAAAATGGAGTCAAATTCCTCCTAACGAAAAATTCAAACAACCTCTGCAAGTCAAAAGCACTTGCAAGAATCTCTTTTTCGCCTTGTATTTTCAGTCCAGCCAATTTATCTATATTTTCTTCTTTCCAATCAGAAATAATCTTCAAGTTGACGTTTTTGCGTTTGATATCTATTTTCTTCGCCAAATTGTAATTATTCGCTTCGTCTAGGAGTATGGAGTTAAACAATGGAGAAAGTCTTGTCTTTTCTCTATGCCTCTTTGAATAACATGATAGGAGGTTGATGGGTCGGTAAATAGGTCTTCTTTTGCTTGCATAAACCGTTAGATAGCCACGAGGGATGTCTTCATTAATTACAACATTGTCGATGTTTGTATATATGTATGCATAATTCAGTTCCTCATTACTAAAATGTCCACGATTAGGTTCTGGCATTCTCATAATCCTTCCTATTGTTTGTATAGAAAAGATCGGGCTGTGCCACTCTCTAAATAGTACTAAGATTTGTGCTCTGGGACAATCCCAACCTAAAGCAATCGCTTGCTTGAATATCAAAACTTCTACTTCATTATTGTTTTTTTCAATTTCTTCTTTGTTTACATGCTCTCCTGAAAGCCATATAGCCAATTTACCGTTATCTACTGAAATCGCATATTTATCTTTCAGGATTCTAATAACTCGATCTTTCACCGTATCTTCTAGTTGACCAGTCCTGTCTGGTAATTGAATTAAAATAAGAGGATCTACACCAGATTTTTCCCTATTAAGTAATTTAAAGAGTTCATTTCTTTTCTTAACGGCTACATCGAGAACCAGTTCCTCACTACCACCGCTTAGACCAGTCTTGATTTTTCCTTCTTCTAGAATATTTTCAAATTTTTCATTCAAAATTACTGCTTTTTTAATCATGCCTGAGTCTCTAACATCTTCTAAAGGCACTATTACCGTTTCATCGGGATTCTGAATTACTGGCGTTGCAGAAACTTCGATTGCCAATTTTGGGCCCATCATAGCAATTAAACCTTGAGAAATTTCACTTGTTGCATGATGGTGTGCTTCATCGATGACTAGAATTATTTCTTTTCCTTCATCCTTGGTTCCTTCTATAATCTTTGAAAGGTTAAGGTCTTGTTCATTATCACGGATATAGATGTTATCAGATTTGTTGATGCTTTCCCAGTTAAAGAATAGAATTTCATTTTCTGCTATTTTTCTATCTTCCAAATCTTCGAAGAATGAGCATTTCAAAGCGCGAGTATTTTCAAAGTAGTTCTCTAATTTTTCTTTACTTTGAATATGTAGTTGTCTTGGAGCGGTCCAAATAAAACTGAATGACTGTCTTACTTCTATGTCCTGAACGAGTGTTTTCAAAAACTCAGCCATCATTACTGTTTTTCCTGACCCTGTTGGCGACCTGAAAATAAGTTTCTTACTCCCAGGATATTCTAACAATCTCTTTGATTTCTTTAATAGTTCCTCAACGCTTTCTTGCTGATAATCTTTCAAAATAATAGTCATTTGAATATACCCCTATATACTCTTAAGATCGCTTCTGGAATAGGAGACAATTTGACAATTTGTTTAGTATCTGCAAATTCTTCATCAAACGTATCATCACTTAAGGAAAAGACATAGACACTAAATTCCCCTGGAATATTCTTTATTATTTTCTTGAATTCTGGAATTGCTAGTTGGTCATAGATTATACCAGTATAGCGATTTTTATTCCTGAAAATCTCAAAATCTTCTTTGTTCAGGACACGCTCAAAAGTGTCTTCTTTGATGCATAGCATCTCAGTTGCTTTTTTGGCTAATCTTTTCCTATTTCTATCAGTCGGCTCTGCATCAACAAAATCAGTCCTAAAGTATTTGAGACCGTTAGACTTGTTTTTTGCTTCTTTGTTCAAGTTTTGAATGACTTTCTTTATCCTTGGGTAACATATATCTTCCGCTACTTTCAGGCCACTTCCGTTGTTATCCTCGTTATTTGTACATAGAATGAATCTTCTTTTTCCATCATCATCTTCATTGCTTTTCAACACAGCGTGAGCTGTAGTACCCGAGCCTGCAAAGAAATCTAGGATAGCCCATTCCTTCTTATTGTCTGTTGAAAGGGTGAGTATCTTTTCAATCAAGCTAGTAGGTTTTGGATTATTGAATACTTTGTCTCCTAAAAGCTCTATTAGCTCCTTAGTTCCATCTGTCGTCGTGCCAACATCATCCCACCAAGTAGTAGCTGACATGCCTTTTTCTTTTGCGTCTTTTAGGTAATATTTTCTTCCTAGACTTCTTCCTCTTTTGATAACCTGTCCGTTGTCGTACAGTTTTTGCATCGTTTCCCGAGAATAACGCCAATATCCTTTAATACCGAGAAATTCGTAGTGAGGATTTCCCTTAGCCTCACCACCAGGACCATCTACGGGCATCAGTTTCCATGGCCCATTCGGATCATTATCTGGATTCCTGAAACCAGTCAATTCACGTGGTAATCTAAAACTGTCTCTCCTGTCAAAAACATCTTTGAACCTCTTAGCGTAAACTAAATGAAAATTGTGATTTTGAGATATTATCAAATCGTTAGATATAGAATCTCTAGACTTCCAACACACTACAGAAATAAAATTGTTTTCTCCAAAAATCTCATCACATAGAAGTTTTAATTGCGCAACTTCATTATCATCTATCGCTATAAAAATTAGTCCACTTGGTTTCAATAGGTTCTTTGCCAATTTCAGTCTTTTTTCCATGAACGACAGCCATTTGCTGTGGCGATAAGAATCTTCTTTGTCTACGTAGTGGTCATTGTACACCCATTCATTCTTTTTCCCAGTATTGTAGGGGGGATCAATATAGATAACATCGATTTTTCCTTTATGAGTGTAATTCAAAACAGAAAGCGCATGGTAATTATCACCTTCGATTAGAATATTGACTGGCTTTTCTCTATTGGTTATGACTTCTTTGGTCTTATCTTCAGTAAGAACAGGTAGCTTCTTTTTACATAATTCAGCCACTTCTTCTGGTTTATCTTCCCAGACTATTCCATATTTCTTTCTTTTCTTGAGTTTCTTAATCTCTGCGATTAGGTCTTGGTTTGACCATTTATCATAATTTTCTCTTGGCATTTCTTGAACCTTCTAAGCGCGCGCTTGCCAACCTTTTACGCTTTATGAAGTGTTCCGACTCCTTAATAGACTTAAATCAGCAATCGCTTTTGCACATTTCAAGCAAATCACAGCTTTATTCTCACTCACGGTTGTCCGACCAGTTAGACTATACAGATAGAATATTCGCTTTTGCCACTCAAAAAGGTTCATTTTAATCCCAGACCTCGCAATCGAAGTATATAGGCCCGTGAAAAAAGGGATTTAAACCTAAATGGGTCCTAATCTCTCCGGACCTAGCCGATTAGTCCGGCAAAGTCATTGACCCAAGCGACGTAGTCGTCGTCCCGAAGGTCCAGATCCTCCCTAACCTTCTCTGGGATCTTGTTTCTCCCTCGCCATAAACCTTTGTGATGATTCTCTCCTGCCTATCCACGCGCGTAGAACCTACCTAAGCCACGGTGTAAACTACGAGGAAACTCATCAATTCAAACCTTTAAGCCAAAACTACCAATAATCGATACGTCTCTTTCATCATATGAGGCATGGGTTCATCATTTCCGAAGAAGATTAAAATATTAGGAGAAATACGGTTTCGGAATTAGGGGAACACAAGTAATTAAAGAAGAGCTGTGAAAGAGTCGAAGGATTGCAAATGAGATTGCAGGGAAGGTAGGTCAAATGTCAAGAATTGTTGGTGTTGTGTACCCCGTTCCCATAAATCTTATTGAAAGGTTATTTACATCGAGGAAAAATGTATTCGTGAAATATCTCCCCCGCACGGCTAGCATCAATTTAAAACCGGGAAACAAGATTCTGTTCTACGCTTCGCATGCTTCAAAGCAAGTTGTCGGAGAAGCCGTCGTTACAGACATCGAGTTTCTTACTCCAGATGAAGCCCTATCAAAACATGGAGATAAATTGATGCTTAACAAGGCGGAATTGGCAAATTATACTGCTAGACAGCCAACAAGAACCTCAGCAAAGAAGATGCTAGTCTTAAGCATCGGCAAAACCGCAAAGTATGCTAGACCGATTAGATATCCAAGACCACTTACCATGGTCGGAGAATACGTCACCAAGGAAAAATACGAGTCACTCATGAAGAACGTAGATGAGATGTAAAGCTTTAATTAGACTGATCGTCTGTGCCGGTCCTTGCTCTTCTAATATTTTTATGTACGGCTTTATCCTTGCCTTGCTGCGAAGATATCGAGCACCAAGCTAAAGCATCCGTAGTAAACGGAGGGTTCCCGTAGAGCTTCGCAAGAAGGGCGAAGTAAAATTCGCGCGTTTTGGAGACCGGTTCTTTGCCGAGCCGTCATTATTAAATGGAACTTTGCCCTGAGATTCACGTAGCGTTTAAGCTTCTCTGCAATCAAGCAGGCTACAAGCGGCTCAACGAAGCTGTTGAAAATAGAGTTGAGAAGAAAAGCTAGCTATTTCCTCGCGGAGAAAAGTATTCGGTATCCGACTTAACCCAGATGCCCATTGTGCTTTCAAGCTGTTATGCGATGCTTCTGGCTATGGGAAAGTGAATGAAGCCATTGAAAAGATTATGGTCAAGTGCATCGAGCAGGGCTAGCGTCGGTCCTGTAGCCTTCTGTCTCGGCAAGGGTGCAGGGTAGAATTCAGGCAGTAGTTGACCGTGTTTTACTCTTGGAGATTATGGCTTTGTCTTGATCTAGACCATACCATTTTACTTCGTAGCCCAAGGCTTCAAGCACTTGGTTAGGTGCTTCTATGCCTATGTCTTGCATGAGCTCTGTCACTTTCGAGAGGCTTGCTTCTCCAAGTTGGCTCAGTCTCCTGTCGATATCATCCAGCTTCTTCTCAGAGACTAGGACATCGCCGATCAGCCTATATCCTTTCACTGGAGTTGTCTGAAGCCTACGTCTAAGGGCTTCCTTCGATGTTTGAAGTTGTGTCGTCAACTCTTCCAAGGAAGCTACATCGCTCTGCAGCCTCAATTCAACATTTGCCAAAGATTCCACCTGCTTCGCTATGGTTTCCTCCTCCATGGCATTCAAGTAGTCGATGATAGGCTTGACTGGAACCTCTCTATCATAGAATACGACTTCCATCCTCAACTCCTTGAATCTTGAGCAACTCAACGTCCTGTCAACAGCGATAATCATGTTCCTAGCATCGATTTGTTTGAGCTTCTGAATCTTCCTGGTCAAGTAGTCCTCAGTCCAGAAGCCGACAACCTCCAAGTAGGCTTTCATGTCGTCCTTCTCGAAGCTGAAGTCAGGGATCATCATATGGCTTCCAGCGACGAATGGTTCAGGCTCCCTCCTCAACCTCCAACCAGTTCCAAGAGCTTCGAAGCTTCTCGCAAACCTCTCCTCCACATAGCTGTCGAAAATGCTTATCTGCTGAGGCGGAAGACCCGACGATTCGATCACATTACCAACATCGCCACTATTCAGTTCCAGTTGAAGTATGCGAGGTAAATGCCTCTCGCCAGCAACTATGCTTGCTTTCAACCTCCACTCTCCAGCCTCAACTATTGTGGGAAGAAGCTTCGCCAATGACGTACCGTACCGCTCAGTCAGCTTGAAAAGCGCCATCGGCCCGTCAACCGTCACCTTGAAAAACCCATCCTCCTTTTCCACCGTGTACATTAAGCCTAGAAACTTGATCCTTCTGAAGATCTGCTTGTAGTTTCCTCCAGCCCAGAACTCCATCATGGTGGCTTTGAACAAAATTGTCTGGGTCAAGCTCATGTTGTATTGTTTAAGCAGGTCCTCAGCTCCGATATGGCTGAACTCTTTCAATATGAGCTCTTGATCTAGGTCGCTCCACAATGATGCTTCAAGCTGTTGAACGCTAATGCTCAATATGGAAGCGACCTTTGACAGAACACTTCTCTTCATCTCTTCCGTCGCTACGAGAGCATGTTTATTCGCTTCAGCGAAGACCAGTCTCCTCGCTTCTCCAGGGTCAATCTGGCTTTCAGCCTTGAAGCTGCATCTCCGCTCGAGGAGGGTGGAGAGCCCACGTATCAACCTGTAATCATAGCCCAAAACTTCGAATCGTTCCAGAACCTCGAATAGTTCTCCTCTCCGTCTTCCAACGTGCTCTTGGAAAGCTTCAATCAGTTCAGATGCTAGACTCACGTGGCGATCATCGACTGGAACGTAGACAGGCCTTATCTTACCTGCTCTAGATCTAGCTATCAGAAGGTTGAATGGAAGCATCTTCCCTCCACTTCCTCTTGCGCCTCCAGCTCATGCGGGTCTCAGCTGTCTCGCGTGAGACGATTTCAACGAGCTTCGCCCTCTTCCCTTCCCTCTTCCTCAGGACCCGGCCTAGACGCTGTATGAACTCCCTTGAGCTTCCTGTGCCGCTGAGTATGATCGCTCGGGTTGCGTCTGGAACATCAACACCTTCATCTAAAACCTTTGATGTCACGATGAGCCTGTACTTTCCGTCTCGAAAGTTGTCGAGGACCTCGGTCCGCTCATCTTTCGGCGTCATATGCGTAATGCATGGGATGAGGAAGCCTCTGGCGATTCTGTGCACGAGCTTATTATGCTGAGTGAAGATGATAGTCGAATCAGATGGGTTCTCCAGTAGAATCTTCTTGAGGGCTTCAAGCTTCGACTGAGAGTTCAACGCTATGTCCATTGCTCTGTTCCTCGCGAGAAGCGCTTCTCTAGCAGCTGGATCTCTACCCGTCCTCATTATGAAGCGGGTAAAGTCGGTTGGAGTCCTCAGCACCAGCCCGCGACTCGCCAAATAATCTCTGAAGACTTTATGCTGGCTATCGTACTCAGCCTCTTCCTCAGGAGTCAA
>Ga0315312_1001128_pt1 | contig 22653 bp, 21 predicted proteins | sample TDP7_MG_FD_203629 | JGI IMG/M metagenome (GOLD analysis project Ga0315312, IMG submission 203629) | Freshwater sediment microbial communities from Lake Towuti, South Sulawesi, Indonesia - TDP7 | ecosystem: Environmental > Aquatic > Freshwater > Lake > Sediment | place: Indonesia: South Sulawesi... | reverse complement strand
GGGGCAAGACTGGTGTCAGCCGCCGCGGTAATACCAGCCCCCTGAGTGGTAGGGACGATTATTTGGCCTAAAGCGTCCGTAGCCGGCTTGGCAAGTCTTTCGTTAAATCCGACGATTCCATCGTCGAACCGCGGAAGATACTGCTAGGCTTGAGGACGGGAGAGGTCGACGGTAGTCCCGGGGTAGGGGTGAAATCCTATAATCCCGGGAGGACCACCAGTGGCGAAGGCGGTCGACTAGAACGTGCCTGACGGTGATGGACGAAAGCTGGGGGAGCGAACCGGATTAGACACCCGGGTAGTCCCAGCTGTAAACGATGCGAGCTAGGTGTTGGAGCAACTACGGGTTGCTCCAGTGCCGCAGAGAAGTTGTTAAACTCGCCGCCTGGGAAGTACGGCCGCAAGGCTGAAACTTAAAGGAATTGGCGGGGGAGCACCACAAGGGGTGAAGCCTGCGGTTCAATTGGAGTCAACGCCGGGAAACTTACCGGGGCTGACAGCAGGGTGAAGGCCAGATTAAGGGTCTTGCCAGACAAGCTGAGAGGAGGTGCATGGCCGTCGCCAGTTCGTGCCGTGAGGTGTCCTGTTAAGTCAGGCAACGAACGAGACCCTCACCCCTAGTTGCCAGCGGGTTCCCCTGGAATGCCGGGCACACTAGAGGGACTGCCGCCGATAAGGCGGAGGAAGGAGAGGGCTACGGCAGGTCAGTATGCCCCGAATGCCCCGGGCCACACGCGGGCTGCAATGGTAGGGACAGAGGGCTCCAACCCTGAAAGGGGAAGGTAATCCCTAAACCCTATCTCAGTTGGGATTGAGGGCTGAAACCCGCCCTCATGAACATGGAATCCCTAGTAATCGCATGTCATCATCGTGCGGTGAATACGTCCCCGCTCCTTGCACACACCGCCCGTCGCTCCATCCAAGTCGGGTCCAGATGAGGCGCGGTCCCCTGGCTGCGTCGAATCTGGGTTCGGTGAGGGGGGAGAAGTCGTAACAAGGTGGCCGTAGGGGAACCTGCGGCCGGATCACCTCCTTAGACAGCTAGGTTGGCTAGGGAGCGATTGATGCACTGGGTCCGAATTGTGCAGTCTGGGAACCTGAAACTCCTAGACGAAGGGCGCAGTGGGCGATAGGGCTCACGATGATCGCCGCGTAGAGGTTGACACGGACGCAAATTGGGCGCTGGGCTCTTGAATAGGCCCGACATGCCACGCCATCTGGGGGATAGCTTGGCTCGGACGCCGAGGAAGGGCGTAGCAAGCCGCGATAGGCCTCGGGGAGGTGCATGCGACCTTCGATCCGAGGATACCCAAATGGGACTTCCTGCTGCGGCTTCGGCCGCGGCGCTCCCGCGAGGGAGGGGGAACCCCCTGAATGGAAACATCTTAGTAAGGGGAGGAAGAGAAACCAATTGGGATTCCCCTAGTAGCAGCGAGCGAAGAGGGAAGAGTTCAAACCGAATCCCGTGGGGAGACCCATGGGAGATGTGGGGTTGCGGGCCCAGCCTCCTCCTAACCAACGAAGCCGAGGTGACCTGGAAAGGTCCGCTGTAGAGGGTGATAGCCCCGTAGGCGTAAGTTGGAAGGAGTTGGGCTGGGTTCCTGAGTACCAAGCCTCGATTTTGGTTTGGGAAGCTGGGAGGCATCAACTCCCAAAACTAAATACGTTCCGAGACCGATAGTGCACCAGTACGGTGACGGAAAGCTGAAAAGTGCCCCGGAAGGGGGGTTAAAAGCGCTTGAAACCAGATGGTTATAGACGTGCACGGCCCGAAAGGGTGGAGTCCACCCGAAGGAGGTCGTAGTGATACGACGGTACGAGGGTGGAGGACCAGGGTCGTGCGTTCAGTCTCGAAGCACTGGCCGGGGAGTTCACTGTCATGGCGAGCTTAAGGGCGTCAAGCCCGAAGGCGAAGGGAAACCGACAAGCCCGCAGCGAAGCGATTCGCAAGGGGCGGAGTCTGAAAGGGCTCGGAGTCATGGCGGTGAGACTAGAAACCAGACGATCTAGCCCTGGGCAAGGTGAAGCCGGGCGAAAGCCCGGTGGAGGCCTGAAGGGGTTCTGACGTGCAATTCGATCCTCTGACCTAGGGTTAGGGGCGAAAGACCAATCTAGTCTGGTGATAGCTAGTTCCCTCCGAAGTATGTCGCAGCATAGTCTCGGGTGAGGTGGCCAACGGGGTAGAGCACTGATTGAAAGACAAGGACCTGAAAGGGTTCACCTTTCTCTCAAACTCCGAATCTGTTGGCGCCGTAGACCCCGGGAGACGGGTACTGGGGCGTAAGGTCCCAAGGCCGAGAGGGAAGCAACCCAGACCGAGGCTAAGGTCCCTAAATGCTGACTAAGTGTGAGGTAGAAGGGCGTCCTCAGCCTTAGACAGTGGGGAGGTAGGCTTAGAAGCAGCCACCCTTTAAAGAAAGCGTAACAGCTCACCCACCGAGGCTGGGGGCCCCGAAAATATTCGGGGCTCAAGTCAGCTACCGAGACCTCGGGGCACATCCTTGCGGGTGTGATCCGGTAGGAGGGCGTTCCGCTTGGAGAGAAGCTGGGCTGTGAGGTCCAGTGGACCGAGCGGTATTGTAGATCCCGGTGGAAGTAACAGCATAGTCAGGTGAGAATCCTGACCGCCGAAAGGGCCAGGGTTCCCCGGCGATGCGTCATCAGCCGGGGGTAAGTCGGTCCTAAGGCTGGCCTTAACTGGGTAAGCCGAATGGGAAACCGGCTAACATTCCGGTACCACGGAGGTACACGCGGTAACGCAAGCCTCACATCTGACGCTTTGGGGTAGGCTGAGCGAGGTCGTCGCCTCGTCTAACCGTATACGTCTGGGGAGTGCCGTAATGGCGAGAACTAGACTAAAGCGGGAATGGCCTCCCGTTTAGGGGGGTTCAGCTGATCCCTGGAGCCAGTGAAAAGGATATGGGGAGGGATCCTCTGTGACCGTACCTAGAACCGACACAGGTGTCCCTGGGCGAGAAACCTAAGGCGTATCGGGTCGAATCCGTGGCGAGGGAACTCGACAAATTAGCCCCGTAACTTTGGGATAAGGGGTGCCTATGGTCTTGGTCCTTGACTGGGACCGTAGGTCGCAGTGGCAAAGGGGTGCCGACTGTTTAATAAAAACACAGGGGGCTGCTAGCCCGAAAGGGTGTGTACAGCCCTTGAATCCTGGCCAGTGGCGGGATCTTAAACCCGGTTTCAACTGGGCTAAGGACCGCTAAACGCCGGGAGTAACTCTGACTCTCTTAAGGTAGCCAAATGCCTTGTCGGGTAAGTTCCGACGTGCACGAATGGATCAACGAGCACCCCACTGTCCCCGCCCGGAGCCCGGTGAAACCACATGACTCAGACGAACAGTCTGGGATTTCCCAGCGGGAAAAGAAGACCCCGTGGAGTTTTACTGCAGCTTGTTGCTGGGGTGTGGCTGCTGTTGCATAGCGTAGGCGGGAGCCGTCGAGGCCAGTCCCTTCGGGGGCCGGCGGAGGCGACAATGGAACACCGCCCTTCGGCAGCTGCATCTCTTACCGGGACAAATGTCTCGGGACAACGGCAGGTGGGCAGTTTGGCTGGGGCGGCACCCCCTTGAAAAGGAATCAAGGGGGCCCAAAGGTCGGCTCAGGTGGGACAGAAACCCATCGTAGAGGGCAAGGCCAAAAGCCGGCCTGACTGGACCCTCCAAAGCAAGGGGTCCAGGAGCGAAAGCTGGGCCTAGCGATCTACCGTGCCCCCATTGGTGGGGGCCGATAGTGACAGAAAAATTACCCCGGGGATAACAGGCTCGTCGCGGGCGAGAGCTCCCATCGACCCCGCGGTTTGGTACCTCGCCGTCGGCTCTTCCCATCCTGGCGGTGCAGCAGCCGCCAAGGGTAGGGCTGTTCGCCCATTAAAGGGGAACGTGAGCTGGGTTTAGACCGTCGTGAGACAGGTCGGATTTTATCTGCTGGGAATGTTGGTCGCTTGAGGGGAAGGTGTCCCTAGTACGAGAGGAACGGGGTGCCGTGGCCTACGGTATACCGGTTGTCTGACAAGGCACTGCCGGGCAGCTGCGCCATGGTGGATAAGGGCTGAATGCATCTAAGCCCGAAGCCACTCCCGAAAAGAGGCGGCCGATCTGCGGCACGGTGGCCCGGTGACGGGTCGCTAGCCGTGGACGAGGACTGGAGTAGAAGACTCCGTTGATGGAGTGGGGGTGTACGCTGGAAGGCTTCGGCCGACCAGCTCAGCCCGCCACCACCAATCGTCCAAGGTGTCGGGCCGAAAAGAGGGCCCAGCGTCCAGGGCGACATCCGGTTGGTCATGTCTCTACGCGGCGATTACTGGTCTCTGACATGATGTGCCGTTTTTTGGGCTTCATCGCTTTTTGGGGAAGGTTTATCCTTAAGGTAGGGTATATGGTAGGTTGGTGAGTCGGTGGGCAGCCGACGGTCCCCCTTGGGGGGCTGAGGAAACTCCATCCACCATGCAGAGCCGCGACGCCGAGAGGCGTGGGGCGAGAGCCCCGGCAACGGAGCAGAAACGGGACGTCCGCCAGCCGGATGGCGAGGATCCAGCGGATGGTGAGGAGGTTGGCGGGGGCGGTGAAACGGCCGACCCGGCGGGGTGCAAGGGCGAGTAGGCGCCTGTGAGGTTCTGCCTGAGGCGCGGGTGGCCCGCTGAGCTGAATGCTGCCATGGAACAGAAGATGGGTTACAACCGACACACCAACTTTCATACGAACAGTAAGCTCTAATAGGCTTGGCGTAGAGCCTTTTTGCGGTCGAGTTGATAGATGACTGAGGTTAGGAGGAAGACTGATGAGATCATGGATAAGCTGTTCGAGGATATCGAGATCAGAGACCTATTGAAGCGAAAACTCAGGAAATAAGGACATAGAGTACTCTTCTACTCTATGTAACAATCACTCGAATCGTCTGGCGTTTCGCCAAGCAATAGATAAGCCATTGAAGAGGAACAAATGCCATTTGAGTTCTTCCCAATCGGGCTTGGATTTGCTTAACATATCTATTGTTTTCAAACAGCGTTTATACAGATTGGCCTCTCCTTGAAGTGTTTTCACGCATTCCTCATACCTTTTCTTAACTCTCTCCCTAAGCTCCTGATCTGCGTGAAGAAGTCTTAGCCAATTCTCGATATATTCCCCACTGATTGAGAAATAGTCTATGAAATCGTCTTCCAATCTTTTCATATCGTCCTTAAGGTCTGGCGTGCCATGATATTCATTCTGTCTTAGAAAGCTCTTTACGCTGTCTTCAAGTCCATACTCCCGGAAGAGGTCCAGCCTCTTGAATATGAAGGGATGGATATGCCCCCAATTTCGGGCGATCTGATCTAAATCCTCGGGCTCTCTACGAATTGCCATGTATAGTCCTTCAACTGTCAGAATGTAGGTGCGCGAGTTTTCTTTGTCCCCCCATTTCATGGGAATCTTTTCGATGGGCAGTACCAATCCCCTTCCTATCAGCATAGGGTAATACAGCGTAAAGTAGGTCCGCTCAGATTCAGCCCAGATTGCCTCATGGACCTTTGATTCGGTGAGCCCGGTCCTTTCAGCTATGTCCGGAATCTTCAAGGGGCCTTCCAAGGCGAGGGTCATGAGTACCTCGTTCATCTCCGTTTCCTTAAGGTGTCGGACTATCTCCTCTTGACCCTTGAACGATAGGCGTTCAACTTCACTCCTAAACTGTCGCTGCTTTCTGATAGCTTCTAGTTCCTGACGTTTTTCCTCGGGAACAAAGTAGTACGCCCACCTTTCGCCGTCTGCGAGCGCTCTCTTGAGCTTCCCCTCCTTCTGTAGTTCTTTCAGGCAGTTCGTCATCGTCTGTCGCGAGAGCTTGTTCTTGCAGAAGGATACGAAGTCCTTGTAATAGGTCCGCTCTTTCCCACCAGCAAAAATCCAAAGGTCGTTCTTATCAAGCTCTCCCAATCAAGTCACTAGACTATAGTCTAGATAATAGACTATATGACCCTTTCGTACACATTAGTAAGGCATGGGAAAGGTGGTCGTGTCCTTCCAAGAGGATGAGAACATCATAAGGAAAGTCGATGAGTTAGCACCGCAGCGCGGAAGCGATCGTAGTGCTATAATCACGGAGGCGGTGAGAAAGTGACCGACGACCTCCCCTTCTTGGTCGAGGAGTTGCGGCGGACTATCGAAGAACTCAAGGCCGTCGAGAATGGCCTGCGCACAAATGCGCCAGAAGAAAAGTCAAAGATCAGACTTCCTATTGGACTTGGTCTAAACATAAGTAGGACAAATGATAAGATTATATTTGAGTTTGTTCCTAATATAATCAAACCAAGAGAGGCCGTAGTTGTCAGAGAAAAGAAAAATCTAGGTCTTTCTGAGAAATGCTATGTTGTGTTAAATGATGGTAGGAGAATTATTGTTACGCTCCTCGATGACGTTAAGCCTAGTACGAAATCACTAAGAGAATTGACTCATATAGAATCTTTATAGACACAATCATGGGTTTTGCGCTAAGCGCGGTGCGCGAACAGGCGCGGCTTGTAAGTTTTTCGGGGCAAAGGAGTCTTAGGAGTCTGTGTTTGTGAAGCAGCCTTCTAGACAGTAGACCGTCAGCTTGGCTCGTTCTGGACATTTCTTCCCAAGATCACATCTCGGACACAGCTCACTGATATTCGCCGTATTCAGTGTCCCTCGTTCCTCATGGAGTTGATGGAGAAGCTTCAGGTACTTCCCCTCAGCTATCCGCGGAACACCATACCTGTTCTCGAGGCCAAACCACTCATACAACCTCCTACCACCTTTGGATGAGTTACATTTCTTGCAGACCCAGACAGCATTATCCGGGCTGTCTGGCCCACCCCTTGAGGTGGGAAGGATATGCTCCAATGTCAGATCCTTCTCGGCTCCACAATAGACGCATGTCCCAGGCATTTCGTGTTCCTTGACGTATTCCCTTATCGAGGTCGACCAATGGATGTCGCCGCTCTGAAGCTTCTTGAAACGGTCCATGACAAACCCGTAGTTCCTCTTACCCGCACCCGCTGACTCCGATATTATCTTGGCATATTGCCAGAAGATCAGATCACAAATCGTCCTCACGGCAGAAGGAGGCAATTGTCTCCCTCCATTCGGAGTAAGTTCTTCCACTATTTGTCACTATGGTCTATATGGCATGAAGTGTCCTCTGGAGAAGCTTACCTCGGAAGGTCCAGTACCAGACCTTCAAGCGCGTACGATCGCATAGTCCTATAGCCGAAAAATCCTGTCATTTTCTTGGTGGTTATGGCCGACGCGTCAACCATGAAGGCTTCACTTTCAATCCCGCAGGATGATCATATCCCTTTAGCTGCTGCCCAAGGCTTTGGCGAATCTACCAGCTCCACTCTTCTTAGCGGCTTTAACGATCGCCTCGGCTACCTGGACGACGGCCCTTCCCACTCGGCCTATCTCCATCCAGTCATCACTGCCTCCTTCATCAGGCCATTCTGAGAGATATGGCTTTTGCACATTAAATCTGGTTCACAAATCCAGTGGGCATGAGGGAGCACCATCTCCAAGAGCTAGGAAATATCTCCTAGAAAATAGAAAAGGGGCTACAAGGAGTCTTTGAGAGATCCCGGAATTCGCTACAAGGCCGAGTTTATGTAGAGGCCTGGCTGGTCCGGCTTCCTCGACATACTTATCCTCTTGGGCGGCCCAACCGGATAATTCTCCTTGTACCACCTCATCCTCTCATAGTCGAGCTCGACCCCGAAGCCCGGCCTCTGGGACACCTCTATCCACCCACCCCTCTGGAAAGGCCTACCCTTGTAGAACTGGAACATCGGCACCGGATAACCCGGGTAGAACTCCTCGGCAATCAACCCGTTGGGTACTGCGGCGGTCAGCTGAGCGTTCACCGAGTGCTCAGGCTTATGGTGTGGGGCCATGAGGGCGCCGTAGGCCTCCGCCAGCGTGGCTATCTTCTTCCATGCGGTTGGGCCTCCGCACACACAGGGATCCGCCTGGATGATGTCGCAACACTCTTTCTCCAACAACCCCTTAAAGTAGGAGAGGCCTGACATGAGCTCGCCAGTCGCTATGGGAATCTCCGTGGCCGCGGCCAGTCTCGCATATCCCTCGACATCCATCTTCCAAACAGGCTCCTCAAGCCAAGCAATATCATATCTCTCCAACCTCTTCGCGATCCTTATGGCGACGTTCACGGTCCAACCGTTATTCACGTCGAGCATTAGGTCGATCTTCGGCCCTAAGGCATCCCTGACAGCCTTGACCCGGGCCAGGTCCTCATCAGGGTTCTCGAGGCCCACCTTCACCTTCACAGCCCCATATCCCTGCTCCACATACCACAACTGCTCCTTGACGAGCTGTTCTTGGGTCAGATTCAGGCCCCCGCCGCTTCCATAAACTGGAACCTTGTCCCTGAAGCCTCCGAGGAGCTTGTAGACGGGCTGACCCGCCGCCTTCCCGACGAGGTCCCAAAGGGCAACATCTACCGCTCCAACATCACCCATGCTTACGCCCGTGGCCCAACCTTCTGCAGCCCAAAACATCTTGCTCCAAAGCCTCTCGACGTTCATGGGGTCCTCACCCATAATGACCTCAATCAGGCGAGAGGGGATAGGGCCCTCATACATGGGACTGAGCCCTGTTAAGCCTTCGTCCGTCAAGATCTCGAATGCCTGGAATGCCATCGTGTCAGCGGCATAATTTATTGCATCGCGCCAAGGCAACTCGTTATTCCATACCGCGGGGCCGTCTCTCGAACCATAGATCTTTTCCGTGTACCTTATTCCAGTTATCTTCAAAAATCCATCCACCAGGACACTACGCGCTTCTTCTCACTTTTTAAATTTTTCTCCGGGACTATGGCTTGCGCTTATTGACCTTTCTGCCCTGTGCTATTCTTTCCTTTTTCCTTAGCAGGCCACCAGTTGAAGCACTTGCCTCGATGCCTATTTGTCGAGTCGCTCAGCTCATGGCGTACTATATGAAGAGGTAGGAGAAACATCTTTCCCACCGCACTAGGGTCGCTGATCACCGCTATCTCAGGGACCTTAGGAGTTCTTCAGCTCCTCTCGTGAGAAAGCCCGTATCGCTTCCAGCCAGAACCATATTATAGCCCTGCTCCACCAACTTCTTGGCGGGGTAGAGGCTGCTAGTCGTCGCCACCGGCACCTTCGCCTTCCTCGCCGCTCCCACAATACGCTCAATGGCTTCAAGATTCTTCGGATGCCTCAACCTATCGGGCTGACCAATGAGGCCTAAGGAGCCGGAGAGGTCGGATGGGCCGATGAAGATGCAGTCGATCCCCTTGACCGAGAGTATCTCGTCGATATTTTCCACGGCCTGAGCCGTCTCGATCTGTGGAATAATCATGATCTCCTCATTGGCCGTCTCAACATACTTGGGGTCGAAGCGGGCTGCCCGACGGGGCGCTATTCCTCTGACTACCTCAGGAGGGTACTTGCAGTAGCGGACAGCTTTCATCGCCTCTCCCCTTGTGTTGACGAGCGGGATGAGGAGGCCGTAGGCGCCGATATCGAGGGCACGCTTGATTAGGACAGGGTCATTGAAGGCGACCCGGATCATGGGAACGGTTTCGGAGCCGTTCATCGCCATCATGAGGGTCTGGGTCGTCTCGATGCTCAAGGGGCCGTGCTCGAGGTCAAACATGAAGAAGTCGAATCCCGCCCTCGAGAGGATCTCTGTCACGTCAGGGTTTCCAATACTGATCCAGATGCCTATCGCCGTCCTACCTTCCCTCACCATTTCCTTGACTCGATTCCTCATTATTACCACCGCTTCTGTCATCGGGAGAGCGGATATAATAGGATGGTGTAGTGACCGTCGAAACACATCCAAAGCGGGAGGTCGCAACGATCTCGACTCGTGCAGGCCCTTCTAGACAACTCCTGACTAGACATGACTGAAATCTATGATCTTCTTAGGTTAGCCTCTTCAGGAGCCGCTTGAAGAAACTGCCAGATTGATTTCCGGCTTCCTTGGCTTCAACACCTTGAGCGCCCCGTGAGATCGCCGGCTTCCTAAGCCTCGGTGCGATCGGTATATGTGAGACCGTATCAACCATGATGGCAAACTTTTCTTTGAACCTGTCGAGCGGTATGGAAGGCTTTACCCACCTGTAGTCGGGTAAGAAGGCGGAGAACTCATCGAGCCTCTTCCCAAAGACGGTGCGAAGCTCTGGACTCAGGTTCTCCGACTCCCCAAACTCCCTGTACAGGTCGCAGGGCTCTATGAGATCTCGGTAATTTTGGAACAGGGCCGTTCCCTCGTTAGGAGCCAAGATCTGGAGGGAGAAGAGGGAGCCGATGTCGACGAGCTCCCTGCAGAGGGATAAGGTTTCCTCAAGATCCTCCTCTGTCTCGTTAGGGAAACCAGCTATGAAGGAGCATATGGGAACTATACCGTTCTCAACCTCTTTTCTTACTAGGTCCAAGATGTATTGGCGTGTAATCTTGGGATCGAGGTTCTTGCCCAAAATCTTCCAGCAGCGAGGTGACCCGCTCTCGACCCCGTGGAAGGCCGTTCGGAGCCCGCTCCTATGTAGGTCTTTCAGCATACCTGGGTCAATGGCGTCTAGGCGCGTGGAGACAGCGTACTCGACCTCTCCGGGGCTGAACTCGGCCTTCATCAGGGACGCAAACTCCCTCAGCCATGAGGGGTCGGCGCCGAAGTTGTCGTCGGTGAAAGGGATGAGCTGGGCCTCATACTCGTCGACTAGGTGCCTCACCTCCCTCACAACTCTTCGGGGGCTCCTCGCGCGCCAGCTGGTGTCACAGTTCTTCGTGGAGTTCCAACAGAAGATGCATTGATGGTTCGGGCAGCCCCTGCTCGCCTCCACAGAGAAGCAACGCTTTCTAGCGTGTGGCTGATATCTTCGCAAAGGAGGGAGGACATCGTATCTCGGTAGGGGTAAGCGATCAAGCTCTTCCCTGGAGAGTGGCTTTGAGTTGGGGTTGTGTACGGCCCTCCCTTCACCGGATTGGATGTAGGAGACGCCTTCGATCGACCATGTCCGCTCGTCTATCTTCTTGATGAGTTCTGGTAGGCTCCTCTCCCCTTCCCCCCTGATGACGGCGTCGCAGCCTGAGAGCCGGAGTACTGTCTCAGGCGCCAGGGTCGGCATCCAACCACCCATAATTATCTTAATGTCTGGATGCATGAGCTTGTAATTCCTAGAGAATAGGGCGGAGAAGGGGAACTGGGCGGCCTTACAGCTCAAGCAGACCACTTCAGGCCTGAGCCGTTCAACCCGCTCTATGGCTTCCTCTAGGAAGTGGTCAACGTTCTTTCTGCAATGATCGAACTCCAAGTCTAGGTCTATGGCCTCGATGCGGCCGATTTCAGCGTCTTCTAGGACAGCGTAGAGGTGGGCTAGCACAAGAGTCGGCCTAGAGTAGGGCCAGATAAGAGGCATAAAGTGGTAGGGCGGATAAACTAGGGCTACATCCACCAAGCCGCACTCGGCCAATCGATACTTGCTGCAACTATTAAAGTTTCTATTGCCTCCTACACGCAATGTTGCGGACTGTGAAGAACCAGCTTGCTCACACAACCCTGTAGAATTGGCAAAGTGTTCGTTGAGTTCCCAGAGGAAGGAGGGCCTTCTGCTAAGGGAGTTGTGTGGGCCACAAAGCCCCTCCAGAGAGACGGGTTGGATTCACCTATGACTAGTTCGTCGCGGTCTCTAAGCTAGACTTGTCGAAGTGATTGTTCTTTGGCAACCTGTTGGGCTAGCGCTATTACCGTGCGAAGAGTGCGATTATGTCGTCTATCACTGGCTTAACTACTGTCTGTAGGAACCGGGTTGGGACTGAGAAGCCGTAACCCGTTAGTTGGTAACCCACTATCAACATGAAGGCTAGGCGCCCGAACCTTTGTAGGTAGTAAAGGCTCCCAGTTCTCTCATGCGTTATATTGGAGAACATGCGGGAGTATAGGAACATCGTTATTATGGGAACGAGCAGCACCACGAACATTACCTTGGAAAAGACGTCGAAGGCCGGGTTGATGACCGCCGTCACAGTATCGCCTATCGGTGCCAAGAACTGCGAGCGTAGCACTAGCCCCCACAATGCCCCAACACCTGCGCCGCTCAGCAAGGCGACTGGGTAGCGGGCGAGCCACCTGAACCTCGTCAGCCTAGTGAAGGCTAGGATTCCGACGATTACAGGTATTATTAGAAGCACCTGACCGGCCGCGATGAAATCGAAAGCGGTCGCTCTAAGACTCCTGTATATCTGGATAAACGAATGGGCGGAGAATGCTCCTATGTAAATGCCTTCGGGAATTACGAAGAGTCTGCCCTTTTGATTGAAAGCATAGCTGAATCCTATCACTGCGAGTACGAAGCCTGAATACTTGACAGCCGCTTCAAGACTCATCCTTTAGCCACCTCACGCTTGCGAGTTCTTATCAAAAGATTACCGACTAGGGCTCCTACGAATAGAACAACGTACGTTATACCAAATGTGCTCATCGCCTCGAATCTAGCCGCCGCCTCTCCCCTGAATCCACTCAAGTACTCGAACTCAGCGTTCCCCCTGTCACCGTCCAGAGCACCCACCACAGGCCACGGATAAGCGTAAGCGATGGGCGTAAAGCCGTGGAACGCTTGGATCAACGGCTTGTTAAATGCATGACCCCACTGCCGTATGTACTGGTCGTAGTTGGAGTACGAATAGCTGGACATAATGCCCAAGGATATAGCGTCATAATTGCGGACTCTTTGCATCAGAGGTAGGTCCTTGATTGCTGTACCGTAGATGTCGGTTGCAACGGTCGCCCACGTGTCTCTTGCGAAGGAGGCCATCGCTGTTTCCTCTCCCGCTACGAATGGGGTAATAACGTAGTCCTCACCGTACTTCAACCCATATAGCTCAACTAACTTGAAACGCTTGTAGATGTCCTCAAAGAACATAGGAGCTAAACCGCCCATTGAGAAACAGATGACCTTCAGTCCTCTGCTGTGCATGAACTTCCATACCGCCGCTGCTGTGGTTTCTATGCCCTGATATTGCTCGAACTTCACTGCCTGCCACCCGACAACTAATACACTTCCCGGTGGCAGTGCGGCAAGAGCGTTGTAGAAACCTTGCGTAGTAAAGGAGATGGGGAATGGCATGCCTAAACCGACCCACAATGGTATGGCAGCCACAATAAGCAGAAGCAGCCCCATCGCATTCATTTTCTTGATCGTGCTTATCTTCGAGATAGTTTCGACTATTCCCATTTCTATCCCATCTCCATCTCAATTATGCCAGGTTCTTTTCCTACAAGGGCGCGTATGGCTAGGATCAATGTACCTACCGCGGAAACTATTGTAATCGCGCGCGTCGTCGTTGTGTAGGCAACTTTTTCAATCCATTCTGCGATAATAAAGGTTTGAGGGACACTGTAAGTTAGTAAGGCTATACTCCTGAACCCCATTAAGAGGAAGGTAACAATGATTACTAGAGTCTCCGGTGTAATTCTCGCTGTGACGAGCCTTCTCCATATATTGTAAACTTGATAGGTTATAGCTGTGCTTTCGATGCCAAGATATATAGCCCCTATGAGGCCCTTATAAATGGTGCTGTAAATAGGATTCTGGTCCAGCTTGACCGGATCAATAAATGCGATTAGCAGGAGGGCAACTATAGTTGCTAGAGTGAATGCACTTTCGTACCACGCCCTTGGGTCTTCTTGTCTAGCTCTCGATACTCGCCGCGAGGAATTCAAGACTAAGACTACGTTCGCGAATGCCCAAACCCAGAGCGAAACAATATTTGCCCATATTAGAGTCTGTCCTCGAAGAGCATCGAGTGGCTCATATTTTATGAAATATTGGACAACCATGAATCCAATGATGAAAGCAGCTATGTAAATAGGTGCACTTCTCTGGTATAATCGTTTACTCAAACTCAGGGTCTTCATCCCAACAATCCCCCTACGTACTTATCCATTTTACGAATGGTTGACCTGCTAGACCCAGAACAATCCCCACAATCGCGACTGCGAAAGCAATCCATGTCAAAATATCAGCTGCAACCAGTGAAGATATCATCATGCTATCTCCAGAAATGATAGCGCCAGCACTGTAAAGATCGGTTACGTATAAACCATAATCGAAACACACGTAGTAAAACTGATGCGTAGTTCTTGCCTGCCCACCAATCAATACCGTGTCCATCGACCTCGTCGCCCAAGTCGCGATCGCATCTCCAGTCCCAGTTATGGCACCCATCGTCACGACAGTGGCGGGGGGATTAGCTCCGAGAAGATTCAGGTAACCGGAACGATATGCTGGCTCATCGTTCCCAAAAAAGTATATGTTCTCCCTCCTGTAGGCCTCGGGCTTCCCCTCAGCCACAGCAGCCTCCCGATACACACCATCTATCAAAGGCGCTACCTCAGGGTTATTGGGAAGGATGAACAGGGGGGTAGCGCCTTTCCTTATAGTCTGCCTATACGTATATCGCATGATATTCACGCCGGATATGGTCATCGCCGCGTACGTGCCCGAGAGGTATGCGTAGGCCCCTAAAGTCATGATGACGGGCCGACCCGTCTCGACCGCCCTGTCAACGCCGTCACTAATGGAGTCGAGCGCCGGTAAATGACGCATTTCCCAAGATGCGCCCTTCATGGCTCTTCCCAAGAAGTAAAGCGTGATTGCAATAGCGAATAAAGCTAGTACTAGTTCGACTACCTTCCCTGCCCTGAACAAGAATACCCCCAAGAACAATCTTATGGGTCAAGCATATATATTTATGATTTGTGGGAGATGGCGACACCGCTTGCGTTATGACGCTTGGTGCGCGATGAGAGAGGCTCAAAGGAGTTGGATAAGGAAACCTGGCAGCGACCACTCATCCCTTTTTGTACCTTCGGTAGAGCAAAGAATCGCTATGCTACCTACCGCTCCGCTTAGTACCAGATGAAGGACATCGGCTCCTAGAAGCTAGTTTGTAAAGGGCCCTTGATATGTTCCAAACACCTCAAGCTGGAAGTTAATAGGCTTGTACGACATGTACTTCTTGGGATGAGAACTTGAAGAAAGCATTAGTCATGTCTCCAATGGACAATGTGGCCACGGCCCTAGAAGACATCGCCTCCGGAGAACAAGTCGAGGCGAGGCTAGGGAACAAGGTAGAGACACTGGAAGCAAGGGAAGATATCCCCTTCGGCTTCAAGATAGCCTTGACCGACATCTCAAAGGGGGAGAGCCTAGTCAAGTACGGTGAGGCTATCGGAAAGGCCAGCCAACCCATAAAGAAGGGGTTCCTCGTCCACATCCACAACGTTGAAGGCGCCAGGGGCAGAGGCGACATAGCAAAAGGGGGAAGAATACCGTGACCTTCCTGGGATACGAGAGACCAGACGGCTCCTACGGTGCCCGCAACTACGTCCTCGTCATACCCAGCAGCATCATAGCGGATGAGATATGCCACTTCGTCGCTGGAACGAGGACCATCGTAACACCTATGGACGCGACGTCTGGTCGTTCAAAATCGGACAGGGAGACGATAGCCAGAGTCTACGTGGGGTTGGGGTTGAACCCTAATGTGGCTTCAGTGCTGCTCACTCCCGGCGGCGGGGCAGGAGGAGCTCAGTACCCTGAGACCGCGATAGAGAAGTTGGCCAGTGAGATAGAGCGCTCGGGGAAAAGGGTCGAGGTGCTGGACATCGGTAAAGGCGATACTATGGAGATAATTGGCCGGGGTGTCAAACTCGCACGGGAGATGGTCCACGAAGCCTCGAAACTCCGCCGAAAGCCCTGCCCTGAGAACCACCTCTGCGTAGGAGTCAAATGCGGCAACTCCGATCCGACCTCGGGTATTGCTGGGAACCCGGTCGTAGGCTATGTGTATGACAAGCTCGTAGAGGCTGGAGGGACAGCCCTCTTCGGCGAAAATACCGAGATAATTGGTGCGGAGCATATCCTTGCCAGGAGGGCGGTAAACAACACAGTGGCCCAGGAGATTCTCAAGGTCGCTCTTGAGACTGAGGAACGGGCTAAGTCCATAGGGCAAGACGTTCGAACAATCAATCCTGTGCCGGCGAATATCAGGGCTGGGATCACAACCTTAGAAGAGAAGTCCCTAGGCGCCATCTACAAGGCGGGCACCAAGTCCATCCAAGGCGTCCTCGATTATGCAGAACGACCGGAAGGTCGGGGCCTTTACTTCATGGACAATTGGGCGTGGACGTTCTCAATCTTTATCGGCTACGCGGCTGCCGGTGCCCAGATCGTCCTCTACCAGCTCGGAGGCGGTGGCTTGGAGGAGGACGCGGTTTTCTACCAGACCGGGAGCACTGTGGCGCCCTTGATCTGGTGCAGTGCGAATCCGAGGACCCAGGTTTTGGGTGGGTGGAACCTCGACTTCTACTCTGGCACAGTCATCGAGGGTAAGGAAACGGTCGAGGAGGTTGGGGAGAGGCTCTACGCCACGATTCTGGACGTGGCCTCTGGGACCATGACGAGGACGGAAACCCTGAACCACATAGACCCCAATGAAGTCTACACCCGAGACCCCGTCTTCTAGGAGCATTCGGAAACAGGAGCAGCTATTCGTCCCCTCCCTTCTTCTTCATGATGGGTAGTGTAAGTGTAGCGCAACTCGTAACCTCAAGGCCTCCAACCAAACTATCATGCGAGAAATATGCAGACTGGTCTCGGGATGCTAACATTCAAACCCTGTTCTATGTCATTGAAACTTGATTGAGCTTACCACCAAGCGGGACAAACATAGTATCAGGCAAACTACTTTGGTCAGAACCTATGTTACGCTCTCACGCTCCAGACAGGCAAGCCATATAAACTAAGCCATAGAGACCATCCGAAAGGAGGCAAAAACTATGAAAATCACTGACGTAACCATGACAGACCCCCTCTACTTGGACATACTTTTCCAAGGGGACGCAAGGACCACCTTTCTCTCCGGCCCCAGGGCATACACCTTCATTCGCGTAGAAACGGACGTGGGGATAACCGGGATTTGCCCAGCATCCCCGGCACCGGACATAAACACATTCGTCTTAGACGTCTTTGAGCCTCTGGTCATTGGAGAGGACCCCTTCGAGGTCGAGAAGATCTGGGAGAAGGTCTATTGGACGACCTACGGAAGCAGCAGAAGAGGCGCACCTATGAGGGCCTTGAGCTACATCGACATAGCCATCTGGGACATAATCGGGAAGGCATGCAAGCAACCTCTCCATAGGCTTCTCGGAGGCCATCGGAGCAGGGTTCCAGCCTATGGGAGCGGTATCAACCTGCCCCTCTCCATGGACGAGTTGGTCAAGCAGAATAGGATGTTCGTCGACATGGGCTTCAAGATGGTGAAGATGAAGATCGGTCAGAGAGACAAGGGGGAGGATCTCAAGAGGATAAGGGCTGTGCGGGATGTTATCGGATACGACATCGACTTAGCCGTGGACGCGAATAATATGTATGGTGTCAACACGGCCATCACTATGGCGAAGAGGATGGAGAGGTACGAAGTCTACTGGTTCGAGGAGCCCGTGCTACTGGATAACATTGAGGGCATCGTCAAGCTCGCCAAGTCGACGAGCATCCCCATAGCCGGATACGAGCTTGAGAACACGAAGTATGGGTTCAAGGAACTCATAGCGCGCGGCGCCATCGGGGTCTGTCAGGCGGACGCCACCATCTGCGGCGGAATAACAGAGTTCAGGAAGATAGCAGCGTTGGCAGAGTGCTACGGTATACCCGTGGCTCCCCACGGCGCGGATCAGATTCATGTTCCTCTAGTCGCGGCGATTCCCAACGGGTTGATCGTCGAATGGATGTATGCCCTAGGAGCCAGAACCGCCGAACTCGTAAATGATCCGATAGTTCCTAAGAATGGGGAGATGGAGTGCAAGATGGTGCCTGGCCTCGGAATCGAGATCAGCGATGAGGCGGTCAAGAAGTACAGCGCCAAACCGGAGAAGATGGGTGGTCAGAGAGTGAATCCACGCTACCAATGGCCTCCATACGCCTAGTAGTTGGCTACCGATTCTTTTTCTTTCTGATCTAGGTTCAGTAGCCACCCTTCCTAGAGCTTGTTAACTTATGGCCAAGAGCCTGAATTCTCGATTCGCTAGACAGCTTCGCGGGCTGACGAGCTGCTATCTCAATGCCGCAAGTGTATTATAACGACATCTGAACAATCTAAGAATGTGAAACACATTGAAACTTTTGACATTCAAAGTCAAAGAGGGGACGAGGCTAGGAGCATGTATCGACGACAAGATCGTAGACCTGAATCTAGCATACGCTCGGTACCTAGCAGACGAGAAGGGTGAGGTCGATGCCCTCCGCGAAGCAACAAGCATCGTTCCACCATCCATGCTCTCCTTCCTCGACAACGGAGATGACGCCCTAGAAGCTGCTAGTACGGCTGTTGAATATGTTTCTCGTCTTCTAAGGTCGGGTGAAACGTCTGATCTGAGGAAAGCAGGAGTAATTCGGGACTTCTCCGAGGAACTACTGACAGCACCAATACCAAGGCCGAGGAAGAACATCTTCTGCCTAGGCCTTAACTATGCTGAGCACGTGGCTGAATCGGATCAGGCCCGAGGAGCACTTCCAGCGGCCCCCGTCTTCTTCACGAAGCCTCCTACAGCGGCGAATGGACCTTTCGATCCCATCATCTATCCGAAGGCGACAAAAGCACTTGACTACGAAGTGGAGTTGGCCGTGGTAATAGGAAAGAAGGGCAAATACATACCGCAAAGCAAGGCCTACGACCACATAGTAGGATACATGGCGTTCAACGACGTGACGGCAAGGGACCTACAGAGGGGGCACGGAGGACAGTGGTTCAAAGGGAAGGGGTTAGACACCTTTGCCCCGATGGGTCCGTGGATCATCACCAAAGACGAGGTGGAGAACATACACAATGTGGACGTAAGTCTAAAGGTCAATGGCGAGCAGCGTCAACATTCGAATACAAAGAATCTCATATTCAACATCCCCACGATAATTGAGGTGCTCTCAGCAGGACTCACATTAGAACCCGGAGACATCATTGCCACGGGCACACCCTCGGGCGTGGGCTACGCCATGAAGCCTCCTGGGCTTCTGAAGGTCGGGGATATCGTAGAGGCGACCGTGGAGAGCATAGGGACACTACGGAACAAGGTGGTTGCAGAGTAACCTCAATTAGTTCGGTAGTATCGAAGCCCTTGCCACGCCTAGCTATGAGTTGAGTGGGGGACCGAGTTACGCGTGCCTCTGTTTTGCGCTGTGAATTCTTCTCAACCTTTCGAAACATCTCTTACGCGTTTGATCAGTCCCCTAGCACCTTCTATCATCCACCCTTGGGGTGAGCCGGCAAAGACACACCTAATCCCCATCAGTATTCCTTCCTCAACCATGTCCTCACCCAGAGCCATTCCCGGCGCTACGCCATATTTATTGCAGACTTCTATGACTTTTCTCATAGCTTTCCTCGTATTGTCCCATCTGTCCGGTTTCCCATACCACCCGGTAGACATCGCCATATCTAGGGGGCCAATGCAGGTGGCATCTATCCCCTTCACCGACAGAATATCATCCAAGTTGTCCAAGGCTGCTTGTGTTTCAATTTGTACTATGACCATTGTTTCGTCATTTGCCGTCTCGATATATTTCGGGTCTTGGAAGGCCGCATAGCCCGGTGCGCAACCCCTCACACCCATTGGCGGATACTTACAGTATCTAACGGCGTTTATGGCCTCCTCTCTCGTATTGACCCAAGGAATAACTAGCCCGTATGCTCCTACGTCGAGCATTTGCTTGGCGAGCCAGACATCGTTCCAGGGTATCCTGACCAACGGCACGCAGACCTTCTGGTAGCCCTGATACATTATCATTTTTGCTACGCTCTCCCTATCCAGAGGGGAGTGCTCCATGTCGTATAGGAGAAAGTCAAAACCGACATTTGACAGGCAGAGAGGGACTTCTGGGCTGTAGAGACCGATCCAAGGACCCAAGACTACTTTTCCTTCTCTTAACTTGGTCTTTAGAGGATTCTTCATATTCTACACCACATCCCTAAAACACCTTCAAAGTCTTGATATTTAAATTAGAGCTCTACTCTTGTTTCCCTAATATGAGCGCTTCTTCTAATACGGCGGCTACATTATTCATGGGTTCTATTTATCAGAGCGCGTCTTGACTCCATACCGGCCCACCACTTGTAGTAACAGGTTGGCAAATACTCGTTTTGGCATTTAGACTCATACATATGGAAGACAGAAAAGCAAATCCTGAAATCAACAAACTTAGACCTGTCTCGACAATCTATGACTGGATCTCTTAGGTTGGGCGGAGCACACATTAGAGTTATATAGAATACAAGCCCAAGAGCCCGCCATCGACGAAATTGTCAGGTGAAAAGTCTTGAAAATAGTGGATCTGAAGACATACATCATTGGAAATCCACCACCCCATTATGGAGGGCTAAACTGGGTATTCGTAAAGCTGGTGACTGATGAAGGAATTGAAGGATGGGGCGAGAGCCCCGCTGCTGGGCTGAGAGAACATACCCTTGCTCAAGGAATTCAGGAGATAGGCAGAAGATTCGTGATCGGTCAAGACCCATTCAACGTCGAGACGATATGGGAACGACTCTACAAAGCAACATCACATCACTTCCAACATCCGGGCACCTTCCACGGTGGGGTGATGGGGCCGATCGAGATGGCGTGCTGGGATATCGTTGGGAAGGCGCTGAACCAGCCCATCTACAGGCTGCTTGGAGGCATGAAGAACGAGAGGCTGAGGGCTTATACATACCTGTATGATTGGCACTCTGGCGATGCCCCGGAAGACGCTGGTCCAGCCGTAGTGAAGCTAGTCGAGAAAGGCTTCACTCTGTTCAAGTTCGACCCAATACCAGGTGGAAGCCCGTATACAGGGGCGGTGAGCCCCAGAGAAGTCTCTCTAAAGGAGCTGCGATACACCGATGCGGTACTTAAAAGTATGCGGGATGCAGTCGGGGAAGAATGCGACATAGCTATGGGAACACATGGGCAACTGAACACTCACAGCGCCATCAGATTCGCCAAGATCTTGGAGAAGTACGACTGCCTGTGGTTCGAGGAACCAGTACCCATGGAGAATGTTGGAGAGCTGGCTAGGGTCGCCCATCACACCAGCGTCCCGATAGCCGCAGGCGAACGACTTTCTACGAAGTGGGATTTCTACCTCCTACTTGAGAGGCAGGCTGCGCAGATCCTGCAGATCATGGTGGGCCGGAACGGGATATTAGAGGCAAAGAAGATTGCGGGGATGGCAGAGGCATATAACGCACAGATTGCTCCTTGGATGTTCTGCGGTCCCGTTAATGCTGCTGCAAATATACAGCTAGATGTGACATGCCCGAACTTTCTTGCGCAAGAGGGAATCGGGACTATGGAGGGCTTTTGGGCAGAGATCGTAGAAGAATCCATTAGAGTCGAAGAGGGCTACATAATACCTTCGACGAAACCGGGGCTGGGATTTGGGAGGGTTAGAGAAGAGTTGCTGGGCAAGTATCCATATCAGCGAAAGCGACTTGTTCCATCCCACCATGGGCCTGGAATCCACCAAGCAAGCAGAGCAACCTAGAGGCGCGTTGCAGAAGGGGTTCCAGATTCGGAGAACATCGGCCTAGAACTCCGCCGTTCTCGCGGAGGGGCTCGTTGAGTTCTTGGAGAGCGATCAAAAAAGCTATACCCTCATTTTCATTCTTGTGGGTTTTTGGGCAACTGTTCCTAGCGAGGCCGAGTAGTACCTTCTATTTCTCCATCGTGATTGAGGCTTTGAACATCTCAGGCGTCGGCTTAGGCACGTGAATGTTCAGGAAGACCAGATCTGTTTTTCCTTTGTTGGATATCTTGTGGGGGATCCAGCCAGGCACGTGAACAGCCGTTCCTGCCGTAACATCATCCTTTTCATCTCCCACCTCCATTATACCAATTCCTGAGAGGAAGTAAAATCCATGTTCCCACTCATGTTTATGCAATTTAGAATAGCCTCCCGGCTCCACCGTCGTTAAATTCACGGCGTATGAAGGGGATTTTTCTATCAATGATCTTCCTCGACCTTTTACATAGAACCCCATTTCCCTAGGTTCAACTTCATCAACTCTTACGATTTCCATGTCTAATAACCCTCCACCGGGTCTTATTCCAAAAGAATATAAGTATTTCGTAGGAGCCGAACTCCTCAAGCGCAAAAACTTCAACGACAAGTCTTTTGAGGAGCAAGCTGTTGAAGAGCCGACGGGCATGTCTGTCGAGACTAGCGGGTTATCATTTTCCCATCTCTTTGAGTCTCTTCATGGATTCCTTGAAGGCCTCCGGATTTTGAGTTGCGCAGCCTGAGGGGAATACTGCACGCAAGAGTCGTGTACACGCTGAGCATGTGATGCAGACCTTCGAGCTCGGAAGAGCGACCTTAGAGAAGGCAATCCTCGGAAATGTGGGTAGGGCTAGGGCGAGGCGCCCCCACCCAGCGAGGTCTGTTCGGGAGGTCTTGACATTGTAGGAGGCCGCGTAGATGCTGTATTGCCGCAGCCAAGAGTATCCAGACCCGACAAAGACCATGTCTGGGACCTCTCGCTTCAGCTTCTCAACGACTTCGAAGTGGCGCCCCACGCTCTTCACTGGATGCTCCGGCGGTTCGCTACTTCCAGGCACCTTCACATCGAA
>Ga0315312_1001127_pt1 | contig 22682 bp, 24 predicted proteins | sample TDP7_MG_FD_203629 | JGI IMG/M metagenome (GOLD analysis project Ga0315312, IMG submission 203629) | Freshwater sediment microbial communities from Lake Towuti, South Sulawesi, Indonesia - TDP7 | ecosystem: Environmental > Aquatic > Freshwater > Lake > Sediment | place: Indonesia: South Sulawesi... | reverse complement strand
CGACCTTCATCGCGGTAACTCACAATCCTGAAGTTGCCAACGCAACTGATAGAATCATAGTTCTTCGTGACGGACAGATTTCCGAAACCATCGATAATCCATTGCATGAAGAGGTTATATCGCCACGAAAGAAATAGTGAGAGAGTATATCTAAACCAAAGAGGGAAAGGCTGATGAGAAAGGCGATTAAGACAAGCGTTATCATAGCATTAATAATACTGACCGCATGCCGGTTCGGGAACATTGAAGTTGCCTACTCAGGTCCTGTTACGCGGTTCGCTCTAGACGTGAACGGGAATCACCTTACCGCAGGGTTCAACAACACGGTCAAGATCGAATTGACCAACAGCGGAGAGAACATATACGACTTAGACGTGGCTTTGACTCTCCCTCCACCATTGACTCATTCAGGCGACAACCATTGGCGTGCGCCGTCGATCAAGAAAAACGGCTCATTATTGATTGAGGTACTCGTCTATGCACCAGCATCAGCGATAGGAAACACCTTCACAGCGTCTCTAGTTCTGAGTTACAAAGAGTTGGGCTACGTCTACTACACATCAGAGACGCATTCAATAGGGTTCGTCGTTCACGGATGGGTAAAGATGGTTGCTTACGGAGTCACAGTAAGCCCGGGAAAAACGGAGGCAGGAACTGATGTCACCATCTCAGCAAATCTTTTGAATAAGGGAAACGTAGCGGCTATGTACGTAAACGTCTCTCTTCTTCCAGCCGAGTCCCTTATACTCCGCGAAGAAAGCACATCCTATGTCGGTCAGGTTGATCCCAACTCTCCAGCTCCTTTCAGTCTGACCGCTACTGTGGATCCGAATGCCAAGAACGGAAGCTATACGGTGAGGGTCGTCGTGTTCTATCAAGATGACAGGCATCTGGTGCACTCATTTACAGTCGATGCGCAATTTGAAGTGGTCCAGCCCTCTCCAAAACCAACCCCCTCAACAGGGATGCAACTTGAGGAATGGCTCTTGAAAGGCGGATGGGTCTACATGGCCGGAATACTCATTGTGATTCTAGTAGCGATAGTCCTTATCCGCCGCGCAACACGAAAACAGTCTCCACTAAGCACAGCAAAGGAACTGCCAACAAAGATTTAGAAAGGACTTATGAACAAATGAATCCGCTTGATTTGATCGCCCTTTCTTTCGGCGCCCTCAAGGAGCGAAAGTTGAGGGCCGTGCTGACCATAGCCATGGTTGTTATCGGAGCCGGCTTGGTAACCGCGTTAAATGGAATGACGACAGGGATGCTCCAGTACATGGTCGGGCAGTTCAGCACACTCGGCGCAAATGTGATAATTGTTCAGCCGTCGTCGTCATCATTCAGAATGACTGAACCGGTGCGTATGACTCTTGAGCGCATACCTAATGTTAAGGATGCGGTTCTCTTCATACAGCAGACTGCAAAGATACAATCTGGAGGCAAAACAAAGGCATCCATTGTGATAGGAATAGACCAGACTAAGCTGCCGCTAGTCTTTCCAAGTATAGAACTGGATCAAGGGAACTTCGTTCCACCGCACGACTCGATAGGCATACTTCTAGGCAATAGAGTGGCTAATCCGCCTGATATGTCGCTTCCATTCGCTAGATATGGGCAGTCGGTTACAGTGGAATACAGCTACTTGGAAGGCCAAAAGATGATGACCGCGAAACGAAGCTTTCGTGTAGAGGGTATCCTTGCATACGCAGGGACATCAGCGATGTTCATTCCATTTGACCAAATGGCATCGATCTCCCTCGCTGCAGCCAACTCTTTATTCAAGAGAGGTGGCGGCTACGATGCAGTGTTCGTCATAGCCAATTCACAGGACCTTGTCGAAGACATCATGAAGCAGATTCATAACATCTACGGCACAAGTGTTCAGACACTCTCTGCGAAGTCTATCATCCAGATCGTTCAAAACGTCTTGAGCATGTTTCAACTCTTCATGGGAGGCATAGCAGCCGTGTCTCTAGTGGTGGCTTCAGTAGGCATCTTGGCAGGCCTCTATACATCTGTAATGGAGAGAACAAGAGAGATCGGCCTTCTGAAAGCGCTGGGGTTCAAAAACTGGACGATTCTCATGCTCTTCCTAAACGAAGCAGTCCTAATAGGATTTATTGGAGGCGCCATTGGAAATGCAGTTGGAGTAGTTCTAGGCTACGGAATGGCTCTACTAGCTGGACAAGTGAGAGGAAGCGTTACACAACAGATTCCGACGGAACAAGGTCCAGGAACCATCGGCTACGTCGCTCCAATCTTTCCTCTTGACGCTTTTATCACGGTATGGCTCTTCTCTGTAGCGCTAAGCATATTCGCTGGAGTCTACCCTGCTTGGAGAGCGTCTAGACTCGATCCGGTCGTTGCTCTTCGCAAAGAGTGAAAACATGTCTCGTGCCTCTATGCGGCAGCCGCGTATCTCGTAATCGCGAACAAGCTTTAAGAAATATCAGCGACGAATAATATGCAACCTACTGGATGATGAACTAGAATGAGGCCTCGCCCTACTTTCGGTGGAATCATCATACTTATCATCGGACTACTATTGGCCTTCTTCGGAACGCAAATATATGTTGAATATGTGCCTAAGCATGATGAAGGCCCTTTAATTGAACGAACTGTAGCTGTAGTGGACGAGCTGTATTACAAGGATTTCAGTGCACGCATAGAAGTGAATAGCAGCGTCAAAGACGTCGTCGTATCCATATACGGGTCCGCGGAAAGTCTTCAAGCTGGATCATCGGCAGACATCAACTTCTACGTGATGAACGACTCGAACTTTCTGAAATGGAAGCATAGGGAGAAAGCTTCCTATATCCTCACCTCGACTGGGACAGAATTCAAATTCGGTTTTGTCGTGAACGACACGGATACCTATCACTTTATTTTTGATAACACCTCTCCGTCGATTAAGAAGAGAGTAAACTTTGAAGCCAAGTACTCTCGCACACTGGTGATACCTGAAGAGCGTGAGAACCGCATTCTGAATTACATTGGAGCCGTGGCGGCGGCCGCTGGAGCCCTGATCTGCGTCTACGGCCTAAGAAAGGAGCCGATCATACCATGGAGGTAGTGCAAAAGACCTTCTCTGGCGGTGAAGACACTCCGTCCAATGCTTGCTGACGCGAAGATTCAAATATGCTATCCATGCTAACAAATATGAATCGTGTAGCGGTGTTCCGAGAGGCTGTTATGGAAGGATAGATTGAATGAGCGCCTTAACCAAGAAACAGATACTGGCAGATCGAACTCTTGCGAACCTAGTAGGGGTAAGAGAAGGAACTCTGCTAAGCTATGCTCAGCTAACTAAGGCTATGCACGACTACATTAAAAAGAACAAACTGAGAAAAGGAGAGGAAGAGCTAGCTTCGCTAGCTTCTGCGCCCCCCGCCCCCTCAGTCAGATACTGTTCCGCTTGCGGAGCTGCGATACCGGGCTCTGCAACTTACTGTGATAGATGCGGCGAGAAGCAATAGGATGTAAGCGTGGTTTTCCCTTCGGACGATTTTGGGTTCCTCTTCATCGACCTTCTGACCCAGACGACGAATCGAAGATAAACCTTTCCGACTAGCTTTAAATACGCAAAGTCATCTCTACCATTAACTTCAACGTTCTAGTCGGGAGAATCAGCAAATCGTGTCGCCGTATCGCGCGGGAATAGTAGGCTACGGGGTCTACATACCTAGGGAGAGAATTGAAACCGAAAAGATAGTAAGAGAAAGGGAAAAGAAGCGGAAGGATCTACCGGATTTCCTTCAGAAAGTCAGAGACGGGCTTCTCTTGAAGTACAAATCTGTAGCCGGTCTATGCGAAGATACGACATCGATAGCGACAGAGGCGGCGGAAAACGCAATTAGGATGGCGCAAATCTCTCCCGAGAAAATAGGATCAGTTGTCGTAGGCTCGGAGTCCAAGCCCTACGCTGTCGGGACAATAGCCAGACACATAGCGTCTTTCGTCGGCATAGGCCTAAACGTTTATGTTTCGGATATAGAGGGCGCTTGCAACGCCGGTATGCAAGCAGTCAATTTCGTTGAGTCTCAGATCGAAGCGGGGTTCATCGAGTACGGACTTGCTGTTGGCGCCGATGTCGCGCAGGCGCCCAAGGGCGACCCGTTGGAGTACGCCGCTGGCGCTGGAGCAGGAGCGTTCGTTCTCGGTGAGAATGATCTCTTGGCAACAATAGAGGATATGGCTCCCTACTCGAGTTTGACTATGGACTTTTGGAGGAGAGAAGAGTCCCCAGTGCCAAGACATTTTGGGAGGACCACCGTTGATGCATACATTCAACATGTCATCGGCGCAATGGAAGAACTACTGGAGAGACATCCTGAGCTAAAGATCAGAGATTTTGATCATATAACCTTCCATCAGCCATCCGGATATATGCCGTTGAAAACTTGCAAGATGTTAGCTCAGCAAAACATTGAGGTTATACGTGATAAAAGCCTAGAAGACAGAATAAGGCTGACGCCTGAAGATATAGAACAGAAGGTGAAGCCCTGGCTTAGAGTACTGGATACAGGAAACACTTATGCTGCATCAACTCCGATAGCGGTAGCATCGATCCTTGACAAGGCGAAGCCAGGAGATGATATTCTAGCTATCTCCTATGGTTCGGGAGCCTACACAATCGCAACATGGTTAAGAGTACAAGATGGAATAGAGAGCAAACGTCGTTTAATACCAAGCGTGGACAACTACGTCAATAGAACAGTTGAGATAAAGTTAGAGACCTACCATGACCAATTGGCGGAGAGATTGAGGAGAGTTAGGAAACGACTAATGTTTCCAAGAATAGTAGGTGAGATCGAGCAGCTGGGCTCTGGATCGATCGATATTCTCATGTGCAGTGGCTGTGAGCGGATATACTATCCCGTACGGGATCGATGTCTGGAAGCAGACTGCAAAGGAACAGCTGAGAAGAAGAGCCTTCCGAAGAAAGCTCGCTTGAGGTCATTCAAGCGATTGCCGCTGAAAAAGATCTTTACTTCAAACTACGATATTCTCAAACAAGGGAAAGTAATTCTAGTTGATTCTGGCATCAAAGATTTGGCACCAGGCATCGAGCTTGAACCAGTCATAAGACGACTTGATTACGAAGGCAAAGATGGGTTGATAATCTACGGCCCATGTTACCGGCCACTATTCCGCGACGCCTTTCCAATGACAACCTAGATCTATAGTGCAACAAGGTAATGGATCATCAGAAAAAGAGCGAGACCAATTGTCAAAATAGCAATTTCCCGTCGTTCCTTTTCTACTTTTTTCAGCTCTTCATCCAAATCTGACTTTCACTCTATCCCATCGGCTCCCGTCTATTATGTTTCCAGCTCCACTTCTCCACATAATTTGCAGTATTTTCCGTCTTGGATATCGTAAAAGTCTCCAATCTGGTCTATGACAACAGTGCTCTGGAACCTGTGCCCAATGATTCTGCACAGCAGATTCACGATTCCTCGCCTCTCTATCGTACTATAAGCTAGCAATATATTAATGTTCCGATAGTGGTACATCGACGTATCACACGAGCCACGATAGACGAAACGTTAACCGATCAAATATTTTTAATTCCACACGAAACCTAGTCTTGATGATCTAGGAGTCTTTCCTTATGAGCGATGTCTTTCTTACGCGTGAAGAGGTAGAGTTTAGGGAGCATGTGAGAGAATTCTGCAAGAGGGAAATCGCCCCGGTATCAGACTTGATCGAGAAGATTGGCGACTATCCTCGCGAAATACTAAGAAAAATGGGCAAAGAGGGTTTTCTAAAGGTTCACCACAAGGTTGAATCAGGAGGAAGCGGTAAGGGTCTAAGCCATGAGGTAATAGTAGCTGAAGAGATATCCGCAGTCAGTGCATCCACTGAAATGAGCCGTTTAGCGTCGGTCACATTGTATGGAATGCCTATAAGTCGATTCGGAACGATCGAACAGAAACGCGCCTACCTAGCCCCGGTTCTCCTTGGTGAGAAGATAGGTGCTCTCGGAATTACCGAGCCTGATGTTGGGTCAGATGTGGCGGGAATGAAAACAAGAGCAGAAAAAGACGGCGAAGACTATTTGATCAACGGAGAAAAGCGGTTCATAACCAACGGAAGCATTGCAGACTTCCTCGTGGTGTTCGCTATATCGAACCCGGAGGTACATGCCCACAAGGGCATGAGCGCCTTTATTGTTGAATCGAGCGAGCCGGGTTTCGAGGTTGTGAAAGATTTCGAGTTAATGGGTATGAGAGGCACGCGAGTCGCCCACCTTAGGTTCAACAACCTACGAGTGCCTAATGAAAATCTTCTAGGAAAAGAGAACGAAGGGTTTACTGTGCTGATGGATGAGTTGGACAGTGAAAGAACAGCTATCGCTGCTGGGATGGTGGGCACCGCTAGAGCAGCCTACGAGGTCGCCGTAAAGTATTCCACTGAGAGAGTTCAGTTTGACGCTCCGATCCGGCAATTTGAAGGGGTCAGTTTCAAGGTGGCCGATATGGCAGTCAAGATTGAAGCAGCTAGACTATTGATACTTCAAGCAGCGAGGAAGATTGACAAAGGTTCGAGAGCGACGAAAGAAGCAGCCATCGCGAAGTTGTACGCGACCGAAGCCGCTGTTGAGGTGACGAATGACGCTCTGCAAGTCCTAGGGGGGATAGGGTACAGCAAGGAATACCCGGTGGAGCGCTATGTCAGAGATGCACGTCTCATGACCATAGGTGGTGGAACCAGCGAGATAATGAAATATCTGATCCAGAGGGAGGTCTACAAAGAGTTCGGCCTCTAAGCTTCATCAATCGGTGTTAAAGCCTTTGGTCCTGTTGCTCGAGGAGATGCATATACAGTCTATCGTGAGGCACTCGAACAGCGTCTTCCCGATTGAAGCGTGCGGAGTGCTGATGGGAACTGTCAAGACTCGAATTCGGATTGTCAAGAGCGTCGAAGCAGTAGAGAATCTGGCGCGTTCTAACTGTAGCTACAGAATAGCTCCAGAGGAACTTTATCGGATAATAACTGATGGTGAAGATAGGGGCGAAAGCCTTGTCGGGTTCTATCACAGTCATCCATCTTGGGGCACAGAGCCCTCGAAACTGGACTTGGAATTAGCGTCCTTCCCTGAAATCTCATATCTGATCTATTCCGTGAAAGATCGTAAACTAGAATCATACATTTGGACAGACGAGAGATTCAAAAAGGAAAGAATCACAGTCTCTAAGCGCAAGACGACGTCCAGATGACAGCTAGCGATATAACAGTCTAACACGAGGTCGCGCATTGAATGCCCGCTAATCTTACAGCCGAGGCGAAAGCAAAATGGGCCAAAGCAATATCGGCTAGAAATTCTCAGGAGAAGATTCAAGCCCTTCAAGAATTTCTATCATCCTTTCCTAAACACAAGGGAAACGAAAGACTGAGAGCACAAGTCAAGAGAAAGATTGCAACTCTGCGCGTACAGCTAGAAGAGGTGAGAGCTCATAAAGCCGGGAGCTCGCGCCAGTTGCTTATTGAGAAACAAGGCGTTGCACAAATAGTGATTTTGGGACTGACCAATGTTGGGAAAAGTAGTATACTCTCAGCCGTGACGGCGGCCAAACCATTGATTGCACCATATGAATACACGACTCAGGAACCTGTCCAAGGTATGCTGCAGTTTGAGGACGTTCAGTTTCAATTGATTGAAGTTCCTGCAATCAAGCCAGAATCATCCTCACGATGGAATTTCGAGAACGTCGGGTTTGAGCTCAATGCAGATGCTCTGATGCTTATTGTTGATCTCTCAAGGGACTCTTGCGCTCAGCTGAGCATTTTGCTTGATGTTCTGGACAAGGCTAAAATCTCCACGGAGAGACCGAAATCATCAGTTGAAATTTTGAAAGAGAAGAGCGCGTCGGGCATCCAAATAGCGGTTTCCGGAAAACTGACTGATTGCACAGCCCAAGATGCAGCCAAGTTGCTTCAGCAATATGGGATTCGAAACGCTCTGGTCAGAGTATATGGGAATGTGGGAATCGACGATCTCGAAGATGCAGTTCTTGAAAGCACAGCTAGTTTCAAGCCCTCAATACTCCTAGCAAATAAGGTTGACACTGAGGGCCCCAAGAATGAACTTGAAAGATTGAAAGCTTGCAACAGAGGTAGAATGCGGATTTTAGCGACTTCATGCAAAACGGGGGAAGGCCTAGCCGAGCTGGGTGCATCTCTCTTCGAAATGTTGGAAATTGTGAGGATATACACAAAGGAGCCAAGCCAAAGGGAACCTTCAAAAGACGCAATAGTGCTGAGGAAAGGAGCCACCGTCGCAGAACTGGCTAAGCAAATCCACTCAGATCTGTTTCGCAACTTCAAATACGCCAAGATCTGGGGTCCAAGCGCTAGGTACAACGGCGAGAAAGTTGGCATTAACCACATATTGATGGATCAAGATGCAGTCGAAATACACGCTAGGTAGGCATTCGAAACCGATTTATAATCGTATTGACTTTCAGTTTTGATTGGAGGCGACTTGATTGTTTCCGGAAATTCTCAACGAAGTGAGAGAGATAATGGTTACAGAAGTAGTGACGATAACGCCCGACCGGAGTATCACGGAGGCAGCGAAGCTAATGGAAGAGAAGAGGATAGGCAGCGTCATTGTCGTTGAGAATAACAAGGCAGTTGGGATAATAACTGAAAGGGATTTCCTACGTTTGGCCGCAGCCGGCTACGATGTAAGAACGACTAAGGTTAGAGACGGTATGACGAAACCGCCAGTAGTTTGCGAACAATCTATGAAGATTGCAGACGCGTACGTTCTGATGAGGAATCGGCGAGTTAGACACCTTCCAGTGGTAGGGAAGAATGGAGAACTCGTAGGCATCGTAGGGTTCCGCGACCTAATCACCCACGGACGACTGATACTCTAGATGTCAACTACCTATGGAGATCGACTGTAGGGAACACCTAGATATATCGAGAGATCCTTGGCAGCTCTCTTCCCAAGATCTTCCTCGCACAATAGACTACAGCATTTGCAAATAGAATAGTGAGTGACGCCACATCCTCACCGGGAAGCCCTATTTTCAACGCGTCCTTCGAATACATCACGTGAATATTGTTCTCGAATTCTGGGGCATACCTTTGAAGAAAGTAGTAGATTTCGAATCTATCAAAAGGACGTAGCCCCAAAGTCCAAGCTGTCGCCTCATCAATCTTACAATCAACTAATCTGCCACCCATGTAGTCAGCTACCTGGGCAACCTCCGAAGAGGTCAACTGTTTGATAACTCGGACTCTAAATGCCAGCGCCCGCTTGACAAGTCCTTCGTGAACCGAGCCTCCTTCAAATGCCGCGAGGCCAATGAGAGTTGATTTGTCTATTCTCTGCAATTGCGGCGCCCAATGCCTTGAGATTAGAATGACTAGAGACCATTCGATACGCACAGTATCGTCTCGGGAACCGCCTCTTCCGGTAAGGATTCTCTTGTCGAAATTGGGCTCAGAACCTTTTCAGACATTATAGATTTCTTCGACTGAGAACAGCCTGTTGTTCGAAAAGAAGCCTTTCAAATCGCAGAGCTCACACCAAGCTCCAACCTTCTTTTCAGAGCCTCCAGAATAGTATATGTTCATCGCTGCCTTGCCACATCGCGGGCAGATATGGTTCGTCACTTTCTCCAGATCCACTACCCTTCTCTTCCCGATTTGCCTATTCTTCTTTGATCTTAGATGAGGGGACATCTTTAGTCGCACTCGCCGCTCTAAAATTTTAGAGTTCTATTTATAAATGAATTATTAAGATAGGCGATATATTTCGAGAGTCGCTATATTCTTAGCCTCGATATTGTTACTTTATCCGGAAACCTGCCCATCCGACTACATTTCTCTCGTCTATAGGCCGACGCGCGCCTCCCAACGGAACGCGCCGAATCGGGATTCACGGCAAGTGGCAAGCCGAAATTTGAACCTCAGCCTAAGCAGCACCTTTTTATTCGATTCATATGTGAAGTTACGAGCTATGAGACTAGATCTATCGCTTCCCCTAGTTGTCTTCGCCGCAACCACAATCGCTATAGCGGCATACCCGCTTTGTGAGGGTCGAATGAAAGCGCTGTATAAGCATGAGAAGCTTAAGATACGAGATATCATACTCTTGATAGTTGCCTTTTCCGCAGTTATCACCATAACCGCGTTGGCGCCTCAACTAGCTTTGCTAGTGTTCTTCATGACGATATATTCCATGGGACTATTTCTTTTTGCGTACACAGTCTGGCCTAAGTGGTACGTCGCTGTCCTCTTTCCTGCGATATTCATACTGTTGTATCTCTACCACTGGACGATTGTCGAGTTGAGTATCTTCTCTTTTACGTTTGTCGTATTCTTGGCTATGGCATTGAACGGTCTCTTCAACTGGAAGACCTCTGCCCTGTTCGCAGGTCTGCTGACAGTGGTGGATGTGATTCACGTGTTTGGCACAAAGCTCATGATTTCTTCGGCGATGAAAATCGTCGCGTTGAAATTGCCCTTGACGATCATACTGCCAACATTTCCTTCGGAGGGTCAAATAATCATAGGGTTGGGCGACATTTTTCTCGCGATACTGCTTTCACTACAGACCTCTCAGAGGCTGGGAAGGAATCTTGGTTTAACTTGTGCTCTTTCAATCTCGCTGATGTTTCTCATTTTAGAAGCGGTTCAGCTGAACTTTAAATTGCAGTTCTTTCCAGCTACTGTCACTGTCGTCGTCGGTTGGTTAGCAACAGTTTGTTTGGGTAAGGCGCTCGGTATCCGTCACCCGGAGCTCTCCTTTAGGAGAGAGCCTTCAGGTTAATATTAAAGTTCCATAGGAGTTGATTCGCCAAAACATGTCAGGTGCACTCGAAAAGATCGAAAGAATGCTGCGTAGCGCGGGAGAAACCGAACTCGGTAAGATGAAGATGAATGTCATTAGAGTTCTGGCCGTCTATAAGGGTGTGTCTTGGAGGACGGAGCTATTTCTGGATTTAGCGAAACTCTTAGAGTTTCTGGACCAACCAGAGATCATAAAGCCTCGAATTCTGGACAAAGCGCTCGGCTCTCTTTCATCGGACGGAATTATCACAGTTGAAGACAAGGCAAGAGGAGCTATGCTGGAGAAAGGTGTTTACACAGATCAATTGATTCGCCTTAATGATCTTACGAAGGTGAAGAGTGTTCTCGAGAAAGATCCTGTATTTGCCCAATATACGCATAACAGAGACAGAATTATCAAAGACGCGCTTACCGAATAAAGCCAATTCGCATCTCCACCCTTAAGAGCGACGTGATCAAGAGTATTTTTGCTCAAACTCGTGTTGACTATGAAGCAATAGGAATGGGTCTTTTTAGTTATTCCTGTGAGGTTCTCAGCTATTCAACAGGTCTTCCTCGCTATCAGCAGAAAGTTCTAACGTATCTAATGCTTAGATAGTACCTATGTGTTTACAATGATCAAGAAAGTGGGTCCGTGAGCATGGATTACGCTGAATTCTACAGAGACGCAAGCGGATACTGGCGACTGAAGCGGCTTACTAGAAAGAGGAACCGCCAAACTAAGGTGTAACCGCGTAGCCAAAATCTTCGCGGACGGCTATAATGGTTCCAGTTTCAGACTTGTTGAAGTGAACCGGTTGTAGCGCTATCGACAAGTTGACAGACTTGATGAAAATCGTTATAAACTCTATCTGACCGAATAGTATCAGTGAGGAATTTCTTTGAGCGCACTCGCCTGCCCGTATTGTAATCGAGCTCTCTACTTTTCAAGTGAAGCCGGCATGTGGTACTGCTATAGGTGCCGAGAGTACTACCCTTACAGTGCGCCTGCGGTATATCCTCCAGCACCTTACTATTATCAGCCGCCTTACTATCAACAGCCGGTTCAACCGATATCGTTAAGGCCAGAACCGTCAGGCATAGCGATCGCCGCGTTCATCTTGTTTGTCATCATTATAATCCTGCTACTCGGCGGCCTTTACTTCTACTGGAGAATGTTCTATCTTTAGGCCAAAAGTTACGAATTACGTGGCCACAGTCTTCCTTCTTCTCGAGCGCACCTTCGCGAGAACTAGAAGCGACGTCACTCCAAGTATCACAAAAGCCACGACGACTAGTGCTGGAATTAGAGCTACTATCAGATACTTTACGTTGAGAGGGCTGAGAACGTAAAGCGGGTAAAGTCCCGCGGCTAGCGCTAAGAAAACTACTATGACAAGTTCATCCACTCGCGTTCGAACGACATTCCTTACAAGTTCCTTCTGTTGAGGATCGTACACCCACTCCTTGTCGCAGCGGCTACAATGATACGTAAGCCAGCGTCTCTCAGGTTTGCCGACAAGTTCGAGCCCTTCACTACAGTCCGGGCATCGCAGAGCCACTTGTTCCACCGCTAATAAGTTAAGCGCATTGTTATTTCTGTCTTATTCCTCAGCGACTAATTAGACACAAGAGTAAGCTGACGCAGCTCGCTACCTTCCACGCCGTCACGTAGGCTATGTGTCGAGTTTCGACAGGTGCTTTGAATGGAGAAGAAGACTGTCGTGGCGATTGTCTTGCTCGCAATAGGTGTCGGCGCCGGAGTAGCTGCTTTTGCCTAACGGCGCAAGCCCAGGCAATGAGAAACTATTCCAATCTATGAGCGTGGTGTTGATAACCACGCTCATGCTATATTCTAGAATTTTGCATCAAACTTTCTTCTCTGAATGACACGCTTTCGAGAGCCCTGTTAAATACAGCGGTCAGGCTCTCCACCAACTGAATATCAGATAGTCGACTCCTTCTCCCCTCGCATCTGGTATTGCTATAATGAACTGCTTCCTTACAGTCGTCGCGAGTCTACCTGCTCTGACTATTTCAAAAGGACCCATTGCTTCTTTCTTATCCTTTACAGATACGATGAAGGGTGCGTGGTCGATCCCTGGTCCATGCTCGTAGACGGCGAAGTCTGCTCCAAACTTTATGCCAGGCGTGACGATGTATCCTTTCTCTCTCAGATCCTTGTACACAAGGTAGGCTAAAGTGAACCCTCGGTACGTCTCTCTGGCGAGTTTCAGAAGAGCGCTTCGTTTGACTTTCCTCCTCGCCGTCCCCATGAAGACCAAGATCTTCTTTCTCTCGTAAAGGAAAAGCCCCTCCATCAGATCTAGCATGAGAGGTACTGTGAACTCTTGGTCGGGCTTGGGCTTTGGTATTCCCACAGGTTTGCCGTAGAATCCTTGTTTGTAAAGTTCGTTCCCAGATCCTGAATCCCAAACAACCAGACGCGTTCCAATGAGTTCCGCTTCAGTTTTATTGGACATTGTTACTCATTCAGCCTGAGATCGCTAGGACCCTCACGAGATCTGCAACATCTACCGCCAGATCAGCCATTCTCTCCAAATGCTGGATTATATCCCTAAGAATCAGGATTGACTGCATGGGCATCTTTGCATCGAGGATCTCTATGTCAAGTGCTCTATAGCTTGCGTCGATCTTCCTTTCAACTTCCTCGACGGTTCTTGTCAAATCCAAAGCCTTCGAGGGATTGAAGCTCAACGATAGTATAGTCTCCCTCAGCTTGGTCATCTCCTCGAGAACGAGCGACGCAAGAGCCGAGATTTTTGTAATGTACTTCTTGTCGACCTTCCACCTTCTGTCCAGAATCCCTACTAACCTGAAGCCTACCCCTTCAGCGTAATCTGCAATCTCTTCAACTCCAAAAATCAGTCGCATGAAGTCTTCTCTACTTATTAGAAGAGAGCCGACAGAAGCCACTTCTCCTAGAAGATTGGTCTTCGACTTGTCAGACTCATCCAACAGCTTCAACATTGCTCGATAGTGTTCTTTTGCGCCTTTCTGTTTCCCTTCTGCGACACCATCGATCATCAGTGCAAGCTCTCTCGTTATTTCAACGACGTTGCGAGCATGGTTCTGGCAAATCTCATACATTCTACGCCTGATCGCAGCCTCAGTTTCCAAAGGAAACGTCAACACCCGTCCACCGGCCGTGTAACTGACTGTTGTAGAATGATACTCAGATCAGAAATTTAAATGCTAATAGACAACGCGGAGAAATCTTGAAGACAAAGTTCAGCTAGGTTTCTATCGACTAAGTGAAGTCCCAAGTGCTTCCAGCGAAATGCTAGACGAAAGATATCTCTTCATCACGCCAGGAAGATCGTTAATCTTGACTCTCACCTGTCTCCACGAATCTCTATCTCTAAGTGTAATGGTCTCATCATCCTTTGTGCGGTAGTCAACTGTTACGGCTAACGGCACCCCAACTTCATCGGCTCTTGCGTATCTTCTTCCAATCGAACCTGCTTCGTCGTATTCAACATCAAAATGTGCTTCAGTTAGATTTTCATGAATCCTGCCGGCCAATTCTGGCAAGCCGTCTCTAGTCACAAGTGGCAGAACTACTGCCTGTATCGGCGCTAAATCTCTAGGGATCCTCAACACAGTTCTGTCCTTGATTCTAGAGTAGGCGTACTCTAGTGTCGCGTAGACAAGTCTTTCAGCGCCGAAACTGGGCTCCACAACATGTGGAATAAACCGTCTTCCGGTCTCTAATTCTTCCTCTAACTCGATCTTCAGATGCTCAGGAAGAATTCGCAAGTCTTCTAACTGATAGTATCCTTGTTTACTGAATCCCTTCTCAACCTCATTTGGATCAGCTTTCCCAATTAGTTCTAGAACCTCTCGTGTTCGTTGCTTGAAGGTCCGCCGCAAAGCAGCAGCGACCGGTCGCAACACTTTGAGTTTCTTTCTGATGGGCTCTTCATGCTTCTCGAAGACCCTAATGTCAACTCCCGAATGCTTTGAATGCATCAAGAGATCGTAATCGGTCCTGTACGCGTGGCCGGCAAGCTCAATCCAACCCCATCTCTCGAGGAAAACCTCATGATCGTAAGTTTGAGCTGAGTAGTGAGCTCTCTCTCCAGGCATTTTCTCATGGAATCTCTGACTATCGGAAGGTATGCCGAGTTCCGTCACGAACCTCTTCGATAGCGCCATAAAGTATGCCATCCACTCATTCAGTATGTAGCCGCCCCTCAAACAATCAGCTACTGTCAGATCGAGAGGTTCCTCAACGCCTCTCAATCGTAGTTCTGCCGGTATAATCCTAATCCGTTCGTTCACTACATTTTCTAGCTGATCGCAGCTCTTCTTCTCGGGATCAAAGAAGAATTCAAACTCCATTATCGTGAACTCTCGCAGTCTAATCGGTCCTTGTCTTGGAGAGATCTCATTCCTGAGTGCTTTTCCTATCTGGGCAACTCCAAGCGGCAGTTTCTCTCTAGCGATCTCTAACAGCCGCCTGAAATCTATGAACATGCCTTGCGCAGCCTCTGGCCTACAATAGCCTACCGCCTCACTGTATGGGCCAATCGTGGTTGCAAACATAGTTTGAAAGTATTCCGGCCTAGAGAATTCACCTCCACATTCTGGGCATCGAACCATGTTCTCTCGTATCTTGTAGTCCAGCTCATCGAGAGTAAAAGATTCAGCTTCGACAGGCACAAATTCTCTCAATACGTGATCAGCGCGATAACGTCGTTTGCATTTGATACACTCAACCATGGGGTCTTTGAAATGGGCGACATGTCCAGAGGCTTCGAATACTTTGCTAGGCATTACTATCGGTGTGACTATTTCCGTCAGATGTTGTTTTCTAACAAAGAAGTCTCGCCACTTCTCCTCTATCTTTCTCTTCAGCCCCGCGCCAACTGGGCCGAAATCTATGAACCCACTTGCACCACCATAAATCTCAAAGGATGGCCAAAAGAATCCTCTTCTACGAGCAGTCTCTTCCAGCATCTCATACTTGTCCGGCTTAGTCAAGTCCCATCACCTCTAGCTCGGATTCAACACTGTTGTCTTTGTCCTTAAGACTTAAAGATTCTCTATCTGGCGGCCCAGTCTTATGCATTACTAACGGGCGAGAAGAAATGTTAAAGTAGAGTATTCATATGAGGAAAGAACGCCTCAGATCACTTCATCCTCATTCAAGTCAATGCAGGGTAAGTCTTTTCGCGGCGATTCGAAGAAGTTGCGCATAATAGCCTCGAGTCAGTTTTCTGCCGCGGCCTATTCCTGGGCATTCATGCTCCGGAACTTCGAATTCAAGCGCGCCGCTCTCAAACCGTTTTAGAACGAAAGGGTAAAACCTGCAGATCAGCGGTCGCTTGGAATAAATGCTACAGGAGACGCCGTCTAGAAACGCGCACCTGTCATTGTTCTTTCTAACCTCAAACTCGTAAGGTCCAGAGTTTTCTAGTCTGCGTGCAAATTCTCCAATTCGCATACCAGTTCCAGCGGCTATCGCTCGCGCCTCTGAAGTCAATATTAAGACATGACGAGTTCGCTTCTCGGTGTCTCCACAACATAGCGCACAGCGAACACATCTCCACCTTAGGTTTTCGGGATAAGCTATGTTCTCCTTTTTTGAAAAAGCGTAGCTTAGCCGAGGTTTGGTCATGATAAACCGGCTACTGTTATGAGCTTGTTCATCACTTTTAGCTCTTGAGATCGCTTTCTGTTTGTTTCTCCCCGCGACACGAAGTAGATTCTTTTCTTCCGCAAGAGGCGATGGCCATAAGTCTTCTGGATCTCTCTGCTGAAGTCTCTTTAATCATAGCGTCGTCGTCACTGAATTGAATGGTGAGAGACAAATGGTTTCATCCATGCTGTTGCTGGCTATCTAGCTTTAACATGCTTGACTATAGGAGGCCTGACCTTCCTTAATATGCGGTAGCCACATATCGGGCACTTTATCTCAGGGGTCATAGAGAGTTGCTCGGCTGTAATCTTTGACCCACAGTTGACACACTCATACAGTATTCCTCCGATCCTCTCTTCCTTCTCCTCGACCAATGAAATCAGCCTCTTATACTGGCTACAAACTAATGCAATTAAACATTTTGCAAAAACCGCTTTCTACGATCCATAGAACATAACAGGAAGCCCGGACAGAAAGAATTAGAAGTCTTGCATTTCCTACAACAGGAGTATGACGGGAGAGCCTTTGAACACGCCACCAATTGCCTACGACATAATCGGAGACATCGCGATCATTAAACCGATACCGGGGTTTCAAGCGAACGCGACCGAGCTTGCTAGAAAGATTGTTGCGGCCAATAAGCACGTAAGAACCGTTCTTAGACAAGCCGCTCCAATCTCAGGGGAATACAGGACTCGAGCTCTAGAGTGGATTCTAGGCGAAAAGAAAACTGAAACTATTCATCGAGAGCACGGATGCCAGTTCAAGGTCGACTTAGCAAGAGTATACTTTTCTCCGCGCCTTCTCTACGAGCGGATCCGAGTAGCAAGGAAGGTTGCTCCCAACGAGACGGTGGTCAACATGTTCGCAGGGGCCGGGTGCTTCTCTATAATAATTGCGAAGTATAGTCAAGCATCGAAAGTATTCTCCATAGACATCAATCCTGAAGCAATAAGGTACATGTTTGAGAACGTCTGTTTGAACAAAGTTGCAGGACGAGTCTCGACAATTCTAGGTGATTCAAGAGCCATAATAGAGCTTCATCTAAGAGCAAGAGCTGATAGAGTATTGATGCCTTTGCCAATTAGGGCCATTACATACCTAGACGCTGCAATAGTAGCGCTGAAACCAAAGCTTGGGGACATTCACATTTACGATTTTGTGCACGCGAGAAAAGGCGAGAACCCTCTCCAAAAGACACTGGATAAAATAGCGTTAAGGCTCAGCCAATTTGAGCTGAGTGTTATTCGAAAGGACGCGAAAATCGTTCGAACAATTGGTCCTAATTGGTACCAGACCGTTGTAGACCTTACGCTAGAGAAACCGTCGAGAGCGGACCTATGTCTCGCGGAGGAGCAGCCTCCAAAGATTCTTACAAAATCGAATCATTAGCCTGCGCCTTTTTTGCAAGGCATCTTCCAAGAGACGGGTAGTTCTCTATGAACAGTGACACCCTCTTCGACTCACGGTGAAACGCTGCTTTAGAAAATGTGCTCGTTGCGGTAATTCGACGTTTGAACCCAATCGTTTACTGAACAACTTCACCAGTTGCAAACCTGTTGCCCATCCGGGTGATCTTGATCTTCACATGATCTCCAGGCTTCGTATTAGGCACAAATATCACGAAACCTTGTATTCTTGCTATCCCTTCTCCTCTGCGACTGGTCTCCTTAATATCGACTTCATATTCTTTTCCTTCCTCAACAGGCTTCGAGAACGATCTGCCCCCAAATCTTCTTCTCTCAAAACTCAAAGTTTTCTCACCTCACCTACTTCTTTTCAAAGTTACTTCATAACAGTCAGCCTGCCGTTTCGTCCGACGTTGAGCTGAGCCTCGCCGCGGAATGACGAGACATAACCATTCTCAATTTTGACGGAATCATTTACAGAGACTTCATCGATCTGATTGTTCCATAGGACGAGCTTTATCTTCCCGGAGTCGTCGGCAATGACCGCATTCGCAACTCTATGAACGTTAGTAGTCCACCTCGAAAGAACTTCCCGGGTCGCTGATTTTTCAATAACCTTTCCGCTAACGGTGATCTGCTTCATGCCAACCTTCAAGTCGTTGACTCTCAATAAATAAACCTCTCCGGTAGCAACATTTGGTATGCCATGACCGGTTTCAACGGACCTCGCGAGACAAATTCATATCCGCAGGAAAACCACAAACCGTTGATTATGCGTCTCCCCCATGGTCTTCTGAATACAGAAAGAATCGCCAAACGTCTTGATCAGGCTACTAGATCACTTCCCTGCGGACTGACTTGACGATTAAGACCAAACACCTTGGATATAAAGATTGTCAACAGAGTTGACCAGCTTCAAGAATCAAACTCTCTAACATATTCTAGCTCAGACCAGGCGGATCGAAAACCCGAGCGCAACCTGTTAGGAACTACAGTTTTCCCATAAAGTTTTCCATTTCTTTATAGAATCTCGAACAACTTTAATAGAGACCTAGTACACGGCGCCAAGACTGCGGATACTTGACCATGGCATATGGACCATCCATTGCAAGTTCCGATCTCCTACAACAAACAATATCCAAGAGCTTTTATACGAAGATATATTGGAAACATACATCTTTCAGGAATGAGGCGGCTATGGCTTTCGCATGGTCTTTTGAAAGCTTGGCGCTTTGGAGCATACTGGGCATTGCGATAGCTGCCTTGGTTTACGCTATGCTACTGGCTCGTCAGATTTTGCGAGAAGATTCTGGCTCAGGTAGGATGAGGGAGGTCTGGGAGGCTATACTGAGCGGTGCGAACGCTTACTTGAAGACTCAGTTCAAGTCTATCGTACTCTTCATAGTAGTTTTGACGTTTGTGCTCTATCTAACTTCAGCTCTCGTCGGAGGCCCATTTCAGATCGCCGTCGGGAGAGGTGGCGCGTTCTTAATGGGCGCGATCTTTTCAGCCTCAGTCGGCTACTTAGGTATGAATATGGCAGTAAGAGGGAACGTTAGAGTAGCTTCAGCAGCGAGGCGTAGCTTCCGCGACGCTCTCAGGATCGCTTACAGGTCCGGGACAATAACGGGCATGTTGACCGACGGGCTCGGTCTGCTCGGGGGGACTATGATCTTCATGATATATCTGAGATCCGCTCCGGAGGTTCTTCTAGGATTCGGGTTTGGAGGGACCCTCTTGGCATTATTCATGCGAGTTGGCGGAGGGATATACACTAAAGCTGCTGATGTCGGAGCGGACCTCGTCGGAAAGGTTGAGAAGAATATACCCGAGGACGATCCTAGAAACGCAGCCGTTGTAGCCGACCTAGTTGGCGATAACGTTGGAGACTGCGCTGGAATGGCTGCTGACATATTCGAATCGTACGAGGTCACAATAGTTTCATGCATGATACTGGGTCTAGCGCTGACGCCTTTCGATATGAAATGGATTATATTCCCGCTTCTTGCCCGTGGCATCGGAGTCATCAGCACAATAATAGGAACCTATGCGGTTTCTTTGTGGCCGGATAGATTGACGAAAGGAGATGCCTTTAAAGCAATGGATCTTTCTTACGATCTCTCCGCTGCAATTTCAGTTGCGAGTTTCTTTGTCCTGGTGGAATTTTACGTTCACGATTACAGAGTCTTTCTTGCAACCTCGGTAGGAGTCCTGCTAGCCATAGGTTTCAACAAAATAACCGACCACTTCACAAACCCGAGAAAGCGACCTGTCGATCGATTGGCGAAAGCTTCTCAAACGGGTGCCGCGACAGAGATCCTCGAAGGACTGGCCTTAGGTTTCGAAACAACTGTTTGGGCTCTTCTGATAATTGCGATAACGATCGTAGCTTCGATCCTCTTCTTCACAGGGTCCTCGATTATTTTCGCGATGTATGGAGTTGCTTTAGCGGGGATAGGGATGCTAACACTAACGGGCAACAACGTCTCGATGGATACGTACGGCCCGATCGTCGATAACGCCAATGGAATAGGAGAGATGGCTGGTCTTGAACCTGAAGCCCGGCAGATAATGGCTGATCTAGACGCAGCAGGCAACACAACGAAGGCAGTTACAAAAGCGATCGCGATAGCTTCAGCCGTATTGGCAGCGGTCTCACTCTTCGGCGCTTACACAGAAACTACTGGTCTTCAAAAGCTGGGCCTCAATATTGCAGACCCGCTCGTCTTCGTCGGTTTGCTGGTCGGAGGCGCACTCCCATTCCTATTCAGCTCAATCTCGATTCGAGCGGTTGGACGCGCTGCCTCCCTCATAGTACATGAAGTCCGTTCCCAATTCAAAATTCCCGGAGTAATCGAGGGAAAGGTATCACCCGACTACGCCAAAGTAGTGACTATATGCACTTCTGCTGCTCAACGAGAATTGTTCAGTCTCGCTCTACTAGCTATCTTGACTCCGATCGCTATCGGCTTCCTGTTAAAAGAAGCAGCTCTAGGAGGCTTCCTCGCGGGGATTATAGTTACAGGTCAATTGCTAGCTGTCTTCATGGCGAGCTCCGGAGGGGCTTGGGACAACGCGAAGAAGAAGATAGAAGACGGCTTCTACGGCGGCAAAGGCTCGGAGGAACATAAAGCCTCAGTGACATGCGATACCGTTGGAGACCCACTAAAAGACACTTCGGGACCAGCGTTGAACCCAATGATCAAAGTGATCAACCTGATCTCTCTACTATTCGCACCTATGATCCTACAGTTCAAAGACCAGCCTTTGATAACAGGAATCTTCTCAGTCACGTTGGTCGCGATTGTGGGAATCGTTGTCTGGTATAGCAAACGCGAAACAATCTTGGCAAGAGAATAACAGGCATCGTCATGGCCGCAGACTCGTACGGCCTAGACGTCGATAATGCTGGCGGAATTGTAAAACGGAGCGGACTTAGTTCAACAGGTACGAAAGATGCCAGATGCCCTCGATTCGGCGGAAACATAACCAAGCTCATAACCGAAGGGTTTGCACTAGGCTCGGCATTCGTAACCTCTACCGCAATCTTCTCAGCATATTATGAAGCTAGTGATTGGCTTCATCTTCGGAAGGCACGCTCACGGTAGATTACTCGCCAGGAGTATAGTGACAGGTTTGATTTTGGCGCTTCTAACGGCCAATGGTGAGGTGCATGGAACAACGCCAGGAAGTACATTGAAGCGAGGGATCTAGCTGCAAAAAGTATGACGACGCATGCATCGGGTTTTGTAGGCGACATGGTTGGAGATCCCCTAAAAGATAGAACAGGTCCTTCGCTCAAAATTTTGATCAGATTGATGTCGATAGTTGCTTTCGTCTTTGAACGCTTATTCGTTATCTATGCTGTTGCTTGAACAGCCCAGTTTACACATGAACCAATCTTGGTACCTCTTTAGCAAATAAGTGAATCTTCTTTTTAACCTAGCTAGATCTCGACCCGATCTATAAGTCAGTCTTCAAGTTCTTCGCTTGTTACATATGACTCGTTTAAGCCTAGGAGCGCATTGCAGTCATAGCAACACGCTCAAAAAGAATGGAAAGGCCATCTCTTCGCGCGCCGGGAAAGGAAGTAGCACAGTGTCTCAAAAAAGACAGATGATATGTGCAATTTCAATCTTTCTCGTCGTTTTACAGCAAGTCTAATTAACGTTCGCCATCTCAAGAGCAATCGGAGGCCTGCTGCCGAATGGCAAGAAGTATCGGTATCCACGCACTGGAAACTCTTCCGCTCGTGAAATACGGCGACAGCTTGGCGGATATGATTGTGCAATCGGCTAAAAGAGAAGGCGTCCCGATTGAGAGAGGAGACGTAATAGTGGTATCTCAAAAGATCGTATCGAAGGCTGAGGGGAGGGTCGTAAAGCTGAGTGAAGTGAAGATTTCAAGCAAAGCGCATAAGGTAGCGTGCGTAACTCAAAAAGACCCTCGACTTGTAGAGCTAATTATACGCGCCTCACGTAGGATCGTTAAGGCTGATCGTCAAGTTCTGATTGTTGAGACGAAGCAAGGTCAAGTGTGTCTCTCAGCTGGAATAGACAAGTCCAATGTTGAAGGCCCAGATTCTTATGCGCTCCTCCCTAAGAATCCTGATAATTCCGCGACTAAATTGAAACGGAGAATGGAGAAGTTAACTGGTGAGCGAATAGCCGTCATAATCTCTGACACTTATAGTCGCCCTTCTAGACGTGGGCAAGTTGACTTCGCTATCGGTTTCTCCGGAATCGCTCCGATAATCGACTACAGAGGCAAATTTGACCTCTTCGGGTACAGGCTTAGATTCAAATATGTCGCGGTTG
>Ga0315312_1001126_pt1 | contig 22692 bp, 24 predicted proteins | sample TDP7_MG_FD_203629 | JGI IMG/M metagenome (GOLD analysis project Ga0315312, IMG submission 203629) | Freshwater sediment microbial communities from Lake Towuti, South Sulawesi, Indonesia - TDP7 | ecosystem: Environmental > Aquatic > Freshwater > Lake > Sediment | place: Indonesia: South Sulawesi... | reverse complement strand
CAGTCCACATACCTTACAACCTACTCGTCTATCTGGCGAAAGTCGCACCGAAAGGTCGAGAGGTTGCGTTCATAGCCAGCAAGCTGAGAGGATACGGCCTCGCAGTGAACGAGGAGTCTCGTGATTTTCTCGATAGGATCAGATATGCGCAGAACTGGGCTAGGGATTTCGAAGAGATAACCGAGATACGCATCGAACTTGATGAGAGGGAGAGGGCTGCCATAGAAGAGTTAGTTCGCCTCGTAAAGTCAGAGACTGATGAGCAGAGGATTCAGAACGGAATCTTCGCTGTTGCCCGCAAGCATTCCTTGGAGGCACCTGCGTTCTTCAAGGTTCTCTATCAAGTGCTCATTGGCGGACCGGAGGGTCCTAGGCTGGGGCCCTACATCGTGGCTATGGGGCGAGACAATGTTGCGGACGCTCTTTCAAGGACCTTGAGCCGCTAGGGTTGTCTATTTCTCCTTTCGAGCCCTTTCTGCTATGGAAGAGAGAAGGATCGCTGTGCAGACCAGCATTACAGACGCTTGGAAGTAGAACGGCATGGTCTTCGAGGCTGAAGCGTAGAGAACGCCGCCTAGGATCGAGCCAAAGGTCCTCGCGGCGTACTGCCACACGATGAAGAACGAATACACTCTGCTTCGGCTCTCTCTGGGACATACATCGGCCCTCAAGGCTTGCGACAACTGCTGCACGACAAGCGTCGAGAGAGAATTGATCGTGAAGATCAATGCTACTTGAGGAAGCGTCTTCGATTGAATGAAGAAGAACGAAGATACGCCTGCCAGCAAGAGTGAGACAGCGGTAACGTTCCTTCGTCCATATCTGTCTGCGAGTGAGCCGAACGCGAAACCCAGAACCCTCGCTGAGTTCGAACTCAGAAGAACAAGGCCCCAATCGGTTGCGCTCAATCCTATGACATCGGTGGTTCCGTATAGGATGAAGTACGGTGAGGCTGCAGCCCAGCCTAACCAGACGAGGCTCTCTGCTGCGAGGAGAATCCAAAGGTCGCGTGTCATTTGCTTGTGTGTCGACGCTACGGTTCTTGCCATGACGGGGAGAGATCTGGCTTCTTCAGTTCTCGGCCGAAAGGTTTCCTTGAGGAACATGAATCGGCACGAGCCAGCTGTGAGGGCGGCCAAGCCGGTCAAGATGTATCCCCATCTAAGGGTCAAGAGAGTACCTTGCAGGTCAATCATGTAACCTGCGATCATGGGAGAGACCACCGCAGGGATTGTGGGTATGATTGCCCAAGCAGCGAACCCTATACCTCTTGACTCCGGTGAAAGTGAGTCTGCTATCAAGGCACTCATCGCGGGCTCCCTGAAACCTGATGCAAGGGATTCTATGACTACAGCGACTAACAGCATTCGCCAGTCTAATGCCATCGCCATGAAGAGACTTGCAAGCCCCAGAATGACACTGAAGAGGGCAGTCAGCTTCTTTCGGCCATATACATCAGCTAGATAGCCACCCATTAGTGTCGGCAGAATCGACGCTATTGTTCCTATGCCGCTGATTAGTCCAATCGTTTCCGGGGTGCCATCCAAGGCTAGAACGTACAGAGAGAAGAAGGGCCAGACAGAGTTTCCTGCGAATTGCCACAGGGCGCCGGTCGCAATCATGACCGGCATGTTGCCGCGCAGAAAGCCTAACCTGACCGATGATTGTTCGCGTTGATCATCTCGCATCGGAAACGCTGCATCCTATTGCGTGAAATTTCAGAGATGAATACCTTGCGCGTAATTAAGGGCTTCGAAGCTGCGTAGTCCCGTATTTTAGGTTTCTTCGGCTATGCTTGCGACCGAGTCTCCTGGAAACACTACTCCTGACATTTGAATGCTTGTTATGATTCCTCTGTGTGGACTGAGAATTCTCTTGCTTCCGGCGCTCATGATTCCAAGCACGTCTCCTTTCTTCACGAGCGTTCCTGCCCGGATTCGTGGGATGAAGAAATTCTCTTCTTCTGCCTTGACTCCTGATATCTTTCCGAAGAAGCGCTGCTGCTCAGAGGTTGCCTTTTCTCGGACTATTCCTAGACTTGCGAATAGCCCAAGCATGGCATTTCGTAGTTGGTCTGCATGGTCAACGTCGAGTACGCCGCGATGGCTTCCGGCCTCTATTATCGCAGCAGGGATCTTCTTGTGAGAGGCCTCGATGAAGAGCTGCCCTCTCAATCCAGAGGATTCAACAACCGTAGGGACTGCAAGCTTCCTCACGTATCTTCGTATGAAGTCGAATTCTTGATGGAGACACAGAACGTAGGGAGTGCAACTCATTCCGCAACCATGCAGGTCGAGCACATAGTCAGATGCCATGGCCTCCTGCCATATGCGATCGGCAAGACGCTCTGAGACGGAGCCCTCTTGGTTTCCCGGGAAGATCCTGTTTAGATCTGCACCGTCCACGGGGGAGGCCCGCTCTCGACATCGAAAGGCCAATGGGTTAGCGATAGGGAGGAACGTGACGGAACCTCTAAGTGTTCTTCGATCGAGCAATGAGATCACTTTTCGCATTGCGTACGTCCCTATCACTTCGTCACCGTGAATCGCTCCGGTTACCAGAATCCTCGGTTCTCCATTGCCAAGTCTGTAGAAGGTAAGGCTAGCCCCGTGCGTTTTGTCTATCTCAACCTTGGTCCTTCTCATAGTGAACTTCCTGCCCGGCAAAGGCCGCCAATCCAATCTTCAGCTATTTCTCGTTTTCGAAGGTTGGTCAACCTATAAATCTGAATGACCATTTATGAGGCAGTGGGCCCGTAGTCTAGTCCGGACAAGGACGCTGAGACAAGAGTTGACGCGGAAGCCTGCGGAGCCGGAGATCCGGGGTTCAAATCCCCGCGGGCCCGCCACCTTCCATGAGTGGCAGTACCTTTCTCCTTTCGCCACTCATAGTACATCGAACCACTATTGGGCAAAGATCGTTATTTTGTTTTTGTCTCGTGAAAACTCGCTCATTCCTATCTTTGCGAAACAGCAAATGCTGGGTCCAAGATGTCCAGAAAGTGGTCAGGCCTACTTCCGCTTTAACAATATCAAACTGGAGATATGCCGGAGGTTTGGTGCGCACACACACTTTCGTTCCCCACGACAAGCGACGACGAGACGACGGCGACAAAATGAACCGGAGTCTTTTCAGTTCGAATCCAAGATTGGAGTGAGTTCATTTGAAGACTTCAAGATAGTTGTCGGTCGTAGCTCATCCAATTTGGTCTGAATGATTGCATGCTGCCACATTGTTTCGGTGACCACTACATCTGAGTAAGGTATAGCTATCGAGAGGCTCGTGATGTCGCTCAAGTCGTTGGGCTGAATCCTTCTCGCTCTCTGCATGTCACGATACAGTGTAAGTTGCACCAGGCAGTAGGACGTTGGCATAGACTGGAAGAATCGGATAATATTCTTCTGGTCCGTGAACACCTGATCCGCAAAAACCTTAGGGTTCACCTTAACGCTCAGTAGGAATCTTACGATTTCAGGATTGACAACTTGAATCAGATATTTCGCACAGGTAGCCCTTCGACGGAGGTCATTATCTCTGATTTGCGACTCATCAAGCGATCGGATCTGCTGCAGTTTGTTGGTACTTGCCGCTAAATCCTGTTGCATCTTCCTCAACTCTGGGCGCTCAACCCCTTGCTCAAGAAACCAAAGTAGTGTTTCAGGACTCTCGATTCTGTCAAACAGTTGCCTTTTCAGACGTTGCGGAAGCTTATCGGGGTCCTTAATCACTAGATCTGCTTTCGCACCTAAGAGCTGAGACATGCCCTTCTTTATTGCGAATTTCTGCAGATCATACTCCGGCAGACCCAGATGTTTCAGACATGCGTTCTCTATCTCTGGTACGATTATTGTCGAGGCTGGGAGGATGGCCCATCCTTGTGACACGGACACCATGTATCTTGCCAAGCGTTGTCTTCTATCTCGATTCAGGGTTCTCAGGGTTTCTGAGAGATGAGTGATGGAAAGGGGGAAGATCATTTGGCCAGACTGAGACCTATGAAATACCTCTTGAGCGATCTTCCGAAACTCAGGAGCCTTCCCATAGTATCCTCGTGCGAGTTCAATCCAATTCTTCTGGTCTAAATGAACGATCTTTGAGACCATTAACATTCACCGGACTATGAGTGCTATCGGCCCAATCGCCTGCTAGACTCAGGAGTGAATTCATCATCAGAGACGTCGTCACGCATGTTCTAGTTTCTCTCTAACTGTCTCATAGGTCCTGAACGCGAGGTTATTTGTTACCTTCCTACGCAGATAATGAAGAGTGCTCTTTCCTATGCCGAGCTGTTTCGCCTCGCTCTGTGTCAACTCAATGATTCTCTTGCGCAGACCTAGTGTATCGCTTCTCTGATGGCGATGGCTCGATGAAATCTATTTGCCTGGGCTTGTCAGAGAGAAAACGAGCCAACTCCTGCGCTTTGCTCAGAATCACTGTGTCCCACTTGCAGGTCTTGCCGTTGTGCTTCACACCTGAGTTGAACGTCTCTTTCAGGAGTTCCAAGAATCTCCTCTTGGCCTCAACTTCAATTCGGTAACAGTAGTCGTCACCGGTGAAGTAGAAGTCCTTCAGATCCAAAGCGCTAGAATCAAACGCCTGAATCGTTGCAAGATCTCCAAGCCACCTGAACGGCTCCATTAAGTCGTAGACTGCGGACTCTCTTGTCTGAGAACCAGTGAACTCGTGAAGCCAACCAATCGAAGGCTCAAGTCCGACAGAATTGACCGCTCGCCTGACCTCTCCCTCAAGCACACCATACGAATAGTTCAAAACCAGATTCACCGGGTCAGAAGCATTGTTCGGCCTACGACTGCGAATCAGCCTACTCTGAAAGCAGAATGTTTCAGGAATAACCGACTGAAATGCTTCCCAGTACTTCTGAGCCACCCTAGCTTCTACGACTCGCAGATCATTGATGGCTTTCGCTTTCGGTAGGCACAAAGCTTCTTTCTGTGCCTCTCTGATCTTTAGCGCTATGTCATATCGTTCACCGAGCCAATGCAAGACATCTAGGTTTCTCTGAATCTTCGCTTCAACGATCGCATGAGCAATCATGAACCTCTTCTTTGCATCCCTGTAGGAATCGATTTGGGCTACTCTGAGATCAGCCTTCACAGGCATCGGAGGAAGAATGCTACTGATCAACGAGCCGTCATAGTTCAGGATGAATACTGGAATCTTGTTTCTTGATAGCCAATGGAACGCCTGCAGGGAAATGTAGCCGCTGTGACCATCAATGATTATGCTACTGTAGGGGAATCGCCTAGGTCTAAACCTTAGAGACGGCGATTGCTTACTATCTTCTCGACCATCAACAACTTCAAGGTCCGACCTCGAACGCAAGCTTTGAACCTTAATCTTCACACCCCAACCTGAAAGATGAAGCGGATTCAAACGTTCCTCCTCCCAGGCTTTCGGACTCTAATTTCGCCATCTGACACAGAGAGCACCAACATCTCTCCCTCCTTCAAGCCCAGGCCTTCCACCACCGGCTTTGGAATTGTGAGACGGAGTGAATTTCCCACTTTCGATAACTTCATCTTAAACTGAACTGGCAATGGCAATCGGTAGTATATACTTGTGTATATACGCTTAAGTCTTTTGGACAGTCAAACGAACTAGCTCCTCATTTCCTGCGATTCTTGCATGTTCATCCTTCGTTGCGCGGGCCCTTACTTGGCAATTGCAGCATGGCATCCGGTCGCTTGAAGAGTTCTGGCCTGTTTCCGGCATCGGGTCTCTCGGGTCGTATCTTTGGAATTGTGAAGGTGATGTTGATTCGAAACACCAGAGAAACACAGGAAGATCTGTTCAGCTAGTTCTAAGGTAATGGAAATTAGACGGCCTGAACCAGCCAATAAGAGAATCCAAGAAGACCAACCGCGTGCGCTAGTACTCGGTCGATTTGCTTCTGCGCCATCTCTCATACTCTTCCCTGTAGTACCGTGATACGAATTCCTCGTACATCCATAGAGGTATGCTATCAGGATCAAGCTCACGAGTTCTGCTCCGATAAGCTAGGGTCTCCCTCACGGGAGGATACTCTTCAATTCCAACCCATACTTCTCTGCCTCTGCTTCTGCGGACGACTCTTAGACCGTGATCAACCGCAACAAGACTCAACTCACTAGTGAGCTTCTGCGCCGTGCTTTTCCTGTAGTTGGATCTCTTGGCAAGCTCTGCATAGGGCATGGTGTCAGGAGAAATCTGCACTAGAACCATAGTGATACGCTTATGCGCTTCTGTCAGCCGATCATCATTCAGTAGAGCTTTCAGCCTTGAGCTGCTTGCCAGACCAGAATCAGTCAAGTATTCAGTAGAGTCAGGCATGTTCTGTATTCCTCCGGTAGAGTGTGTCCGATGGAGAATTCGAGCAAGTAGAGTGTTCAGTAGACCCAGTATGGTTTCTCCGACTTTTTCCTGGTGTACCGTTTTTTCTTTTTTCTGCGTATTCTGCAACCTTTCTAACACACTTGAATGAAACAAGAAAGCCTACTTTGTGGCGGGAAATCGGCAATACTCTACTCTGAACGGCTCGAATTGAAGACATCATATCGATAGATTCCCTGACATTCTACTTCTTTGAATTGGGATTTAACCGTTCTTGTTGATTTGGACTAGAATGTGGATTATTCCATGAAAATATCGCTATTTCTTGCTTGCAAGAAGGCGGACGGTTCTTTGATTCATGGTCCTTCCTTGCTCAGGCGCTTATCTGGAATAGCCTGAAAGCCATCCTACCTCTTAAGTGGTCGAATGAGAAACTAGCGCACGCTAGAGCTTTCGACTCCTCGGCCTATATTTGAACTCCTCCATCCAGTTAGGCTTCGGCATTCTTAGGATCTCTTTGAGGTAGTCTGCATTGAGATTCATGGCTATTTGTTCATGATCGATTAGAAAGGCTAGGATCTGTTCCCTTGAGCTTATTTGCTTGAGTTCATTTTCAAGTTGTTCGAGGGTTCTTTGCTTGGTTTGCGATCTAGGATCAGTTTTGTGGCTTTGGACTAGCCAGTACAACATATGAAGAACATAGTACTTGTGGACCAAGTTCTTGATGTACACCATACTGCTTGTGTTTATTGCTGGAAAAGCGTATCCAATAGTGGATCTGAGCACCGGGTTCTCAGCTTGGTCAACAGAAGCCCCACCCGGGCCCCCGATCACGAGATAACTGTCATCTTTTTCTATTAACTTGAGCAGTCGAAATCTGAAGATCTGACCTCTTCCCTTTTCTGATATAGAGTAGAGGCGTTTCAGTTTGTCATACTCTAGGTCGCCAGATGAGATGAGCCCGTTTAGTCTGTTCGATAGTGTGTCTTGATGCAGCTTCGTCTTTCCCTTCAGAGCGGTAAATCGTAGCCCTTCAGGCTCTTCCTCCAAAGCTCCGAGTATCCTTCGATGGCTTTCCCACTTCGCTTCGGAGGGAGTTTGACTTTTCCTTCCTCTCGGCATTCCTATCCTACCGACTTGGTCGGTAAGATCCGACTATCATATAGGTATAGCCTGCAGATTCTGTAGCGAACAAACGGTGTCAATTGAATGAAAAAACGTTTGCGTTGTCTGCAAATACCACTGACAGAAGCTCTCAGGGAACTCTTGGAGAAGGCGCTGCGAGATAGCACCTACGCGACCAAATCAGATTTTTGCCGCGCTGCGATCCGAGAAAAAATCGCGCGGGAGCACCGATCCCTTCCTCTGAAGACAGCCTTCCCGCAATCCAACCATAAACCAACCAAGAGCTCCGTGTGAATCGACGGAAAGGTATCATGACCGATGGCTCGAAGACAAGGAAAGTCACTTCGGAAAGCAAAGGCGAAAGGAGTGAGGCGTCGCCGTCGTGTTCGCAAGCAGAAACGTAGACAAACTAGGAGACCAATGCGGGTCTTGCTTTACCAGATGACCATCTCCTCTGCTTGGTATGATAGCAGAGAACGGAAAGCGAAGGAGTTCGAGCTACATTACAAAGTGGCAAGACACGGCCGAATTACAACTGTTCGTAGGCACCTCGCCGACAGAGGTGTTCCTCACTTTCAAAGGACAGTCTACAGGCTTTCTGGAAGGTGGATTCCGAAACGCAAAGTGAGGGTGAGATTTGAACGAGAGCAGCCCGCTCTGAGAAGCCAGGCGACAATCACAGTCGAAGCTAGACGCATGGAATACCGAGGAAAGCAATGGAAGGCCTACGTTCTGCCCACTAGAACACTGAGCTATGCCAGAAAAAGGAGACGTAGAAAATGACAGTCAAGAAGACAAATCTCCGTAAGATAGACACTCTGAAGCTGGACAAAGACATACATCCTGACCCAGATTGGATTCTAGGGCAAGTCGAAACAATAGTCCGAACCTGTAAAGCTCAATGTCGTGTGACCAAGATCCAAATGTGCGAAAGCAGAAGCAAAGGCATTCACCTCTACGTGCACGTAGATCCACCGATTGACGCAAGGCTTGGGAACTACCTCCAGTATCTTTTAGGCGACGATGCTCGACGGGTCGATTTCAATCGCGCAAGAATTGAAAGCGGTCTGAACGGTTGGAACAAGCTCTTCGAGGAACCAGGAGCAAGGCTGAGAACGATCTATGAACGCAAGGACAATTCCGTGATTAAAGGAGGATGAAACTACGCCGAAAATAGTAGGGCTGGACTCTCTTGAGACAATTGTACGCGCAACAATATTCAGTGCCTATGTCAAAGGGGAGAAGCCTTTATCGCTTCTTATCGTTGCGAAGCCTGAAAGCGCGAAGACAGCTGTTCTCAAGAAATACCGCATGAACAAAGGCATCATGTACCTCACCGACTGCACCGCATACGGCCTGACGCGCGATGTCTTGCCGAAGATTGTCAGCGGTGAGATCAAGCATGTCATGATCGCTGATCTGATTACTCCGCTTAGCAAGAGCACGAAGACCAGACAATCCTTCATCGCATTCCTCAACAACCTTGTTGAGGAGGGTGTCGCCAAGATGACTAGCTATGCTAACGTCTGGGACAAGGAGGTCAACTGTGGAATCATTACCGCGGTCACAGACGAGGTTCTTAGGGATGGCAGACATGACTGGGCCAAGATGGGTTTCCTGAGTCGCATGCTTCTTTTCAGCTACAGCTACCCGATATCGGTGGTCTACAAGATCTTCAATTCACTAATCCAGGACAAGAGCGCTGCAGGTGAACAGGTCGAGCTGAAGCTTCCGCAAAGACCCGTTGATGTCAAGCTGCCCAAGAGCATTGCAAAGGAGCTTCTGCCGTTAAGCATGAAGATTGGAGAGGCGATGAAGATCTATGGCTTCCGCTTCTTCCTCAACGCAAAGACGTTGCTGAAGTCGCTTGCACTGATGCATGGAAGGACCAACGTAACCAGAACGGATCTGAAGGAGTTCCTAGAGCTGTCGCGCTACCTCAACGCTCAGTTCAACACGATCTAGGATGTGAGCGGGGATGTTCCATAATCGGCCTAGAAGTGGACACCTATGTGTGTCCGTTTCTCCCTCGAATAGGCACACTGGTCTTCCTCTATTTTCCCCCATCACGGTTCCTGCAGGAACAAAAACGTGCAAGGGGAGGTGAGAATCCCATGAGTGTGAGTATTCCGAAGTATCGGATAGCGAAGCCACCTGCGCCAGGCACCAAGAAACACGCTGTTATCGCGGATATCAAGGAGGCAAAGGGCAGCGCACTCTTCGGCTCCAAGACGCGAAACCCTGAGCAAGAGTTCTTTACCATCCATGCCAATGTTGATGGGAGAGACATGAGAGTCGCAGCAATTATCAAACCCGAGTCGAAGACGATTTCGTCTCGGCATACTCTGGCACGGTTCAAGGAAAAGTACGGAGCTTTCCCGGAGAAAGGCATGAAGATCGAAATTGAGACGAACGAGAACGGCTACTGGACCTTAGTTGTCTGAAGATCCAAAGCCGCCCCGATCAGCCCCCCTCTTCTTACGTAAGCCCAAAGATAACTATGATAGGAGGTGATAGGCAACGGAGTTATTCTCACATTGAACCCCCTTCTGCCCGTAAGTCTCAAATCGAAGGAACGTCTTCGGTTACTCGTGGAGCAATTTCCATCATGGAATGAAATGGGAGTATGAACGAATTGGAAAGTAAGATGGCTGCGAAGAATACAGTTCAGAAGAAGAGAGATGGACGTGGTAGAAAGGCGAGCCAGAATACGATTGTTAGGCTTTTGGAGGAGTTGGGCCCCCGCTTCTCTTATGCTGTGACATCGCGAAAACGATTTGACCGCTATTTGGGTTCCAAGGAAGAAGTACCGGTTGACTTTCGACCAGACGTCTTCTGGGAACCAGCATTCGGTAGCAGTAAGCAGCCTAGACTCTGGGAAGTTGAGAAGAACGTGAACGCCTCAAGTGTGTCCAAGTCGGTACTCAGCCTTCTCACATCTTTAGCGGACTTTCGTCTGAGTGGTGTGAAGAATGTGGAAGGCGTCTTTGTCGCCCCTGAAGGAAGGAAGAAGTACGTTCTGGCTCGTGCACGAGCAGCGATTCGAATGATAAGGCAGTTTGGCGGTCAACGGAGGGGCGCTCCGCGCAAGATCAAGTTAGGAGTCACCGCCTTTGAGGAGGTACAGCGTGTGGCTCGAATAGTCGATGAATACGAAAGGGGGGCCGCCCCCAAGTTGAAAGTCACTTGGGTATGATACCACGACGCTGTCGGACCTAGCCTACGGCCTCTAATGGTCAGTTCATATCCTAGACCTTGAAAAACACTGGAGATGCATACAGCCATTCCTTTAACTCCTGAAAATCACTCAGTAAAAACCCTTGTCTACTTTCGTTCCAGCCTTCTCTTTAGGGCTATATAGAAGTTGCCCAGTAAGGTCAGTGAAGTCAACCTCAGGAGTAACTCTGGTATCGGAGATAGATTGCTGAGAAATGGAAAGTTGCTAAAGGACTTGATCTGAAAGAAAACCGAACTTACTGCTGCAAGATAAGTCCACAGATTCGGCGAAACACCGCATGAACACACATGTTTTAGAATCATCGCACTTGCGACTATTGTGACCAAGGACAACAATACCGGCCTGTTGATTGACTCTCCGTACCTTGAGACCCACGAATATAGTTGATGAGCGACTATTTCACCGGAATCTCTCCAAGTTAGTCGTTTCCTAGACAACTTCATCTCCCTGACGAATATGTCAGCTGCCTCTGTGAACATTCTGTTACTCTCCAAACATTTCCTGAGAAGCTTGTATTCTGCAATCAGGCTGTAAGTGGAAACCAGACCTCCAACAGATCGCTTCGCTATGTCCAAAGGTTCATCTCTCTTCGATACTTCAGGTCTTTCGATAAGTATCTCATCCAGGATTCGGTCTTGATCGCCGTTTGCTGGAACGAGAAGTATGTCGGTTATGTCTGTAGCGGCAAATGAGATCTTTGAGAGAGGATAGCCACAGAATTGAGTGGCTTTTGGCATTTTGAACGTCACTCTGTGTAGGAGCAAGACTGGGTCGGCTTGGTCTTTCCCTCCCTTGACAAATTGTGCCGGACCGTCAAAACTGGCAGATCCGAAGTTCGCCAGCTTACCAAAGCTACAACCTACAAAGATAGCAGAACGAGAAAAGGTCGATCTCCCGAAGTCTGTTTCTGAAAATTCAGCTTCAGTAAACTCTGCGTCACCTGAGAATTGGGCTGCCTCAAAATCCGCGCGACCTAAGAATTTGGCTCCATCAAACTGTGCATGACCAGAGAACTCGGTTGAAGAAAACAATGTGCGACCGGAGAATCTCGCTCCACCAAACCCTGCGCCGCCTGAGAATTTGGCTCCATCAAAATCCGCGTGACCTAAGAAGTCGGCCACTTCAAACTCTGCATAACCCGAAAACTCGGCGCCAATAAAAGACGTGACACTGGAAAATCTTGCTTCTCGGAAACACGCGTAACCTAAGAATTTGGCAAATGTAAAGATCGCGTCTTGTTTGAATGTGGCCTGATCGAAATAGACATCCTTTGTGAACGTGCGTTGTAGCAATATCCGTCTTGGGAATACGAATCCGATTAGGTCTATCACCGACTCACTCCTTTCTAGTCTTTCAAGTTCTTGCTTGAATGATTTCTCGAACTCGGCGGCTTCGGCCTCTGCTTTGTCTTCTAAATGGAAGATACATCTTCCGTCCCTGACCACGTCTCTCTTACATGAACGCAAATTGAGCATTTCGACTTGACATTTCTGAGTGGACATCGTTTACCACTTGCGAGTCTCTGAATGAGTAGTGTACCTATCAGTCATCTTCTAATATCCCTCTTAACCGTGTGTTGCTCGGTACATGTTCACACATGCCGTGAAAAACGCTTTTTACAGTTCTGAGTCTTTGAGCCTGAGATCGAGAAGGGCTAGGAATGCCCTTCCGATGATCAGAATTATCCGTTCTTGTTAGTTCCGGTTTTGGCCCTGAGAAGCTAGGGAGCCTCGACTTTCCAATTAGAAGTCTTGCGAGTTCCATCGTTTTCTGCTCGATCACTGTATCCCACTTCAAGATTCCGCCTTTGCAGCGGACACCCGTATTGAATTGCTCCTTGAGCATATTCATGAATCGACGCTTCGCCTCAACATCAATATGGTATCGGTAGTCGTCACCTGTCAAATAGAAGTCAGAAAGATCCAGTACGCCAGATTCAAATGCCTTAATCACGGAGACATCAATCAACCATCGGTTCTGCCTAGCGGCTTGGTCAAGTTGCATTTCTGGAGAAACCAAGGCGATACCTTCCTCAACGCCCCTTAGAGGCCCATCCCCGCTCTGTGAATAATAACATTTGGTTCTGTTGCGCGGATTCGTTTTCCGTTAGAACAATGTGGAGTTCTCTTGACTGTGTGTGCGCATCAAATGATACACACACGATTTTACTGTAACGACGACACGACGGTTCAAATTCTGTTTTTTATCGTTTCCCCCGTTTTTCTCACTCTTACACGGGAAATCTGAAAACCACTGGAATGCCCTGAAATAGTGTCATACAGGAGGGCCGTCGTCTAGACGATACCGAAAAAAGTATCGGGGTGGCACAAGGAGATAGAATATCAGCGAATGATCGAGCTTATCCCTTTCTCCATTGAAGCACGGCAATGGCAACGCAGAAACAGATCACGGCGACAAGGAGCACCAATGGCATTGTGAGAACGGATAGACTTTCTCGTGGAGTTGCCCAAATGAGTCCTACCAAGAGGGATGCCATCAATACTGCTCCATACAAGAAACCAATCGCATCAGCTTTGGGGCTGCCACGGTATTTGATGATTGCAAGAGACATCAGAAATGTGAAGAGCAAAAAGAGCGTCATCACAAAGAAAAAGGGGTCCGAGCTAGGACGAAGCGCATCCATATGACTGATCACTTACGGTTCTAATCTTGTCCTTTCTTGGACCATCCGGCCAGTAACAAAATGTCATAGTTTCCGGGCTGTCGCAAAAGGTCTGATTTTGATGTGGGGGAGATGTCTTTGTTTTGAGAAAATAGTCGCTCACATACTCACAGCAGAATATCGCATAGTTCACAACGCTCCTCTCCCAAGCGATCAAAGGGCTTCATTTTGGTCTTTAGGCAACCGCACCTAGGGCAACTCTGCTGTAACAGAATCGGATAGGTATGTCCAAAAGGACATCTCCAAACATTTTCCCCTCTAACCATGCTCGCGCGGAGTTCGCTCCTATCGTCGGGGTGGAACCTCATACATTCAGGGCAAAGAGGCATAACAGGTATCAGTAACAGACAGACAAAACTCGGAGATTAGCCTTTCCATTTGGAGTGACATTCAAAGCCACCTTAGTGTGGTCGTTCAGATAGGTAAGAAGAAGAGGGGTCTGGATCAGCACGGTTAGGTTCGCCTTGAACCGTCGGTTCTATGCTTTACACAAAGCAATATGCCACAAATTACGAAGTAAGCTATGGCTGTCCCCACTGCACATGCATCCCATGGATGTTTGAATTCACCCCCGAAGCACTGAAGAACTAACGCCACCTGATACGAGGCATTGACAACATCGGTATCGAGGATCCGATTCTTACCTCGCGTTTGGATAACCTCCACGTGAAATCCTGAAACCCCATCCTATCTATATTCTCTGTCCTCTGGCGCGGCCGTCGCAGTTTGAACCGTCGTCGTTCATCGTTCCGTCATTTCGTCGTCGTTTTGGTGAAAGTGTGTGTGTGATAGGGAGGTTTGGTGCGGCCGCCGGGATTTGTACCTCGGGTTCAGAACGCTCTCTTCTTCAGAGTCCTTAACCAAGCTCAACTAGATGTAATGCTCGTTTGAGCTTGGAAGTCTTTCGATCGCAAATGCTCTTGTGGGCCTCAGTGTATGGAGCTTGACAGGAATAGCCGTTGCCACGAATGCCGAAAGAAACAGTCTCGAGAAACTTGAGAGCAAACAAAGAGGAGGCGAGACTACAACCGGCTTCTTGTTGAATTTATCTCTCTCAGAAGCGTTGGAGTTTCGCTTCACGTCGAACGGCGTGCGCGTATTAGGCATTCGGCGTAGGCTGCGACATATGTTCAGGTTTCGCCCGAAGGAGTCTGAGGTAGGGTACAAGGCTGGCGACAAGCTTGTTCTCTGCCTTTGTGAGATGCTCTTGGAACGTCGTCCTCGCGACTCTCCGAGTCTCAGCAATGTTCTTGACATTCATCTTTCTGGGAAATTCGAAATAGCCCATCATGTGGCATGCGAGAAGAGCATCAATCTGCTTCTTTGTCAGATCTGCGAAAAGGCCGCCTAAGGGCACCGGAAGCAGAGCCCTGATGCTGTTGCTGAGAGCTGACTTTCTTGTAATGATTATCTCGGCAGGCATCTTTGCCGCAGAGTTCATGAATCGTTTCAGATCATTGTGTCTCCAAGCAATGGCGTGGTAGGACTCCCACCCTGCTTCGTAAGTCACAGGCAAAAGGCAGAGTATGTTGTGAGCCTCTAGGCGCACTGCTATGGAGTTTCCAAAGGTGCAGTTGCATTTCTTTGTGATCAGGTAGATGCTCCGTCCGTCAAAGCTCTGGTCAAAGATGTCGACTATGGCAGTTATCTCTTCTCGCATCTTCTTGTATTCCGATCTGTCCGGCAGAACGATTTCAACCACTTCGCGTGCGCTGTTGCACCAGACGAACATCTGGGCTGAAGGGTATTTAGCAGACAGGCCTCCGAACGGGCAATGGTGTCTGGCCTTGAAGAAGACCTCAAAGGCCGGCATGGGCAACTCACATGCGTCTGCATTGCATAATGTTGCTGCCGTCAGATGACGGCTCTCGCCAATATATGGTTGATGTTCCACATAGTAATGCGAAGAGAGAACCTGCCTCTGTGGCAGCACGCGCCATCACAAGACGGCACTCAGCTTATTCAGAACCTGACTGTAGCCTGAGTGTGCTGGGTCGGCATTTGAAAGCAATCCTTTCTCGAAAACGCAACTGCACGACTTGCATGCTAGCGGTGGTTGTAGCTCTCCTAGCGATCTCAAATGCATACTTCGCGTTGGTCTGCTACAATGCGCACGTGGGCATGACCAACGCACTAGGATTCACCCTGATGCAGGCCCGGGGTCCGATGAGCGAAGCTATTCACGTGCTGATTTTGGCGCTGGGAAGACGCCAGATTGATGCGGAGCTTTGGGATGTAATGCTGAGGAGCCTGATCGAGCATTCCCGATTCTACCCTCTGATCTGGAATCTGGACCAAAGCCGGAGAGGTCAGTGGATGCGGCTCCAAGAAGGAATCGACAACCTCATCAAAGCAGCGACTGATGCGATTCAAACATGTAACAGGATGCGCGTCCGCTCTCTCAACTTGACTAGCGCAGGAGTAGACACCATCAGTGCTGTCAGAGATGCTCTTGAGTTGGTATTCGTGAACGCATTTCCGCCAGTCACATTGGGGGCATGTCCAGAAGTTCCACTCTCCGATGAGCGCCTGAATCGAGCAGTCGAAGCAATCAGCCTTCTTGAGGCGCGGCTGACAGACATTCAGAAGATTCTGCCAACCTAGCTATGCTCGCGCTCTGCCGTCATCTGACGGGCATACTCCCTTAAGACAGGGCAAGCAAATCGGTAGGCAAGGGCTCAGACAAGAGGAGCTGAATTTGGCTAGCAGAGATTTGGTGGGAAGATGTGGGCTCTACTGTGGAGCATGCTCGATTTACAGGGCATACAAGGACAAGGGTGAGTACCTGAAGCTTGTCGCAGAGCAGAGCAAATGCCCTCCGGAAAAGGTGAGATGCGAGGGATGCATGGCGCTGACGCCGGAGTGCTGGGGCAGCGGCTGCAAGATCGTTCAATGCCTCAAGGAGAAGCGCCTGGAATTCTGCTACGAGTGCCCTGAATACTTGGCGAGAAACTGTGAGAAGTATGAGAAACTGGCAGGAGGATATCTGGAAAAGGCGGAAGACATGAGAGCAAACCTGGAGAGAATACGGACAGGCGAGACAGAAGACTGGCTGAAGGAATGCGAGAAGCTATACCGATGCAGATCTTGCCAAAGACCCTTACCTCTAACCAGAATCAAGAAAACATGCTACCACTGCGGAACGGATCTATCGCAGAAAGCATGAAAAAGACCTACCTCATTGAGTTTGAAGCGGGATGACTGAGGGAAGCGCTATCAGCACTGATTCACTGGCCGCAGCCTGCGGACTATATTGCGGGTGGTGCCCTCTGCACCTTGACGGGGAATGTGGCGGCTGCGGTCTTGGGGAAAAATCTGGATGCAATCTTCACAGATGCTGTAGAGTTGAAAAGGGTCTAAGGTTCTGCAGTCTGTGTACAGATTTCCCATGTGAGAGATATCGCAAATCGAAGTGCCTGCACCCTAATTGGGTGGAAGAACTCATGAAACGAGCTGTAAAGCGCAGTCGTTCAGTCTAGGAAGTGAGCGCTTGGTCTCCCGATATCTATTGTCTTAGGTCTGTGCATGCAATTCAGAGGAGTTCGGAGACGAGAAGCGTGGAGGAAAAGCCTGCGTGCTCCATGCATAGATGGTTACAGTCCGAACTCCTGAAGTTGATCTTCTTCGGAAACACGGAGACTACGCCTCACTCGTATGCCTCTGGATATTTCTGTCCTGAGAAGTTATCTGCTCTACGATATGCCCGAACCACGCCCGGTGAAGGCCCAGCTTGTGATCGGTATATTCTGGTGAAACATGCATAGATATGATTCCAAGGAAGCGGTCTCCCATGCCAGGTCCACGTGCCTCCCTGCCACTTCGCATTCTGAATCCAGGTTGAGATTTCGTAAAAACAGGGCTCCCACTTGAGCCTTTGTGCAGCTTGGCATCTACAAGGAAATAGGGATATCCTTGAAAACCAACTGAGTGCGGAGTGGAAACCGTGGCATTTCTAAGAATTGGCGCGCGCTAGCTGGGTTCGATCAGGTTCCTTCAAAAGAATCAGCATCAGTGCTCCAATCGAAAAGGCTCCAACCAAGGTGACTGCGAAGGGCACCTTCGGCGAGATGTTGTCGTAGAGCCATCCTGCTATGGCAGGAGAAGGAATCGAGAAAAGACTCGCCAGCAGATTGACATTTCCAATTGCCCGACCGAAGTTTTTGCTTCCGACCGTGTCGAGCACCAGAGAATTCATTGCGGGCACCCACAACCCGTAATTGAGACCCCAGAAGATCGCGGACAAGTACGCTACCTCAGGTCTAGTACCGACAAGAATCGGAGCGAACGACCCAATCGCCATGAATTCGCTTAATGCAAGAAACCACTTTGGCCTCTCTCGATCCAGCATCGGGCCTAAAAGGAACCCGGCTACTGCAGGTGAAGCAGAAGAGATGGCAACAACGATTCCTAGCTGTTCTGGGGTGGCTCCGAGTTGCTTGTAGATGAAAAGCTGGTAGAAGGGAAACGAGAGTCCCCACATTGTCCAATCCAACACCAACATTAGGGCAAAAGATCGGAGACGACGATCAATTGAGAACGCTTGCCTGAGATATGCTTTGAGAGATAGGGCCCCTACGCTTTCAACCCTCTTAGGCGACGAGTGTCTCGTTGCCATCAAAGCGAGACCCCCAATCATCAATCCGACGACAATCCCAAAGATCCATTTGAATGACAATTGAAGCTGTTCCACGACATATCCTCCGACAAGTGGAGCAATCATTGATGTCACTTGTCCAACGCCCATGTCAAGGCTGAACGCTTTCCCTCGGGTCTCTGACTCAGAGCAGCTTCCGATCGCAGCAGTGGAGGCGAAACCTCTTAGAAACATATCTGCGTTCGTAAGTATCAGACCTGCCGCCAATAGTAGCCACGACTCGGTCAACGCATACGACAGGTACCCAACAGTTGTTACTACTCCACCTAGCAAGTAGAATGGTTTTGCACCGTGATGGTCAATCAGTGGACCTAGTAATGGACGGATTAGAGTTACTAGTGCATGTGACAATGTGCGTACGTTTCCGACGAAAGTCATCGAAACGTTCACAAAGACAATCAAAGGAGCCACTGAGGGTGCGCCGAATCCGATGGCGAATCCGAATATGGAGTTAACTAAGACTATGAACAGAACCTCTCTACTGAGAACACCATACTCGTCTAGGCGGAGTAGGCCCACCATCAGTCACCGAATCCGTCACGTGACCAAGATTTTCGCCCCATCAGTACACCACTAACGAGAATGTTTAGAAAAAGGAATTTATGGTTTGTTGAGCTGTTAGCGCGGGTCTGAACTGTTCCTTCTTGACGTGAGGTTAACCGTCACGTGACTGACGAGACTTTATTCACAAGCAGCCCATTCGCAATCCAGTGCGTGCCATTGGAGAAGGAGCTGCAGCAAGAGTGAGCCCGCTTCTGAGACAACTAGGTCTGCTATAAGAAGCGTTGTCATGGGAACAAAACACATTCGACCCGCACAATCGGCGATAGTCTGATGATGAACCTAGGATTTTCTGGTCGCTACTCTTCAATGGCGGCCTTGAGAGACCGCAAGTGCTTGCGAAATGTGTATTGAGAGTCAGCGGACCGCCTAGCCAGGTATTCGTCAAATCGAAACTGATTCCTAAGGTTGATGCCAGCTCTCGCGGCCTCAGCCTGTGCTCGCTCTGTTTTCCAGATCTCTCCAGCAATTGTGAGAAGCTTACTAACGTCTTTGCCTGAGACGAAAAGCACCCCGTCGTTGTCAGCAAAGACAAGGTCTTCCTTTTTCACCATGAAATGACCGAAATTGGCTGATTTGAGGGCCTCTGGATCACGCCGCCTTAGCCTCCTCGGTCCTGCCGGACAAGCACCATAACTGAACAAAGGAAGGCCGATCTGGACCAGTTCAGCTGTGTCCCGATGGCAACCCCAAATCACTATTCCAGCTAATGCACACGTCTTTGCTTCCAAAGCAATCAGATCACCGATGCAGCTCTCCTGAGTCCTCCCGTCATTGTCCACAACGAGAACGTCACCCGCCTCTGCGTTCTGAATGGCCTCCAAGAACACATCGACGCTCCCATAGTGTCGAACCGGTAGGACTCGACCAGCCAATCGACTATCGGCGAGCAAGGGCCGAATGCCAAAAGGCGCGACATGAAAACAACGCCCAAGCCTTAGGCAAGCATCTGCTATGAGCGGAGTAGAAAGGCCGGAGAAAGCATCATACATAAGTTGATTTGATGCGTCCAATCTATGAGGCCGCACCTTCTGTGCCATCCTCCTAAGCGTAGACATTCTTCATGCTTCTGCAATATCTACATTCAAGCGTCGGAAGACGGCAGAGATCCATAGGGCGCTTCGAGGCTCATGGCCTCAGATGGATGACCCATGAATGGTATTCGAAAGAGATAGTTGCCGATGAAAGGTAGGTTCGTAAGAGATCTCTAATATTCCAACAGTCAGGTCACAGCAGTAGACACATACCTTAGGTTTGGTGCAATACTCTCTGGGAAGGATAGCTAATCGAGACGAGTGAATGAGAACTGATCAATAAACTACTGTTCTTTGAATGCGTAGTCATGACTGTACTGCGTATACTCGTAGTCTCCGCCGTACTGCTTATACTCCCAACTAGTCTGTATGTGCGCCCTCTCCTGTTCTATCTCATTACTGGTTCGAAGCTCCGAGCGGGATCCGAACCTCGAGTTAACATCCCCAACTCTTTTCGGCTGCGATTTCAGCCCACTTCCATAATACAGCATAAACAGGCTCTTTTTGTTTGCGATCGGACATTGGATAGCGCGCTTCGTCTTTACGCGATCATTCTCTTGGATATGAGCACGCTTTGATGGGCGACGATACTCGTTGTAAGCTCAATGGGCTTTTTCGAAGCTTGGAATCCTCCCTCCGGCGCCATACTACTAGTTCAAATCTTCTCCAGTTGACTTGAGGGATGGCCGGAAAAACATATGGACTTACACATTTGTTTTCGTGGACATCTTGATGCCATACATGGAGGCGCCTGGAGATCTCTGCCCCAGTCAGGGGCTCGTAAAAGAGCATGCTGAGAATCTGTTTGGATAGCGGCCCTAACCTATCCCCGCGCCCCTCTCCACGATAGCGGATGATTCGCCCCTAGTCATCGAGGATGAGAAGCCTCTCTATAATCGTCTTGGTGAGCGCCTGCCCCATCATTGACTTTTGTAGAGAGATGGCGGTTCTCTGGCTCTAGCACAGCCAAGGAGAGAGTCAACGCTTCTCAATCACATAGAGCTCTATCACGTTGTTGTCAGGGTCGCAGTATGATACTGAATAGTATCCTGGAACGAATTCGGGATGCTCCTCAGGGGCGAACAAAGGTTCGAATCTTGCTTCCTTCATGATCTGCGCGATTTCATTCACAGTCTTTCGGTCTGGAACCAGCAGGGCAATGTGGTCTGCGACGACGAACTCGTCAGTTCTTGGTGCTTTTCGTTCAACGCGTCGAGAAGCTGGTTGTCCTAGAAAGATGGAGAGGGATCCGCTTCTGAAACCTATGGAGTCCTTTTCCTCCATGATCGTCTGAAACCCTAGGCTCTTTAGCATGGGCTCGTAGAATTTCTTTGACTTCGCAATGTCCGAGACTTCAATGCAGACATGCCCCACACTCACCTTAGAGATGGTGCCTGAATCCAAATCATGTGCCTCAACTGGCTATTTTGACCCAGCATTCTTAAGAATACTGCTTACACGGCCTGACTCGCGGTTTTCGACGGTCGCCTTGCTCCAGTACTGGCCAGAGCAGACTGCCGAGATTTCTAGGCCTTGGGAATTTCGGCCACCAGCGATCCGAATCCTGCCGGGTTCATCACCCTCTGCTGATAGACATCCCTGAAGTGTCCTCTGGAAGTGCTGAGCCGACTCAGGTCTCGGGCTCTACCACGACGGCTGTTCCGGTTGCAGAGATCACTGTGATCCCCGCTTGCAAACCTATGTCCGAAGTCTCCAGATCCAACCCGACAACAGCATTTGCTCCGATAGATGTGGCCTTCTCCCTTACCCTTTCTATGGCCTCCAATCTAGCCTTCTCCAGCTCAGTTGTAAAGGCCGTGACTTCACCGCCTATGACTGACTGAAAGCCAGCCACAAACTTTCCAAGGATCCCGCGAGTTCTGGGGCTCATCCCGGTTACGACTCCCAGTACCTTCTTGATCCTGTATCCCGGAATCGTGGGAGTCGTCACTATTAGGAAGCCCGGCGCGCTTCCGCGGATCGTCGCCCCACAGTTGGGACAGAAAGTAGCCTCTTCGGCCAATTGCCGACCACATCTTGAACAGAACATGCATACATCACAGCAAGACCATGTGAGATGAACGATGTCTTGAACCTTTCTCAAGATTGAACACCCCACTTAGGTAGGTAGAGCGCAGAAGTTCTCACGCGGCGAGCTGATGCTGTTCTGTTGACAGACCTCGTCTCGGAGGCGTTCCCGTAGAATCACTGTCAGGTGACGAATCCTTATATGGAAGACTGGCAAGCCTAGACGAATCTTGAGGCGCCTGACACTTGAAGCTTGCACGTAGACGTGGCTCGTTCGTGATGCCTCTTTTGGCGCTTACTAGGTTGCTGCAGTAACGTTCATTCTAATCGACCTAGGTGAGGCGACTTCTGGTGGAGACATATCTCTACGAGCTCATCGATGACGTGTTCCGGCGCTTGCGCAGTTCTCCCCATGGACTGAGCACAGATCAAGCGCGAAGTCGCTTAGAACGATACGGAAGGAATGTCATTGCTGAAGTCAAGAAGCGACCGTTGACAAGTAAGTTTCTTGCTCACCTCGTGGACTTCTTCAGCATTTTGCTCTTGTCCGCTAGCGTCCTAGCTGCGGTAGCAGAGATGCCCTCACTGAGCCTGACGATCATCCTAGTTGTCCTGATCAATGCGGCGCTCGGTTTCGTCCAAGAATGGCGGGCGGAAAGGGCTATGGAAGCGTTGAGACGTTGGATTCCCTTGTACGCCAAAGTCACAAGAGATGGAAGATTACAGAGAATCCCTGTCGAAGAAATCGTTCCGGGAGATATCATTCTCCTTGAAGAAGGAGATCGTGTACCCGCTGACGCTCGACTCTTTGAAGCTTTTGAGCTCTGGACCAACAACGTTCCGCTCACCGGCGAGTCTACCCCTCAGCCCAGGAGTGTGGGCACGCCTCCTAGAGGTGCCCGATCTGATTTGGAGGCACCTAACATGGTCTTCATGAGCACCAGCGTTGCCCGAGGCACGGGCAGAGCTGTCGTGATAGGCACAGGAATGAGCACTAGATTCGGAAAGATCGCAGGCCTAACCCAGCAGATAGAAAGCC
>Ga0315312_1001125_pt1 | contig 22702 bp, 14 predicted proteins | sample TDP7_MG_FD_203629 | JGI IMG/M metagenome (GOLD analysis project Ga0315312, IMG submission 203629) | Freshwater sediment microbial communities from Lake Towuti, South Sulawesi, Indonesia - TDP7 | ecosystem: Environmental > Aquatic > Freshwater > Lake > Sediment | place: Indonesia: South Sulawesi... | reverse complement strand
CGTCGAACATACGGGGTTCCTGCTGAACCAGTACGAATTCGAATCCTACAATACGATGCTTTTCGTCCAAGATCTGGCAAGATACTACGACGTTCTTGCCTTGAAGACAGGGTCGGTGCGCTCTGTAGACCCGGCGCTGAACAGGACAATCATCCGCGAGCCGTATCCTAGCTCAGAGAACTTCATTGAAAGGATCCGCATTTGGGCAGGGGAGCAGGGCTACACGTACCTGTACCTTGTCGGCTACTCGGTTGGAGCGATGATCGCCGCTAACGAGCTGACTCTGGCAAACCCTGCAAAGTATACCAGCCCAAACGGCCTCATAATAATCACCACGAAGTTTCCTCAGTCAGTCTATTCCAAGGTCGGCTCTCTGCAAGCGAGCCTCCTTCTACTATACGGCGACAGGATTAAGCCGGAGTACACTACGTCAGGTGAAAGGTTCTTTCAGAGCGCACCTGAGGAGGGCTGGCGAAACGGCTTCTGGTACCACAAAGAGTACCACGTGATTCCGGGTGTCGAGCATGAAGTATGGACTATCACAGACACCGGCGAATATGACAGCCGGGCTCTTCTGCTCACGCTGGGATTTATCGAAAAGTCAAAGGCCCTACAATTTGAACGGCTTAGCGAGAGCATCTCGGACACTCAGCTGAACCTCACCACGAGCACCCAGCCGCGCTCGCCCTTCCAGCTGGAGATAGTCTCTACGAGCTCGCCGAGCAAAGTGAGAACGCGAGATGCGTTTCGGATCGCCGCGACAGTGCGTTATGATCTATCCTCAAACTTGACAGTCGCGGTCGTCGCGTTCGACGCCGCCTCTGCGTCAATCCTGTCGGCTGCTGAGAGGCGGCTCTTGGGACGCGGCGAGGCAGAATTCATCACTACTCTCTTGTCCGGGGATAGCGCCGGAACATGGAGCCTGACCCTGATCCCGCTGGTTGCCACCAGAGAGGGCTGGAGCGTCGTAGCAGAGGGAATGAGAAATGTCCTCATTGACGTGACGAATTCGTTTCCGGTAACCGTAATCATGGGGTATCCAAACGTGCCTGTCATGTTCGATAACCAGACCGTTCTTACAGGACCGGCCGGTGAATTGACGCTAAACGCAACCCCGGGTGAACACCTGATCTCAGTCCCGCCCATCGTGATGCTAACGAACACGTCACGTGCGGTCTTCGAGCAGTGGAACAATTCGCAAACTTCCCCGACTTTGCGGCTGAACACGTCGAGTGAAATGATGTTGCTCGCAATCTATCGTCGGCAACACCACCTAACCGTCACATCGCCATTCGGTCAAGCGAAGGGGACTGGATGGTACGATGAAAACGCAATCGCTCCCTTCCATGTGGCGCCGCCTCTACTGATTGAGCAGACTGTCCACGTCTTCACGGGATGGTCCGGCGACTCGAACGACTCTTCGCCTGCGTCAGACGTGTTCATGAATAGCTCGAAGAACATTCAAGCTTCATGGAAAAATCTGGAGCGTGGTGAGCAGAATGAGAACCTTCTCGCCCTGCAAACGCTCTTCGCCCTAGGCCTGGTAGCGCTTCTTGTGAGCCTCATCTTCGCCGTGATGTCACTCCGGTCTAGACGCGAACGCATGCCGTAGATGTGCGGCTGCAGTCGACTTGACCAAGACTAGCGACGACCCGCATTCACGTCGTGGCGATCTGAATGGAACGTGAGAATGGCGCAGGTTCGCATGTTGGAAGCCTTAAATGAAGGCGAAGTTTTCCTTGCAGCACTTGCGACGGATCTGCGAGATGGTTGAAGCGCCGGTGGCATCATGCAGTCTCTGACGGTGTGGCTCAGGGGAAGGCTGCCCATTGAATTCAAAACGGCGGACGCGTTGCTCGTGCTGTCAGCTATCCCGATCCTTTTTCTCTTCGCTCTGGCTCCCGAGACGTTTGGACTGAGCTGGGCTGGGTTTGGAAAGCTTGGAAGAGGCGGCCTGTTCTTCGTTCTGTTCTTTCTATGGTTCGAGCTGATGGACTATAGGAAGACCGCGAAGCCCCGGTTGAACAGAACTCACAGGATAGCCATCGCGATCCTATTTGCGCTTGCTCTTGCATACTTTGGCGGAATCGGACTTTTCGGACAGTTCGTTGATTCCATTCGGTCGGTTGGCCAGAGTCTCGGTGCGCCCGTTGATGTCACCAACAGTTGGCTGATGGCGATAGACTACCTGGCGCTGACGTTGTACATCGCGGGACTTGCAGCAGCATTCTTTGGCGCACGAGCCATTCTCGGAATACTGACCGCGGTCGTGTTTTCGGCAGGGATGCTCGTCATGTACGCCCTCGACGCTTTCTTCCCGTATGGTTCGATCGGCCCCCTCCAGTTCTGGGCTAACTTCATAGTCGCTGGTGTCGGTTTTCTGTCCGCGGGCTTTGGGCTGCCCATCTATGGCTTCAACAACGTCTTGACCATCCTAGGCAAACACGGAACCTATCGATTGATCGTCTTCTGGCCGAGCGTTGGAGTTCACAGCATGCTCATCTACTCGCTCGTCATGATCCTGCTGGCCGTCAGGCTGGACGCACCTTTACAGAGGAAACTGATCTATGCCGCCGTCGGCGTCGCCGGCACCATGTTCCTGAACGTCACTAGGATATTCCTCATATCATACTACGCTTACGCCTACGCCACCTCTAGCCAGAACGTTGAGGCCTTCCACAACTCGATCGGTGAGATTCTCTTCCCATTCTGGATTCTCGCTTTCCTGTTGATCGTGTTGAACATAGAACGCAGACTCTCAGCAAGGACGGATAGGCCGGCAAGCGCGAGCGCAGGAACGCAGAATCGGTTCACTTTTGATAGAGTCAATCTGCTCCGCCTACGTGTGCGCATTTCTTAAATAGTAAGTTGCATGGCTAGCAATTGAATGCCTTGGGACTGGAGAGCGCTGTTTCGTGACATTAGATCCCGCGGCTGTGCGTTCGATGCTCCTGGGGGCATCTGTGGTCTTGTCGGTGCTCTTTTTCCCATATGGCATAAACTTCTACGTACTGATGAGGCGCGCGGCTGAATACAAGGTTCCGGTTCCGGCGCTAAAGTCGAAGAGAAGAATGCCGGTTACGATCCAGCTTCCCGTGTATAATGAACGCTACGTCTTGAACCGGTTGATTAAGAGTTGTTCTGAGATGGCTGACAATTACGGGCGCGACCTCGTTCAGATTCAGGTCCTTGACGATTCCACCGATGATACCACTGCTATCGCAAAGGAGATCGTTCAGGATTATGCAGACAAGGACTATGACATTGAGTTTGTCCATCGCGAGAACAGAGTTGGGTTCAAGGCGGGCGCTCTACAAAACGGATTGACCACTGCCAAGCATCCGTTCATCACAATCTTCGACGCTGACTTCGTTCCGCCGCGAGATTTCTTGGAGAGGGTGATGCCGTACTTCGACGACGAGAAACTCGGGATGGTCCAATGCAAATGGGGGCATGTGAATAGATATTACAACATAGTGACTAGGGCGATCGCTATCGGCTACGACGGACATCACGTCCTAGAGCAGACCGGCCGGTGCGCGGCCAACTACCTGCTCAACTTCAACGGTTCTGCTGGGATAATCAGACGAGCAGCCATCGAGGATGCAGGTGGCTGGCAGCCCGATACGTTAGCAGAGGACCTTGACCTAAGCTATCGCATGCAGCTGAAAAGCTGGAAGGCCATCTACCTTCGCAATGTGGAATGCTCAGCAGAGATTCCGCCAACGATCCCTGCCGTAAGAAGACAACAAGCCAGATGGGCGAGCGGATCCATTAGAACCTTCAGGAAACTGGTTGGGAGTCTGCTCGCAGACAAGCGTCTGACTCTTGGGCAGAAGGCTGAAGGCTTCATCCACCTGTCGTTCTACACCGTCCACCCGTTGATGCTTTCGGCTTATCTGATAGCCGTGATCGCCGCGGCTCTGAACGTGAGGCTGGTCCAGTTTGACGCAGGGACCTTCATTACTGAACCACTGAGCAAGTCTGGGGTTTATCCGGATTTCAGCTCAACCCAAGCCACGATTCAATTCATCTCTGGCTTCGCGGGCTGGTTAGCTTCCTATCTAACGAGACTGGGCGAAAATCTCTGGGCGGCTTCGTTGGCAATGCCCCAGTGGGTGGCGTTGAATTTGACCATCGCCTTCTGCGCAGTTTCAATGTGGATCTTCTACGGCACGGCTCTCAGAACACAAGGCATGAGGATCAAGGGACAGATCCAAGCGCTTGGCGCCCTCGGGCTCATAGGTTTCGGGATAAGCCTGAGCAACACGATCGCGGTCGCACAGGGCTTTTTCGGCAGATCTTCAGGGGTTTTCGCGCGGACACCCAAATACCGGATCGAGCACACAACTGATACTTGGCGGGACAAGAAGTACCAGATCAAGGCCGATACAATAGTGCTGCTAGAAGTACTGGCGGGCGTCATAGGCATAGTTGCAATGTTGCGGGCCTACCTGAGTGCGCCTACCCCCAACTGGGGCATAATGCCCATCCTGTTGCTTTACAGCACGGCGTACCTCTTCATTGCTCGGATCACCTTCCGCGATACTAGCAAGGCGAAGGTAGCGGAAGGTTGAACGCGCTCAATGCTGCCGGCGGATAAAGAGAAGAGCGGCACCTCAGCCCTTGGACTATACTTTGTATTGGCCCTTGTTGTGGCAGTCGCCGCTCTGGTTCGGTATCTCCAATATGAGGCCTACGTAGATTATTTCATCAGAACCTACGGGTCAAACCTTGACCTAGACCGTATCGCAGAATCCTACCACAGATGGGTTATTGACATCCTGACCGCTCAAAGAGGCGGGTTCTACAGCGATTTTGCGCCTCAATCCAACCAGGCGATCTACTGGCTGCCTTTCTACAATTTTGTCTCAGCAATCGGAATGTTCGTGACAGGGAACTGGTCTCTCACCACTTGCCGAATAGTGAGCGCGGTCACGGGGATAATTACCGCAGGGATAGTCGCCCTGACCGCCCGCAGACTGTACAACAATCTCTGGCACTCGGTCATCGCAGGGCTTGTTGCGGGGACGCTCCCGTGGTATGTTGACTACTCATTGTGGGGCGTGCCGCACGCTTTGGCGGCTTTCTTGACCGCGATCGCAGTTTATGCATTCGTGTCCGAACGCCCCGTGCTGTTCGGAATTGCAGGCGGTTTGGCCGTTGCCACGTCCTATGAGGCTTGGGTAGTGGTTTTCGCGGTTGCTCTACTAGCGAGCAAGTACAGAGGCTGGGTCGGCCGAAAGGCATGGCAATCCATTGGTCCAGCAGTCGCGGTCGTGGCGTTGTGGTCGGTGTGGTCCGTCGCAAATGTTGGGAACCCTTCCGGCTGGGTTTTGAGGTACCTCGCCACTATTGGTTGGCGGCCTATTCTTGACCTCGGCGACGCGGGACTCTACATGTTTCAACTTCTTGTTCCCACTTTCTTTTTCGGCCTCGTCGCAGTAGCGTGGGGTGTCTACAAGGGTCAGGTGACTCGGATACTTGCACTTGCGATTGTGGCATTTGTCGCGATTGCAACGCTTTTTCATGTACTCACTCTTGACCGCGGAAGCCCCGCAAGACTTCTGATCATTTATCCGATGATTGGCACACTCGTCCCGCCCGTATTCCCGACGTTCAAGGGAGGCCTTCCAAGGAAGACGGTACTACTTGGCCTACTGCTGATTTGGCTGTTGCTTCCACAGTACGCTCTGCTTGACCAAGAGAAGGGCCCACTCACAGGCAAGGCCTACATAGTTGCGCCCGAATACAGAACCGGAAAGGCGCTGAAGGAATTCTATCGGGAAGGTACGATAATCTCTGATTCACCGATTGTGATGTACTATTCGGGCCTTAGTCCGATGCTTTTCTTCAGTTCGAGGGAGATAGGCTGGTACCGTGATGACCCTGACAACTCGAAGCTTGCGGAATGGCTCAAGGCTAGACATGTTCTCGTAATCGTGTGGGAGAACTCCACATCCTCTGACTTCCGACGCATCCTGCCCAGCCTGAGCGATGGAGAAACGCATCAACTCGGCAGAGTCAGGCTTACTCCGGTATATGAGGACACGTTGGCGGAACGCTACCAGATCGCACAACAGGGTGGAACAACTCTTTGGGAGCACGATTACCCAGGGACACCCGACCTAATCGTCTACGAACTGCAAGTCACCTAGCATAGCGTCGGCGACGCTAGTCTCGTATTCGAATACTGCAATGTTGCCGAAAATCTGCCGCTCGACAAAGCCCTCAACTTCGTGCCCCGAGAGCCAGATGAGAAAGATCGGTTTGCCTTCAGCTCGAGGCAATGCTATCGCTAGAACATGATCCAAAGAAGAGTGAACGGGATAGACAACGACTGTAACGTTTGATTCAAGCCCAAGCAGCGCCCAGCCCATGAACCGCTCTTCAACGAGCACAACTGAACCTGATGGCGCATTGGCAGTGAGCCAAGCCACAGCCTGAAGAGTTGCTGGCACGTCATCTGGATTAATCGAGGTTCCGACCAGCGTCTTGGGAAGATAGATGTTCCATCGAGGATCAACGAAAGCTGCAGCCGGGTGAGAGGGCGGTGAAGAAAGGTAGCTGATGGCCTGCACGCCAAAAGGCAGAATCAGAATTACCACAATCACAGTTCGAATTGCAGGCCCCCATTTCGCGAAACGGCCTACTCTTCCAAGTAGCTGCGAGCCTAAGCCTCCAATCCTGAGAATCGCATAGAAACCGTAGATCGACAGGGGAAGACCCAGGTCTAAGACCCATCTCCACCATTGTGGCAATCCCGCCGTAGGAAAGATAGGGCTCCAAGTCGCGAAGGCCAGTGTCGCAAGACATAGGGCGGCCATCAGTTTCTTCTTGTTCAAGCCAATGAGCGCCAAAAGTGGCAGGAGACCTAGAGCGAAAGTTCCAAAGCTCAAAAAACTGTTCCAGAAGTTGAGCGCTGAACCGAACTCCAAGACGTAATTCGCGAGATGGCCTCGGGCCTGCAACGCCAAGATCACATTCTGGCCGATGGGCGCGTTGATGAAGTAGACGACGTACAGGTTGGCGATGAACAGTGCAAAGGCTGGAAGAAGAGCTAGGCCGACCGCTCTCGTTCTGTGTCTCAAGGCACCCAGCCCCAGGGCGATGGCAGATGCGGAGAAAAGAGTGACAGCCGCGAACTGATTGGTTAGGACGGTCATGACCGAAAGGCCGATGGTAATTGGCAGAAGATGCCTACCATAGTGCCAGGTTGCCAGCATGATTAGAACCAACGTCAACCCGAGAAGATTACGCCACAAGTCCCAGCCAAAACGCAGATTCACAACTTGAAGTATCACAAACAGGGAACCTAGGAATGAATGAGGCCAGCTCAGACTGAAGTTTTCTTTGATGAAGAGGATAGCCCCTATCGCGAAAACACCGTAAAACAAGGGGCCAAGAACTTTCAAGACCAAGAAGAGGTCTGCCCCCGCAAAGGCGGGCAGGTAAATGAGAAGATAGACTATTGGTCCCTCTTGGAAAGCATAAGTCCAACCTATGCCCGCCTTCAGCCATAGATGCGCGGTCGAGGCAAGGTAAGTCACAGTATCGAAGCCAACTGGAATCGCAGGAAGCAGTGTCTCGGGTACAGCCCTGAGCAACGCACCCGATGCAAAGCAGAGGCCGATCCAAAATGCCCTCTCAACGATTGCTGAGCGTTGCATGTCGGACCCCCGCACACTGATTCGATATAGAGTTAGTTATGGCAGTAGGTAAAATCACTAATATCGTGCACGATACTGTTGGTCAAGATGCGTCGTAGAAGAGTAGGTACGCAGCAACTGAGTAAGACTACGCGAATCTGTACGGAAGTGAGGCTGGACGAACTCCTTGAGGGTTTCAGTTCAGTTCCTGGGAACGTTGGCAATAGCCGCGTTCCTTCGCTTCTCCTACCTCGACACGTTTCCCATAGACCGCCTCTGGGAGAGCTACAGCCGTTGGCTGGTTGACGTTCTCACCATATGGAATTCTTGGATTTACGCGCCTCAACTTGCCCCCAACGCCGCAATGGGGTGGCTCCCATTATTCCAGTATCTTTCGATGACGGTTATGGTCGCATCGTCCAACTTCCGAATCGAACCACTTCGGTTGACAAACCTTGTTCTGGGCCTGGTAACAATAGCTGTCCTTTATCTGAGTGTCTGGAGAGTTTTCAAGAACCATTGGCAAGCCACTGTATCCGCGCTGTTTCTGGCTCTTCAGCCGTGGCACATCGACTACTCGACGACGGGCAGCGATCGGATTCTTCTTGGCTTACTCATCGTCGCTCTCTCATACGCCATGCTGACCGGCAGGGTGAAGCTCTTTTCAGCCCTTTCGATCCTAACCGTGTTAACGGCCTACGAGGGATGGTTCATTGTCGCCTTGGAAATCATTCTCGGTCTTGCGGTAGGCCGCTGGACACCGAGATGTCTGACACTGCTTGGAATCATTTCCGCGTCAACTGCGGTTCTGTGGGTAGGCTGGAATGCGGTGACCTTCGGCTCGCCTTTCTATTTCATCGCCAGTTACTTGGAGTCTAGCGGTTATGTCTTCAAACTCAACCCGGCGGGGTTAACGTTCTACCTAGTCTTGGCCACGGCGATGACATTCGGCCTTTTCCTCATCGGACTTGGCGCCATGCTTCTTAGGAAGACACCTTTTCCAAGTTACGTTCGAGCACTAGCAGTTCTGATCGCTGGCTATGTGGGCTTGTATTCGGTTGCGCACTACTTTGGCTTTGATGCGGGTGACCTTGCCGGGCGACTGGTACCAATACTCCCTATGGTCGCGCTTTCGGCTTCATTTGTCTTTCCCACCATTCCTTCGCGACGCAGAAGGCAACTGATTGTGGGGATCGTTCTGCTGGCAATGCTGATCATTCCATACTATGCGCAGATTTCTATAGGCCCAAAGAAGGTCTATGTCATCTTGCCAGAGCAGCGGGTCGGCCAGCAACTCCGCGCCTTATACCAGTCTGGAAAGGTGATTTGCGATCTTCCGGCAGTAACCTACTACTCGGGACTTGACCCGAGCATCTTTGTGAGTTCATCCTCACTCTCGCGGTATGCCACGAATCTCAGTACACGATCACTCGAGACGTGGATCGACGATAACGATGTGAGATTTGTTGTGTGGCAGAATGTCACAGCTTCACAGCTACCCGAGATTCTACCGATGCTTGGAGCATCAGTGAACTACCAACCATCATCGTACCCGGTCGGCTCAATGCGATTCCAACTGGTTTACGAAGATTCGTTTGCTACTGGGCATTGGGAGCATGACCCGACCTTCGCTGGACCGCCGCCAATATTCATCTTTCAAATTTACGTGCAGCCCTAGTTAGGTAGGTTCTCGGGCTCAAGCCAAGTATCGCTGTACTGGATTTGGTAGATGTACAGGTTCGGCACACCATAACGATGCTCCCAGTGAGTTGCGTCTGTGTCTGAGTAAACCAGTTTGAAGAAGTAGGTGTCTTCTCCCGACAGCAGCTTCAGGTGGCTTCCAGTGACGTTGTCAAGTTGCCAGCTTGCAGAATACGGCACATAGGTCACAACATAGTAAGCAACATCTTGTGATTTGACATACGCATACAGCGATCTTAGGCTCCCGCCGTGCGATGTGTACGCATTGTAAACTACGGCGGCGGATAGAAAGTCTTCAGGTCTTGGCCTGGGAAAGGAGTATCCGATCACCGTCGCAAGATCGCATACTATTGTCCCGTTGTCATAGTGCTGTTGAAGCCATCCCGCGGCTCGTATCTGAGGATTATAGATATAGCTTCGTGCCTGCGGGACGCTGATTTGGGTTGCAAAGGGAAGCAGAATAATCAGCAGGAGCGCACCGACGTATAGAGCCTGCCCTCTAGTTCGCTTCATTGAAGTCCTCTGTAGAACAGGAACAGCAAGGACGTATGCTATGGGTATCAGTGGTGCTACGTACCGTTCGCTAGGTATCGTCCAGCCTGAGGCATAGCCCCACGAGCGAAAAGCAAGGTATGCCAGTGCGATTACCATAATCGTCTTCGCGAGTCGGCCTTGCTTCAGAGCAATGATGATGCCGACCAGGAAGATTCCTGTCGTCATCACAAGTATCAGCCGCGGATAGTGGAGCCACATCAGAAGAGATGTAGACCTACCGAAGAAGCTCACATCCCACACCAAGGCGTCAACCTGCCGAGTGTACCACGCGATCGGGTTTCCAGTCAAATTCCAGCTCCACAACGACCAAATCACAACGGGAATCAGCAGAGCCATCAGGTAAGCCAAGAAGGCTTTCAGGTCGAAGCGTCTCAGGTAAAGGGAGGCTAGAAACAGTATTCCGCTGAAGAACCAAGCCTCATACTTGACGAAACCTGCGATCAGGACGATGATCGCGGCTTTGAGCATGTCCCCCTTTACCCAGAAATACAGCGCGGAAAGGACCACCAATGTCAGCAGTGGCTCAACGATTCCTTCGGAGCTGAAGGCAATCCACCAGCCATTGAAGGCTAAGCCGAGGCCTGCAGCAAACGATGCTCTTATTGAACGAGAGTAAAGGCGCTTGCAGACGCAATAGGAGACAACTGCTGCAAGGGTTCCATAGAGACCATTCAGAGTGTGAATAACGTTGAGGGAATAATCAGCCGTCAGCGCCATTACAAGCGCCGTTATCAATGGATGAAGGGGCAGCCAGATGATCTGCAGTCCGTCAGGCCTAAGGTCCTGGTAGACGAAGCCGTGGGTAGCCGTAAGATATGATAGAAGCCAAAAGTGCACCCCGTCCCCCCACACATCCACGTGACCACCGGTTGGGCTCTGGGGCGGAACAGCCCAAGCCAAGTACGCGAAATGAAGGAACAGCGATACGGCGATAATAACGGTGACGGCTGCAAGATCTTTGGAGGCGACATTTCGGATTGCTCTGCGATACAGCGTCTTTGCATATCCGAGTTTCAAGACGTTCATCGATGCCACAATGGGCAACAACCAAGACGCACGCGCATTAGGTCCAAGAGCATTTTAGGTATGTCCCTGAGCCTCAGGCTTGTGTTCCAATCATACTTCCAATTGACGGGTAGTTCAACTATGCGCAGGCCCATTTCCAAGGCCTGTGATACAAGTTCAACATCGTAGGCTAGTGAGTTTATGCGAAGAGCGCGGAATAGGGGAACAGCTCTTTCCCGACGGAACCCCTTGAATCCACATTGCGTGTCAAAATCGAAGCGAAAGAGCACTCTTACAAGAAAGCGGAATGCTCTGCTGAAGAATCTCCTTACCCTTGGCTCATCTCGCCGAGACTCTGGCAGACTGCGGCTACCCAGAACAATGTCTGCGCCTGAACTAAGCTCATCAACCGCTCGTTGAATGCTCGACAATTGAACCGGCACGTCTGCGTCCATCACTATGACATGTCTTCCGGCGGCAGCCAAAACCCCTCGTCTCACACCGCTTCCCTTGCCGAGCCTCCTTCGTGAAGACAAGACCCTAACCACTGGACGCTGCGTCGCCTTTGACAGTTCGCGAACGAAATCCACGGTTCGATCGACGCTACCGTCCTCGCTTACTAGTATTTCAGATGACGGAAACGCACTCCCTAGATATCTAACCATCATGGGCAATGTTCTCTTGAGTCGCCTCTCTTCGTTGTGTGCTGGAATCACTAGTGAGAGAAGAACTTCCGAGCCCATCAATGGTCAGCCCCTACAGGAAAGCGATCAACTCTTTTTCGAGCAGGCCCGCATCCCGATCGGAGGATACACGTATTTCGGCCAGATATTGCCAGAGAAGAATCTCACGTAAGCGCGCCGCCACAAGATCGCTTCTGTCACCCCTTATTACTATGTCGATCAACGCGGAGACGATGAGAATCGAGAACAGCAGGCAGGAGAGTATCGGCCTGCGACCGCGAACGCGCATCTGGATGATTTGGAAACCGTGGTCAGGACAATTCTTGTTCAGCAACATAAATTCGCCCAGTTGCGAAAATGGCAGAGCAAATCGACAGTTCTCCTTCTCGAAGTATCCGATGCATCCGATGACGAGTTTCTTGGTTCGTAGGCTTCAAACTACCTGAAGGGTTGAACCGCAGCGTGGACATAGAACCCTGAACGTTCTTTCGCTTGAGCTCCAAACCCCATTCTCTATTTGTCACTCGAAGACCTTGTGATGGAGATGAGAAGCCCATTCTGCTCACGCCCCGACACGGCGCCGTTCGATCTTGCGACCAGGCATAACCGATGCCCACGCCGAGTACACGCTAGACTTATGTAGTACCAAGGCCCTGGTAGTACTTGGATTCGGTATGACCGAAGAGGTAGTCGTCACCAGAAAGGGCCAGACAACTATTCCGATCAGGCTGAGGGAGAAGTACGGGATCAGAGAAGGTACTCGACTTGAGGTGCTCGACTCAGGTTCGGGCATAGTTCTGAAGCGCGTGCCTAGCACTATTGATCTTGCCGGAAGCGGCTCCAAGTACTCCAATCCTCGAGACATGAAACGCCTCCTCGACAAGCTGAGGGAAGAGGATGCCTAACGTCGTCTACGACACACGTTTCTTTATTGAACACTACTACTCGGCGAGAGAGGACGTTCAACGTAAAACGAAACTTGAACTCATGACTAACAAGAGCAAGTTCGTCTCAGTGATTTCACTGCACGAGATCTATCGGCTTACGCTCAGCAAAGAAGGACGGGAGACCGCTGAACTTCGGGTCAACCTGATCTCAAAGGACTTCAAGGTGGTTGACGTTGACTTGCCGATCGCTGTGAGAGCCGCGGAGATTCGACACGGCATAAGCATACCCATGGCCGACAGCATTATCGCCGCGACTTGCTCTGTGCTCAAAGGCACGTGCATCTCAGATGACCCGCATTTTGACAAAGTTCCAAGCCTGTCCAAGAGATGGATCTGAGCGGCACCGGTTCCAGTTGCCAGGAATATGAGCAGATGAGAAAGTAGAAGACGCAGGTTACACTGAGATCCAGCAGGCAAGAGGGTCGAAGCGTCAGCGAGACCTGATCAGCGAGGCGGGAACCTCGGGCCTTCCTTTGCGTGTCACTTGAAGACCTTGTCTTTCGCGAAGACTTCTATCCCGTTCTGGCCGATGAGGTAGGGCCGCAGTTGTGTGTCGTGTGCGATGCCTCTCATCTTCTCTACCTGGATCGCCCTGATGACGTTGCCTTCGTGAATGGCTGTGCGGAGAAGCACAACGCCTTGCGATAGGAACTCTTCAAGTTGGAATCTTCGACTGAGCATGGAGGTTCTCATCTCGCTGGTTACGAGGCACGTCGAACCAGTCGATGAGAGAGCGTCAAAGAGCATCAGCATCGCGCGTCTTCTCTTCGTGAGTGATTCATATCTGACCGAGAGCGACGTGATCGGGTCGACCGCGAGCCGTGTCACGTCCTCCTCCTCAGCCAGCCTTCTGACTGTGTCAATGAGCCCGCTCAAAGTAACCTCCGGCACCGCTTCATGCAGCGGGAGATCTCCTCGTCTCTCGTACATGGCAACTGAAGCCCCCCTCGTTCGTCTGAAAGGCGTTGCGTCAACGAACATGATCTTGCCCTCAGCCTCTAATCGATCGAGATCCCAGCCGAAAGCGGATACATTCTCCTTAACCTGCTCTGGCCTCTCGTCAAAAGCAATGTAGATCGAGCGTTCGCCGGCCGCAGCCCCCGCCCGCAAGAACTGGACTGCGAGGATTGTCTTCCCGGATCCGGGGCTTCCCACAACTAGGATTGTTCTTCCCTTCGGCAAACCTCCACCAAGAATCTCATCTAGACCCTTCGCACCGGTTGAGACCCTGTCCATCTGGCGCACCAAACAGGGAAACGTAGCCCAAGCGACGCTATAAGAGTTTGAGGGAGAAACCCAGAGGAGCCTTGTGCCGCGTTCCTGTTCATGATGAAGGATGTACGGTGTCGGGCTGTACTGTAGATTAGCTTGTGAGCCTCGACTGATCGGAAAGGCCGATAGGAACAGTCACGATCTTTATTTCGGTCCCTCTGGCATGCTACGACCATCCGCGTGCGTTATATTTCGGCCTCCATGGATACGATGACCAGTGGACCCCGAGGCATGAGGCTCGTCATCGCGCTCTTGTTGTTGGCTGTGCTCTTGCCAGGGGCGGTTCCCAACGAATTTTGCGTGGCCGCGCCCACGACTCGTCCGACGAAGAACATCACCTTGTACGCGCATTCGGATGCCAGTGCCACATCCGTCGGAGGACGCACGCTGAGCGCTACTCCCGTTGCAGGCAAGGAGAATAGTGCCGATGCCACGAAAGTTGTGACATTCACGCTTGTGCCCCCGCTAGCGGCTCCTTTGCGCATTCTCGGTACGGTCGCCGTGAATGTATGGTTACGGTCTGGGCAGAATGTCGATGGGATTCTGCACGTTGCGGTCTCAGAGGTGCTCGCTGACGGCACCGTCGTCGAGATCCGATCAGCAAATGCCTCAGCGAGCGTTCGTCAAGTTCGGCCTCCCGGCAAGATCTTCAGTTTTGGAGGCATCGACCAGACGCTCTCAAAGGGCTCGACCGTTCGCCTTGAAGTTCAATTCAGACCGAACGTCCAGACAACTGTCGTTCTGCTCTGGGATGACCCTACAACACCGACTAGTCTCACAATTGAGGTGGAAGACACGATCACCATAGGGATTCAGATCATCGACCAGAATGGACGAGCCTCGATTGTGTTTCGTGCAAACAATACCGGGGGCACGGTTTCTCTGACTGCAAAGGCAAACGTAGTCGATGCCTTCGGAAGCCATGACATCAGAAACGTCACATTATCTGTGCGCAACGCGACGAGCTCCCTGCTCGTATCTGAGAAGCCTATGACTTTCACCGGTGAGGACCCAGCGGCAGGCAGCTACACATACGAGGCCGGCTTCAGCGTTCCCGCAGGCCGCTATAGCACATCTGCGACTGTTACAGACACCGCGAACAACTCGTACACGGCCTCGTCTGAATTTCTTGCCACAGAATTCTATCCTCTAACAGTTGTCGTGTCAGACTTGCATGGCCGACCTGTAGGAGACGCAGCCATCTCGATCCTGCTTAACTCTACCCTGATCGAGTCAGGCCGGACAGATACTGAGGGGTCGGTTCACCTCGCGGCGCCATCGAGTGACCAAGTGGGAGCGTTCTCCATTGCAATGGAATACAGGGGCGCCGAGATAGTACTGGCTGATCATATTGACATTCGTGGACACGACATGATTCGGCTGGAAGCACCGCTCCTAGACTGGACGATCCAAGTCCGCTATCAAACAGTCGGCGTTGCAATCGCCGGGGCAACCGTCCGCGTCGAAGTTGATAACTCAACGGTCGCGTCGGGCACGACCGGGCCTGACGGCTCAGTGACGTTCGGGCAGATGGCACCTGGAACCTATACGGTTGTCGTGGAGAGTCCATCGTTCAAGTATCAAGTGACCACCGACCACACTCGCAATGAGACAACCAGGCGGATCGATGTTCCGCTTTCGTTCATCCTTCCAACGAGCACTTGGCCTGCAATTCTCGTCCTCGTGCTAGCATCAACATTCGCAGTATATGCAATCCGCCGCAGCGGGAGACAGCGCCCCAGGTCGTTCAGGTATTTCAAGGCACTCTTTGGAGGCGCGCTGCCTGCGACGGGCATCATGATGATTTCAGGCAGCCCCGGAAGCGGAAAGACACAGATGATCTACAACCTAATGGGTGAGAGGCTTGGTGAGAATAAGCCGGCGGTTTTCCTGACGAACGTCGAGTTTCCAGAAAAGGTCAGAGCAGCGTTGAAACAGATCGGGATAGACACGGATGCACTGGAGAAGAGGAGAAACCTGATATTCGTGGATTGCTACACAGAGATCGCTGGCGGAAAGTCGGCCGAAGCGCATCATGTTGCCTCTGCGACCGACCTGACGGGACTGGGTGTCCAAGTCTCAGCATGCTTCGCCGAGCTGGGCGGGAGAGGTGACGTGTACTTCGATTCAATCACGCCTGCTGTGCTCAGAGGTGATTTCCACAAGGCCTTGGACTTCGTTCGCTACTACGGTGCAAGAATCAAAGCCGAAGACCACTCATTCCTCTATACCATTAGCTCGTCCATTGAATCCGAGGCACTGGCGAGGTTTGAGGAAGAAGCTGACTCTGTGATTCAACTGGATCTCTACGAGTCTGCAGGGGTCACCAGGCGAAGACTGAAGATCAAGAAGGCCCGCGGATTGGGCCACCACCAAGGCTGGATCGAATTCAAGATCAACCGGCGCGGAGAAATAGAGTTCCTCCCCAGCTGAGCCATCCGAGGTTCCTCGCCGTGCCTAGCAGGATAACTGACTAGGCTCGACAATGATAGAATAGAATGTACTCTTCGGTCCTGTGAAAAGAAAAAGAAAGGAGGTTGAGGGATCGCTTGGATCCCTCTCGGTTCTTCTATTTCCGTCTGCGTCTTAGTACGTACAGGGATGCTGCAAGTGCGGATAGTGCTACTAGTGGCGCGAGGGCGAACTCAGGCACTGGCACGCCTGTAGGTTCGCAGGCGATATTCTGGACAGTGTTGAAGCCTGGGCTGACCGCTACTACGAATGGCGCACCGGGTACGTCCAGGATCTGTGGAGCAACGGCGACTTGAGCCGATACGTCGTGGGTTCCAGCTGGTAGCCACATGTAGTAGTCATCGTCGAACATGCCAGGTGTCGTGTAGGTGACGGCTCCTTCTGGACTGGATGCAGTGACTTCGAGCCAAGGCATGTTCCTTATGTTGCCGTACATGTCACTCCAGGCTGCGAAGCCTGAGATGCGTCCGTACTGTTGCATGTGCACGACGACTGTGGTCACGCCTCCCCATGGAACCTCGACACCTGCTACGTCGGATCCCATGTAGTATGACTGCCAGTCGTCTGCTGTATTAGGCTCGCCGTCTGGACCGAGCGGGTCGAAGGCCCATACCTTCACCGTGTACAGGCCGCCGCCAGTTATGCCTAGTCCGTCGGTGCTTCCGCGGAGTCCATTGTCAGCCTGCGCCTTTCCGTTGGTTGTCTCCCAGCCGTTAGCCCAGAGGTCATCGTTGCGGCTTGACTTCTCACCGAAGTACCTGTAGAATCCGAAGACATCAGCCCCGGCGAGATTGTTGTAGTACGCGGCGCCTGGGACTTGGAGCCTGTTGGCGTCTATTGGGTTGAGCGCTGTGTATCCAGCGAAGGTCAATCCTGGGTTGCCGTAGAAGAAGCTCGAGATGTAGGCACGCTGGCCGTAGCCTGCGTCGGAGCCGGCACCCTCAGCTGGCTCCTGCACTATCTTCCACTCAAGGCAGTCCGGTCCACCGGGCGATGCACACACCATTGTGGGGTCCCACGGTGCGTACTCTCCTGGTGCCAATGGGTTGACGTCAGCCATTCCGTAGATGGATGCACCGACAAGCTCGCCGGCGTCGTTGAAGACCTCAACTCTCACCCAACCGTTGAAGGCGACGTTGGCGAACTCCTTGTAGAAGTCCATTAGGACGCGTATCTGTGCGCCTTGGATCAGGTCGACTTGAATGTCAGCCATGCCTCCGATGGATAGGTCGTTCGGGAAGACGCGGCGCTCAACATAGCCGAGTGTGTGCAGCGCATACTTGTACACGCCTGGAGCGATGTGCGTTGGGTAAGCGCCGATATAGCTTATCGGAAGCCCACCATCAGGTCCAAAGCCCGCGAAGACGCCGTAGTCGTTTCCAGTGAACACTACGGTCAGCTGAGTGTCCTCGCCCGGAAATGGCGGGTTGACCAGGTCATCGTCATTGTAGGCATAGTAGCTTCCTATAGTTCCGTCGTCTTGCACGAGGCCCCAGAGGTCTGGGCTAAGCGAGTCGACCACGTTGCCGTCTGCGTCAAGTATGTCGACGGATATCTCTGCGCCTGGGAAGGTCCACGGTCTAGGATGAGCTGGAGTCTGCCAGTCGACGGATCGGATTGTGAGCTTCAGCTTGTTGGAGGTGACCCAGAAGCTGATCTCGCTGGGTGAGTTGCATAGAGATATGCTGCCCGTGATCGGGCCGCCGGAGATGCTGTACCAACCGTGGCCTACTACACCTGGTGTGCCGTAGATCGCGCCTGACTGGTCACCCATGTCGGCCATGTACATCTTGATCTCGTACGTGCCAGGCATGAGACCGTAGTCTTTCCATGCAGGGTCACTCTCTTCGGTGGACCACATGTAGCGGTGTGACCAACCTTCGAGGATCACGTGATCTGTGATAATGTTGTAGGGCAGGCCTGTGTTGGGGTTGATTTGCGGCCCATATGTGGTGAAGCCGTCATCCCAGAACTGTAGGGTCCCGTCACTGTCGACGAGCAAGGAGGTGACACCCTTCTCGACTCCATCCTGCTCCGCGGCTAGTACCAGTGTTGTCGGGACTGTCGGAAGATCAAACTCCATGTGGGGCCTAATCGCGAACCAGTTGCTTCTCCTGAGGTCCAAGGACACGTGAGTGCTGCCGGAGACTGTGAATGTCCTCTGCCAGGCGTCCTCGTCAAGCATCACGTAGCCCGTCACGTACACCTTTAGCTCGTACTGAGCTCCTGAAGCGAAGGCGTTGACGGTCTTCTTGAGGAGTGCGGGAGCATAACCGGTTTCCTCAATGGGTCCTGGGAAGCTGACCGTGGTGCTCGTTGCGAGTGGATCGGTAGAACCAGGGGCCGCGGTCCACATCAGCCAGTTGCCTTCCGCGTCGTGGAGGTCTATGCTAAGGGGTCTTGGTTTGTTCAGGTCCACGACCGATGGGTCGTTCGTGCCGTACGGCGGCTGCCAGAGGCTGCCCCAAGGTAGTTCTCCTCGGCCGTGCTTCGAGTAGACGGTGACATCCACACTCGGCCCCCGCAAGAGGTACAATCGGCTATTGGGGGCAATGTGCTTGGATTGTCCCGCTAGGACCTCGAAGCGTAGGCCTGTTCCCTTCGGGTATCCTGGTCCGCCAAATGCCGTACCTCCCCACGCATCTAGGGGTCCTCCTGCTGACGCGTAGAGCGTGTAAGTGCCAGCTGCTACTCCGAATAGGTGGTACGTGTACCCGTATGGCCAAGCAACTGTGTCTTCAGGGGACATGTAGTACACTGCGCTGACTGTCCTGCCCTCAGGGGTAGTTCCCTCCAACCAGACCTTGCCATACCGGTCGATGTCATAGTATGTACATGAGGGCTCTTGGCAGAGCATGACTTCGCCCGTAACGTAGGCGGGGTTCAGCTCAGTCTTGACGATCATGATTGGCCAGTCACGGGGATCGAAAGCATTCGGGCTAGCGTTCTTGAACGGGGGCCACGTGCCCATTCCAATCTTGAAGTGGTAGACTCCGGCCTGCGTGGGCGCCTTCATGTTCATCAGTCTCACGTGGTATGTGCCGGGATCCCATGTCGTCCCAACCAACCAAAGTGGGTCGTTGTTGGTCGTTGGCTGGAATCTTGGGTAGCCGATCCGGATGCGCCACCAGCCCGGCGCATACCCTTCACCCCACGGCATTTGCCGCACCCAGACGAAGGCGTAGTCGTTGGTGATGTCCGTCCAGATGTTGAATCGTCTTTCATCGTTGGTCGTAGCAGGCGTTCCGTCCGGCTTCATGAAGTCAAAGTCGTATGGAATGTAGATCTCGAGGCCGCCTTGGAAGACGCTGTCAATCGTAATGTCGAACTGCAGGTCGCCTATGCTTGCTGAGGTTTCAGTGCTAGCAAGAATCGCATAGTCGAGGTACTTGTTCACGACCTCTTCTGGATTGTCCCATAGGGTTCCCAGAGTCTGGCTCCAGCCAGGATGATAAGGATCTCCAACGCCCGGCCTCAGGAAGACTGTGACACCTTCAGCGGTTGCAGCCTTAGCCGGCGTGACTACTGCGAATACGCTGAGAAGCATTAGAACTGCTACTGAAATTGCAATAACTTTCTTACTCATTTCCAATTCTCTCTTTTCTTATCGTTTGGGCCTGCATCTGCTTCGATACAGGCCGTACAAGCGCGTTGGACGAGGATTGCTTATAAAACGGTAGTTCGGCCGCCGACATAACCGCGCTTTCCACAAACTTTACGAAACGTGGAACTTCTGCGCGACGATCATACCAATGCCCAAGCCAACGGCTTATCTCCAAGCCGGGGAAAAAGCCTATTGATCCGGATGGTGTTCGGAGCTGAGAACCTTCATGGATATCACTCGGCTGGCCCTGACATGCATGCTGCTCGTCAGCGTTTCCTCCGCCCTCCAGAACAGCGCTGCAGGGGCAGATCAAGACCCGATCGTGGAATTCAACCCCTCAGTCGTGGCCGACGAGTACGCGGATAGCATGTACCCGGCTTCAGAGTACGGCTCGAGGCTAGTGCTCTACGTGGGCAACAGCTACGACCGCGTGCAGAATCGTTCAGGCCCGGCAAGGATCTACATCCAGTTCGATCTCTCTGAGATTGCTCGCCGTGCACACATTGTCTCCGCAGAGATGGGTCTCTACCAGATGTACGCTCCCGCGTCTAGCGTGATCTACGAGGTACACATGGTCGAGTCGACATGGAACGAGTCCACGATGGAATGGAACACTCAACCGACAAGCAACCCTAGTGTTGTCTCAACAGTGCGCGTGCCGACTGAAAAGAATGTCTGGGTGTCATGGAACGTCACCTCAGCCGTGCAGGCGTGGGTGAACGGTGAGAGTCCGAACTACGGTTTCATGATCCAGATTCAAGATGAGAGAACCGGCGTAGCTAACGAGGCGTCTGGGTTCTATTCGAGAGAGTACCCGAAGGAGGATTTGCAGCCGAGACTTCGCGTTCTCTGTCAGAGTCAGCCGCCCTTCACGTTCCTGATCTCGACGCGTGCGTCAGGATTGCCAGCAGAGTTGTCGACCCGAGTGACCTCTGACGTAAACCAGACGGTCACAGTGCACGGAGGAGAAGTGGGGTACTTGCTCTTCGAATCCGGAAAGACATACACGATCAGTGCGGACGAGTACGTGAACGCAGGGACTTCTATTCGCTACCGTGCGAAGGTGAATTCGTTTGTCGCCAACACAGATGAAGAGTTCACAGTCAACTACGAGCCGCAGTTCCTAGTTACCGTGAAGTCTGAGCCGCCAGGTCTGATTGAGCGAGAATGGAGTGAATGGTGCGATCTTGGCGCACGAATCGAGACGCCGTCAGCGCGAGAAGTCGCTGAAAAGACCACGGACATGAGACTCGTGCTTGACGGATGGTACATCAACGATGCTCGGCAACTTGGCAACCCGATTGCTTTCATTGTGAATGGACCGGAAACTGTCACGGCGAAATACACGACCCTATACAACGTGACGGTGAGTTCGCCGTTCGGCACGACATCAGGAACAGGATGGCACACGGCCGGTTCGACCGTTGAGATATTGGTGACGCCAACCTATGTGCCACTCGACGGCGTTCTCGGCTATCTCGGTTTGGGGATGGCGTTTGACCACTGGTCCGGCTCATTCGAAAACACATCACCCACGACCACGATCACAGTGAACGGTCCAATCCAAGCCAACGCGGTTTGGAGAGAAGACCGATCCCGGCTCGTCCTCGGAATTGCAGTCGCCATCGCAATCGCCATAGTCGTCCTCGTGATTCTGCGAAGAGGAGCGAAGGATTCGCGATCAAGAAAGCCGGGTGGCAGGTAGGCTTCGCCGTCCTGAGCATGTTCCTCGACAGCTTCTGGCAGTTCCCTCAACGACCCTGTCGATCGTGTGATTAGCTCCCACCCATGAATGGGTGTGAGCTTCTCGGCTCGCAGGCTACTACTTCTCTTGCCTGTTCATCCCGAGCACAGGCCAAATCATCTGTGGCCTGTGGAGTCGTGGCCTTTGGCAAGAAACACGACTCGATATTGATGCTGCCGTTGAAGTCAGCGTTGTAGATGAGTTCGCAGTTCCAGCAGTGGAAGATGCTTTGCGTGATGCGTTCCGTATTGCATGAGCCGCAGCGGTGACATGTTCGGCTTGACCAGAGTTCAACCGGCGCCTCTGTTGGAACGCAGGCTTTCCCGCATTCTTCCTGGATGTAGCGAATGATTCGTCCGTAGGTCCAACGTGCAAGCATCCTGCGTTGACCCGGATTGCCGTTGCCTTTTGGATTCGTGTATTTGATGCCTTTCGGATAGCAGACTAAGACGAGGCAGTTCTTGGATGCTGTGGCGACTTGTTTCGCTGCTAGTCGCTCATAGTATTCACTGACATGCAGTCGCTTATGTCGTAGTCGTTTCAGCGGCCCCCACTTCCGCGCGGACTGGAGCGCGGCTATGCGTTTCTCGAGCTGGCTGAGGCGATGCTGCTTAGGCCCGTTCGTCTGAAGTGAGAAGTCACTTGACCTTAGAGGCTGATGCGGCTTCAGCATCACGGATGCGATTGAGAAACCTCTCAGAGCAAACTCCGTCTCAGTCGATACACGCGAGCTCGTGGTAATGGAAAGCAGGCCCGAGGATCTCAGAACCGACCGCGGGTTCGATCTCGCCATCTGGACCACAAACAAGCTGGTCACAAGTCTCCATGATCAGCTCTTCGAGCGGGTCTGGAACACCCTGCCCCTCTTCAAGGCAGCCTCAAAAGGCGAAGCGACCTGACGCATTGATCCAGAAAGCCCAGTCGATGAGACACTGGCCTGGGGTTGGTTCCAAGTCATGCTGGCCTCGTGAGAGGCTACGGGAATGCTCGCAACCGCTTTATGCGCCCCATGCTAGACGGTGCGCGACTCACGGTGAACCCAGTAGCGGCGATATGCATTGTCACGATGC
>Ga0315312_1001124_pt1 | contig 22704 bp, 20 predicted proteins | sample TDP7_MG_FD_203629 | JGI IMG/M metagenome (GOLD analysis project Ga0315312, IMG submission 203629) | Freshwater sediment microbial communities from Lake Towuti, South Sulawesi, Indonesia - TDP7 | ecosystem: Environmental > Aquatic > Freshwater > Lake > Sediment | place: Indonesia: South Sulawesi... | reverse complement strand
CCTGGGTATCTATATCTGACATAACTAACTCCATTTATTCTGTGGGTGGTTCCAGGGCAGCTCCTACCATGGCGAGTAGTTGCGGCAATTTGAAGTTATTCACCACGATACCGCCTTTCGGACAGGTAGCCTGACACACACCACACCCTTTACACAGGGCAAGATCGCGGTCCACGGTCTTCTTGATGGAACCATCACGGGCATATTCAATAAGGGTTAAGGCATGATAAGGACACGGATCAATACAGTAGGCACAACCATCACAGTTTTCATCAATCACCTGTGAAACAATCGCATCCAGTTCAACCTGTTCCTGCGCCAGAATCGTGGTAGCACGAGAGACCGCGGCACAGGCCTGGGCAATACTTTCATCTACCTCTTTCGGATAATGGGTTAAACCACAGAGGAAGATACCATCGGTCGCAAAATCTACGGGCCGTAGTTTCATATGGGCTTCTAAGAAGAATTTGTCCTGATTCAATGGTACCTTTAATTTCTTAGAGAGGTCCTCATTGTCCGGCGGTGGAATAATTGCGGCAGAAAGTACTAAAATGTCCGCGTTAAGCATTACCGACCGATTAAGAATCGGGTCATTAACTAATACCGAAAGGTGGTCGTTTCCCTTAGAGACAACCGGATTATCATTGTCATTATATTTGATGAAAATGACCCCCGCCTCGCGTGCCTTACGATAATATTCTTCTCTAAACCCATAGGCACGGATGTCACGATACAAGACATAGATACTCGTATCAGGTTTGAGTTGCTTAATTTTCAGGGCATTCTTGATGGCATCCGCACAGCAGAGGCGGCTACAATAAGGACGCTCTTTGTTACGAGAACCAACACATTGGATCATTACGACAGTTTGGAGTTGGGAGCCTGCCTGACGGCTAGGCAGGTTCGGAGTTCGGAGTAGTTCGTTATGGGCTATCTTGTCTTCCAGTTCCAACTGGGTCAATACCCGAGGGTCTTCACCGTAGAGATATTCTTTAGGTTTATATTCCTGGGCACCGGTCGCCACGATAATAATTCCGTGCTTAATCTCTTGTGGTGGGTTGCCGTTGAAGCCTGTGAGTGTTGTTTTGAAATTACCCATAGAACCCGCGACTTCTTTTATTTCAGCCTCTAAATAGACCTGAATTTTCTTAGTGGTCTTAACCTTTTCTATCAGTGCCTTCAATTCCTCTTGTGGTTTATAGTTATCTTCCAGAAGATAATGCAGTTTTTTTAAGTTACCACCTAACTCCTTTCCCTTTTCCACGAGGTACACGGTAAATCCCTGCTGGGTGAGTTCTAAAGACGCAGTCATCCCGCTCAGCCCACCGCCAATGACCAAGGCATCGTGGCTTATCGCCAGGCTTCGTTTCTGGAGTGGTTCAAGTAATCTTGATTTAGCGAGGGCGATTCTAACCAAATCCTTAGCCTTGCGCGTGGCTTCGCGAGGCTCATGCATATGCACCCAAGTATTCTGGTCGCGGATATTTGCCATTTCAAAGAGATACGGATTTAACCCCGCTTCTCTAATGGTATCACGGAATAATGGCTCATGCGTCCGCGGGGTGCAAGAGGCAACGACCACACGATTAAGGTTATGTTCCTTAATCTTTTCCTTTATCCTGACCTGGGTGTCTGCGGAACAGGTATAAAGATTATCTTCCGCATAAACAACATTGGGCAGGGTTTTAGCATATTCCACGATGCTTGGGACATTAGCCACACCACCGATATTCTTACCGCAATGACAGACAAATACGCCGATACGCGGTTCCTGGCCCGTAACATCTATCTCAGGTGGATATTCCCTGTGGACGACCATAGTGCCTCGTACCTCAGTCAATAGTGCCATCGCCTTAGCGGCGGCACCGCAGGACTGCATCACGGTCTCGGGAATATCTTTAGGTTCAGTAAAAGGTCCACAGGTATAAATACCCGATTTATTAGTCTCTACCGGTGCAAACTTGGTGGTCTTGCAGAAGTGGTGTGCGTTGAGGTCAATACCAAAAGTTTTAGATAGTTTCTCTACCTCAGGAGGGGGACATAAACCGGATGATAAGACTACTATATCAAACTCATCGGTTTTTAGAGCACCGTCTTCGGTTTGATATTGCACGAGAAGGTTCTTGGTTGCGGGTACTTCCTTTACGGCCGAAGGACGGCAACGGGTATATTTGACACCGAGTTCTTTAGCCCGTTCATAGTATTGGTCAAAACCTTTACTAAAGGCGCGGAGGTCAATAAAGAAGATATGGCAATCCAGTTCTGGTTCATGTTCCTTAGCAATAATGGCTTCCTTAGTGGCATACATACAGCAGACGGAGGAGCAATAGTTTCTATCTACTTCTCGCGAACCGACACATTGAATGAAAGCAATCTTCTTGGGTGGTTTCTGGTCAGAGGGTCGTAATACCTTGCCCATAAACGGTCCGCTGGCGGAGAGAATTCGTTCAAACTGGAGGCTGGAGATAACATTAGGATAACGACCATAGCCGAATTCTTGTTTGAGGTCAGGGTCAAATAATTCATAGCCGGGTGCTAAGATAATAGCACCGCTATTAAGGGTCAAGATGGTCTCGCGTTCCATCTCATGATTGATTGCCTTAGCCTCGCAGGTCTCCACGCATTTGAGACATTCACAACAGACCGCGCAATTCAGGCAACGCGCCGCTTCTTCCTGTGCCCGGGTTTCCGTATAACCAAGCACGACTTCTTTGAAATTGCCTTTACGCTCAGAAACAGGCAGTGTTGCCATCTTGAGACGCGGCTTTTTCTTGAGACCTTCAATCTCCTTGGTAACCTTGACTTTTTCCGGTATCTCACGACCCGTGGTCATATCCTGTCCGGAAAGGTAGCGATCAATAGAGATGGCGGCTTCTTTACCCGCCGCAATGGCTTCAATCACCGTGGCCGGACCTGAAACGACATCACCACCGGCAAAGATGCCGGGAACATCCGTGGATAAGGTGGCGGGGTCAACCATAATAGTACCCAGTTTAGTAGTTCTGATCTCTTTACCTTTTGTGCCTAAATATTCAAGGTCAGTAGTCTGGCTTATTGCGGCGATGACATAGTTTACTTCCTGTGTAAAATCAGAATCTTCTACGGGGACAGGTCTTCGGCGACCCGAGGCATCGGGCTCACCTAATGCCATTTTAACACATTTAAGACCTGTAACCTTACCGTTTTGACCGATTATTTCCCGAGGTGCGGCTAAGAAGAGAATCTTGATACCTTCTTCTTCGGCTTCTTCTATTTCTGTAGGGTCAGCCGGCATTTCGTTCCGGGAACGGCGATAGACGATAGTAACCTCCTCAGCTCCTAAACGCCAGGCCGTCCGCGCCGCATCCACCGCAACATTACCACCGCCAATTACGGCTACCTTACCATTAAGTTTAATCCCCTTACCTAAGTTTACCTCACGCAAAAGATTAACCGCATCAAGCACACCTTCAAAGTCGCTACCCGGGATATCAAGGGTAAGACATTTAGGTGTGCCGGTGGCTAAGAAGAAAGCCTCATAGCCTTGGCTCTTCAAGTTATCCAAGGTCAGATTGGTTCCAACGGGCGTATTCAATTTTAATTCTACACCGAGGTCTAGGACGACTGTTTCTATCTCTTTTTGGAGTAAGTCCTTAGGCAAGCGGTAGGCAGGGATACCCCAGCGTAGCATACCACCCGCAACAGACAGGGACTCAAAAATGGTAACTTGGTATCCCATAATGGCAAGGTCTCGGGCGGCAGATAATCCGGTTGGTCCGGAACCGATAATGGCGACTTTTTTATGCTTTGGCTCGGCTATTTTAGGGAGAGGTGCCTTCTGGTCAGGATGTGCTAATTCCCAATCGGCTAAGAACCGTTTCAGAGGCGCAATGGCAAGCGGGGCATCTAACGCACCGCGACTGCATTCCATCTCGCAGGGGTGCGGACAGACCCGGCCGCAGATAGCGGGGAATGGATTCTGACGGCGTTCTACCTCTAATGCCTCAGCAAATCTGCCTTGGGCAATCAGGGTCACATAGGCATGGGCATTGACATTGGCCGGACAGGCAAATCTACAGGGTGAAACACCTTGTTTATCTATGGTAAAAGTACCCGGCACGGCCTGGGGATAACGCCGATAAATCGCCGTCCGCTTTATTAACTCTACATCAAATTCGCTATCTACCCGGACCGGGCATTTTTCTACACACGCACCACAGCCGGTACATTTACTCGGGTCTATATAACGGGTCTTCTGTTTAACCAGAATGGTAAAGTTACCAGCCGAACCATTAACTTGGACTACTTCGGCATTGGTAATCTTATCAATATTGAGATGCCGTGCCGCATCAACCAGACGTGGTGCCAAGGTACACATTGCGCAATCATTGGTGGGAAAGGTTTTATCTAATTGGGCCATCACGCCACCGATCGCGGACTCTTTCTCTACCAAATACACCTTGAAACCTGCTTCTGCCAGGTCAAGTGATGCCTGAGTACCGCCGATACCACCACCAACTACTAAGACAGCACCAACTTTATCTTTATTACTCATAAGATATCATCGTGATAACCATCACAAATGGGGCGATACTTAAATTCTCAAGACGCAGAGGTGACAATAGATGATAATACAGGTTCCGGATTTACCAGATGCTTATGTAATCCTAATACCTTAGGTTCAATCCCAAATGCTAAACCCATCAACTGGGTAAAATAGAATAGCGGAATACCATATTGGGTCTGATATTTTTCTTCTATCTCTGTTTGACGCGTATCCAAGTTAGCATGACAGAGCGGACAGGCAACCGCGATGGCGTTTGCACCAACTGCCTTAGCATTTTCCAGAATCTTATTCGTAAGGGTTAGCACCGCATCGGTCTCACTCAAGGCAAAACTACCACCACAGCAATCCGTTTTGTAAGACCAGTCCAATACAGGGATTCCTATCGTGTCTAACAACCGGTCCATACTCATTGGATACTCACAGATATCAAACTGCATTGCCTTAGGGGGTCTGGTTAATAGACACCCGTAGTAGCAAGCAACTTTAAGATGTGCCAGATTCTGCGTTACTTTAGCCTTGAGTAATTTAGTATCCGTTTTGGAAAATATTTCTAACGGATGCAGAACCTTGACCTTACGTTGGAAGGCTGAGCCGATAATTCCTTTAATATCCTCTGACAACTCTTCGTTTTCAGCAGTCTCGTGAAGTGCAATCTTAAAACGTGAGAAACAGGCGGCACAGGGAACAACTACTTCGGTCTGACCAGCATACTCTGCCAGTGCAAGGTTCTTAATAGGTAATGCCAAGGCAAGTAGTTTGGAGGTGGAATGGGCGGGTGAAGTACCGCAACAAATCCAGCCGGGGACTTCTTCTAATTGGATATCTAATTTCTCACAGACCGCCTTGAAAGAGGCATCATATTCAGAACCGGTTGAGTGAAGTGAACAACCGGGATAATAAGCGTATCTCATTATAAAACTTTCCTCCAGAAGATGTTATCGTTTCACTAACCAGTCATTACGAGATATACCTGCTTGTTTTATAATGCGTACCAAAAGGTCTACGCTAATCTCCTTATAATGCGGATTCGGGATAGTTACTACGATATCTTTTCTCAGCATATATAAGTGCTTACCACCAGCAAAAGGTCCGCGAAAACCAAACCGACGTAATCGTTGAATCAATTTGACCCAAGATATCGGAGTAAGTTTAGCCACTAAACTAAAACCTTCTTTAATGGTTCCACAGTGTAACCTTTAATGGATGGAATACGTAAGCCACGCTGGATTCTCAGTAAAATCCAGCCTTCCAGCACATCGCGAAGTCTACCTCGGCATTCTTCTAAAGTTTTACCAGTCGCCCAGACCCCACGGCATAAAGATATTTCGCCATAGTAAGGTTCAGTATTATTAATAATCTCATAATGTGCTTTACCCATAGCCGCTTCTACATATTCATGAATCATCGGAGTTCGCTCCTTTTACCACGAAAGCACGAATGGTTATTATTATCCCCCTCGTGTCTTTTGTATCTTTGGAATGTTATAATGTCTTTAATGCACGGTAATTACTGACCTTTACATTTATCGGGCAAACCAGCCAAGATTGCTAGTCCGAAAATGGTTAGGACTACAGCCAAGAATCCTAAACCTTCAGAATAACCTTTGCTTCTGGCATAGTAACAACAACCCACTGCATAAAAACTAACGCCCAATGCTTCACCCATCAGGAATAAGTACTGTACATACCAAGGAAATTTTCCTCGCTCCCATTCACTATATCCAATTATTGGACCAACTACACCCAAAAGGATAATCACCAAGATAAAACACAATCCAATATAGATATTCACTTTTCTCTTATACTCTCGTACCATTTGTTCACATCCTTTTCTTTCTGTCTTACTTTCTTAATAATCTTACGGGCTATCAGGGTCCGCGTGATACTCAGACTAGGGAAAAGACTGATCTTGCCCTTAAGAAACATTTTCATACCGAGTCCCATATCTTTAAATAATTGGAAGGTCCTTAGTTTGAGTTCCATGATTAAGCCTAATTCATAAAGTCGGCCAAAGAGTTTGATACTATGTAGGGCCGACTTATAAAAGGCAGGTACGGTGGTCACCGGTGGTTTAATCCCGCGTCTCAAGGCAATCATCTTGGCGGTATCCATAATCTTGGCGATATCTACTTCCTGGGGGCAACGCGTGGTGCAGGTCTCACAGGCCGCACACAGCCACATCGTCTTACTATTAAGCACTAAGTCTTCCAACCCCAACCGGATAGCGTGGATTAGTTGATGCGGCATGTAATCCATTGCATAATTCATCGGGCAACCCGCCGTGCACTTCTTACATTGATAGCAAAGGTTGACATTAATTCCGCTGACCTCGCGGATAGTATTCGGGAATGCTGTATCGGGCGTGATAGGTCCGGCGGTGATTTGTGTCTTTACCGATTCGGTTTGTGTCCCTATTTCAATCATAGAAGACACCTATAATTATATTACAATAAAATAATATTAAGAAAAGTAATTTAGTTTAACCCAAACGAGATTGATGTCAAGAAATTAACAAAATTTCCTTGCTTAAGGTTTATTTTATTATTTATTATGTTAGTATGAGTAAATTAATAATTTGGTTGAAAGCACTTCGGTTACCATTTTTAACTGCGACCATTGTGCCTATCTTACTCGGCTCGGTAATGGCCTGGCATCAAACGGGGCAATTCCACTGGTCCTTTTTCTGGCTCGCATTCATCGGTGGCATCCTTATTCATCTCGGTACCAACTTAGCAAACGATTATTATGACCATACATCAAGAGATGATTGGGTAAATAGAACACCAACCCCTTTTAGTGGTGGAAGCCGTATGATCCAGAATGGGTTAATCCCACCCTATCAGATACTCGTCACTGCCTTAATATGTTTTGTTCTGGGTAGCGCCATAGGATTATACCTCAATCATCGCTTACCCGGTAATACTATTTTACTCTTAGGTGTCTGTGGGGTATTTTTAGGATTCTTCTATACCGCGAGTCCTATCCGGATTGGTTATCGCGGCTTCGGGATTGGTGAATTAGCCGTCGGGCTCGGTTTCGGTCCTCTAATGGTCCTGGGAGCCTATTATGTTCAGGCACACGAACTTAACGGACAGGTGTTATTCGCTTCTATTCCCGTAGGTATCCTGATTGGATTAGTGCTCTATATCAACGAATTCCCTGATTATGAAGCCGATAAATCAGTAGGCAAGATTACCTTACCAATTATTTTGGGTAAAAAGGTTGCGGCACAATTGTATGTTAGCCTGATAGGATTAACTTATTTGGTTCTACTCGGCGGGATTATCCTGAAGATCTTCCCTATTTGGACGCTAATAATCTTATTTACTATACCTATCGCCCTGAAGGCAATACGTACTACCCGGTTGCACTTTGATAAGGTCTATGAACTTATCCCGGCTAATGCCTCAACCATATTCTTGCATTTCAGTATCGGATTATTACTATCCGCTGGATTTATGCTGGATAAACTTTTCTGAGGAACCGTTCCGTTAAATCTTTCCAGAGAATATCAATATGCCTACTATTATGAACAATAATGCACTGGTATATCTTATAACTTCAGGTTTAATATATTTTGCCAAAGTTGCGCCAAGTAAGACAGAGATCGCCGTAATAATAATGTAGGCAGATATAGAACCCAGCCACACGGATAAAGGTTTCCCTGATTTTGAAGCCATTCCTATTCCGACTAATTGGGTTTTATCAGCGAGTTCTGCAATGAATACCGCGGTGAATGTTGTCAATAATATTTTCCAATCCATAATTCATCCTCCTGCTATTTTAACTTTTCGGCGAGGTAGGCGGGCGAGAAGAGATACGAATAACCTCAAAGAGTGCTAATAGGCCGGCGACCAGGACCAAAAGGATGATGGTCGCATAATAATACTCGCGGCTACTCCACTTAATCAGTTCCTGAACACGGGCAATGGCTAATGATTCCCGTGCCATAATCGTATAACCAAAGGCAGCTCCAAAAGCGACCATCATATAAAATATCCCAAGTCGTGCCACACCACCAATAACTCCTTTATGTTCTAAGGAGAAGAAGAAATAGAGTAATACGGCTATTACCCCTATTAAGATAAGTAAAGCACTCGTGGTATCTACTAAGGTAGTAGTTGTGGTTGTGCCTTTAATGATAAATGGTCTCAGAGTCGGTTCCATCTGCTTAAATAACGAGGCTGAAACGACATAAGGAATAGACATTCCTGAACCAGTGCCCATAATGAAGGCAAATGACCAACGCGATAACCAAGAGATTCTCGGGAGGAACCGCGTCAGCATTAAGATACTAAAAAATAGAGGTATCACAAGCCACCAGGTTTCATAGCGTTCTAAGGGTGGTTCTATACTCTTACCTGTGGTGGCAACAATCACGCGGTAGAGTGGTTTGACTAAATCAGGCCAGACAATACTGAACCAGGCATAACATAAAGCATACCCCACCGTAATACCAACATAAAGATGTTCACCGAACTTAAATAATGGGTTATCCTTATAGAGAAAACTATACATCATCAGGGTAAGCCCAGCCGCGATCCAGACACCGATAATTTCAATAGCTGGCATAAGGTTTCATTATCTCCGTTTAGACTTTGTTACAATAAATATGAGGTTACCCACCATAATGAGTGCAATAATCAGCAGGTGTACCACAGTTTGGGGTCTCATACCTTCGGTAGCAGTACCCGGTTTCTGCACGAGTGCCTCATATTGACTGGCCGCACCCAATCCGCCAATTAAACCGAGCAGTTGTTTTGATTGTAGATAAGGATAATAATCCGTAGCCATTACCGCGGTGCAACCCAACCCCAGGTCAATCTTCGCCTTCTCCCGACCATAGGTAATCCAGTAATCAATCGTTACTCCGGCTGCGAAATCCATCAAGAACTTAATATCTTTAAGCGTGCGGATCCCTTTAAACACCGGCATGGGCTTTGTCGGTTCATCTTTATGGTCACTCGGATAGGCAAGATAAAAATCCTGGCACATCGTAAGATATACCGGACCCGGCTTAAAGGGTAAAATCACATAATCAACCCCGTATTGCTTCCCCATCTCTTTCGCCACTTGATTAATGATATCAGTCATCATTGGTACCGCGGGGACGCCCCAGATCGTTAAGCCAATGACCCTGAGATTCTTACGGAAACACTGCCGGACGAAGGCGAGTTCCATCGGTTTTAGTTCACCAGCCGAGGCTGGGTCAAAAGATGATGAAATAATTACCGGACTGCCCTCGGGTAAAGATTCTATTTTATCATAGATATTGTGCACCACCCGAGCCGTAGTAGACCAGGGTAAACCGAACTTGATAAACTGTGGGATAGACAGGGCTAACGCTACTAAGATAAAGATAATCCAGCGGGTAAGATTATATCTAAATTCGTCACGCATCGGCTATTCTTTACCTCCACCCAAATAACTGCGTTCAATACCAAAGATAATACGGAGCGAGGTGGCAATGGAACCGAGCACCACGCCAAAGATAATTGCCCGCTTTGCCGCAGTATTAGGCACCGCCAGGAGCCAGGCCATAATATCAGGGATACCAGACCAGAGCATTCCGCCTAACGGTGTTTGTCCTAACATAATAAGCACCGCGGCAACAAGTAATAAAGTGGCTTCCAGACTTCGGGCACGGAATGCCCTGAAAGCAGCCGAAGCCATAAAGAAACCCAGTATAGAAAACATCGTGGCAGACATCGGATTAAACATCTTCATAAAGACCCAATCTAAAGGACCACCCGGTTCAACCCCGGGTACGGTGTTGATACCTTCAATTCCTAAGAATGATTGATTGCCTTGGGCGGGTGCAAAAAGGATAATCAAGGCCGGTGTGATACCTGCTGAAAGGCTGAGAATAAGCCCAAAAAACATTACACCACTATAGCCCCAGCCTGCTACTCGCCTCTTGATCTTAGCATAATGGATGTGAATAAGGCTGCCGGCACCAACTAATAGAGTAACTCCGCCAATAATAGAAAGCCATTTTGTTACCCAGGTAAGCATATCCTGCGACCATTGGTGTGGTACAAAGAATTGGATAATGAATAATATACCCATCACGAAGGCGATCATCAACGGAACCTGTCTTTTTAAGAAGTTCATACTATTTAGTCTACCTGTTTACCAGTCTTCCTGTCAACCGGTTGACTGGCTGACCGGCTGACCGATTAAAAGGTCTTAAAGAGATTAAGTATAAAATAGATACCGCTCGTGCTTAATATCGCGCCGATCAACAAAACAATGAGGATAAATGCCTTGCTTACATCCTGTCCTTTTAATGAACCTAATTGTAATGGTTCACGGGAAAGATAGGCACTGGCCGCATAGAGTTCTTCGCCCATTAAGGTATAATCACAGGTAACGATAAAGAATGGTAACTGGGTAACTGAATCGGTACCCGCGATTTGAATTGCCCCAACGCTCGCACCCGTTTCAGCGAGTAATAAAGACTCGGCAAAATAGTAACCCATATAGAAATTAGCCGCGGGTCGTTCCCGTAACATTATACCATCTACTGCAGCCACATAGGCAAACTGGTCAGTGGTTACGAAAAAGATATTATCCTCTTTGAAGGCATCTGGTCGGCCCGCTTCTAAGTATGCCTCGCGCACAATCTCTTGGCAGACGGTCATAACGATCGGGTCATAGGAAGGGACTTTAATCTGCGAGTCATAATTAGCGACCTTACGGGCAACACGACCCAGAATACAGGTCGCGGCAATCGTAGGAACATAAGACATATCATAAAGACCAGTAAGATAAAGAATGGGCTTCCCCATCTCTGTTGCTCGGCCAATCGCCTCTTCCACCGCATCTAATCCTGGAATCCGACGAATAAATAAATGCGGATTCCGGCGCGCCGCGGCAATAAAGAACATAATCAACGCCGAAAAAATAATTACAAAAATAAGGATATTCGTCTTGGAACTATCAAACCAGTTACCCCGTGACCGTGCAGATATTGTTGTGGGAGAGGGCGCGGTAATCGCGCCATTGGTCATGGCTAACTGGAAGTAATAAGGTGTGCCATTTGTTAATGTTTCAGCCCGCCCAGGGATATTGGTAACCTCATAGAAATGATATTCCTTGTGCTTGGTGCCTAATCCAAAATATTGCGGGGCATCAGACTTGAACCATTTCGTGGCGTCTAAACGAACGATTTCTTGCCAGGGACCATCAGGATTGGTTGAACCAGAGATAATATATTCAACACCTTCGCAGTCGCTCGATGAGACCTTCCAGACAAGCGAGATACTTTTACCGGCATCGTTCGGAGTATCAAAGGCGGTAAATTCTTCTGGAAGGATTAAGGAGGGTTCCTGAGCTACTAAGGGAAGTGTGCTCAACAGGAAGATTAAAGTTATAATAAATAGCAAAAGGGTCTTGTGCAACTCGTTTGCTCCCTTGTCCTTTTCGCCTCTCCCGATACATCGGGATGGCACTTCGCATCTACTCAATGGCTTCAGTAAGTATCACACTAATATTACTGAGACAATATAGCAAGTATTTCTTTATGCACAAAATAAATAACACTTTTTTAAGATTGACATCTAAAGTGCGATTTCCTAAACTTCTATGCACTATAATCACGATGAAGTATCCTGACTTAGAGACTAAGCCGACGCTAATAAATACTTCAGAATAAGGTAGGTCGGCTTAAGCCTAGTCAACCCGTAAGTGAGTGGGAAACAGATTAAGCCGATATTCCTTATGCTTAAAAATATATTAACATCGGCTTAGAGGACTAGACTGAAGATGTCCCGACGAAGAAAAGAGGAAGGAGGCGGGGATATGATTACCTTAAAAAGATACTCGGGCTACAAGGTTTTTTTTATCATAATAATGGCATTTGTTATAGGACAATTTTGGTCGGGTATTAGTTTTCGAGCAGAGGAGAATAAGTCCGGTGAAGGCAAAAAGGTCTGGGAATTTGAGGCCCCTGGCTCGGTTACGCCCCCTATTTTTAGCAAAGGGAAACTATACGTGGGGTGTAGAAATAAAAAGATTTATTGCCTTGATGCCCACAGTGGTCGGAAGATCACAGAGTTTCAGTTCGGTGAGGTTAAGGTTGATGAAAATATTCACTCAATTATTGTGAGCGGGGATCAACTTTATTTAACATCTAATGTGGGGGAAATCGTAAGGGATACCCCTCGGGGCAAGGTAATATACGAAACTGGTAAGCAAAGATTATACTGTATTGATATCTCCACAGGTAAAGAGATTTGGAGATATTGTGATGAGAAAATAGAGGCTTCTACTATACCTGCAATATACAAAGAAAAAGTCTATCTCGAAGCCTCATTAGGCCCGGATACTATCCGTGGGCTTTTGTGCCTTGATGCCAAGACAGGAGAAAAAGTATGGTATCACGATTTCCAAGCACAGTTAGGAATTGGAGTAGTGGCATTTGATGGAAAGATCTATGTACCAACTCTAAATCCATTAACTACGATATATTGTATGGATGCTAAAACTGGCAAGGTGAATTGGGAATACAAGTCCACTCATACAGTATGTCTTCCGGCCATAAGTGAAGACTGTCTTTACGGAGGACATGTTACATCTGCTTGGGATAAGAAACCTTCCTGTGTTTGGTGTATCGATCTTAAAACTGGAAAAGAGAGATGGTGTTCACCTGGCGTTTCATTAGTCGGCAGTTTGGCAATAGATAGCGAGCAGTTTTACGGAGTTAGTTATGAGGAGAGAAAGGGATATTCTATTAATTGCTTCGCTAAAAAGACAGGAGAAAAACTATGGACTTATAAAATGAGTGGAGCCCTTTCCTTTCCAGCATTAGCTGAAAATCGAATCTATGTGGGAGTTGGAAAAGATCTCATTTGCCTTGAAGCAAGATTGGGTAAAGAATTGTGGAAATTCACCGTTGAAGATGAGGTCTCCTCACCAATAATTTGTCAAGGCAAAGTTTACTTCGGGGCTGGTAAAAAGATATATTGCCTTGATGCCGGTAACGCCAAAGCGGATGGTTGGTATATGCAAGGTGGTGGTCCAGAACAAGGTGGTTATAATCGGCAGGAAATGAAAGAAAGTAAGTAAGTAATAAAAGGTTCTTCCGCAAAATGAATGGTAATAGGTAGTCAATCTCCTCTGTAGTCTTTTAGGGAAAGAGGGAGGGGACCGCTTCCCTTTTAAGAGAATGATTTAGGACGGGCTATTTTATTCGTATTGAAAGCGTCCATCTAAGAACTTCTTTCAGGGTAGCATCCCCTTTTGTTTCCCCTAGGCAAGAAAACTTCGTAACTTTTAGCCACAGACCTGCCTGCAGCAGGCAGGTTTCACAGATTAGTTAATCTGTGTAATTTAATATACCATATACACAGAATTACACCGACCCCGATAAATCGGGATCTGGATGCTTCCAAGTCCCGCTCCAGCGGGATTGGTCTGTGTAACCTGCCTGTCGGCAGACAGGTCTGTGGCTGGTTTTATACTTTCCTATCGTATTATGATTATTCTACCGATTGGTGATATTAATCCGCGCACCAGAGTTCCGTTTGTTAATTATACTCTGCTTGCCCTGAATATAGGGATATTCTTTATACTCTATTTCGGGCAAGACTATGAGAGGGTGGTTCGCCAATTTGGACTCGTTCCGTTGCATCCTCAACCAATTACTTTTATCACATCATTATTCCTGCACGGCGGGATTCTTCATTTATTAGGGAATATGCTCTTCCTCTGGATCTGTGGTGATAATGTAGAAGACCGTTTAGGGCACTTTGGATTTCTCTTACTCTATTTAGCCTCGGGTATTATTGCACACCTAACTCATATTAAGATGACTACGTCGCCGGAAATACCTTGTATCGGAGCATCAGGTGCGATTAGTGGTGTCTTAGGGGCTTATGTGGTGCTTTTCCCGACCAGTAAGATAAAATTCTGGTATTTCTTCTGGCTCCTTTTTATTCCCCGTGCTGGCACATTTACGCTCGCTTCGGTCTGGGCATTAGGGTTCTGGTTCATAGAGCAACTCCTTTTGGGGTATTTAACCTCATCATATCAATCTGTCGGGGTAGCTTACTGGGCGCATATCGGTGGATTCGTCTTCGGGTTAATGATCGTGGGGATATTGAGATTCACCGGATTGGTGCGGGGTGGTATAAAACGGCAATCGTGACCCCGTCTTTCTAACGGGGTAAATAAAAATAGGGAGACTCCCAATGCCATTAAGTTAAGCAACACGCTCTTTCTCCTTTGATTGGATTTTCTGGAGGTAGCGAGCCCGAGTTTGCAGTCGCCGTTTGCGTGTATCGCGTTCATATCTCCGACCCGGTCGGATATCAATGAGATGTTGCTTGAGGCGTTCAAGTAATTCATCGTAAATTCTTGTCCACGCTGACAGAGGCAAGAAAGGAATAATGGTTAAAACTCTTTTAACATCAGATAAACAGTGGCTGAAACTTAAGCCGCGAGGTGCTATGCCTGCTTTCACGGCCGCTTCGGCCATCGCTAAACGAGTTAAAGTTACCAAGAGCATTTGAAATAATAATTCCGAGAAGAAGGCCGGTAAAGTATAAGCATGCCATTGCGTCGCCTGAAGCGTATGTTTGAAATCCCGAAAGAATGTTTCAATTTGCCAGCGGCGATGATATATTTGAATAATTTCTTCGGCGGGATATACGGCCGGGTCAAGTAAGGAAGTAAGTAATCTTCTGGAACGAAAACCTGGTATTTGATATAAAATAATGCGGACAATGATAGAGTCCGGGATCAATGGATTATTTTCCCAGTAACGAGAAGATTTAATCTGGTAAAGGGCATCGTTTTTGCCCAAGCATTTAATCAGGCGCGGTTTTCCATTACAACGCATCGGGATGATGAAATGAATGTTTTGTTTTAATAGGAGGCAAAAGATTTCCAGGCTGTAAAAGCCTGTATCAATCAATAGTAAATCTCCCTTTTTTAGGTAGTGTAAGAAGTGCTTAAAGAGAGTTTGAGGAGTCCCACTGGTTATGGCTTTAGTAGCCCTGACCGCGATGGGGACACACCAGGAAAGATTATAAAGAATCATCAGGAATGCTTGAGCCGGGCCTGGTCCGTGACTATCTAATGAACCGAAATAGGGCCAGAGTGGTTCGGGCAAATGTAGCAAAGTGGTATCTAAGGCGTACAATTTAAGCCCCCGCCAGGTATCCGGCCAGGTAGTGGAAAAATCAGCAAAGCGGTTAAGAAGATAACGCCAGAGATAGAGATATATTTTAAGAGAAAAAGTAGAGCGGTACTGACAAAAAGCGGAGACAGAAACTAAGCAAAAAGGCGTAAGTGTTTGGGGAAGTTGTCCAGCCGAGTTAAGGATTTGTTGAAGGTTGGGGTAAGAGGTATAAGCGGCGACAAAGAGACCGAGCCAGAGAAAACCTTCTAACCCTAAAGAACGATTACGGTGTTTGGATCCCATTTTCTGGCGGACTTCATTAAGTAGTTCGGGCGAGATGAATTGTCTAAAGGAATCAAAAGAGAAATGCCGATAAAAAGTTTGGGTAGTTTCCATGTAAGACCTCCTTTGCTAAAAAGGTTAAAGAATGTGTACCTTTTTATCGGCAAAAGGAGGTCTTTCTATTTAGTTATAACTGATTATTACATAATTGCTTAAGTCTTAACTTAATGGCATTGGGAGACTCCCCGACGTTACGTCGGGGAGTTCCCTTACCCGTGCGTCTTACATCTTGCTAACCTTAATCCTCAGGTAAAGCTGCCCGTTGGCGTCAACGAAGAAGTCAACGCACGAGTCTCCACCGGCTACGAAGGGGATCAAATCCAGTGCCGGATCAACATACCCCTGCACCTGCTCCGCGGTCAGTTGGTTCTGTGCCGCAAAAATCTTATCACCCCCTCACCTTACTCCTCTCCTCCCGCCAAAGGCGGGATTAGGTGAGGGGGAAAGTCTCCCGAGCGACCCACAGGGTCCCAGTGGGAAGCGAGGGATTTTCCTTGACATTTAAGGTGCGCTTGGCTAAACTGAGTTCATACCTTAAATATGGAGGAGTGCAGACTTTAGTCTGCCCGGCACAATCCCCTCTAAAAAGAGGGGATTTAGGGGTGTGCCTCCCGCACGGTTTTAGATAAGTCCGCCTGCGAAACCAATAAAATAGCAGGTTACAGAATCTCTAATGTGTCCCGAAAAGAATGTGTCCCGAAAAGAGTAATAGGCAAAAGGGTCGGATCTTACAGGGAAAAATGAGAAATATGTGAAAATATCTAAAATATTTTTCTCCCTGAATACCGCATAAAATAAGGCACGTCTACCGTTCTTCAGAATTCCCTGAAAAATAATGCTTGACAAATCAGCAGAGAATGTTTAGACTTAGCAAAGAAAGAGGGATAGATAAATGGCGGTTATTCAAAAACAGATTAGATTAGAAGGTTCCAAAGGAAAGCGCGAAGTAATTGCTTTATTTGATAGTGGCTCCACTTATTCTTGTCTCACCCCTGAAATAGCAAAGGGATTAGGGAATATAGAGTTGCTACCAGAACCAATGGCTTTCGGCACAGCTAAAGAGGGTGAGAAAGTTACGGCTCAACAACGCGTGAGCCTTAACTTCTATCTTAATGGCTACCGTTTCTCGGATGAGTTTATGCTCATTCCCAACTTATCAGAACCAGTGCTCATTGGTGCCGCGACCCTCCAGAAATGGCGGATGAAACTGGATTTTGAACACGATAAAGTTATTATTGACCCGCGGGTGACTAAACTAAGATTAATCTAAGATTTCCCTTGACCAACTATTAGTTAAGTGTACCATTATAATGGTGAAGTTTAAGCCGATGCCTGACACACACACACACGACCAGTCTGTCCTAAGGGCTCCGCGGCCCAATTCTCCGCTTATCTTTTTAAGCAACCACATTCAATCTTTCCTTACATCAATAACATTTTATCGTATCAGGAACTGAATAAATTCCCCTACCTGTTTCCTCTCCCCTTGTGGGAGAGGATTAAGGTAAGGGGTAGTAAAAGCGAGGTATTCTATGGTTAAAGTGAAATGGTTAAAATGGGGACTCGTGATTTTGGTACTGGGCATAATGCTTACGGGCTATGGCGGATTGTGTAAGAAGGATAAAGATACCTCCAGCGGGAGCAGCGGTACTACAACAACTGAAAGTGGTGGTAAAGTATGGGCCGGAAGTTATGTAATTGATATTGTTGGCCCTATTGGATTCGTTGAAGGTACTGCCTATGCCGAGGGGAATATAGTGATTACTATGGAAGGTTCTATCAAGGTTTCTCAGATGGATGTAAGGGGCACCGCCACATCTGATGAAATAGCATACATCGCCCCTGGAACATTTGATGTCAGACCGAGTCCCAACTATCTACGGGTATATGGTTCCGGAAATGGGACTAATGTAACCCTCAATTTTGCCTTTGCTGATAATCCTGAGGAACTTGAATTTGTATTTGTCGGAACAGTTTCAGGAAATCAATTTAGCGGAAATGTCACACTGGGACTTCAGGACGGTAACCAGCCACGAGGAACCTTTACCCTGACTTCATCAGACAGTATACCTGCCGCGCCTTCCGATTTACACGCCACATCAATCAGTCAAACTCAGATTGATTTATTCTGGACTGATAAGAGTGGTAATGAAACAGGATTTGAAATTTATCGTTCGTCTGATAAGAAAACCTGGTCTAAAATTGGTACGGTGGGAGATGGCGTAACAACCTTTTCTGATACTACCGCGAGTCCTCTGCTCTCGTATTACCGTGTACGTTCCGCAAACGGTAGTATAACCTCAATTGCCTCTAATGTCGTAGGATTAAAAGCGATTGAGCCTCTTAAAGATATTACCGCCATTGCGGCGGGCTATGACCATAGCCTGGCTTTGAAGAGTAATGGGACAATTGTGGCTTGGGGTAATAATCCGACCGGTGCACTGGGAAATGGTACAACCACACCAAGTAACAAACCAGTAGCTGTACCGGGGCTAACTAATATCACCGCCATCGCCGCTGGGAATCACTTCAGCCTGGCTTTAGAAAACACTCCTGGCACCGTGTGGGCATGGGGTGATAACGATGGCAGACTGGGAATTGGAAGCACAGGCGCCGATGTTTTATCGCCGGTTGTTGTAAACGTGGGCAACGTAATCACGATGACGGCCGGTGGAGAATTTGCATTTGTTATAAGAGAAGATGGTGTCATCTGGGCGTGGGGGTATAACGGAACCGGTCAACTCGGTATTGGTTCAACAGAGAATCGAAATGGCCCTACAGAGGTTACAGCGATTAGTGATGTTATAAGCATCGCTTGTGGGAAATCGGGACATACCTTGTTTCTAAAATCTAACGGCACCGTGTGGGCATGTGGAAATAATGGGTCTGGCGAGCTCGGGATCGGAAGTACCGGAGGTACCTCTTTAACACCTGTTCAGACTCTTGGACTGACTCAGGTTATTGCCATTGGCGCCGGAGAATCCTTTAGTTATGCCCTAAAATCAGACGGTACAGTCTGGGCTTGGGGGAATTGGGTGGCTGGAGGTACAAACACACCCGTTCAGGTATCTGGACTAACTAATGTCATAGCAATTTCCACAGGTAATCCCCGTGGCCACGTGTTGGCTATAAAATCTGATAAGACCGCATGGGGTTGGGGATGGAATATTGATGGCCAAGTGGGAAATGGAAAAAGTGGTGGTGGTGACGCTGGCGCACTATCGAAGGTTTTAAATATCGCCAATGTGATAGCCGTTTCTACTGGAGAGTATTGTAGCCTGGCTATTAAGGGCGGAACTCCTACAACCGTCTGGGCCTGGGGACGCAATCAAAACGAATTAGGAGACGGGACCAATAACGGCTCCACTGTCCCTGTCCAAACGATAGCTCCGTGATGGGGACGGTGTTGGGGACCGGGGACTCGTGGGGACAAGGAACAAAGGGGACAAGAGGGACAAGGGGACAAGGGACACATCCCATCGGCGGGAAGGGGCTATTTTGACCTGCCCCGTTAGCTTGCTATATTATTGACTGAAGAAAGGAAAGGCTATACCCTTTCCGTAACAAGGTAAGTTAGTTTATTCTAAAAAGGAAGGAAAGGAGGTATAGCCATGGATACGAGAATTGAAACCCAGAAAATGAGGTTGGTCAAGGATAATACCTTGATTGCTACCGTGGATATTTCCAAAACCCATTTGACCTGTTATGGACGCGGTCCTAACGGTCAGGAAATGAGGACTTTTAAGGTTACGAATGATGCCCCTGGATTAAGTGAGTTCTACGGCATGATTATCCTCACTCAAAAAAGATATAATCTGGATGCGGTCATCGTCGGGTTTGAATCGACTGGCCCGTATAGTGAACCACTTAAGAATTTTATGAGAGATAAACCCGTGAAATTAGTGCAGATTAATCCCATGCATACCCGAAGGGTCAAAGAAATAGCGGATAACTCGCCCGGTTCCACTGACCAAAAGGACCCCAGGATAATTGCCGATGTGATTCAACTGGGTCATGTTTTATCGGTAATTACGCCGCGTGGCGCAGCGGCTGAATTAAGAATATTAACCCATACCAGGGATAACCAGCTCAAATATAAGACCGCCTTACTTAATCGGTTAGAAAGTCTCATGTTTACCGTATTTCCGGAATTGGTTCAAACCATGAAACATCTGGAAACTAAGACCAGTCGTTACTTGATAAAATATTATCCCACACCGGCTAAACTCAGCCGATTATCTTTATCGGCTTTAACCGGCCAATTGAAGCGCATCAGTCGGGGCAGGCATTCATCAGCCTTGGCTCAGAAATTACTGGAGGTTAGCCGGCAATCGCTTGGTGTAACAGAAGGACAAATCAGCCTTTTAATAGAAATCAAACATATCCTGACTCAATTAGAGGGAACAGAAAGGTTTATTCAGGAATTGGAACTGAAGATGGCGGAAGAATTAGTCAAAATTCCTTATCATAAACATTTGATTTCCTTAAAAGGGATAAAAGTTGTTACGGTGGCTGGGATTATTGGTGAGGTGGGGGATTTTAGGAATTATCACTCGGCGCGGGAATTAGAAAAATTAGCCGGACTTAACCTCTATGAGATAAGTTCCGGGAAATATATGGGGTTACGTCGGATCAGCAAACGCGGACGGTGGTTACTAAGAAAATTATTATTTTATGGTGCCTTGAATGTGGTGCGTCAAGGCGGGATACTGCATGACTATTATGAGCGTTTGATTAATCGTGGGATGAAAAAGATTAAGGTCTTGGTGGCGGTGATGCGGAAGTTATTGGGAATAATGTTTGCTTTAGTGCGCGATGGGAGTGATTATATAGAAAATTATAAAACCAAGACCCGCTATTCAGGGGGAGAGGTGTATAAAATACCGGCCTAAATAATCCTCAAAGGTGGAGAGATTATCAACGATTTCATTGAGGCGGCCGACGTAATGTTGGACGACCTCCGCCGTTAGTAAAAATAACTCTCCACCTTGAGCCTTTTAGTTTTGATGAAGCAAGATCAAGGCATCCGGTGAGGGTGACCTTCAAACTACCAGAGTGAAACAAAAGGCAAGAGGGGATTAAAATTATGAGACTTATTAATAATAATTAATATTTGACTAGAATAAACCAGAAGTCCACTATCCGAGATAGTGGCAGTCGCCTCTGGCGACTTACTTCTAACGGGGTGAAGGTTGCGGGGCGGAGTTTGGGGGCGTTGGGGACTGTCCCTGCCCCGTATGTGCCATTCGGGACAGAGCACTAATTTCTCTCGGAACGTTTGAGGGGCCTTGAGGGACAGCTCCCACGCCATGGAAGCCTTGATTTAGGCGCCTGCCTGCTGCAGGCAGGGGTTGCGGGGCGGAGTTTTCTGAATATTAACATGGACTTGACGAGACCTGTAAGAGACTAATTTAAAGGGTTTTAGGAATTAAGTCTCATAAAAGTCTCTTTAAGTCCCTGTTATACCTGAAGGTATTTACAGGTTCGTCCCGAGGACTCACTGTTCCTGTCCGAGGGATATAATGTGAATACCGTTAGGTATTAAAATAACACACCCCCTACCCCCTCTTGTTAGAGGGGAATTTATGATGGACGATAACCGTTCAGATGAGGCCCTGGTTGATGCCTACTCGGGAAGTAATTCGGGACAGGCACCAATTTCTGAACGCCTTGAGTTAGGCGGGTTATAGGGCGGAGTTTTCTGGAAATCAGCCACGGATTACACAGATTTAAGACGGTAGTTGCCTGATTTATCAGGCCTTTGCCCAATAAATTGGGCAACTACACTTTCAGTTCTGATTAAATCGTTGACAAAGATTATCGGGGGACAGGACACACATAGTGGGCTGGAAGGCTTGAGTTAGGCGGGTTGTCCCGAATGAAGAGGCTTACTCTGGCTACTCTTCGGGATCCCGAAGCAGTTTTTATTTGGGTATCACCATTCGGGACGGGGCGGAGTTTTCTGAAAATCAGGTTATGCTAAATTTAACCGGGGGCATCTGGGGAGGCATCTCCCCTACCCGTGCCACCCCGCTCGCCTACTCATACCCGACCCGGCGCTAACTCATTACTGTTTCTTGAATTCGGGAGCGGAGCCGGTGCCGGTTGAGAGGCAAGTTGCGGAAGTTCCCTGTCGCTGACTTTCCATTACCTTCCAGGTCCGCCTGAGATACCGCTCTAAATAGGTCCGGCCGCGAGGTGGACTCTGCGGCGTGCGGAGTAACTGTTGGTCTCGCCTCCGGATATAGTCCCAGACCCGTTCCAGGGTCAGTTGCACGACCTCCCCGTAGGGAAATCGCCACTGGTGCCCGAACTTATAAGCCGGTATCTGCCCCTGCCGGGCTAATTCATACACCGTGCGCGGACTCAACCATAAGAAATCCGCCACCTCTTTAACCGTTAAATATCTTTTTCTCATTTTAAGCACCTCCTCTCCAGAAGTCAGATGTCAGAAGACAGATGTCAGATGTTTTCTGTTCTCTGTTTTCTGTAACCTGCCCCGAGGCAGGGACTCAGTGTGCACCCTGAATCCCTCTACGGGTAGCCGTTACATCTTGGATACTTTAATATCCAGATATAACTGGCCTTCAATGACCACGAAGTCCACATGGCTGTCGCCACCTGCGACGAAGGGTATCAGGTCTAAGGCTGTGTCAACAAAGCCCTGGATGACCTCATTATTGACCTGATTG